>WNFC01000330.1_pt1 | contig 87140 bp, 96 predicted proteins | sample 5400541 | NCBI WGS metagenome assembly WNFC01 (sample SAMN13153342, study PRJNA577476) | soil metagenome | isolation source: 120 cm saprolite under Douglas fir tree site 2 hole 2 replicate 1 | place: USA:California | collected 2015-04-18
GGCTTCTCGATCCCGAGATGTTTCAAAAGCTGCCCCGAGTGCCGCGTGTCCTCGGCCACCACGCCGTCGCACGCCGCCAGCACCTCGCGCGCCCGCTCCGTCAGGTCGCGCAGGTTGCCGATCGGGGTCGCCACCACGTAGAGCGGCATCAGTGCCTCGACCGGGGCGCGGTGATGGATCGAGGCACTAGAATCCTCCGGCGTCGAAGGCGTTCTCGTAGTGCTCGAGGCGCGGCCCCTGTGGCGAGTCGACCACCGCCACCACGTCGAACCGCAGCGCTCGCGCCGGCCCGCGCCGATGCGCGAGGAAATCCCGCGCCGCGGCGATCACGCGCCGCTGCTTGCGCGCGCGCACCGTCTCTTCGGGTCCGCCGAAGAGCGCCGTCCCGCGCGTGCGCACCTCGACGAAGACGAGCAACTCGCCCTTCTCGGCGACCAGGTCCACCTCGCCCAGCCTGCAGCGGTGGTTGCGCGCCACGATGCGATACCCGCGCGCGCGCAACAGCTCCGCGGCGGCCTGCTCGCCGGCGTCGCCGAGCTTTTGACGGGCGTGCCTGGTCACGGCCGCAGCACGACGTCCGCGACGTTCTCGGGCGGCGGCTCGACCACCCGGTGGATCACCTGCGTCTGGGTGGCGATCCCCTTGAGCATCTTCGCGATGAGCCCGCGCTTGGCGGGCTCGAGAGTGCCGAAGGCATCGTCGATGACGATGGGCAGCCGCTTGTAGGCCGCGACGCGCTCGAGCAGCGCGAGCCGCAGGGCCGTGTAGACCAGGTCGCGCAACGGAGGCGGCAAGCTCATGTACGACCCGCTGCGGCCGTCGGCGGCGGCGAGCGTGAGCTGGCCATCGGCGTCGGGACTGGCGGAGACGACGCGCTTGTCGGTGAGCGCCGTGAGGAAGGCCGTGAGGCGCGCGCCCATCTGCGTCCACAGATGGCGTGCTTCAGGTCGGCCTCGATTTCCCCGATGGCCCGCGAGAACCCCGTCTCCATCACATGCTCCTCGAGCTTGGCCTTCTCGCTGGTGAGCAGCGGGATCTCGATGGGCATGCGCGACAGCTCCGGCTCCAGCTTGATCTTGTCCAGCTTCGCCTTGGCCGCCTCCCGCCGCTTGAGCACCAGCTCGCGGTCGCGGAACACCTCGAGCAAATCGGTGGCCGAGTCGACCTTGGCGGCTTTCAACGCCGCCTTGAGCGGCGCCTGCTCCTGGTCGTAGGTGCGCTTGACCTGGTCCTCGCGCTCCTTCAGCTCCTTGACGAGCGCGGCGGCTTCCTTGTCCGCCTCGTCATCGTGGATCCAGCGCAGCACCGCGATGAGCGCCGCCAGGAAGGGCAGCAGCGCGAAGATGGCGATACCCGGTTTCTTCAGCACGTAAGCAAGCGCTTCCAGCCCCGCGCCGGCCGCCAGCCCGCCGTAGAACCAGTGGTTGGTGAGGAACGGCTGGGGAGGCGGCGGCACCGACTGCGCCAGCTTCTGCCGCCTCCTCACCAGATCTGCGATGGCGTCGTCGCGCTTCTTCTGGCTTTCCTTTACGTGGGTCGCGCGCTTGGCCAGGTCCTTCATCTGCTCGGACGTCCAGGGGGCGCGCTTCAGCTCCGCCTCGACCGCCCCCACGTCGGCCTCCGCTTCCTTCAGCTTGTCGGACAAGAGAGTGAGATCGTGCAGGCGCTGCTGCACCTTGAAGAGGCGGTCCTGCATGCCCTCGAACTTCTTCGTCGTCTCCAGCTCGTCCTTGAGCGCCTTCACCTTGGGATGATCGACGTACGCGTCGCTCGCCGCCGCCGCCGACTTGCCGCGGAGCGAGGGCAACTCGTTCACCTCCAGCACGAAGAAGCCGGTGTACGCGTCGCTCGGCGGCATGCCGCACTCGACGCGGAGGAAGGAGTCGATCTCGAGCTGGTCCTCGCTGAGCGTGTCGAATTTCTTCGCCCCGCCGTCGAACTTCTGCAGCTGGCGCGTCCCGCCCATCTCGCGCAGCACCCGATACGCCGTGCCGTCGCCGCCCAGCACGCCCACGCCCACGCGGGTGGGGCCCGCTCCGTCGCTCAGGCGGCGCTGGTCGTCGGGGTCGGGACAGAGCGGAGCAACCAGCGCCACCCGCAGCGAGGGCGCTTTGGTGACGACCGCGACGTATCCCGGCTTGAGGGTGAGCTGTCCCTCCCCGGCGAGGTCCTTGACCTTCTGGTACAGCAGCTCGGTGAGCTGCACGCGATGCCGCCCCCTCGCGAGGCTTTATTGCGCCGCGCCCTCGTCCGCGTTCTTGAGGCGCGCCGCCTTGCCCTGCAGCTCGCGGAGGTAGAACAGCCGGGCGCGCTTCACCTTGCCGCTGGACATCACCTCGATCTTGTCGATGCGCGGCGAATAGAGCGGGAAGATGCGCTCGACGCCCACGCCGTAGCTCATCTTGCGGACGGTGAACGTGGTGCTCACGTGCCCGCGCTTGCGGCGGATGACCACGCCTTCGAAGATCTGGATCCGCTCCTTGTCTCCCTCGCTGATCTTGGTATGCACCCGCACGGTGTCGCCGACGCGGAACTGCGGGATCTGCGCCCGCGCCTCCGGCTTCACGCTCCGCTGCTCCACCAGCTCGATCGCCCTCGAACGCATCTTCGACCCCTTGCTCCCCAACATCGAACAGCCGTTTACCGCTCGCCTGAAAACTCGTTTTCGTCAAGTGTTTTGAGAAGGTCGGGGCGCCGCTCGCGCGTGCGCTTCTCGGCTTGCTCGCGACGCCACTGGGCGATCTTCGCGTGGTCGCCCGAGAGTAGGACCTCCGGCACCTTGCGGCCGCGGAACTCGGGCGGGCGCGTGTACTGCGGGCCTTCGAGCAGCCCGGCGGAGAAGCTCTCGCGAACGGCGCTCTCGGCGTTCCCCAGCACGCCCGGCACGAGCCGCGCCACCGCGTCGATCACCGCCAGCGCGGCGAACTCGCCGCCCGTGAGGACGAAATCGCCCAGCGAGATCTCCTCGTCGATCCACTCGAGAACGCGCTCGTCCACGCCTTCGTAGCGCCCGCAGACCAGCACCAGCTTCTCCCGCGTGAGCAGCTCCTGCGCCTTCCGCTGCGTGAACGGCCGGCCCTGCGGGGAGAGGAGCACGACGTGCGCGCCGGCCTGGCGCGCCCGGGCCGCCTCGATGGCGCCGACGAGCGGCTCCGGCTTCATCACCATGCCCGCGCCGCCCCCGTACGGCACGTCATCCGTGACGCGGTGCTTGCCGGCCGCGAACTCGCGGATGTCGGTCACCTCGACGCGCAAAAGACCCTTCTCCCGGGCCTTGCCCAGGATGCTCTCCTCGATCGGGGCCGCGATCATGCGCGGAAAGAGCGTGAGCACTTCGACCGACAGCACGGTTCACTCCTCGAACAATCCATCGGGCGCGTCGACGATCAATTTGCGCGCCTCCATCTGCACTTCCCTCACCAACCCCAGCGGCACCAGCATGCCGCCCTTCAGCCGGAGCAAATCTTGCGGGCCGGCCTCCTCCAGATCCTCGACGACCCCGCGCTCCCGGCCCTGCCCGTCGACCACCGTGAAGCCGATCAGATCGACCGCGTAGACCTCGCCGTCGTCCGGCGGCGGCAGCTCCGCACGATCGACCACCACCTCCTGCCCCCGCAGCGCATCGGCGGCGTCGCGGTCGTCGACGCCGCGCAGCGCCACCAGATAACCGAGGTTCACGCGCTCGGCGCGGGCCACCTCGTATTCGCGCCCCGCCAGCCACATCCGCCGGACGCGCGTCAGGCCCTCGGAACCGGCGTTGTACGGCTGCACCAGCAGCCGCCCGCGGATACCGTGGGCCCTTGCCACGCGCCCCACCGCGAGGAGCGCGGGATCCACGGCCGGCCTAGCTCTTGACCGGCTGCGCGGCGGTCTTCCTGGCCAGCTTGATCAGCTGCGCGACCGTGGCGCTGGGCTTGGCGCCCATCTTGAGCCAGTGCTCGAGCCGGTCCTGTTTGAGGGTGACCTTGGCGGGGTCCACCCGCGGGTCATACGTGCCGATCTCCTCGTTGAAACGGCCGTCGCGGGGGTTCCGCGAGTCGGTCGCGACCACGTGATAGAAGGGCGACTTCTTGGCGCCCCGGCGGGCGAGGCGCAGCTTGACAGCCATCTGTGACTCCTGGAAAAAGCGGTGCTGTTTACACGACTTGCCAGCTGGGCGTCAAGCGTCAGCGACCCAGCAGGCGGGCGACCAGCCAGAGAATGCCCGCCATCGCCGTCAAAATGTACAGGATGCGCGGCGTATCGCGCTGGTTCACGGCCGCCTCCGCGCCAGCTCGCGCAGGTTGAAGAGACGGACGGTGACGAGCCATGCGGCGCACGCCCAGAAGACGTTCCACAGCGCGCGCTCGAAGTAGGGCGCCGGCGGCGGCAGCCTGGTGAGCTCCTGCGGCCCGACGTACTGGTCGACGATCTCGAGCGTCGCGCTCAGGTCCGGCCTGCCCAAGGCGAGCGGCACGCCGTGCCGGACCAGCTTCCAGGCCAGCCAGGCGACGATGACGATGCCGGCGTTGGTCCACCCGCGCGCTACCGCGCCCACGGCCGTCAGCGTCGCAAGCCACGCCAGCGCCGGGAGGAGCGTCATGGGCAGGACGGCGGCGCGCTGGGGAATGTCGCCGAAGTTCCCGTGCAGCGCTGCGGCCGCGATGCTGCCAGAGGTGGCGGCCACCGCCGCCGCGACGATGACCAGCGCGGCGCCCGCGAGACGTCCCCCGACCCACTGGGCGCGCGTGATCGGGCGCAGCAGCACGAGCTGGGCGTGGCCCGACTCGACCTCGTCGGCGATCAGCCCCGCGCCGAGCAGGAGCGTGAGCAGCTCGAACCACAGCCCCGCCCACCCGTCGGGCGCGGCGAAGAGCATGGCCATCAGCACCAGCAGCGCGACGATGGCCAGCGGTAGCGCCGCGAGCCCGCGCTCTCGGGCGGTGGCGGCGGCGATGGGCCAGGAAATCACGCTCACGCGCGGCCCTCCACCAGCTGCAAGTACAGCTCCTCCAGCTCCGCCCCGCCCGGTTTCACCTCGAGGATTTCCCCGCCCATCTCGACGAGCTGCCGCACCAGCGCCGGAATCGCGCTCTCCGACTCGACGGGCGCGCGCAGGCGATCGCCGTCGAGGGCCGCGCCGGGCATCTTCTCGGCGAGCCGCGCCGCGATTTCGCGGTGGTTGGCGAGGCGCACCTCGACGCGGCGGCCCCCGGATCGGACCTCGTGCGTGCGCAGGAGGTGGCCGTTCTTGATGAAGAGGACGCGATCGCAGACCCGCTCCACCTCGGAGAGCAGGTGCGAGTTGAGCAGCACCGCCGCGCCGCGCTTTTTCAAGGATACGAGCAGCTCGCGCACGCTGGCGACGCCGGCCGGGTCGAGGCCGGCGGTGGGCTCGTCGAGCAACATGAGATCCGGCTCGCCCAGGAGCGCCTGCGCGAGGCCGAGCCGCTGCAGCTGGCCGCGCGAAAACGTCGCGGTCGCGCGACGGGCCGGCTCGGCGAAGCCAAGCTGCTCGACCAGCTCGGCGGCCCGCGCGCGCGGCTTCCCCAACAGATCTGCGTGAAGCTCGAGCACGCGCAGCCCGGTGAGCGCCTTGGGGAAGAGCGGCGCGTCAGGTGCGTACCCCACGCGGCGGCGCGCCGACAGATCCTCGGGGTCCAGCCCGAAGAGCTGCGAGTCGCCCGAGTCGGGATGGAGCAGGCGCAGGCAGAGCTGGAGCGCAGTCGTTTTTCCCGCGCCGTTGGGCCCGAGGATGCCGACGATCTCCCCCGGCAGCACTTCGAAGGAGAGCGCCTCGACCGCCACCAATCCTCCCCCGCCGGGCGTGCGGTAGGTTTTGCTCAGCGCACGCGCCCTCAGGGCTGCCGTCACGCCTTGAGCACCGACTTCAGCGTCGCGCCCAGGAGGTGCGGCCCCTCGGCGATGTGCACGCCCGCCTCGCGCAGCGCGCGGAACTTGTCGGCCGCGGTGCCCTTGCCGCCCGAGATGATCGCGCCCGCGTGTCCCATGCGCTTTCCGGGAGGAGCCGTCGCGCCCGCGATGAACCCCACCACCGGTTTCTTGTAGTTGGCCTTGATCCAGGCGGCGGCCTCTTCTTCCTCCGACCCGCCGATCTCGCCGATGAGGATGACCGCGTCGGTCTCGGGGTCCTGCGCGAACAGCTTCATGCAGTCGACGAAGTTGAGCCCGTGGACCGGATCGCCGCCGATGCCCACCGCGGTGCTCTGGCCCATGCCGAGCTGCGTGACTTGATGCACCGCCTCGTACGTCAGCGTGCCCGAGCGCGAGACGATGCCGACGCGGCCTTTCTTGTGGATGTGGCCCGGCATGATGCCGATCTTGCACTCGCCCGGCGTGATGACGCCGGGGCAGTTCGGCCCGATGAGACGCACCGCCGATCCCTGCAGGGCGCGCTTCACCTTGACCATGTCGTCGATGGGGATGCCCTCGGTGATGCACACCACCAGCGGAATTCCCGCCGCGGCCGACTCGAGGATGGCGTCGGCCGCGAACGGCGGCGGGACGAAGATGACGCTGGCGTTGACGCGCGTCTCGCGCGCGGCCTGCGCGACGGTGTCGAAGACCGGGACCTTCTCTTCGAACTTCGTGCCGCCCTTGCCCGGCGTCACGCCCGCGACCAGATTGGTGCCGTAGGCGAGCATCTGTTTGGAGTGAAAGGACCCCGCGCTGCCGGTGATGCCCTGGCACACCACGCGGGTGTCCTTGTTGACGAGGATGCTCATGCGCGTTCTCCGGAATCGGTGAATGTCCCCAGGGCGGCGGCCGGGTCGGGGAAGCCCAGCTCGCGGTGCAGTTTGCCGGCGATGGATTCCTTTTCACCGCCGTCGGCGCGGCGGTAGACCCAGCCCAGTGGGAAGACGTGCTTCGCGCCCTTCCCGGTCTTGACGCGGACGGCTGGCCCGAGCGCGTGGCCAGGGACCCACTCGCCGCCGAAATTGCGCACCAGCAGCTCGCCCAGATAGCAGCCGACCGCGTCGCGGTACTCGTCGTGCGCGGCGAGCCGGTCGGTGAGCGCGTCGATGTAGCGCAACTCGTCCTTGTCCCAGGTCAGGCCGATGCCCGTCTCGCGCAGCACCAGGACGAAGTGCTCCGCCGAGTCGCGGAAGTCGGCCGCCACCGGCTTGCCGAGCAGGTTGCGGAAGATGGACGAGACGAAGCTCATGCGCGCGCTGCCGCGGCCACCGCCTTTCGGGCCGCGTCTCCCAGGTCGTCGGCATTGATGATGGGCAGGCCGCTGGAGGCGAGCAGCGCCCTGCCCTGCTCGACGTTGGTGCCCTCGAGGCGCACGACCAGCGGCACGCTCAGGCGCACCTGTTTGGAGGCGGCGATGATGCCGGCGGCGATGACGTCGCCGCGCATGATGCCGCCGAAGATGTTGACCAGCACCGCCTTCACTTGCGGGTCGGAGAGCAGCAGCTTGAACGCCGCGGTGACCTTCTGCTCGTCGGCGCCGCCGCCCACGTCGAGGAAGTTGGCGGGCTGGCCGCCGGCCAGCTTGATCATGTCCATGGTGGCCATGGCCAGCCCCGCGCCGTTGACCATGCAGCCGATGTTCCCCGACAGGCCGACGTAGCTGAGGTCGTGCTCCTTGGCCTGCGCCTCGCGCGGGTCCTCCTCGTCGGGGTCGCGCAGCGCGGCGATGTCCTTGTGGCGGAAGAGGGCGTTGTCGTCGAAGGTCATCTTGGCGTCGAGGGCGATGACTTCCCCCTGCTTGGTCACCACCAGCGGATTGATCTCTACGATGCTGGCGTCCGTCTCGAGGTAGGCGCGGTACATCGCGCCGGCGAACTTGACGAAGCTGTTGACCGCGCTGCCCGAGAGCCCCAGCCCGAAGGCCAGGTCGCGCGACTGGAATCCCGCCAGACCGACGACCGGATCGATGATCTCGCGCAGGATCTTCTCGGGATGCTTCGCCGCCACTTCTTCGATCTCCACGCCGCCCTCGGACGAGGCGATGAACGTGTTGCGGCTGCTGCCGCGATCGAGCGTCACGCCGAGATACAGCTCGCGGGCGATGTCGACGCCTTCTTCGATATAGATCTTGCGGACCTTCTGTCCCTGCGGCCCGGTCTGGTGCGTGACGAGCTGCATGCCGTGCATCTTGCTGAAGAGCTGGCCGGCCTCTTCGGGGCTCTTGGCGATCTTCACGCCGCCGCCCTTGCCGCGGCCGCCGGCGTGGATCTGCGCTTTCACCACGCAGACCGGTTTGCCTCCGGCCATCAATTCCTTGGCGGCGGCGATCGCCTCGGCGGGGCTCTGGACGAGCTTTCCGCGGGGAACGACCACGCCGAACCCGCGCAGGATTTCCTTCGCCTGGTACTCGTGGATTTTCATGGCGGGGCGCGGAATACACCCCGGGGAGGGGCGGCGCAACCAGAAGTCAGGCCGCCCAGTTCGTTCCCTTGCCGAGCAGCGCCTCGAAGCGGTCGCCCTCGATGGGCCGGCTGAGGTGGTACCCCTGCGCGTACGCGCAGTGCAGCTTCTTCAGAATCGCGAGCTGCTCGGCCGTCTCCACTCCCTCGGCGACGACTTCGAGGTCGAGGCTCTCCGCCAGGGTGAGGATGGTGTGCACGATCTCCGTCCCCTCCTCCGTCTCGCCGATGCGCTGGATGAAGCTGCGGTCGATCTTGAGCGTGTCGATGGGGAACTGGTGCAGGTAGCTGAGCGACGAGTAGCCGGTGCCGAAGTCGTCGAGATCGAGGCGCACGCCCATCGCCCGCAGCTCGGTCATGTTGTCGGCCACGTGGCCGTTCTGCTCCATGAGGAGGCTCTCGGTCACCTCCAGCCGCAACGACCGCGGCGAGAGGCCCGTTTCGCGGAGGATGTCGCCGACCAGCGCGACCAGGCCGTGCTGCTGGAACTGCTTGGAGCTGAGGTTGACGCCGATCTCCAGGGCGGGCATGTCGAGCCGCTCTTGCCAGCGCCTCATCTGCCGGCACGCCTCGCGCAGCACCCACCCGCCGATGGGCAGGATGAGCCCCGTCTCCTCCGCCAGCGGGATGAACTCGGCAGGCGCGAGCAGCCCGCGACCGGGATGCTGCCAGCGCACCAGCGCCTCCGCGCCGGTGATCTGGCCGGTCGTCAGCGACACCACCGGCTGGTAGTGGAGACGGAACTCGCGGCGCTCCAGCGCGCGGCGCAGGTCGGTCTCGAGCTTGAGCAACTCCACCGCGCGGTCGTGCATGGTGGTGTCGAACTCTACGCAGCGTCCGCGGCCCTGCGCCTTGGCGCGATAGAGGGCGGTGTCTGCGTCGCGCAGGAGATCCTCGGGCCGGGGGTAGAGTGCGTGGCCGTGGGCGATGCCGATGCTCACGCCGCTGAACACCTCCTGGCCACCGAGCATGAACGGGGCGCGCAGCGCGTCCTGAAGACGGTCGGCCACCTTGAGCGCATCGTCGCGAGACTGCACGTCCTCGAGCAGGATGGTGAACTCGTCGCCGCCCAGACGCGCCACGGTGTCGCCCGGCCGCAGACAGTTGGACAGCCGCCGCCCCATCTCGGCCAGCAACTCGTCGCCGCGCGCGTGCCCGAGGCTGTCGTTGATGACCTTGAAGCGATCCACGTCGAGGAAGAGGACGGCGAAGCTGTTCTCGTGCCGGCGCTTCTCCAACGTGAGCCGGTGGGCGAGGCGATCCATGAAGAGCGCGCGGTTGGGCAGGCCGGTGAGCGCGTCGTGGAACGCGTCGTGCAGCAGCTTGGTCTCCGCGATGCGCGTCTCGGTCACGTCGGTGCCGATGGAGGCGCAGCCCACCACCTGGCCGCTCTCGTCGCGCTGCGCGATGACGTTCCACTCGATGACCCGGCGCTTGCCGCGCGCCGCGAGAATCTCGCGCTCGGCGTGCGGGTTCACCACGCCGGCGGGCAGCTCCTCGAGGTACGCGGCGCGGCGCGCGCCGCGTTCGCCGGGCGGGACGAAGAGATCGAACCAGCTCCCGCCCAGCACCTCCTCGCGGGTGCGGCCCGCAAGGCGGAGCAGCGCGTCGTTGCAGAACTCGACGTTGCCCTGCGCGTCCTGCAGCACGGCGAGAAACTTCGTCCGCTCGAGCAGCTCGAGCAGTCGGCGCTGAGCCGGCGGGAAGTGCTGCGCATCGTCGGGCATTGGAGACGTCTGCCTGGAAGGATACAGCGAGGGCACGCGTCGTCCACAACGCGCCCAGCACCTACCCTCGGCGCCAGACGGCCTCGCCGAGGCGCCGTCCATGCCGGGACCAGGCTACTCTCGCACCTGGCACGCGTCCTTGTCGCCCAACTCGCAGGCGCGCTTGCGCAGCGCCGTCGCATGCCCCTCGTCGCGGGGGACGCCGGCCCCGTCCTGGTACATGTCGGCGAGGTTGTCGCAGGCCTCTCCCACGCCGCCCGCGCAGGCCTTTTCGCAGGGGGCGAGCGCGAGGCGCGACTCGGCGAGGACGTCGTAGCCGGCGAGATAGTCGGAGCAGAGGAGGGAGAGGTCGAGGCACGCTTCGCGGCCCTCGCACGGCTTGTCTAGCGCGAGCGCCGTGCAGGCGTCTTTCTCGTCGGCGGCGCAGGCTTTCTTGTACAGATCGATCGCTCTGGCGGACCCCGGCGCTTCGAGGCGCAACAGGTCGGCCAGCTTGGTGCAGGCCGACGGATGGTCGAGCGCGCACGCTCTCTGGTAGCTCGCTTGCGCGCCTTTCGCGTCCTGCTGCGGGCTGGTCCAGCGCGAGTCGCCGAGGAGCTGGCAGGCGTTGGCCTCGCCGGCGACGCATGCTTTGTCGAGGAGCGCCGCGGCCCCCTTGGTGTCCTGTGGGCCGCCGGAGCCGTTTTGCAGCATGAGGGCCAGGTCGAGGCAGCCCGCCGATGCGCGCTCCGTGCACGCGTCGCCGAACAATTCTTTGGCGAGCTGCGGGTCGGGCTTCACGCCTTCGCCGCGCAGCACGGCGCGGCCGCCCTCGACGCAGAGGGCCGGCTCGCCGGCCTCGCAGCCGTCCAGGAGCGCCTCGACGAAGCGGGCCATGTCGCGCGGCACGCCGTCGCCGGCGCGGTAGCGGCGCGCCAGCTCGGCGCAGGCGCGCGCGTCCTCGGCATGGCAGGCGCGGCGCAGCGCGCGCACCGGGTCGGCCTTGTTTCGGGCGGGCTTCCCCGACGCGGCGATGACGAAGGCGAGCGCGGCAAGGGCGGCGGCCATGGCGCTAGTCCAGCGGCTCGAGGGCCACGTGCCGCACGCCGTCCGGAACGCAGAGGTCCTCGACCCGCATCCACATCTCCTGAACCTCGCTGTGGTCGTGCGCCAGCGCCGGGGCGCCCTGGTGCGCCCACCAGAACGACTCGATGAATCTGCCCGGCCTGTCGGGCCGGGCCGCGACGAAATGCGGGCGGTCGGCGATGAGCCCCAGCTCGCGCAGCCGCGCGACGTGCGTGCGCAAAAGCCCCGCCAGCTGCTCCTCGCTGCCCGGGCGGGCCTGGTAGGTGACGAGGGTCAGCAGCGGCTTGGGCATGCCGCGATCAGGAGCACTTCAGGGCGATGCGCGCAAGCTTCCGGGTTCAGCGCGGGCGCCGCGGGTGGGGCGCGTGGGGCTTCACCTTGTGGTGGACATGATGCATCTGCGTCCGCTGGCGCTGCGCTCCGTGGCGCTTCTGCTGGACCCCGCGATGCAATCCGCCGGCGGCGACGAGCAGCACGCCGGCAGAGGCGATGGAGACGAATCCGAGTGGCGCGTGCCACCAGAACGGCCATGGGTTCTTCTCGATCAGCGCCGGCGCGGGCTGCGGATGGATGAGGCTGTTGATGTCGTGAACCACCGTCTCGACCAGCATGCATCCGTTTGCAGCAATGCGCGTGCCGATGGTTTCAAATCAGTAATTTCAGATGGTTGGAACGCAGCGGCGCAAAGAAACCGCCAGCCGCCGTCCGATTATCCGACAGGCCCTGCGCCGCCTTTGTGCTCGTCGCGGAAGAACCAATCCTTCAACGCCTGCTTGGTGGTCTCGCGCGACATCTCCGCGATCGACGAGGTGAGCGGAATCCCCTTCGGGCACGCTTGCACGCAGTTGGCCGCCTTGCCGCAGTCGCCGACGCCGCCCTTGCCCATGAGCCCGCGCAGCCGCTCGCTGGCGTGCATCTTCCCGGTAGGGTGATTGTTGAAGAGGCGCGTCTGCGAGATGGCCGCCGCGCCGATGAAGGGCGTCGCCTCGGATACTTGTGGACACACCTCGAGGCAGCACCCGCACGTCATGCAGGTCGAGAGCACGTAGTTGATCTCTTGATCCTCGGGCGCCTGGCGCGGCCCGGGGCCCAGGTCGTAGGTGCCGTCGACGGGGATCCACGCTTTCACGCGCTTGAGCGCGTCGAACATCTTCTGCCGATCGACCGTCAGGTCGCGCACCAGCGGGAACTTCTTCATCGGCTGCAGCACGATGGGCTGCTCGAGCTTGTCGACGAGCGCCGAGCACGCCTGCCGCGCCTTGCCGTTGATGTTCATGGTGCAGGAGCCGCACACTTCCTCGAGGCAGGCTGCGTCCCAGGCCGGCGGAGTGGTCTTGCGGCCGTCGGCCGTGACGGGGTTGCGCTGGATCTGCATCAGCACCGAGATGACGTTGGAGTTGGGCCGGCGCTCGACGCGGAACTCCTCCCAGCGCGACGGCTGGCCGGGCCCATCGGCGCGTTCGATGCGGACGGCGATCCTCGCATCAGTCATAGTAGCGCGGCTCGGGTGAGAGGATCGGGTTCTTGAGGCTTTCGAGCTCCTTGAACTCTACGCGCGGGCCCTGCGGCGTCCAGGTGGCCAGGCTGTTCTTGAGCCACTTGTCGTTGCGCGCCTTCCATGCCGCCATGAACTCCGGGTCGTCGGCCGGCTTGGGCGTCTTCGGCCTGGGCAGGACGAAGTCGGGCTTGTAGTGCGAGCCCCGGCTCTCGTCGCGCAGGCGCGAGGCTTTGAGAACGATGTGCGCCAGCTCGAGCATGTTGGAAAGCTGGTTGAGGTAGGCGGCGCTCTGGTTGACCGTGCGGCCGGTGTCGAGCACGTTCGCTTTCTTCCAGCGCTCCTTCATCTCCTGGATCCTGACGAGCGCGTCGTCCAGCTCGGGGTTCTTCTTCACCACCGTGGCCACCTTGACCATCAGCTCGCCCATCTGCTGGCCGATGACAAAGGGGTTCTCCGGGCCGTCCATCTTGTAAATCTTGTCGAATCGCTCGGCCCATTGCCGCTGGGCATTTTGCAAAGTCGTCGAAGGCACGTCGCCCTTCTTCGGCGCCGCGTTCTTCGCATAGCTGATCATCGCCGGGCCGGTGATCATCCCCGCGTAGATGCAGCTCAAGAGTGAATTCGCGCCCAGGCGATTCGCGCCGTGATAGGCGTAATCACATTCTCCCGCGGCGTAGAGTCCGGGGATGTTCGTCGCCTGCTGGCGCGGGCTGCCCGGAACCATGTTGTTGCGGGAGTCCGCCTCGTAGTCGACCCACAGCCCGCCCATCGAGTAGTGCACGGCGGGAAAGATCTTCATCGGGTTGTGGCGCGGGTCGACGCCCTGGAACTTCTCGTAGATCTCCATGATGCCGCCCAGCTTGCGGTCGAGCACGGCGGCGGGAATGTGCGTGACGTCGAGGTAGACCACGTCCTCGCCGCCCACGCCCATCCCCAGGTCCTTCACCACCGAGAAGATCTCGCGAGAGGCTACGTCGCGCGGAACGAGGTTCCCGTAATGGGGGTATTTCTCCTCGAGGAAATACCAGCGCTCGTTCTCGGGGATCTCCCTGCCGGGGCGCGTGTCGCCCTTCTTCTTCGGGACCCAGATGCGCCCGCCCTCGCCGCGCGCCGACTCGGACATGAGGCGGTGCTTGTCCTCGCCGGGGATGGCCGTCGGATGCACCTGGATGAACTCGCCGTTGGCGTAGGTGGCGCCGTCCATGTAGCTGCGGCCGTTGGCGCTGCCGGTGTTGATGGTCGAGTTGGTGCTGCGGCCGTAGACGACGCCCGGCCCGCCCGTCGCGAGGCAGACCGCGTCGGCCGCGAACGGCTGGATCTCCATCGTGCGCAGGTCGAGCGCCACGATGCCGCGGCAGGCGCCCTGCTCGTCCTTGATGAAGCTCAGGTACTCCCAGTATTCGAACTTGCGCACCAGGCCTTCGCTCTCGTAGCGGCGCACCTGCTCGTCGAGGGCATAGAGGAGCTGCTGGCCGGTGGACGCGCCGGCGAAGGCGGTGCGGTTGTAGAGCGTGCCGCCGAAGCGGCGGAAGTCGAGCAGCCCTTCGTCGGTGCGGTTGAAGGGGACGCCCATGCGGTCGAGCAGGTAGATGATGGACGGCGCGGCGTAGCACATGCCCTTCACCGGCGGCTGCTCGGCGAGGAAGTCGCCGCCCTTGAGCGTGTCCTTGACGTGGATGTCGGGGCTGTCGCCTTCGCCTTTGGTGTTCACCGCGCCGTTGATTCCACCTTGCGCGCAGACGGAGTGGCTTCTCTTCACGGGGACGATGGAAAAGACGTCCACGTGCTTCCCCGCCTCGGCCAGCTTGATGACCGTCGTGAGCCCGGCCAGGCCGCCGCCCACGACGATGTAGCGCTCCGCCATTCTTTCGGGACCTCTCCGGTGGCGCGCGCGTCATAACGCACTACCCCTGAGCCCGCAACGCGGGCTCAGGAGCGGCCTCGGACCTCAGACCCCAGACCTCAGACCCCAGACCTCAGGCGAAAGCGTCGCCGTTCATTTCGCCGTGGAGGCCCGAGTTCCCTGAGGCCCGAGGTCCGAGGTCCGAGGCCTGTTTCTCTGCCAGTGACGCCGCTGCTTCGCCCGATTCCCGCAATCGCGCATGCTGCACCAGCGACGGCTGTGGTTGCGGGTCTCGTCGAGGAAGAGCCACCCGCAGCCCTCTTCGGAACGCTCCTCGCAACGGTGGACGCGGCCCGAGGGCAGTTCGCGCGTCAGCAGCTCCGCCGCGTCGACCGCCAGCGGCCGCAGAAACCCGAGCCAGTCATCGTCGTCCTCGAACGCCAGTTCGAACTTGCCCGGCCCTTTGGCCCGCAGGCGGCGGTGCTGCAGCGAGGATGCGATCCACTGGTTGACGGTGTCGAGCGCGGCCGGCGACGCCTCGCGTTCTTCCGTTCCCGCCACGATGACGTCGTGGAGCGCCTCGCGCAGCGCGATCGCTTCCTCCAGGGCCAGCGCCGCGCGCCGGGGATGCCGCTCCGCCTCCGCGAGGAGCCTGGCGGCGCGGCGGCCGTCGAGCAGCCGCGCCTGCCTCGCCCAGGCGATGAGGTCCGGGTACACGAGCAGCTTCTCCTTCGGGTTGACCACGCGCAGACCGCTCATGGTGTTGAGGAAGTCCAGGGATGGGCGGCCACCGACCAGGTCGAATTCGGGCATGTTTCTTATAACCTCCAAAACTCACTTGACAGGTTATATGCTCCGGTGCACTATAACTGTCAAGCACGCTTTAGGAGGTTATATGTTCCGACACACCTTGCATCCGACGCCGTTCGGTTTCACCCTGGGCCTCGCCGTCATCGCGCTCTGGGCGCTGCTCTGGATCTGGGTCGTCGGGCAGCTCGCCGGCGCGCCCCGGCAGCCGGAGCGCCGCCTGCCGCCAATGGCTCAGTTTCAGTTCCCGACCACGCGCACCACGGCGGTCGAGCCGGGATAGCGCTCGCCCCGCATCGACTCGGCGCGCCCGCCCAGGCACTTGGCCAGGAAGATCTCGGCGCGGGCGTTGAAATCGGCGCGATTTTCCGGGCGGGCGAAGCCGTGGCCCTCGTCCGAGTAGAGCACGTAGGTCACCTTGCCGCCGTGCTTCGCGATGGCCGAGACGATCTGCTCCGACTCGCGGACGTTGACGCGCGGGTCGTTGTGCCCTTGGCCGATGAGCAGCGGCCGCACGATGCGGTCCGCCTTGAAGAGCGGCGAGGCGTTCTCGATCAGTTGCGCGTCGGCCGGATCGTCGGGGTTGCCCATGCGCAGGTTGAACGTGCGGCGCGCCACTTTCCAGTACGGGGGGATGCTCTGCAGCAGCGTGCGCAGATTGGAGGGGCCGACCATGTCCACCGCGCAAGCGAAGACCTCCGGCGTGAACGTCACCGAGGCGAGCGCGGCGTAGCCGCCGTACGACCCGCCGTAGACGGCGACCTTCTTCGCGTCGGCGTAGCCCCTCTTCACCGCCCAATCCATCGCGTCGAGCAGGTCGGTGTGCATCTTGAGGCCCCACTGCTTGTTGCCGGCGTTGAGCAGCGTTTTTCCGTAGCCGATCGAGCCGCGGTAGTTGATCTGGAGGACCGCGTAACCGCGGTTCGCCAGCCACTGCGCGGTAGGCACCCAGCCCCATTCGTCGCGCGACCACGGGCCGCCGTGCACCAACAGCACCATGGGCAGGCCCTTTTCCCTCACGCCGGGGGGCAACGTCAGATAGCCGTGCAGGCCGAGCCCGTCGCGCGCCGCGAAGGAGATCGGCTTCATCTCGGCGAGCCGGTAGCGCGAAAGGGCCGGCTGCTGCTCGAAGAGCAGGAGCGCCTTTTTCTGCGCGCGGTCCCAGACGTACCAGCGATCGCCCTTGTCGCTGGCGTATCGCACCACCCAGTGCGCATCGGCGTCGTCGCGCGAGACCACGTCGAAATCGCCATCGAACACTTTCGCCAGCGCCTTGAAGTCCGCCTCCACCGAGGTGTCCACCGCCACCCACTGCCGCCGGCCGGGCGCAAAGGGGACGGCCTGCACGCCATTCGATCGCGGGTGGAAGAGCGGCGCCACGCGGGAGGTGGCCAACGCATCGCTTTCCCGCGACTGCGCCAGCACCTGCTCCGCGCCGCCGGCCGGATCGCGCGCCACCACGGCGGCGGTGGCGCGGCCCACGTCGGAGATGAGCAGCACCCTGCCCTCGCCGGAGATGGTCAAGACGTCGAGCGTGTCGCTGGGCGCGGCCTTCTGCAGCACGCGCCAGGGCTGCCCGGGAGCGTCGCGGTAGCGCACCTCGATGCTGCCGTCCTCGAGGGTGGCGTGGGCGGCGCGCACTTGCAGCTTGACGTCGGTGGCCCACTCGTCGACGTCGCCCGGGTTTTGCGTGTCGGGGACCAGCGCGCCGGTGGAGAGCGTCAGCCGCCACACGTCGAAGACCTGACGGTCGCGGACGTTGAGCGTGACGAGGACCTGGTCGGGCGCGTCGGCACGGAGGTCGATGACGTCGGCGCGCACGCCGGCGAAGGGCGTGTAGTCGCGCACGTTCGCGCTCTCGAGATCGGCGCCGTAGACGTGGAAGTTCTCGTCGCCGTCGTTGTCCTGCAAGTAGAGCAGCGTGCGGCCGTCGTGGGCCCAGCGGTAGTTGCGGATGCCGCGCCTCTTCTCGCGCGTGATCTGCTTCGCATCGCCCGTCTGGCCGCGCACCCAGACCTGGAGGACGTTCTTCGAGTCGGGCGCCAGCCACGCGACGCGCTTGCCGTCGGGGGAGAGGCGCGGGCTGGTGCGCGGAGGGTTGCCGAAGATCACCTCGCGCGGAATGAGCGGCGGCAAGTCGGCGCGGGCCGCGGAAGCGAGCAGCAGCCAAAGAGCGATGGCGCGCATACACACTGGTCAGAGCTTGATTTCGTCGACGGTCTTCTTGACCGATTGGAAGGACTTTTCGAACATCGCCTTCTCTTCCGGCGTGAGATCGAGCTGATGGACCTTTTCCACGCCCTTCGCGCCGATGGTCACCGGGACGCCCATGTAATAGCCCTTGATGCCGTACTCTCCCTCGAGGAACGCCGCGCAGGGCAGGACGCGCTTCTTGTCCTTGAGGTACGACTCGGCCATGGCGATGGCGCTGGTGGCCGGCGCGTAGAACGCCGAGCCGGTCTTGAGCAACGCGACGATCTCCCCCCCGCCCTTGCGCGTCCGGTCGACGATGGCGTCGAGGCGGTCCTTCGAGAGCATCTTCTCGAGCGGAATTCCGCCCACCGAGCACATGCGCGTGATGGGCACCATGTCGTCGCCGTGTCCGCCCAGCACCAGCGCGTGCACGTCCTCGATGGAGACGTTCAGCTCCTCGGCGACGAAGAGCCGGAAGCGCGAGCTGTCGAGCACGCCCGCCATGCCCACCACGCGCGCCTTGTCGAAGCCGGTGATCTGCTTCATGGCGTAGACCATGGCGTCGAGCGGGTTGGAGATGACGATGACGAACGCGCCCGGGCACTTCTCCTTCACGTTGGTGGCCACGTCGCGCATGATCTTGATGTTGACGCCGAGCAGGTCTTCGCGGCTCATGCCCGGCTTGCGCGGCACGCCGGCGGTGACGATGACCACGTCGGCGCCAGCCACCTCGTCGTACCGGTTGGTGCCGATGATGCGCGCGTCGTACCCGTCGGCGGCGCGCGACTGCATGAGGTCGAGCGCCTTGCCCTGCGGGATGCCCTCCACCACGTCGTAGAGGACGACGTCGCCCAGCTCCTTCTGGGCCGCGAGCAGTGCGAGATTGCCGCCGATCTGACCTGCGCCGATGAGGGCGATCTTCCTGCGAGCCATGGGGTGTCTCCAATGCTGCGGCCTTCGGCCTCCGCCCGGACGCCGGCCAAGCCGGCGTCCTCCCGATGCTGCGGCCGCGCGCTACCTAGCGCACCTGCGCCGCCGCCGCAACAGAGGTAAGCTGGGCGGATGCCGCAGACTACCTTGCATGCTTTTTTCCAGACGGCGCAGCGACTCGGGCCCCGTCTCGCCTGGAAGCACGGCGAGCGTCAATTCACCTGGAGCGAAGCGGCCCATGTCGTCCGGCGGGCCGCGCGCGCGTTCATCGCGCTGGGCGTCAAGCCCGGCGAGCGCGTGTCGATCATGGGGCCCAACCGCCCGGAATGGGTCATCGCCGACCTGGCCGCCATCGCGGCCGGCGCGGTGCCGGCGCCCATCTATCCGACCTTGACCGCCGAGCAGGCTGGGTACATCGCGCGGCACTCCGCCGCTGTCGTCGCCGTCGTGCAGGACGTGGCGCAGCTGCAGAAATTGCGCGCGCAGCGCCCGGCCTCGCTGCGCTGGTTCGTGCTGATTGCGGGCGCGGGCGACGCGCCCGACGTGCTCACCTGGGACCAGTTCCTCGCCCGCGCTGCCGACGCGCCGGAATCGGCCGTCGACGAGCGGCTCGCCGGCCTGAAGCCGCGCGGGCTGGCCACGCTCATCTACACCAGCGGCACCACCGGCCCGCCCAAGGCGGTGATGCTCTGCCACGAAAATCTGCTCTTCGCCGCCCAGGCCGCGCAGCGCATCGCGCAGGTCACGGCCGACGACATCCTCATCAGCTACCTTCCGCTCAGCCACATCGCCGAGCAGATGATCAGCGTCCACGGCCCCGCCACGCACGGCTCGCAGATCTGGTTCTGCGACGAACTGCCCAAGGCGCCGGAAGTGCTGCGCGCCGCGCGGCCGACGATCTTCTTCGGGGTGCCGCGCGTCTGGGAAAAGATGCAGGCGCGCACCGAGCAGGGGCTGGCGGCGGCGCCGCCGCTGCGGCGCGCGCTGGCGTCGTGGGCGCGCAAGTCGCGCGGGCGGCTCGCCGACAAGCTGGTGCTGAGCAAGATCCGCGCGCTCCTGGGGCTCGATCGCACGCGCTTGTCCGCCACCGGCGCGGCCGCCATGTCGCTTGCCACGCTCCGGTTCTTCGAGTCGCTGGGCATCGACATCCTCGACGTGTGGGGGATGAGCGAGAGCACCGGCATGGGCACCAGCAACCGGCCCGGCGCGCGCAAGGCGGGGACCATCGGCCGCCCCACCGAGGGAGTGGAGATCCGCATCGCCCCCGACGGGGAGATCCTCACGCGCGGCCCGCACGTCTTCCTCGGCTACTACAAGGACGAGGCGGCGACGCGCGAGGCGCTCGACGTGGAAGGCTTCTTGCACACCGGCGACGTGGGAGAATTCGACAACGACGGGTATGTGAGAATTACCGATCGCAAAAAGGATCTGTTGATCACCTCGGGCGGCAAGAATGTTTCGCCGCAGAACATCGAGGGGCGCCTGGTGCAGATCCCCGGCGTGGCGCAGGCGGCGGTCCTGGGGGACGCGCGCAAGCACCTGGCGGCGCTCCTCACGCCCGACCCCGATGCGGCGCGCCGCTTGCCCGGCGTGAATGACGGCACCGTCGAGTCGCTGGCGGTCGACCCGGCTTTCCTCATGCACATCGGGCGCGGGGTCGAGCAGGTCAACGCGCAGCTCGCCTCGTTCGAGACGATCAAGAAGTTCCGCATCCTGCCCGTGCAGTTCTCCATCGAGGGGGGCGAGCTGACGCCGACCATGAAGCTCAAGCGCAAAGTCGTCTCGCAAAAGTTCGCCCGCGAGATCGACGAGCTGTTCCGATGATGCGAGGCTCAGTTCAGCAGTGAGCCTCGCAGGCGTCGGACCTCAGGCATCAGGCCTCAGGCAATGCCTGAAGAAGGTCGCCTTTCCCGAGGCCCGGGGTCCGAGGCCCGAGGTCCAGCGCAAGCGGAGCGCGCTTGCGGCCCGCCCGCTAGAAGTGCCGGATGATCGCGTCGCCGAACTCCGAGCACTTCACTTCCTTCACGCCTTTTTCTCCCTCGGCGATCATCAATCGCGCGAAGTCGTACGTCACGGTCTTGGCGGCGATGGCACCGTCCATGCCCTTGACGATCAGGGCGGCCGCCTCGTCCCAGTGCATGTGGCGCAGCATCATCTCGCCGGAGAGGATCACCGAGCCGGGGTTCACCTTGTCCTGGTTGGCGTACTTGGGCGCCGTGCCGTGCGTCGCCTCGAAGACGGCGTGGCCGGTGACGTAGTTGATGTTCCCGCCCGGCGCGATGCCGATGCCCCCCACCTGCGCGGCGAGCGCGTCGCTCAAATAGTCGCCATTCAGATTGGGCGTGGCGATGACGTCGAAGTCCTCGGGGCGCGTCAGCACTTGCTGCAAAGTGATGTCGGCGATGGCGTCCTTGATGACCAGGCCACCGGGCAGCTTGCACCACGGCCCGCCGTCGATCTCCTTCGCGCCATAGAAGTCCTTCGCGACCTTGTAACCCCAATCGCGGAACGCCCCCTCGGTGAACTTCATGATGTTGCCCTTGTGCACCAGCGTCAGGCTCTTGCGCTTGTTCTGCACGGCGTAGCCGATGGCGCTGTGCACCAGCCGCTCGGTGCCGAGATAGCTGATGGGTTTCAAGCCCACTCCGACCTGCACGGTCACGTCGCGCTTGGGTGTGCCGATCCCTTCGAGGGTCTTCTGCCACTCCCGCGATGCTTCCGCGCTGCCGAAACGGATTTTTTTGAACTCCTTGGGGAACTCGCGCGCCCAGAAATCGAGGACCTTCTGCGCCTCGGGCGTGCCGGCCGCGTACTCGATGCCCGCATAGATGTCCTCGGTGTTCTCGCGGAAGATGACCATGTCCACCTTCTCGGGCCGCTTCACCGGGCTGGGCACGCCCTTGAACCAGCGCACCGGCCGCAGGCAGACGAAGAGATCGAGCATCTGCCGCAGCGCCACGTTCAACGAGCGGATGCCCCCGCCCACCGGCGTCGTCAGCGGGCCCTTGATGCCGACCAGGTACTTGCGGAACGCCTCGACCGTCTCGTCGGGGAGCCAACTGTCGAAGAGGTTCTTCGCCTTCTCGCCCGCGTAGACCTCCGCCCAGGCGATCTTGCGCTTCCCGCCGTACGCTTTGGCCACCGCCGCGTCGAACACGCGCACCGACGCCCGCCAGATGTCGGGCCCGATGCCGTCGCCCTCGATGAAGGGGATGATGGGCCTGTCGGGAACGTTCAGCCGGCCTTCGCGGTGGGTGATGGGCTGGCCGTCCTTGGGGATCTGCGGCGCGGGGCTGGGCATGTGAAACGGCTCCGTCTAAAGGGGCCGCGGAAGATATCGCCGCGCGAGCGGGGAGTACAGACGGATCAGTGTCAGGCGCGTCGCGTTAAACGGTTGACTGCCGGACCGAATGAATTTTTTTGGCACTGACCTCTTCACGTGTACGCGGGCGTGACTATGCTGTGCATCCGTCGGAACACGTACGGGAGGAACCATGCAGCTCGACTTCCAGTGCCAGAAGTGTGAGGAGTCCTTCTCGCTGGACGTTTCCGATGTCCAGACCGACCCCGTGCTGCGCTGCCCCGGATGCGGGACGCGCGCTGCCGAAGAGCAGGTGGAAGCGGTGGTGGCCGGCCTGGAAGAGCTGTTCGCCGCCCTAGCCCCGCTGCGGCGCAAGTTCAGCACCTCCGTCGAGGTGAACAGCGAGGACATGCCGCCCCCCTACGACGAGACGCCTGCCGTCTCGCCCAAGGCCGCCGCCCTCCTCGACGAGGAGGACAGCGAGGACGAGGAAGAGGGCGAGGAAGACGACGAAGAAGTGGCCGAGCTGGAGTAGCCGTCCACTTTCAACACTTCCCTCGGCAGTCCCCCTCGGCTACTTTGCGAGTATGGGGGGAGGGCCCAAAGGTACATACGTCGCTTTGGTCCTGCTCGCCTGCGCCAGCGGCGGCCTGTATGGGCTGGTGCAGTCGGCGCGGGACGCGTCGCTCGTCGAGCTGGAGCCGCGCGAGGTGGTGCGCGTGCGCGGCGGCCAGCCCGTGCTGGTGCTGGTGGAGAAAGGCGGCGCGCGGCTGCTCGGCGTGCCGCTCACCGGCTCCGGAGCGCTACTGATCGAGAAGCGGTTGCGCCGCGACGAGAGCCCTGGCCTCGCCGCCGAGTCGTTGCGCGCGCTGGGCGGACAGGTGCTGCGCGGCTGCATCGACGGAGTGTCGGGCGAGTGGTCGTTCCGCGGCCACCTCGTCCTCGGCAGCGGCGCGGGCGAGCTGCGCGTCGAGGCGGGCGCCGGCGAAGCGCTCGCGCTCGCCATCGAGGCGGGCGCGCCCGTCTTCGTCGAGCCGGAGGTGCTGGAGGCCGCCGGCATCTCGCGCGACGAGCTGCGCGCGGCGCGCTCGGTGAAGCGCGATCCCGGCCCGGCGCCCGTGCAAGGGATGTGAAAGCGCCAAATTGGTAACTTGCGGGACGTGGGGGTTCCCCCTACGCTCCGGCCACTCATGCGCAAGGCGAAGATCATCTGCACGATGGGACCCGCGTCCCGCGAGGAACCGGTGCTCGGCCGCCTGGTCGAGGCGGGCATGGATGTCGCGCGGCTGAACCTCTCGCACGGCACGCAGGACGATCACGCGCGCGCCATCACGGCGGTGCGGCGCGCCGCCGAAATAGCGGGCCGGCCCATCGGGCTCCTGCTCGATCTGCAGGGGCCCAAGATCCGCGTCGGACGCATCGAAGGCGGCAAGGTCCGGCTCGAGGCAGGCGCCGAGGTGATCATCGCCGTGGGCGACAGCCAGCCGGGGACCGCGCAGAGGTTTTCCTGCTCCTACGAGGGGCTGCCCGACGACGTCTCGCTGGGCGACCCGGTGTTGATCAACGACGGCGCCATCCGCCTCGAAGTGAACGGCATCGCCAAGAACGAGGTGAAGTGCCGCGTGGTGGTGGGCGGGTGGCTCTCCGATCACAAGGGGATCAACCTGCCGGGCACGCCCGTCTCCATTCCGGCCATGACGCCGAAGGACATCGACGACCTCCGCTTCGGCCTGGAGAAGGAGGTCGACTACGTGGCGATGAGCTTCGTGCGCTCGGCCGACGACATCCGGCTCATCAAGCGCTACGCGCCCACCACGCCGGTGATCGCCAAGCTGGAGAAGCCGCAGGCCGTCGACCGCATCGACGAGATCGCCCAGCTCGCCGAGGGCGTGATGATCGCGCGCGGCGATCTGGGCGTGGAGATGCCGCTCGAGCGCGTGCCCTTGATTCAAAAGACCGCCATCGAGCGCACCAACTACTACGGCAAGATCACCATCGTCGCGACGCAGATGCTGGAGAGCATGATCGTCTCGCCCCAGCCCACCCGCGCCGAGGTGAGCGACGTGGCCAACGCGGTGCTCGACGGCACCGACGCGGTGATGCTCTCCGCCGAGACGGCCACGGGAGCGCATCCGATCGAGGCGGTCAAGACCATGTCCGCCATCGTCGAGGAGGTCGAGCGCAGCGCGCGCTATCAAGCGCTGCCCGAAGCGATTCTCGACCGCGGCGAGAGCACCTTCGCCACCGCGGTGGCCAAGGCGTGCGCGGCGGCGGCGGGACAGCTCGGCATCGGGACCATCTGCGTCTACACGCGCACCGGCGAGACGGCGCGGCAGGTGGCGGAGTACCGGCCGCAGGCGCGCATCGTCGCATTCACGGCCTCGGACGTGGCGTACCGGCGCATGGCGCTCTACTGGGGCGTCACGGCGCGCAAGGTGCCGCGCGCGTTCGATACGACCGACGAGATGATCGCCAACATCGCGCAGACGCTGGTGGGCGCGGGAGAGGCGATGCGGGGAGAAGCCATCGTCATCGCCTCCGCCATACCGCCGAATCGCCCGACGTCCGGCGCGTCGATGATGCAGATCCACCGGCTTTAGCGCGGCGTGAGAAGGAACCCGTCGGGAATCGTGCCCAAGTCTACCTGGGCCTCACCGGTCATGACCAGGGCATGGCAACCCGACGGCGTCACCCGCCAGAACCGGTCGCAGGCGAGAACGCTCACCTTGCCGCTCTCGTCGATCGCCTGAACGATGCTTTCAGTCTTGCCGGTGCGAGCGCCGAGATCTTCGAGGGCACCGTCCTTCCACACCACGGCGTGAAGGACGCGCCCCCGACGACGCCCGACGCGTTGATGGAGCCGGCAAAGCTGTCCCCGCTGAGCGTCGGCAGCTCGACGATCTGTTCGCCGCTGGTGACGAACGCGCTCTGAACGCCGGAAGCGGTCCGAATCGCACCGGCGACGCGACCGCCAGCGGTGGCTCCCACGCCGGCAGTGGAACCGTCGGGCACGTGGAATCGATGGAGCGCGCCGTCCCAGAGGAAGAAGTCACAGGCCATTCCGTAGCGCACCGGGGCGTCGCAGATACCGCCAGCGATGGCGCCGGTATCATCGAGCACCTGGGCGTAGGTGACCGAGCTCGGCCCGTCGAGATGCGAGACGTCGACCGCGTCGAAGACGATGTTCAACGGTGGCTTCGGCTGACCGGTGGCTTGAAGCGCGCGGTCACTTGCTGGTGGCCGCTGATGTGGATCGAACAGCCTTCCGCCCCGCTGCAAGCGCCGTCCCAGGAGTCCAGCACCCATCCTGGATCGGGATCGGCTCGGAGTTTCGCGCTCGTCCCTTCGTCGAAGTGCAGCTGGCAGGCGTTGCGCATGCCGCTGCACGTCGCTGTCGAGGGTGCGCCGCCAAAGATGCCCTCGGCGTGGATGGATCCCTGGCCCCAGTTGATGGAAACCAGGAGCACGGTAGCGTCCGGCGGCGCGCCAGGCTCACTGGCCGGCTGTTGCCTGAGGCCTGAAGCCCGAGGCCCGAGGCCTGCTCTACCTCACCTGGTGGGCGATCACCTGGTCCTTGATCTTCGCGTAGGTGGCCTTGGGGATGATCTTCTTCTCCCACAGCTCGTCCTTGGCCTTGTACGGCCGCCCGGCGATGATCTTCTTCGCATAGGCGTCACCGATGCCGGGCAGCGCTTTCAGCTCGGCCTCGCTGGCGGTGTTGATGTCGAGCTTGTCGGTCTTCGCCCTGGCGGCCGGAGCGCTCTTGGCCCACGAGACGGCCGGAGCGGCGACGAGAAACGCGAGGGCCAGCGCGATGGCCGAGAACAGTTTCCTCATGTCTTCCTCCCAGAAGAGCCGCGATGCTCTTACGCGACGCCCAGCTCCTTGGCAACGGCGTCGCGCGCCTTGGCGAAGGCTGTCTGGTCCGCCTCGACCTGCGCTGCGTAGCTGGTCGCGAACTCGACGGCCGCGCGCGCCGCGGCGGCGGGGTCCCAGTGCGCACCCAGCATGATGGGCGCGTTCTGGCGGCAGTGAAGCCGCGCCAGCACCTGGCCGCACTGGCGCGAATAGGTGGTCAGTTCCTCGTGGCGGGCGTCCCCGGCGGCGAATCGATCGGAGGCGACCTTCTCTTCCTCGGGCTCGTTCTCCCGCCCCAGCGCCGGATTTTCATGTCCGAACGACGTCGACGAGACGCGCGGCCAGGGGTCGGCCTGCAGCCGGCGGATGGACGCGGTCTGCACGCGCGCGCGCTCGCGCAACGGCTCGCGCCCGCGCGCGTCGTCCATCGCGCTGGAGCGCGCCTCCTTCATCTCGATCAGCCGCCGCTCCGCGCCGTTCCCGATGAGCGCGCTGAAGCGCAGCCGGCCCAGCGACCCGGTGCCCTTGAAGCGGTAGGCGACGTCGAGGATTTCCCAGCCGCGCGGCGGGTCGGGCGCCTTGAGCTGCTTGAGACCCTCGAGGTACTGCGCGAAAGCCCTCTCGACGATCTCCACCCACGCCAGCGCGGGCCGGACGAACTTCTCGCCTTGCTCGATGCGTTTGTGGTCTTTCTCCGGCGCGATCTTCGCGATCATTTCCGCGCGCGTCCCGACGCCGCGCTCGTGCATCAGTTCGCGCACGCGCCCTTCCGCCTTCTCCTCGGTCCACGGCGGAATGGGGAAACGGCCGCCGAGCTTCTCGATCTCCTCCGCCCAGGCGCGCGCGATGGCCCGCGCCGCGTTGACTCGCACCCCGTGCGCCAGCCTGGGCAGGAGGAGCGCGCTGGTGCAGAGGCGCTTCAGGTCGAGATCGAGCGGCCCGAAGCCCACGTCGTCGAAGTCGTTGACGTCGAAACACAGGGTGCCGCTCGCCCCGCGATAGATGCCGAAGTTTTCCAGATGTAGATCGCCGACGATGAGCCCGTCGGGCGCCGCCGCCAAAGCTCCAGGCACGCGCTCCTGGAACAGGTCCCACGCCATGAGGTGGAACGTGCCGCGGAAGAAGCGGAAGGGCGTGGCGGCCAGCGCGTCCAGCTTGCGCCGCAGCGCCTCCATGGTGCAATCGCCGGGGCCTTCGGCGCGCTGGACGCGGTGCGCCGGTTCGGTGAGCGGTTTGTTGTACGCGACGATCTCGGCGATCGGGTCGCGCGCCACGGCTACTCCATCGCGGCGATCGCGCGCCCGATGCGCTCCACCGCCTTGCGAATCACCGCCTCGGAGGTGGCGAAGGAGAGCCGCAAGTACCCATCCCGGCCGAACGCGCTGCCGGGGACCACCGCGACGCCGAACTCCTCGAGGAGCAGCTCCGAAAGCCGGACGGAGGTGGCCACTTTTTCTCCGCGGCGCCGCTTGCCCAGAACGCCCGAGACGTCGGCGAAGACGTAGTAGGCGCCGTCGGGCGCGTGGCAGGCGACTCCGGGCAGCTTGCCGAGCAGCTCGACCATGAGGTGGCGGCGCTTCTCGAACTGCACGCGCATGTCCTCGAGCGGCTGCTGTGGCCCGCGCAGCGCCGCGATGGCGGCGTACTGGCTGAGCGAGCTGGGATTGGAGGTGCTCGCGTCCTGCACTTTGTTCATGGCGGCGATGAGGTCGGCCGGCCCGCACGCCCAGCCGAGCCGCAGGCCCGTCATGGCGTACGCCTTGGAGCAGCCGTTGACGAGGATGGTGCGGCTGGCCAGCTCGGGCGCGACGGTCAAGAGATTGACGGCCTTCGCGCCGCCGTAGACGAGCTTGTCGTAGATGTCGTCGGAGAGAACGATGATCTCCGGATGGCGCGCGAGGACCCGCGCGATGCCGCGGATGGCCTGCTCGCTCCAGACGGCGCCAGTGGGGTTCGACGGGCTGCCGATGAGCACCACGCGCGTGCGCGCGGAAATGGCCCGCTCGAGGTCCTCCTCGCGCGGCGCCCAGCCGTCCTCGGAGCGCAATTCCAGCTCGACGGGGCGCGCGCCGGCCAGCTTCACCATCTCGGGATAGCTGACCCAGTAGGGGTTGGGGATGATCGCCTCGTCGCCTTCGTCGAGGATGGCCTGGCACGCGTTGTAGATGGCCTGCTTGGCCCCGGCCGTGGCGATGATCTGCGTGGTGGGCCAGCGCAGGCCGACCCCGCGCTCCATCCAGTCGGAGATGGCCTCGCGCAGCTCGACCAGGCCGGGCGACGCCGTGTACTTGGTGTAGCCCTTGCGCAGCGCCTCGACCACGGCCTGCTCGACGTGGGGAAAGACGGGGAAGTCGGGCTCGCCCACGCTGAGCGAGGCGATGTCGTGCCCCTCGCGGCCAAGCTGGATGGCGCGGGCCGCGATGGTCATGGTGGCCGACGGCTTCACCGCCTGCACTCGACGGCTGCTGCGGTCGCTCACTTGCCGAACCTCTTCTGCAACGCCGCCAGCACGTTGGCGGGGACCAGTCCGCTCACGTCGCCTCCCATCTGCGCAACGTCCCGGACGAAGCGGCTCGAGATGTAGAAGTAGTCTTCGCCGGTCATCATGAAAAGCGTTTCGATGTTCGGGGCCAGCTTCCGGTTCATGTTGGCCATCTGGAATTCGTACTCGAAATCGCTCACCGCGCGAAGGCCGCGCAGGATGGTATTCACTTTCTGCTGCTCGGCGAACTTGACCAGCAGCCCCTCGAAAGTCTTCAGCGTCACGCGCGGGTCGCCGTTGACGGCGCCGCGCAGCAGCTCGACGCGCTGCTTGACGCTGAAGACGGCGTCCTTGGCGGGGTTCTTCAGCACGGCCACGATGAGCCCGTCGAACATCTTCAGGCCGCGGTGGATGATGCTGAGATGGCCGTTGGTGGGCGGGTCGAACGAGCCGGGGTACAAGGCAACGCGGGCCATCGGTGGCGCGCATCCTGCGGTAGCCCGCGCCGCAGGTCAACGACGTTGGCGCGATCAAGATCTCCGCCCGACGACGAGGACCCGCGCTTCGCCGTAGGTGCGCGAGGCGAGCTCCGAGAATCCCGCGGGAAGCCTCGGCGCGGGGTCGCGCCGCGAGGACTCGAGGACGGCGCGCGCGTCCTCCGCGAGCAGATCGTTGGAGCTCAAAGCATCGATGACCATCTGCGACGCTTGCAGCGCGTAGGGCGGGTCGGAGAAAACCAGGTCGAAGCGCTCGCCGCGCAACCGCGCCAGCGCCCCGGCCACGTCGTCGCGCAGCAGGCGGCACTTGCCGGCATATTCGAGAGCGTCGATGTTCGACTGGATGACCGCGCAGGCGCGCGGGTCCTTCTCGATGAGGACGGCGGAGGCAGCCCCGCGCGAGACTGCCTCGATGGCCATCGCTCCCGTGCCGGCATAGAGGTCGAGCACGCGCAGCCCGTCCATGCGCTGCCCGAGCAGGTCGAAGAGGCCCTGCCGCACGCGGTCCGCCGTGGGTCGTGTCGAGCGTCCCGGCACGGCGCGCAGCGGCCGGCCGCGCGCCTCTCCTCCGACGATGCGCAAATTCAGTCCTCGCCTTCGTGGAGGGCCACCAGCGCCGCCGCCAGCCGCGGCCCGCTGCCCCGCGCGCCGCACACCCGGAAGAGCTCCAGCGCCTCGAAGCACGCCAGCGCCTCGAGCCGCTCCTGCACCGCCGCCGGCAGATCGCGCAGCAGCCGTTGGTGGCGCGCCGCGGCCTGGTCGAGAGTGGCGCCCTTCTCGTCGGCCCACGCCAGGAGCTTCTCCCAGAGATCGGGGGGCGCCGCCCGCCTGAGCGCGCGCAGAAAAGGCCCCGACGCCACCAGCTGCTGCACGCGTTGGTACAGGAGTTTGCCGCCCAGCGACTCGGTGGCGGACGAGACCGCGATCCCTTCGCCAGCCAGCTCGGCGGCCTGGTCCTCGAGCCCCGTCAGCCGCACCGCGCTGGGCGGCGCGCCGCGCGACTTGAGCTGGCGGGCCAGCTCGGCCGCCGCCTGTGCCCCCCCGAGCGGAACCACCTCGAGACCCAGCTCCAGCTGGCACACCACGCTCGCCGCCAGCGCAGCGTCGCGCGCGCCCACCGCGCTGTCCTCGGCGGCGAGCGCCACGCCGGTGAAGCCCGCCTCGATCTCCCGCTGGACGCGCTCGGTCTCCGACAGGGCGCTTCCGGTGCGGGGCGGCTCTTTCAGAAGCGCCACCGGCCCGCTGAAGCGCAACTCGTCCGCCGCGCGGAATGCCGCCTCGACGAAGGCGGAATCGTCGCGCGCCTCCTCGGGCCCCCTCTCCTCCGTAGCGCCGCTCGGCCGCACGAGGATGAGAGGCGTATCGGCGTCGCGCGCCGCCCGCGCAAAGCCGGCCATCGCCGCGGCCGAGGGCGCGACCAGCGCCACCAGCAGCACCTTCTCCCGCGCGGCCGCCTCGAGCAGGTCGCGCGCGCTCAACACCAACAGCGCGCGCCCGCCGAGCCGCGCCACCGCCTTGGCAGGCCTTCGGAACCAGACAGGGTTCAGTGCACGACCTCTTCGTGGCGATACGTGTCGCTCTCGAACTGGATGGTGGTGTGCTCGATGCCGAACTTCTCGCGCAGCGCCGCCTTGGCGTCGGTGAGGATCTGGTCGTGGCTGCGGCAGCCCGGCCCCTCGCAAATCACCACGATGTGGCAGCTCAGCGCCACCAGCCCGCTGGTGATGGTCCACACGTGCAGATCGTGCACCGCCGATACGCCGGGCACCTGCTCGAGAACGCTGGCCACGTCGCCGACCACGATGTGCCCCGGCGCGCCCTCGAGCAGCACGTCGACCGCCTCGCGGCAGAGCCGCACTGCGCTCCAGACGATGGTCGCCGCGATGAGAAAGCTGACGATGGCGTCCACCGCCAGCTGACCGGTGAAGTAGATGATCGCCGCCGAGACCAGCACCCCTACGGAGTTGACGAGATCTCCGGCCAGGTGCAGGAACGTCGAGCGCAGGTTCATGCTCGAGTGCTCGCCGGTGCGCGTGATCCACATGCCGCCGGCGTTGAGCGCGATGCCCACCAGCGCCAGGGCGACCACCGCGGGCACCGCCACCGGCTCGGGATGGATGAGCCGGTGATACCCCTCGATGGCGATGCCGATGGCGATGGCCAGAAGCGCACCGCCGTTGAGGAGCGCGCCGAGGATCTCCAGCCGATAGTAGCCGTAGGTGCGCCGCGCGTCGGCGGGACGCGCCGCCATGCGCAGCGCGAAGAGCGAGAGGCCGATGGCGCCCACGTCGGCGATCATGTGCGCGGCGTCGGACATGAGGGCGAGGCTGTTCGACAGCCACCCGCCCACCGCCTCGGCCACCAGGGCCACGACCGCCAGCAGGAGCGCCTGCGCCAGCCGCCGCTGCTCGCCCTCGCGCGAGGGCCCCGCGGGTCGGCGGTGCTCGTGCACCCGGACGTCACCGTGGGCAGGATCGTGCATGGAGGGGATGATAATGCGCCCAAACCCGAGCTTCCAACAGGCACTTGGGCTAACCTTTCGCTCATGAGCACCCACCTGCACGGCGCCGCCGACGACGGTTTCACCGAGTCGGAGGACGGCACCCGCATCCACTATTCGGTGGTCGGCCACGGAGCGCCCACGCTCTTGTGCTGCGACGGCATTGGCTGCGACGGGTTCGCCTGGAAGTACGTCGTGCGCGACTTCGCTCCCACGCACCGCATCGTGCGCTGGCACTACCGCGGGCACGGGCGCAGCGGCGTCCCCAAGGATCGCGCACACGTGGGCTTCGACGACATCTCCGCCGATCTGCGCGCGGTCCTCGAGGCGACCGGCACCGCCGAGGCGGTGCTGCTCGGCCATTCGATGGGCGTGCAGGTGGCGCTCGAGTACCACCGCCGCCACCCCGAGAACGTGCTCGGGCTGGCTCTGATATGCGGCTCGCATGGCTTGCCGCTCGACACCTTCCACGATTCGAAGGCTTTGAAGATCATCCTTCCCTCGATGATCACCGCGGCCGAGCGCTGGCCCGAGGCGACCGGCCTCATCTGGCGCATCGCCGCGGGCGGCGAATTGGCGTACCAGATCGCCACGCATCTGGAAGTGAACGGGAAGCTCGTGCACCGCGAGGATTTCACGCCCTACTTCACGCACCTTTCGGGGATGGACCCACGCCTCTTCCTCGGCATGCTCAAGCACGCCAGCGACCACACCGCCTTCGACCACCTGCCCAAGCTGGACGTGCCCACGCTCATCGTCGCCGGCACCGCCGACACCTTCACGCCCTACTGGCTCTCCGAGGAGATGCACGACCGCATCCCTGGCTCGGAACTTCTCACCATCCCCGGCGGGACACACGTCTCGCCCATCGAGCACCCCGAGCTGATCGCGTTGCGGCTGGAGAAGTTCCTCGCCGGCCTCCCGCGGTCGCGCTCCGAAGCGAAGCCCGTCCTGCGCACCGCCTGATGCGCCTGTTCGCCCTGCTCCTCGCCGCGGCGTTTCCCGCGCTGGCGCTCGATCCGCGTTACGTCTGGGAGACGATCGACACGCCTCACTTCGAGATCCACTACCACCAGGGCATGTACCGCTACGCGCAGAAGACGGCGCGCCTGGCGGAGGAGGCGCACCGGCGGCTCGCGCCGCTCCTCGACCACGAGCCGGCGGAGCGCTGCCAGATCGTCGTGCAAGACGACACCGACTTCGCCAACGGGAGCGCCCAGCCCGTCTTGTACAACTTGATCCACGCCTACGCCGCCCCGCCCGACTCGCGCTCGACGCTGGCCGATTTCGACGACAACGTCTACGAGTTGATCAGCCACGAGTACACGCACATCCTCCACCTCGACACGGTGCTGGGCCTGCCGCAGGCCACCAACGACATCTTCGGCAAGCTGTGGATCCCCAACGGCGGCCAGCCGCTCTGGTTCATCGAGGGCATCGCCACCTTCGCCGAGAGCGAGGTGACCGGCGCGGGGCGGGTGCGCTCCTCGGAAGAGGACATGGTGGTGCGCGCCGAGGCGTTGGACGGGAAGCTGCCGCGCATCGACGTGCTCTCCAATGTGCCGCTCGAGTGGCCGCGCGGGTTCGGGCAGTACACGGTCGGGTCGCGCTTCCTCGAGTGGATCCGTGAGCAGTACGGGCTGGGAGCGCTGCGCGATCTCTCGCACGACTTCGGCGGGCGGGCCATCCCGCTGGCGCTGAACTTCAGCGCCGAGCGCGTGCTGGGCCCCAGCTACCTGACCCTCTACAAGGAATTCGGCGAGCAGGAGACGCAGCGTGCGCAGGGCATGCGTGGGCAGGTGCTCGCCGCGGGCGAGAGCCGCATCGAGGCGCTCACGCATCTCGGCGAATGGATCCGCACGCCGCGCTGGAGCCCCGACGGCGCCACGCTCTACTACACCTGGTCGGGACCGGACCGCCTGCCGGAGATCCGCGCGCTCGAGCCGGGCCGCTGCTGCGACGCGCTCGCCCTCGAGACGGCCACCGCTCCGGGCGATCGGCACGTGGTCACGCTCTACTCCGACTCGTCGGGCGACGACACCATCGCCGTCGACGCGCGCGGGCGCGTGGTCTACGCGCGCAAGCAGGTCTACCAGGAATTCGAGTTGCTGCAGGACCTCTACTCGGTCGATCCCGCCTCCGGCGACGTGCGCCGCCTCTCCCGCGGCCTGCGCGCGCACGCCCCCGATGTCGCTCCCGACGGGACGATCGCCTTCGTCTGGCGCAGGCCGGGCGGCCGCACCGCCATCGCGGAGCTGGCGCCCGACGCTTCCGAGCCGCGCGTGCTCTTCGAGGACGGCGACGAACCGGTGGACAGCCCGCGTTTCTCTCCCGACGGGAAGCGCGTCGCCTTCCTCCATCACCGCGACGGCCAGTGGGACGTGCGCATCGTGGCGCGCGCTGGGCTCGCGCTCACCGACGTGACGCACGACCGCGCCCTCGACCGCGACCCGGCCTGGACGCGCGACGGAAAGTGGCTGCTCTTCAGCAGCGATCGCACCGGCATCTACGACGTGTATGCCTGGTCGGTCGAGGACGGCCGGCTGTGGCAGGTCACCAACGTCGTGTTGGGCGCGTTCGAGCCGCAGCCTTCGCCCGACGGGTCGCAGCTGGCGCTGGTCACGTACAGCTCGCGCGGCTACGACGTGGGGCGCATGGCGTTCGACCCCAAGGCGTGGCGCCCCGTGAGCGGGCCGCCCGTGGAAGATCAGCGCCCGCCGCCCAGCGTCCCGCCGCCCGAGTACGCCTATCCCGCGCGACCCTACTCGGCCTGGCCGACGCTTCGCCCGCACTTCTGGCTTCCCTACGCCAACACCGATGCGCTGGGCACCACGCTGGGTGCGCTGACCGCCGGCTTCGACGCGGTCGATCGGCACGAGTACGCCGGGACCGTCTGGTGGGGCCTCTCGAGCCACATGCCGGGGTGGGACTTGCTCTACATCAACCATTCCTTCTATCCCACGCTCTCGCTGAATCTCTGGCGCGACCTGGGGACGGCTGCCGGCGGCGGCGCCTACTACACCGAGCGCGCTTTCGGGGGAACGTTCACGGCGTCGTTCCCCTTCACGCAGGTCGAGCGCGGCCAAGCGCTCGATCTGCAGTATGAGCTGCTGTCTCTGGCGCAGAACACCAACCCCGAGCACCGCAACATCGCCACCGGCCGCCTCGCCGCGACCACGCTGACCTGGTCGTATTCGGACGCGCGGCGATTCGTGCGCAGCATCTCCTCCGAGCAGGGGCAGAGGTTGTCGGTCTCGCTGCGCGTGTCGGACCGGGCGGTGGGGAGCGAGTTCTCCTTCTGGCAGCTCTCGACGACCGTCTCGCGCTACCTGCTCATGCCGTGGTCGTCCTCGGGCCTGCCGCTGCACCATGCGCTCGCGCTGCGCGCCTCGTTCGGCATCTCGCGCGGCGATCTGTCGCGGCGCCACCTCTACTTTCTCGGCGGCTTTCAGCAGGGGGATCCCATCCGCGCCGTGCTCTACCCCACCGCCGTGCCGGCGCGCACCCTGCGCGGGTTCGTGACCGACGCGTTCTACGGCGAGATGTACGCGCTCGGCAGCGCCGAGTATCGCTTCCCGCTCTGGAACGTGGAGACGGGCGCATGGACGCTCCCCCTCTACCTGCGCCGCTTCCACGCCGCGCTCTTCACCGACGTGGGCGACGCGTGGACCGCCGGCAAGCGCAACTTCGCCCTGCACGCCGGCGCAGGAGCGGAACTGCGCGCGGAGGTGGTGCTCGGGTACATCCTTCTGGCCGACTTGCGCTTCGGGTGCGCGCGCGGGCTCGAGCGCAGCGACGTCGCCATCCTCGATTGCTACGCGGCGCTCGGCGGGGTGTTTTAAAAAACCGGGCTCGGGACCGGGTGCGTGTACGTTGACGGGTACGGATGCGGGTACGGTTCACGTACCACGGTCCGTGGGACGTTCCCGTCACCGTCCCCCTCCCCGTGAACGTACACGAACCCGGTCCCGAGCCCGGCAGTTTGACTCTGGCGTGTCCGACGGCACGCCGTGTACTCTCGTGGACCCATGTCCACCAGGCTCGAACGCGCGCTCGAGGCTGGACTGCGCATCCGGCCCGGCGAAGGGCGCCGCGTGGCGACGATGGCCGCCTACGCCGCCAACGCCATCGGGGCGGTGGTGGTGGGCCGATCCATCCGCGACGCGCTCTACCTGGCGAACCGGCCCGCCAAGGGTCTGGCGGGCATGTACATCCTCAGCTCGCTCGCCATCGTCCTCATCTCCTACGCCTACGCGCGCATCGCCGACAAGGTGCCGCGCGGCCCGCTCAACGCCGCCAGCGCGCTGGTCTCGGGGGCGCTCTGCGCCGCGTTCTGGTCGGTGCTCGCGCTCCCGCACGGCGAGTGGGTCTATCCCGCGCTCTACATCTTCGTCGAGGCGATGGGCTCCCTGGTGGTGATCCAGTTCTGGACCATGTGCAACGACGTGTTCCACGCCCGCGAGGCGAAGCGGCTCTTCGGCCTCATCGGCGGCGGCGGCACGCTGGCCAACGTCATCTTCGGCCTGCTCGTCGGCAAGTACGCCAGGACCATCGGCGCGCCGAACCTCCTCTGGCTGATGGTCGGGCAGCTCGTCCTCTGCGCTTTGTTCGCGCTCGGCGGAGCGAGACTCGCCACCGCCGCGCCGCCGTCCACGCGTCGCATGAGGCCAGCCCGCAAGACGCCGATGCTGTCGCGCGCGGGACTCGCCTTCCTCGGCAACCGCCACCTGGCGCTGGTCGCGGGCATCGGCGCGGTGAGCGCGGCGGCGGTGACCATCGTCGATTTCCAGTTCAAGCTCTCCGCCGCCTCGGTGCTGCAGCAGAACGAGCTGGCGGGATACTTCGGCCGCTTCTACGGCGTGTGCGGCGGGGTGGCGCTGGCCATCCAGATCTGGGTGACGTCGCGCGTGCTGGAACGCTACGGCATCCTCGCCTCGCTCCTGCCGCTCCCCATCGGGCTCGCGGCGGGATCGTCGTTCGGCGCGGCCTGGCCCAACCCCAACAACCTCTTCGTCAGCTCGCTGGCCAAGGGCTCGGACACCATCTTCCGCTACACCATCAACGACGCCTCGATGCAGCTTTTGTACGTTCCGGTGCAGCCGCACATCCGCGGCCGCGCCAAGGCGTTCATCGATGGCGTGCTCAAGCCCACTGCCGTCGCCCTCACCGGCGCGGTCCTCTTCTTCTACAAGCAGGCGGGGGGCAGGGGCGCGCCGCTGGCAGTGGCGGTGCTCCTGCTGGTGGCGCTCTGGATCCTGCTCCTGGTGCGGGCGCGCCGCGAGTACGTGCGCAGCCTGGTCGAGTCGCTGGAGCGGCGCCATCTGGACCTCTCCAGCACGACCTTCTCGGGCCTCAACGAAGCGACGCTCAACGCCCTGCGCACGGCGCTGCGCAGCGATCCGGCCACTGCGCTGCACGCGCTCACGCTGGTGCAGCAGCACGCGCAGAGCATCGACTTCACGCGCGAGCTGCGCGAGCTGCTCAAGCACGGCGACCCGCGCATCCGCGCCCAGGCGGTGCAGCAGCTCGGCGAGCAGAAGAAGGCAGAGGCGTTGGCCGAGATGCGCGCGCTGCTCGCCGACCCGACCCCCGAGGTGCGCGCGGCGGCCCTGGGCGCGGTCTGCGCCATCGAGCTCGAGGCGGCGGTGCCGACGGTGCTGCCGTTCCTCGAGGTCAAGAATGCCCCCGAGGCGGTGGTTCGCGCGGCGGCGGCGGTGGCGCTCATCCGCCACGCCGGGATCGACGGCGTGCTGGCGGCGGCGGAGCCTTTGAAGCAGCTCCTCGGCGCGGCCGACCCGCGCGATCGCGCCGCGGCCGCCGACGCGCTGGGCAACATCGGCGTGCGCGGGTTCTTCCGGCCGCTGCTGGCTTTTTTGCGCGACGCCGACCTCATGGTGCGCCGGCGCGCCATCGCCGCGGCGGGGAAGCTGCGCACGCCCGAGCTGATCCCCGCGCTGGTCGAGCAGTTCCAGCGGCGCGAGACGGCGCTGGAGGCGGCCTCGGCCCTGGCGGCGTTCGGGCCCGGCGTCGAGCCGCAGCTGCACGCCATCCTCCTCGACGAGTCGGCGCTCGTCGACTGCCGGCGCGGGTGCGCGCTGGTGCTGCAGCGGGTCGGCACTCGCGAGGCGGCCGACGTGCTGCTGGGGGCGCTCATCGCGCGCGAGCCCACCGTGCGCAAGGCGGCCGCGCGCGCTCTCTCGCGGCTCACGCGCCGGCAGCGCCTGGGCATCGACCACGGCAAGGTGGAGCGCGCCGTGCATTCCGAGCTGGCCGGCGCGCGCCTGGCGCTCGCGGCGCAGAAGAAGCTCGCTCTCGCCCTGCCCAAGCCGGGAAAGGCGCCCGCCACGCCGGCCGAGTTGCTGGGCGTGGCGCTCCTCGAGGAGCGGGACTCGCGCGTGCTGCAGGCGCTGCTGCTGCTCGAGGTGATGCTCCCCGAGGTGCACCTCGACGTGGTGGCGGAGAACCTGCGCTCCGAGTCGCAGTCGGCACGCGGCAACGCCATCGAGGTGCTGGACAACGCGCTGCCCGAGCGGTGGAAGCGACTGGTGCTCGCCGCGCTCGACGAGGTGAAGCGGCGCGGCGACCAGGTGTACGCCGACGCGCGGATCATGCTCGAGCTGCTGGCGGCGCTCATCGCCGGCGAGTCGGGGCCGTGGGTCGCGGCCTGCACGGCGCGCTGGACCCTGGATGCGCCCTCGCTGCCGCTCGCGGCGCTGCTCCCCTCGATGCAGGCCGCACTGCACTCGCCTGCCGCGCCGCTGCGCGAGGCGGCCGCGCTGGCCGTGGCGCGCGCCAACCCCTCCGATGCGCCGCGCCTCCTCGGCGCGCTGGCCAACGATCCCGTCGCGTCGGTCGCCCAAACCGTGCGCGCCTTGCTGAAGAAGGCTGCTCCCCGGGCCATCGCATGATCTCGACCGTCGAGAAGGTCCTCTTCATGAAAAGCATCGATCTGTTCCGCGCACTTCCCAGCGAAGAGCTGGCGCAGATCGCCGAGATCGCCGAGGAGCAGCCCATGACCGCGGGCGAGCAGATCTTCGCCGAGGGCGAGCCGGGCGACGCGCTCTACCTCATCGTCGAGGGCCGCGTGAAGGTGCACAAGGGCGAGAAGGAGCTGGTGCGCCTCGGCATCCGCGACGTCTTCGGGGAGATGGCCGTGCTCGACTCCGAGCCGCGCTCGGCCAGCGTGACGGCGGTGGAGGACGCGGTGCTGCTCAAGATCGGTCGCGACGATTTCCGCGACATCTTGATCGAGCGCCCGGAAATCGCCATGGGCGTGATGAAGGTCCTCACCCGCCGCTTGCGGGAGACGTCGAAGAAATGACTATTCGGCCGCGCCCGCGTCGGCCACGGCGCCGGCGTCGGCCGGGCCGCCGTCGCCGGGCTTTTTGACCGGGGGACCGAGGAAGCGCGGCTGGCGGGCCAAGGCGGCGAGCGAGGCCATCAGAACCAGGGCCGGGACGATCCTCTTCATGGCGATGGCGTCTCCGCGAGAAGCTTTTTCACCGCGGGGACCAACTCGGACAGAACGACCTCGTGCTGCGCGCCGGTCTCGAGCTCCTTCAGCTTGGCCCGATCCGTCTGCAGCTCCAACTCCCCCAGCACCAGCGCATAGCGCGCGCCCAGCGCGTCGGCCCGCTTGAGTTGGTTCCCGGGGTTCGACTTGCGGAAGCTCACCTCGGCGGCGAGGCCGGCGCGGCGCAGGTCCTGCGCCAGCTTGTCGGCGCGGGCCGCCTCCGCCTCGCCCAGCGGCGCGATGAACACCATGGGCTTGATCGCGGCCTCTTTGCCCTGTGAAGCGAGGAGCAGCGCCAGCCGCTCTACTCCGGCGGCGAAGCCGATGCCGGGGACGTCGGGTCCGCCCAACTCCTTGACGAGCCCATCGTACCGGCCGCCTCCCGCGACGGTGCTCTGCGCGCCGAGACCGCTGGTGGCGACGGCCTCATAGGTGGTGCGCGTGTAGTAGTCGAGCCCGCGCACGAGCTGCGCATCGACGACGTACGGCACGCCGAGCCGGTCGAGCGTCTCGCGCACGCCGGCGAAGTGCGCTTTGCACGCGTCGCAGAGGAACTGCTCCATCTTCGGCGCGCCTGCCGCCACCTCCCGGCACTTGGGATTCTTGCAGTCGAGGACGCGGATGGGGTTGGTCTCGATGCGCTTCTGGCAGTCCTCGCACAGGTCGGCGGCGCGCAAGCGCAGGTACTGCTGCAGCGCCTCGCGATACGCCGGCCGGCACTTCGCGTCGCCCAGCGTGTTGAGGCGCATCTCGAACGGCACACCCAGCCGCCGCAGCCAGCGGTCGAGCAGCTCGATCTGCTCGGCGTCGATGCGCGGGCCGGGGCTGCCGATCGCCTCGATGCCGATCTGCGTGAATTGTCTGTACCGGCCGCGCTGCTGCCGCTCGCGCCGGAACATGGGCCCGATGTACCACCACTTCGTCTCCGGCTCGTGCTGGCTGACGCTGTGCTCGACGTACGCGCGCACCAGCGGGGCGGTGCCCTCGGGCCGCAAGGAGACCATGTCGCCGTGATCGTCGAAGGTGTACATCTCCTTGCCGACGATGTCCGTCTCCTGCCCGACGCTGCGCACGAACAGCTCGCTGCGCTCGAGGATCGGCGTGCGCGCCTCGCGGTAGCCGTACAAGGGAAACAATTCGCGCGCCGTCTGCTCGACGAACTGGTAGTGCCCGCTGCGCACCCACGGATCGTCGTCCTTCACGTAGGTATCGGTGGGGAGCACGTCCCGCGTCCCCTTCACGCCGCGGATCTTCTGTCCCATCTCGTTTACTCCAGGGGCTCGCCCAGCTTGATGGGTTGGCCGGGCGCGAGGCGCTCCGACAGCTTCACGCCGGGAGCGAAGAGCACCACCACCGTGGAGCCCATCTCGAAGATGGCCAGCTCGCCGCCCTTCTCCACCGGGATGGGCTGTGGGTAGATCTTGCGGACCGGCTGGCGCGTGCGCTTCACGTTGGTCACTACGTCGTCGTAGACGGCCCGGATGCGGCCCACGTTGGTCGCGCCCACCGCCACCACGGCGCAGGGGCCGCGCGGCGTCTCGAGGAACGTGGTCAGCCGCTCGTTGACGGCGAAGAGCTTCTCGACGTTGCGCAGGCCGACAGGGTTCACCGGCCAGAGCTGGCCCGGCATGATGACATAACCGGTGATCTGGCCGCCGAGCGGCGCGTGGATGCGGTGGTAGTTGTAGGGGGCGAGGTAGATGGTGCAAAACGCGCCGCCCGCGAACTGGCGCGCATCTTCCTCGGCGTTGGGACCGCCGATCAGCTCGGCCAGCGTGTAGTGCTTGCCCTTGGCCTGGTAAAGCTTCGACTCGACGATCTCCCCCAGCTCTCCCAGGGTGCCGTCGACGGGGCTGACAGGCAGAAGCTCGCCGGGCGCGATGGGCCGCGCCCCCGGTTTGAGGCGCCGCGTGAAGAACTCGGTGAAGGTCGGGTACTCCTCGACCGCGCGCTCCGCCTCGGTAACGTCGACTCCGTATTTTGTGCAAAATGCGCGGATCACCGCGCGCAACACCGGCCGCGGCGCGCTCATCCGGCAGGCCGCGCCCACCGCCCGGCTCAAGGTGTTCTTCGGCAACAAACGCAAGAACGTGTAGGAAAGCTCGGCCATCGGGCTGCGTTGTGTAGCAGGCCGTGCCCGAGGGCGCTAGCGGCGCGGCCCTTCGGGGCTAGCCGCCGTCGAGCACCGCACCCGGCCTCGGCTGACCGGGATAGTAGTAGGCCACTCCCGCGTCCACCTCGGCGGGAGGCGGCGGGGGCGCTCGCGGCGCCGGCGCCGGCGGACCCGGCGGCGGTCCCGCGTCAGAAACGGTCGCCTGCGCCGGCGGGAAATCGGCCATGCGGCGGTAGACCTTGTCGTTCATGACCAGCAGCGCCTGACCGTCGAAGCCCGGCAGCCGCTCGATGCAGCCCGGCGACCTGGCGAGCCGGTAGACCGTGCCCTGCATGCCCGACCCTTGCTCTTGGAACGGCTCGTTGGGAACGAGGCACCCGCCCGTCGCTGTGTTGATCTCCGCCACCGACGCGCCCGGACCGTACGGGTCGCGGATCGAGCCGGCTTTGGGCGCCGACTCGGCCAGGATTTTGACGGGATCGATCTGCGGTCCGCTCGTCGCCGCGCTGGCGGCCGCGGCGGCGGCCATCTTCTCCCGCTCGGCGCGCTGCTTGGCCAGCGCCGCGCGGCCGCGCTCGATGGTGCCCAGCATCGTCTTTGCCCGCTCGGCGTCGATCGATCGCCCGTCGACCTTCCTGAGCAGCGCGACCACCTCGTCCATCCTCGGATCGCCGTAGGCGTCGTCCAGGTCGGTCGCGTAGAGCTGCTGGTAGAGCTGCGCCGCCTTCTCGTAATTCGCGTCCGGGCCCTTGCGGCACCCCGCCGCCAAGGACAGGCACAGGAGGCAGGATGCGGCGCGGCGTGGCACGTGATCGTCCCTCCGGATCGCGAAAACTCGACCGAAGCTAGCACGCCACTCGACTGATGGCAGGTTTCCTGCCCGCGACCGACCAGGACTCTCAGAACCTTCCGGCGACGCCGAGGCCGTCGGAGCGGAGGTCCCACCAGAGCAGCCCGCCGCCGGCCGCGCCGAGGACGGCCGCCGTGACGTAGAATCCGCGCGCCAGGTTCACGTCCCGGTTCACTTCGGCGTAGGAAGCCGCGTCGCCCATTCCGAGAAGCTTGGCCTGGTCCCGCCGGTTGATCTCCGCCGCCAGCGAGTAGGCTTTCGCGTGATAGACGATGCCCGCCACCGCGCTGGCGAGGCCCAGCCCCAGCCCGACATACGCGGCCGTCCGCACCCACGGTGGGCGCGCCTGCGCCGAGGGCAACGCCGAGGTCGGCACGTTGTGCACCTCCAGCGGCCCCAGATCGACGCGCGCCTCCGTGGTGCGCCCATAACGGATCTCGACGAACGCGCTCACCTCGCGCGACCGCCCGTCGGCGACGCGCAGCGTGTGCTGGCCGGGCTTGAGGCCGTCGATGGGTTGCGCCAGCGGCGACGCGCCCACCTGCTTCCCATCGACGAAGAGGATCGCGCCCGACACGCCCGGCACGTCGACCCGCAGCGATCCGGTGAACCGCTGCGGCGCGAGCAACTCGACCGCCGAGGCGCGCAACGTCTCGATGAGCGCGTCCTGCGAGCCGGATACCGGGTGGGTCGCGCGCCGCAGCTCTTGCGCCGACCTGGCGTCGAGCAACTTGAGGTCGACGACCAGCGCGTCTCCCAGCTGGCTCGCGGTCCCGACGATGAGCTGGCGCGCCCCCGCTTGGACCGCCGCCGCCGCGGCACAGGGGATGTGCGCGTCGCAGTCGGGCTCGCGGCGCAGCGCCTGGGCGAGGTCCTGCTCGGGCACGATGCGCGCCTCGGGCAGCGCCGTCAGCTCGTTGCGCAGCGTGGTCTGCAGCGCCAGCGTCAATTCGGCCGGCACGCCCAGCGGGCGCAGCGGCACCAGCGCCACTGCGGTGGCTTGGACGTCGTGCGCGGATTGGACCGCGGCGGCGACGACGAGCGCGACGAGCACTGCGGGCATCGCTCCCATCCTCCTTGTGCTATCGGGGCAAGCACAAGAGAATTACCGTGGAAATCCATGTGCCGCCTCTTTGCTTCCCGATCGCGCTCGCCGGGCGCGGTCACCCACGAGCTCCTGCACGGCGCCAACGCCTTGCGCGTGCAGAGCCTCGAGCACCCGGACGGCTGGGGGCTCGGATGGTACGAGTCGGGAGCGCCCCGTGTAGTCCGAAGTCTTACCCCGGCCCACGGCGACGGAGAGTTCGAGAAACTCTCGCATTTCGTCAGCGCGCAGACCGTGGTCGCGCACGTGCGCAAGGCCAGCGTTGGGCGCGTCGCCGAGGAGAACACGCACCCGTTTCAGCGCGGGTCCTGGCTCTTCTGCCACAACGGCACGCTGCCGGAATGGGAGCAAACCGGCCCCCTCCTCGAGGCGCTCATCGCGCCCGCGCTGCGCGAAAAGCTGCGCGGCGAGACGGACAGCGAGCGCTGCTTCTCGCTCTTCCTCACGCGGCTCTTGCGCCGCTGCGAGCCGGACGAGGCGGACCTCGAGTCGGCCGCGTCGGCCCTGCGCGAGACGGTGGCGGCGGTGCGCGAGCTGGCGCCCGACGCCAGCACCACTTTCCTGATAACGGACGGCCGGCTGATGCTGGCGTGCCGATTCGGGCGGACGCTGTACCTCTCGTCGCCCGCGCCGGACGCTCAGGGCCGCTGCGACTACGTCGCCTTCGCCAGCGAGAACCCCGGCGATCCGCCCCCCGGCGGCAAGCGCGAGTGGCGGCTCCTGCCGGAAGGGTCGCTGGTCACGGTCGACGCAGACATGTGCCTGGACGTCACTTCGATGTAGCGCATCGCGCCCGGAACGACCGGACGATGCCGGAAATCTCTTCCCGCAACCGCGCGAAGTGCTCCGGGCTGGCAAAGGCGACCACCTGATAGGCCCGGCTGCCGTCCGCGAACGCGCAAACGCAGTAGTCGAACTTGTCGCCGCGCACTTCACCTCTGATGGACTGCGCCTCCGCGGCGCTGCCTCTCGAGCCAACCACTGTCACCAGGAGAGACACTGCCGCCAGGATCACTCCCGTCGCTATCCGCGCCTTTCCGGGAGAAGATGATCAATATCGGAGCCGCGAGAATGCAAAACGCGATGAGAACCGCGACCCCACATTGACCGGTTCACGCTCCCGCGGACCGATTGGCTCCACCTGCTCAGACATTGCCAGAGCCTAACCCTACGCCGAGCGCTTCAAGAAGGGCTTTTCCGCGATCGCCTCTGGCGGACAGCCTCACCCTTCGTGATTTGGGTCCCACGACCTCGAGGGAGATATCCAGCCGGTCGGGCGGCAGGGCCTTCCCGGCCTTTTCCGCCCACTCGCAAAGCGTGGCGGCGGGCTCGGCGAGGAGGTCGTCGAAGCCCAACGCGAACAGCTCGGCCGGACCGGCGAGACGATACAGATCGAGGTGCTGCAACGGTACGCGCCCGCCGCGATAGACGTTGATCAACGCGAACGACGGAGAAGTGGCCGGCTCGGACACTCCCGCGCCTTCCGCGGCGGCCTTGACCAGGAGCGTCTTGCCCGCGCCCAGATCGCCGGTCAGCGCGACGAAATCGCCCGGCTGCAGCGCCGCGCCCAGCTTGCGGCCCAGCCTGCGCGTGGCGGCAGGTGAGCGCAGCATCAGCCCGGTGGAAGAAAAAAAATAATTATTTTTTTTTTGCGTCATCGGCCCCAGCGCCGGAAGAGGCGCGGCAGGCCGACGCGGACGATGTCGGTTGCCACCAGCGGCGTCTCGCCCACCTCGGCGGCGGCCAGGTCGCCGGCGAAGGCGTGGAGGAACACCGCCAGGCGCGCGCGCTCGCCCGTCCCGCCCACCCCGCCGCGGCGGCCCAGCATCGCCGCCGCGATGCCGGTGAGCACGTCGCCCGTGCCGGCGGTGGCCATGCCGGGATTTCCGGCCGGGCACACCGCGGTGGTCCCCTCGGGGTCCGCGACGATGGTGTGGGCGCCCTTGAGCACGATGTGCGCGCCGAATCGCTGCGCCGCGCGCGCCGACGCGTCGACCCGATCCGCGAGCACACGCTCCATTTCTTCTCCGGTGAGGCGCACGAACTCGCCGGGATGGGGCGTCAAGAGCGCCCCCCGCCGCCGCAACCACTCGGAGATGCGCTCGCGGTGCTCGGCGATGGCGTTCAGGGCGTCCGCGTCGAGCACCGGCGCGCACGACGCGTCGAGGCCCGCGAGCAGCTCACCGATGAGCGGACCTGTCTCGGGCCCGCGCGGAATCCCCGGCCCGATGGCCAGGGCAGTCTTTCCTTTCAAAGCCTCTCGCAGCGGATCGAGATCGCGCGCCCCCAGCGGCCCCTCGCCGGGAAGCTCCACCGCCATTGCCTCAGGCAGAACGTGCAGCGCCGGGAGCACCGCGGGCCGCGCCGCCAGCGTGACGAGCCCCGCGCCGGCCCGCAGCGCCGCCTCACAGACCAGGGCCGCAGCGCCGCTCTTCCCTGCCGAGCCCGCCACCACGAGCACGTGCCCGAAGTCGTTCTTGTGCGAGTTGCGTGGCCGCGGCGGACAGAGGGCGCGCGCGCGCTCCTCGTCGATCAGTTCGCAGGCCGGCCCGGCCAGCCGCGCCTCCAGCGCGTGCGGGATGCCGATGGGCGCCACCTCGATACGTCCCGCCGAATCCGCGCCGGGATAGAGATACAGACCGCGCTTGGGAGCGTGAAACGTGACGGTCAAGTCGGCGCGAGCGAGGTGCACCGGATAGACCGCGCCGGTGTCGGAATCGATGCCGCTGGGAATGTCGACCGCGACGATCTGCGCCCCGCGCTCGCACGCCGCGTTCATCGCGCGGATGGCCTCCGCCTCGGCGCCCTCCGGCGCGCGCGACAGCCCCGATCCGAAGACCGCGTCGACCAGCACCACGCCGGCTCCGCCGCGCACCGTGCGCTCGGCGTCCTCTCCTCCCGAGCTGCGCCACGCCTTGGCCGCCTCGGCGGCGTCGCCTTTCAGATCGGCGCCCGTCGGCCAGGTGTAGACCTCGCCCAGGATCTCGCGCAGCAACCGCGCCGCGACGTAGCCGTCGCCGCCGTTGTTCCCCGGCCCGCAGAAGACCACCACGCGCCTGGGAGCGAGCGCGAGGACGGCGCGCGCCACCGCCGCTCCCGCGGTCTCCATCAGGACCCGCGTGGGCAGCGCCGCCTCGCTCGCCGCGAGCCGATCCAGCTCGCGCTGCTCGGCCGCGGTGAGCAGCCTCATCCGATCAAGTCCTTCATGTCGCGCACCGCCCTTTCCATGCCGGTGAGCACCGCGCGGCAGACGATGGCATAGCCGATGTTCAGCTCGGTGATCTCCTCGATGGCCGAGACGGGCTTCACGTTCCAGTAGTCGAGCCCGTGCCCCGCCGCGACGCGCAGCCCGAGCTTCGCCGCCGCCTTGGCCGCCTCGACGATGCGCGCCAGCTCGCGGGAGCGGTCGTGGGCGCCGCGCGCTTCGCAGTAGCGGCCGGTGTGCAACTCGACGGTCTGGGCGTCGACGCGGTGGCAGGCCTTGATCTGCTCCAGATCGGGATCGACGAAGAGCGACACCTCGACGCTGGCGTCGCGCAGCGCGCGCGTGACGCGCTTGATCTCGTCGCGGTGCGCATTGACGTCGAGCCCGCCCTCGGTGGTCAGCTCCTCGCGCCGCTCGGGCACCAGCGTGCACGTGTCGGGGCGCGCGTTGAGCGCCAGCTCGAGCATGGTCTGCAGGGTGGCCATCTCGAGGTTGAGCGTCCCGTTGACCGTCTTGCGCAGCATGTCCAGGTCGCGGTCATTGACGTGCCGGCGGTCCTCGCGCAGGTGCAGCGTGATCTGGTCGGCGCCGCCTAGCTCGGCCAGCGCCGCAGCCGTCACCGGATCGGGATACTTCCCGCGCCGCGCCTGCCGCAGCGTGGCGACGTGATCGATGTTGACGCCCAGCCGCATCGTGGTCCCTCCAGTCAAGCACTCTACCTCGGTCGCGTGACCGAGGTGCAGGGGCCGACGGAATGGACGCGTGCCGTCAGTACCCGGTCGAGGTGCTACCCGGCGCCGATGGCCTTCTTCAGCTCTGTTGCGATCTGGTCGGCGTAGCCATCGATGGTCTTCTGCTCGGGGCCTTCGACGAGCACGCGGACCTTGGGCTCGGTGCCGCTGTAGCGGACCAGCACGCGACCCTGCGCGCCGAGCTTCTTTTCCACGTCGCGGATGGCGCGCATCACGTCGGGGAGCGATCCCAGCTCGGGCTTGTTGCGCACTTCCAGCCCGAGCTGCGCCTGGGGAAACACCTCCATGCACTTCGCCAGCTCGGAGATGGGCTTGCGGCTCTGCACCATCACGCTCAAGAGCGCCAGCGCCGCCACCGTGCCGTCGCCGGTGGTGGCGCTGTCGAGGAAGATGAGGTGGCCGCTCTGCTCTCCCCCGAACACGTAGCCGTTGTTGCGCATCTCCTCGACGACGTAGCGGTCGCCGACGCGCGTGCGCACGACCCGCCCGCCGCCGCCGGCGATGGCCTGGTCGAGGCCCATGTTGCTCATCACCGTCGCGACGATGGTCTTCTTGGGCAGGGCGCGGCGCTGGAGCAGGTCGAGCCCGCAGATGGCCATTACCGCGTCACCGTCGACCAGCTTGCCGTGCTCGTCGGCGATGATGACGCGGTCGGCGTCGCCGTCGAGCGCGATGCCCAGGTTGGCTCCCGTCTTCTTGACCGTCTTGCACATCGTCTCGGGATGGAGCGCGCCGAACCCGCGGTTGATGTTCTTCCCGTCGGGCGTGCTGCCGATGACGATGACCTTGGCGCCCAGCTCCTCCAGCACCGCCGGCGCGACGCGGTACCCCGCGCCGTGCGCACAGTCGACCACGATGGTGAGGCCCTCGAGCGTGAGGTTCTTGGGGAAGGTGTTCTTGACGTAGACGATGTACCGGCCCGCCGCGTCGTCGATGCGGAATGCCTTGCCGATGCTGGTGGCGGTGGGGCGCAGGTGGTGCAGCTTGTCATTGGCGATCAAGTCCTCGATCTCCGCCTCGACCTCGTCGGGCAGCTTGAACCCGTCGGCGCTGAAGAACTTGATGCCGTTGTCCTGGTAGGGGTTGTGCGAGGCGCTGATGACCGCCCCGGCGTCGGCGCGCATGCTGACCGTCAAGTTCGAGATGGCCGGCGTGGGCAGCGGCCCGCACAGCAGCACGTCCACGCCCATGCTGCACAGGCCCGACGCGAGCGCCGTCTCCAGCATGTAGCCCGAGACGCGCGTGTCCTTGCCGATGACCACGCGGTGGCGGTGGTTGCCGCGCTTGATGAGATACGCGAGCGCGCGCCCCAGCTGCAGCATCATCTCGCCCGTCATGGGATGGACGTTGGCGACACCGCGGATGCCGTCGGTGCCGAACAACCTTCGGGCGGGCTCGATGGGTTTCTCGGTCAAGCTCAAGGCCATGTTGGACGCTCCTGGGACGCGACGCAATGTTGCTGCCTCGTCGATGTGCCCGCAACCGCAAGGACGGCGACCAGCGCCGGGCAGCCACCCGCGTGTCAGGNCACCCGCGTGTCAGGCAGTCGACGTACGCACTGCGTCGGCCACCGCCAGCGCTTCCTTCGTGGCGGCCACGTCGTGAACGCGCACGATCGCCGCGCCGCTCACCGCCGCCAGCGCCGCCGCCGCGACGCTGCCGAAGAGCCGCTCCGGCGCTGGCCGGCCGGTGGCTTTTCCGATGAAAGACTTGCGCGAGGCGCCGACGAGCACGGGCCGGCCGATCTGCGTCAGCTCGCGGAGGCGGCGCAGGAGCGTCAGGTTTTGCTCTCCCGTCTTGGCGAATCCGAGGCCGGGATCGACTGCGATGCGCTCGTCGGGAATGCCGGCGGAGCAGGCGCGATCGAGCGCCTCGATCAGTTCGTCGTGCACTTCGCCAAGAAGATCGCGGTAGGCCGTTCGGGTCTGCATGTCCTGAGGCGTGCCGCGCATGTGCATCAGGCAGACCGCCGCGCCTTTCGCCGCCCGGGCCATTTGCGCGTCGCGCGCCATGCCCGACACGTCGTTGACGATCTCCGCGCCAGCGTCCAGCGCCGCGCTGGCCACCTCGGATTTGCTGGTGTCGATGCTGATGGGCAGCTTGGCGCGTTTTGCCAATTCGCGGATGACCGGCTCCACCCGCGCGCGCTCTTCTTTTGCGTCGATCGGCTTGGAAAGGAACGGGTTCGTCGACTCGCCCCCGATATCGAGGATGTCTGCTCCCTGCTCCGCCAGCAGCAGGCCGTGCTCGACAGCGCGGGCGGGGTCGAGGAACTTTCCCCCGTCGGAAAACGAGTCGGGCGTGACGTTGACCACGCCCATGATCAGCGTGCGGCCTTTGGGAAGCGGTGTGCGCGGCAGCTCCCAGCGGGCCGGGCCCGACTCGACGTTGGCGGCGCGCCTGCGCAGCTCAGCGGCCAGCGCGCGCGCCTGCTCGCGTTCGAGGCCGTCGGCCAGGCTGCGCGCGGCCGCCCAGATCTGCGCGATGCTCCCCAACGCCAGCGCGCCGCGCGCGCCCTCGAGGACGGGCAGCCCCGATTGGCGCAGCCCTTCGCTGAGCGCGACCGGCTCGAGCGGCACCAGCGCCGCCCACCCACGGAGGTTCGAGTCGGCTACCGCGCGCCCCGCCGCGGCGCACGCCTGAAGAGAATCAGATTCGTTCTGCAACTCGAGCAGCCGCATGGGCGCGGCACTCTAGCACCACGCCGATTACGCCTTGCCAGCTTCCGGCTTCGGCACCGCCGCGGTCAGACCGCCGAGCGCGTCGAGGATCTTGCTCTTCTCCTTCACCTCGGGGCGCTTCACTTCCGCCGGTCGCGGCGCGGGCAGCGGCTTGGGCTTCTTCAGCTGGCCGCCGTTCATCAGCACCTGGACTTCGTCGCCGTCGAGCGTCTCCCACTCCAGGAGCGCGATGGCGATGCGGTCGAGAGCGTCCTTGTGCTCGATGAGCAACTGCTTGGCACGGGCGTACTGGGTGGTGACGATGCCGCGCACCTCGGCGTCGATGTCCATCGCCGTCGCCTCGGAGAAGTTGCGCGACCGCTGCGTGAACTCGCGGCCGAGGAACACCTCGCCGTCCTCCTCGCCGAACGCCAGCGGCCCGAGCTTGTCGCTCATGCCCCACTCGCACACCATGCTGCGCGCGAACTTGGTGGCGTGCTCGATGTCGCTCTTGGCGCCCGAGGTGATCTCGTTGAACTCCAGCTCCTCGGCGATGCGCCCGCCCATGGACATGGCGATGCGGTCGAGCACCGAGCTCTTGTTCCAGTTGAGCCGGTCCTCCTTGGGCAACATCTGCGTCAGTCCCAGCGCCGGGCCGCGCGGGATGATGGTGACCTTGTGCACCGGGTCGCAGTTGGGCATCAGCTTGGCGACCAGCGCGTGGCCGGCCTCGTGCCAGGCGGTGATCTTCTTGTCCTTCTCGCTGATGATCATCGAGCGCCGCTCGGCGCCCATCATCACCTTGTCCTTGGCGAACTCGAAATCGACGTTGTCGAGGCGCTCCTTGTTCTTGCGCGCCGCGATCAGCGCCGCCTCGTTCACCAGGTTTTCCAGGTCCGCGCCGGAGAAGCCGGGCGTGCCGCGCGCGACGGCGTCGAGATCGACTTCCGGGCTGAGCGGCGTCTTGCGCGTGTGGACTTTCAAAATCCCCTCGCGGCCCTTGACGTCGGGGCGCGGCACCACGATGCGGCGATCGAAGCGGCCGGGCCGCAAGAGCGCCGGGTCGAGCACATCGGGACGGTTGGTGGCGGCGATGAGGATCACTCCCTCGTTCGACTCGAAGCCGTCCATCTCGACGAGGAGCTGGTTGAGCGTCTGCTCCCGCTCATCGTGACCGCCGCCCAGGCCCGCGCCGCGATGGCGGCCGACGGCGTCGATCTCGTCGATGAAGATGATGCAGGGCGCGTGCTTCTTCCCCTGCTCGAACAGGTCGCGCACGCGCGAGGCGCCCACGCCGACGAACATCTCGACGAAGTCGGAACCCGAGATGGAGAAGAAGGGCACGCCCGCCTCGCCCGCGATGGCGCGCGCGAGCAGCGTCTTGCCGGTCCCCGGCGCGCCCATCAGGAGCACGCCCTTGGGGATGCGGCCGCCCAGCTTGGTGAACTTCTTCGGGTCCTTCAAGAACTGGATGATCTCTTCCAGCTCGTCCTTCGCTTCGTCGATGCCGGCGACGTCCTGGAAGGTGACCTTGTTGTGGTTCTCGCTGAGGAGCTTCGCCTTCGACTTGCCGAAGCTCATCGCCTTCCCGCCGCCGGCCTGGAGCTGCCGCATGAGGAAGACGAAGAGGATGCAGAGAACGCCCAGCGGCATCCAGGAGACGAGGAACTGCGCCCAGAGCGACTGCGAATCTTCCTTCTCGAACTTCAGCGCCACGCCCTTCTGGCGCATCTTCTCGAGGAGCTGGTTGTCGATCGGCGAGATGGGGCTGCTGGAGATGACGGTGCGGTACTCCTGCCGGTTCTTGAGCTGCCCTTGAAGGACGTTGCCCTTGACGTTCGCGGTGGAGACGTCGCCCCGATCGACTGCCGCGTAGAACTCGCTGGCGTCGATCTCCTTCGGCTCGGTGGACCGCTGCCGGCTGAAGATCGAGTAGAACGAGAAGAACAGCAGGATCAGGACCGCCCACAGAAAGAACGTCTTGTACGACTGTCTCACCTTGGCTCCTTGCCGTCGGTCACTGCGCTTTCGCCTTCCGGTTGCGGTACGAGCCTTGGATCCATCGTAGCAGAACGGGATTCGGACTGCCGCACGGAGAGGAACGCGCCGTCCAGCCCATCCATTTCCGAACGGATTTCAAACGTCGCGGGGGAACTTTTTTCGCCGCGGCTCGCCTCGCCCTCGCGCACGCCCTCGACCCAGAACACGCGGCCCGCGGCATCGGCCAGCACGGCGAGAGATGTGCGCTGCCGGCGGGGGATGTGCGCATCGATCCAAAGGTCGGCGACCTTCTTCGACCTGCCGCCGGCAGGCCGGAATCGATCGCCGGGACGATGCCCGCGCAGGGTCCACGGGAACGGCGCGCGTACCAGATCCACCATCATTCCAGTGCCCGCGCCCTCGGAAACGCACAACTCGCGGGTCATCCATTTGTAACGGCCCGGTCCGGCGACCGCCACCTCGGCCGGCTCCGGCTCGGTCCTGCCGGCGGCCGGCCGCTCGAACTTCAGCACGCCGTCGCTCACCACGGCGCGGCCGCCGGGCAGGTCGAGCGAACCGCGCCCCTTCTTCAACAGCGACCGCAGTGACTCGAGATGGGCGCGTTCCGGCCGCACCCCCGCGCGCAGCGCTGCTTGCAGCAAGGCGCGCCGCAGGAGCGCCGGGTGAAGATCGGCGCGCAACTCAGCTTGGGCGGCCATCTCCGCCAGAAGCTCGTCCTCGTCGGCCAGCGACTGCGCCGCCCCCGCCAGCGCTTCCTCCAGCCGCGGGTTCAATTCGAGCAACGCCGGCCACACTTTGCGCAACCTGGCGCGGGCGCGCGCCGGGTCGGAGTTGTGCGGGTCATCGATGAACGACAACCCGAGCCGCTCGCACAGCTCCTCCGTCGCGGCGCGCGGCACGTCGAGGAGCGGCCGCACCAGTTCGACGCCCGGGGAGAGCACGCGCTTGCGGCGGACGCCAGCCATCGCGCCCGGTCCTGCGCCGCGAGCCAGCCGCAGGAGAAGCGTCTCGGCCTGATCGCGCCGGGTATGAGCCGTCGCCACGAACCTGGCCCCTGCCCTCTGCGCCAGCCGCCCCAGCGCGGCATACCGGGCTTCACGCGCCGCCGCCTCGAGCCCCGGCCCCCGGATACGGAGCCCCTCGATGCGCTCGAGGAAGAACGGCAGACCGAGCCGCTCGGCCAGTGCGCCCACTTTCCCGGCCTCCTGAGCAGATTCCGGACGGAGGCCGTGATCGACGTGTCCGACGGCGCCGCGGACACCGTCCGTTCGGGCGACCGCCGCCGCCAAGGCGACCGAGTCGGCGCCTCCTGAGCAAGCGACCAAGAGGGTTTCACCGCAGGGAATCAGTTTTCCCACTGCTGCCGCGACCGCTCCCTCGACAGTGTTGCCCATGCCGACAGTCTACCCGGCCAGGCCCATCGTCCTATAGCCACGAAATGAATCGATCTTCGGCCTTGCGCGTCGGTGTTGAGAAGCCAATCTTTGCCCGAGCAAAGGGGGTCCGGGTCAGGCAGTTGGGAACATCCAGGAGCGACGGCGGTTCTGGACGGTGAGCGGTTCGCGGAGAACTGCGCGAATTTTGAGGTAGTGGGCCTGGGGGTCCCCCCCTCCCCCTCCAGGCTCATGGGCTGGCCAGGCAAACGCCTCGGCCAGCCTTTTTTATTCGGGCTCGAACACGCAGACGCAATTGAGGAACGTCGTGCGGCGACGCAGGAGGATCGCCACGCAGCACTTGATGTACACGGCTGCTCCGAACTCGCGCACGATGGTGGGACCGTGGCGAAGAACGTCTCTTGTGGTGATCACGCCGCAGATCGACATCGCACCCACCTCGTTCGCACCGAGTGGAGGTAATGCGACCTCCGTGCCAATCGCGATTCCCCACCCGAGCGCCTGGGCGCGCGTCTTCCGGCGTGCAGTTGGAGTGGCGTCACTCCAAGTGGCGCCACCCCATGTGGCACGCGCGAACACCTGACGCTGTGTGCTATGCAACGATCGGCTTGCAGTGATTCGCGACAACCGTGCCCTTGCCTGTGAAACCTACAGGCACACACAGCAGGGCCCCCGGTTGCTGAACTTGACCCCGGTGTCGTGCAAGTCTAGACACAAGGGACGGTGTGGGCGCCCACGGCGCCGCGGAGGGACTTGATGGCGGGTACCGACAAGAGGAAGCAGAGTCTCTACTTCCCCGAAGACATGCTTCGGGAGATCCAGGAGGAGGCGAATCGCCAGGACCGCTCCCTCTCCTGGATCGTGCAGCAGGCGTGGAAGATCGCCCGCAACGAGATCATGCGGTTCCCCTCGGTCAATGACGTGATCGGCAGCGAGGGCCGCGCCGGGACTCCCGGGGAGCACGAGTAGGCCATGTCAGCCAACGACGCGCGCAAGCAGAGCCTCTACTTTCCCGAGGAAATGCTCTCCGAGATCCAGACGCAGGCGCAGCGGCTCGACCGCTCCCTTTCCTGGGTCGTCCAGCAAGCGTGGAAGATCGCCAAGACCGATCTGCGCAAGATCCCCTCGCCCAACGACATGCTCGACGACGACCCGGCCTCGCCGCGCCGGTAGTTTGACCTCAAAATATCGCCGTCGCGAACTGGCGGGGCCGGGCATGTCGATGCGCGACAAAACCGAGGAGCTGCAGCGGCGGCGCGCCGAAGCGCAAAAAATGGGAGGAGAAGCGCGGCTCGCGCGCCAGAAGGAGCGCGGAAAGCTCGACGCTCGCGCCCGACTCGGGTTGCTGCTCGACGCGAACAGCTTTCACGAGATCGGGCTTCTCGCCACGCACATGGGCAAGACGGACGCGGATCGCCCCAGCCCCGCCGACGGCGTCGTCTGCGGCACGGGGCTCATCGAGGGTCGGCCGGTCTGCGCCGCGTCATACGATTTTACCGTCCAGGGCGGGAGCATCGGCTTGGTGGGCGAGCGCAAGGTCGCGCGGCTGCGAGAGCTGTCGCTGCGCGAGCGCATCCCGATGGTGTGGCTCATCGATTCGGCGGGAGCGCGGCTCTCGGTCGACCCCGACGAGGCCTCGTGGATCAGCTCCTTCGCCGATACCGGATACCTGTTTCGCGAGCAGGTGGTGATGAGCGGCGTAGTGCCGCAAGTCGCTGCGATGGTCGGGCCGGGCGCGGCCGGCACCGCGTATATCCCCGGCCTGGCGGATTTCGTGCCCATGGTCCGCGGCACTTCCTCCATCGCCATCGGCGGGCCTTACCTGGTCAAGAGCGTGGTGGGCGAGGACGTGACCGAGGAGGCGCTGGGCGGATCGAAAGTCCACACCGAGATCTCCGGCGTCGCCGATCTGGAATGTCCCGACGACGCGGCGTGCATCGCCGCGGTGCGCGAGTACCTGTCGTATTTCCCCTCGCGCGCGGGCGAGAAACCGCCGCGGCGCGCCTGCTCGGACCCGGCGGATCGCCGCGACGACGCGCTGCTCGACGTCATCCCCGACAATCCGCGCCAGGCTTACGACGTGCACCAGATCATCTCGCGCATCGTCGACGAAGGACGCGTGTTCGAGATCAAGCCGCGCTGGGCGCGCAACATCGTCACCGCGCTGGCGCGGATCGACGGATATCCGGTGGGGATGGTCGCAAACAATCCCATGCAATACGGCGGCGTGCTCGACGTGAACTCGGCGGACAAGGCGGCGCGCTTCGTCAATCTATGCGACGCCTTCGAAATCCCCTTGGTGTTCCTCCAGGACGTGCCGGGATTCATGGTCGGGACCAAGGTCGAGCAGCAGGGCATCATCCGCCATGGAGCGAAAATGCTCCATGCCGTCTCGAGCGCGACGGTACCCAAGCTGACCGTCGTGCTGCGCAAGGGATATGGAGCAGGGTATTACGTGATGAATGGCCGCGCCTATGAGCCGGATTTGCTCGTCGCCTGGCCGGGGGCGGAGATCAGCGTCATGGGCGCCGAGGGAGTGGTGGCCATCGCCGCCAACAAGATGCTGCAGCAGTCGCCGGAGCCCGAGGCATTGAAGAAGCAGCTCGCCAACGCGGTGCGGCCGCATATCGACATCTACAAGACCGCCGCGCTCGGGTTCGTCGACGACGTCATCGACCCGCGCGAGACGCGGCTGCTCTTGGCACATTACCTGCGCATCACCGAGGGGAAAAAAGTCGAGCGGCCGTGGCGCAAGCGCGAGGTCAGCCCCGTCTAGCGACGCCGAGCAGCTCGCGCGCCTGCGCTGGCGTGGCCGGCTCTCGGCCGGCGGCGCGCGCCAGCGCGGCGACTTTCGCCACCAGCTCGTACGAGCCTTTCGCCAGCACGCCCTTGCTCAGGTAGATGTTGTCCTCGAGACCGCAGCGCGCATGGCCACCGAGCTTGAGGCTCACCTCGGCCATGGGGAGCTGGTGGCGGCCGACGCCAGCTACATTGAATGTATTTCCAGGCGGCAGCTTGGAGACGAGGAAGCGCAGGTTCTCCTCGCTCGCCTGGATGCCCCCGCGGACGCCCATGACGAAATCGAAGGGCGCGGGGAGCTCGATGACTCCCTCCTGCGCGAGCCGCAGGCACGCCTCGACGTGGCCCACGTCGTAGCACTCCAGCTCGTAGGCGATGCCCTTGGAGCGCATGCGGCGCGCGAACTCGCGAACCAGCGGAAAGGGATTGAGGAAGACGTCGTCGCCGAAATTGAGCGAGCCGGCGTTGAGCGTGGCCATGTCGGGCGGCGGCTCGCACTCGAGCGGCTGCGCGCGCTCGTCGGCGCTCATGCCCACCGCGCCGCCGGTGCTGGTCTGCACGATGACGTCGCAGCGCCGCCGGATGGCGTCGATGGCCTTCTGGAAGAGCGCGCGGTCCTGCGCCGGCGTGCCGTCGTCGCGCCGCACGTGCAGGTGGATGACGCTCGCGCCGGCCTCGCGGCAGCGCGCGGCTTCCTCAGCCAGCTCGCCGGCGGTGATGGGCAGGTGCGGAGTCATCACCCGCGTCGTCTCGGCGCCGCAGATGGCGGCGGTGATGATGGCGGGCGTGGTCACGGGGCCTCTTTCTTGCGCTGCTTTGCCGAGGGCGTGACGCAGGTGCCAACCGCGCGGCAGACGACGACCGGCGCGTCGAGCACCTCGGCGGCGGAGTCGGACAGATCGACGCGCGGCGAGATGTATTTGCGCGCCTCGAACTTGATCTTGCGGCTGGTCTTGCCGGCGGAGACGATCTCGCCCTCCACCTCGACGAAGTCGCCCGCGTGCAGCGGGGCGAGAAACTCGATCGACTCGTAGGCGCGAAGCAGCCCCTCGTCGCCGTCGTGCCGGATGAGCAGCTCGGTGGCCACGTCGCCGAAGAGCCCGAGCACGCGCGCGCCGTCGACCAGGCCGCCGCCGTAATGCGCGTCGTGCGCGGAGAGGCGCAGGCGGAGCGTCACCTTCATAGCGTCTCCCCCAGGTTCTCGTCGGGCAGGGTGGCGTCCTGCGTGCCGTGGGCGATCTGTTGCGGCGGGGGCGTCTTGCCTTGGCGCTCCAGTATACGATAATAAATATAGTTAGCCACGTCGCTAGGGCGCGTGCCCGGACCGAAGCCCGCGTCGAAGCCGAGCTCGAGCCCCGTCTTGTGATCGACGCGCGGCCCGCCGAAGAGAAAGATGGTCTTTTCGAAAATGCCTTGCTGTTTTGCCAGGTCGATCAACGCGCGCGCATCCTCCTTGTGCACGTCGCGTTGGGTCACGACCTTGCTGACGAGGATCGCGTCGGCATTCTCCGCCTTGGCGCGCGCCACCAGCGCGGCCGGCTCGACCTGCGAACCCATGTTGACGGCGCGGAACATCGGGTACCGCTCCAATCCATAGTCGCCGGCGAAACCTTTCATGTTCATGATCGCATCGATGCCGGTGGTGTGCGAGTCGGTGCCGATGCACGCGCCCACCACCACGATGCGGCGGCCGACGTCGCGCTTGATGACCTCGTTCAATTCGTCGAAATGATGCTTGGGGTGCAATACCGTGGGAACTTCTATCGCGTTGTAATCGAGCTGCATGTGCGTGCGGCCATAGACGACGAAGAACGTGTAACCGTCGCCCGCCTTCTCCATCGCCGACACCAGCACGTGGCTGAGCCCCAGCTTCTTCGCCACCGTGGCCGCCGCCTCCTTCGCCTTTTCCCCGGCCTGCACCGGCAATACGAAGGAGAGCTGGACGACGCCGTCGTCCTTCCTGTCCCCATAGGGGCGGATCATCTGCTTTTCGCCGGTCACTCGCGGCCCTCTTCGAGGATTTCGAGGAATGGATTGAAATAGCCGGCTGCCCGCTCCACCACGCCATCGAGGCCCTTGCCGCCCTCGGGCGTGCGCGCGGTGTCGCCGAAGCGGGCCTTGCCGATGGCGGCCATCATCCCGTCCTTGGCCACCTCCTCGAGCAGGTGCAGCGCCTTGTCGAACACCTCCCGCTGGCGGCGCGCGACGATGCCGCCGGGTTTGAAAGAGATCTCGTCGCCCAGGTGGCGCGCCCCGCGATAGATATATGCAGCCGATTTCAACGCCACGTATCTATCCATCAAGAATGGATTATGCATCGCCTCCGTCATCATCCCCAGCAATTGAATGCCTTGGCGGGTGGTGATGGCCACCAGATCCGCCATCACGTCGTAGGCGTGGCTGAAGAAGATGTCGCCCTCCTTGTGCTTGGTGGGCGGCATGTACTTGATCGGGCTGCGCGGGAACAACTCGCGCACCATCATCGCCATGGCGAACTCGCGCAGGAGCGTGTCCTCGCGCGCCGGATCGATCTCGAAGGAATGGCCAAAGCCGATCAGTTCGTCCTTCATCCCCGCGAGGTGCGCGAATGTTTCATTGACGAGCTGGCTGGCGATGACGGTATGGGCCGCTTCGTCGGCGTCGGCGGTGGTGATGTAGTTGTCCTCGCCGGTATTGATGATGATATCGGCGAAGGCGCAGATGCGGCGCGAGAAGTATTGATCGCAGAAGGTCCGCTTCATGTTGATGTCGCGGAAGAGGATGCCGTACATGGCGTCGTTGAGCAGCATGTCGAGCCGCTCCCATGCCGCCATGAAGGCGATCTCGGGCATGCACAGGCCGGAGCTGTAGTTGGTCAAATGCACATACCGGCCGAGCTTCTTCGATTCCGCGTCGAGCGCCTCGCGCATGATGCGGAAGTTCTCCTGCGTGGCGTAGGTGCCGCCGAATCCCTCGGTGGTGGCGCCGTGCGGGACGTAGTCGAGCAGCGACTGCGCGGTGCTGCGGATGACCGCGATGACGTCGGCGCCGAGTTGCGCGGCAGCCCTGGCCTGCTCGACGTCGTCGTAGATGTTGCCGGTCGCGACGATGACGTATTTCCACGGCGCGCCCTCGAACGAGCCCACCTTCAATGACTTCTTCAGCGACTTTCTCTGCTCCAGGCGCGAGTGCAGCTCGCGCACCGCCGCCCGCGCCTCGGCGCGCATCTCGTCGCGAAGTTGCGCGTCTTCCTCCGGCTCGAGCGGCGGCAGCTTCTCGGGATGCGCCGCGATGCGCTCGATGGCGTGGAGCGGGTCCTTGCCGGGCGACGCGCGCAGCGCCCGGCCCAGCCAATATGCGGCGCCTCTGTTCAGCACACCCGCCTCGCGCAGCCGATCGACCATCAGATTCGCCAGCGGCGCGCCGCGCGTCCCCGCGCCGGAGATGCCCAGCAGGCGCAGCACGGTGCGCTCGATGGAAACGGTGGTATGGCGATCGATGAAGGCCTGCACGCCCAGAGCGGCGGAGCGGGCCAGCTCGCGGGCCCTGGCGATGTCCTGTTTTTCCACGAAGAGCTGCGCCATACGAGGGCAAGATACAATACGATGCGAACAGATGCGGAATCTGCTGGCCATCTTCGCGCTGATGCTCGCGTTCGCGTTCGGAGCGGGCGTGGTCTGGCACTTCACGCACCGCGAGAAGCCGCTCTCCGACGCGCCGGCGCTGATTCTCAAGGTGCGCGAGGTAGCGCGGCTGGAGACGCTCGACGTCGCGCTCTACAAGAAGATCGACTTCTCGCCCGACCCGCGCGAGCAAGGCGGCGCGTGGGCCTCGCTGGTCCAGTGGGCGAGGTATTCCCTGCGGCCCCCCCGGGGAAGGGCCATCGTCTTCGCCGAGGCGCACCTCGGCCTCGACCTGCGCAAGCTGGACGTGAACGGCATTCGCGTGGCGGGCCGGCGCGTCGAAGTGGTGCTGCCGCAGGTGGATGTGAAGGTCGAGCTGCGTCCGGCCGAGACGGAGATCATCGGGTCGAACCTCGACTCGGCGCAGACCGCCGAGTTGTTCGAGCGCGCCCGCGCCGCGTTCGAGGCCGAGGTCACGGCGGACAAGGGCCTGCAGCAGCGCGCGCGGCAATCGGCGCAGCAGTCGTTGCGCTCGCTCTTCCGCGGGCTGGGAATCGAGGAAGTGATCTTCGTCGACAAGCTCACGCCCGAGACGCGGCGTGGGTAGCTCGTTCGCGCCTCTCTGGACGATCGATCCCTCGATCGACTTCCTCAACCACGGCTCGTTCGGCGCCTGCCCGCGCTTCTTGCTCGAGGCGCAGAGCGAGTGGCGCGCGCGCCTGGAGCGGCAGCCGCTGCAGTTCTTCCGCGACCTGGAGGGGCTGCTCGACGAGGCGCGCTCCGCTCTGGGCGAATTCGTCGGCGCGGACGCGGACGATCTCGTTTTCGTGACCAACGCGACGACGGGCGTGAACACCGTGGTGCGGTCGTTGGAGCTCGAGGCGGGCGACGAGCTGCTGACCACGGATCACTCCTACAACGCCTGCCGGAACGCGCTCCGCTGGCACGAGGGGCGCGGCATCAGGATCGTCACGGCGCGCATTCCCTGGCCGCTGCTCGGGCCGTGGCAAGTGGTCGAGGCGGTCCTCTCCGCCGCCACGTCCCGCACGCGCCTCTTGCTCATCGACCACATCACCAGCCCGACAGGGCTGATCTTCCCCGTAGCGGAACTGGTGCGCCGTCTCGCCGAGCGCGGCATCGACACGCTGGTCGACGGCGCCCACGCGCCGGGCCACATCCCGCTCGACCTGCGCGCGCTGGGCGCGGCGTATTACACGGGCAACTGTCACAAGTGGCTCTGCACGCCCAAGGGGGCGGCGTTTCTGCACGTGCGGCGCGATCGGCAGGCCTTGGTGAAGCCCATCGCTCATGGGCACGGGCTCAATTCGGCGCGGACCGATCGATCGCGGTTTCGCCTGCAGAACGACTGGATCGGGACGGACGATTACTCGCCGCACCTCTGCATTCCGCAGGCGATCGAATATCTCGGCGGGCTGATGCCCTGGCCCGAGCTCATGGAGCGCAATCGATCGCTGGCCATCGCGGGACGGCGCAAGCTGTGCGACGCGCTCGGCATCGAGGCGCCCGCGCCGGAATTCATGCTCGGCTCGCTCGCCTCGGTGCCGCTGCCTGACCATGCGGGAGAGCCGCCGCCCACGACGTCGGCCTGGTGGCACCCGCTGCAGCGGGCGCTGCTGGAGAAACATCGCATCGAAGTGCCGGTGCACATCTTCCCGGCGATGCCGCGCCAACTACTCCGCATCTCCGCGCAGCTCTACAATTCCGAAGACCAATACGACCACCTGGCCACCGCCCTCACCGAGGAGTTGCGCGCCACTCGATGAGCCGGCGCGCGAGCTCGTCGCCGCAGTCCTCCTGAATGAAGTGGCCGGCGCTGTCGAGCACGGCGTGGGGCTGGCCCTGCGCGCCGGGGATGAGCTTCTGCAGGCGGCGCTCGGCGCCGCGCGTGATGGGATCGTGCGCGCCGAAGAGCGTGAGGAACGGCTTGCGCCATCGCTTCAGGGCCTCCCACGCAGCGCGGTTGGGAACGCTCGACGGATCATCGGGGCGCGTCGGCACGAGGCGCGGGAACTGGCGCGCGCCGGCCTTGTAGCTCTCGTCGGGAAAGGGCGCGTCGTAGGCGCTCCGGACGCCGCGCTGCAGTGGCTGCGCGCAGCCGAACTGCACGATCCGGCCCGCAGGAAAGACCGGCGTGTATTGCGCGAAGGCGCTCCAGACCCTGAAGACCGGGGGCGTCCTCTGATCGCCGGTGGGAAGGAAGGTATTCGCCGCGCAGATGCGCGCGAACCTGTCCGGCTCTTCGGCCGCGAGGCGAAGGCCGATCAGCCCGCCCCAGTCCTGGCAGAAGAGCGTGACGTCGCGCAGATCGAGACGGTGCAAGAAGCCGCGCATCCAGTCGACGTGGCGCTGGAAGGTATAGGCGTCGCGACGCGCCGGCTTGTCGCTGCGGCCGAAGCCGACCAGGTCGGGCGCCACCGTGCGCAGTCCGGCGGCGACGAGCGGCGGGATCATCTTCCGGTAGAGGTAACTCCAGGATGGCTCGCCGTGCAGGAGCAGGAAGACCGGGCCCGCGCCTTCGTCGAGGTAGTGGATGCGCAGGCCATCGACTTCCAGGTAGCGCGGCGTAAAGGGCCAGCCCGGCAAGCCGGTGAAGCGATCGTCAGGGGTGCGGAGGACGTCCATCAAGTCGGGTTTCGCTCCAGATCGCGCAGCATGTCGGGCGTGTCGGCGTCGAGGAAGGGGCGGATGTCCGCCCAATCAAGCTTCGCTGCTCGCACTTGGGCGAGGATAGCGCGCGGGCCGGCCGGGCGCGGAGCCGCGAGAAGTTGCTGGGCAGCGGCGAGGCATGGGGCGCGGCGCCAGAGTGCGCAGAGTGGCTGGAGTGAGCCGCCCGCCTCGGGCACGGCCGCGTCGTGGCCGGCGATGGCGGCGAAGAGCGCGTCGATGAGCGCCGGGTCGGCGGCGAAAGGCATGTCGGCCGCGCAGGCGAAGACCAGTTCGTGTCGCGCGGCGGAGAGGCCCGCGTGCAGGCCCGAAAGCGGCGTTTGAGAAGGGTGGAGGTCGGGCACGAGCTCTATCTGCGCACGCGTGAGGGTGGAAATCTCGTCGGCGACGGCCGCATACCGTTGCGGTTCCTTGGCCGCGAGGGCGATCTGGGCAAATCCCGCCGCCTGCACCCCGCGCAGGACGTGGCCGAGGAGCGGCTGGCCGCGGAACTGCGCCAGCGCCTTGTCGCTGCCGAAGCGCCGGCTCTGGCCGCCGGCCAGAACGAGTGCACAGGCGTCGCGCGCAGCACCACTCATCCACCCCTCAAAACGAGAACGAGAACGAGAACGAGAACCAGAACTGCAGTCACCCGACGCGTGCCGCGAACATCTTCTGCAGCGCCGGCGTCTCGCGCACGAGGTCGAGCGCGAGCCGGGCGTGCCCGCGCGCGTACCCGTTCCCGATGGTCAGCCGGACGTCCTTTCCGACCCCCTCCGCCCCGAGCGCCGCCGCGGTGAAGCTGGTGGCCATGCTGAAGAACAGCACCTCGCCGCCCTCGCGCGCCGAGAGGATGCTGCCCATTTCCGTCCCGGGCACACTGGCGCAATTGACCACCAGGTCGAACGCGCCCCGCGTCGCGGCGTAGACGTCGAGCGGCTTGGTCGCGTCCGCCGCGATGGACGCGTCGGCCAGGCCGGCCTCGACCAACGCGGCCGCCGCGTCGGCGCGATAGTCGAGCGCCGTGACGTGCGCGCCGTTCCGCCGCGCCTGCGCGCACGCGAGCGACCCGCTCTTCCCCGCCCCGATGACCAGCACACGCTGCCCGCTCGACGCGAGCCGCGCCACCCACGCCGGCGCGCCGCAAACGTCGAGCACTGCCAGCGCCGTCTCGAGGGGCAGATCGTCCGGCAACAGCGCCCACAGGCCGGTGGCAAAGAGCACGGCGCGCCCGCGCACGTCGAGCCGCTCGGCGCGCATGTGCACGGCGCGAATCTCGTCGAGCACGAGCGGCGTCAGCGTGAGCGAAACGAGCGTGGCGATGCGAGCGCCGCGACGCAATTCGGAGGCGCCGGGAAACTCCGGCCCGACCCCGGCGACCCGCCCGATGAGCATGCCGCCCGAGCCCGTGATGGGATTCTGCATCTTCCCACGCTCGCGCACGATCTCCATCACGCGCGCCGCCACCCGCGCCGCGTCGCCGCCGGCCTGGTTCGCGAGCTGCCGGAACGACGCCGCGTCGATGTTGAGGTGCTCGACGTCGACGAGCAGCTCGTCGGGCCCGGGCGGCAGGCGCGGATCGAGCACCTCGGCCTGCTGCGGGAGCGCTCCCGCCGGGCGCACCACCCGCCGCAGGCCGTAGGGATCACTCACCGGCCGTCCCCGGCGGCATCTTCTTCATGAACGACGCGATCAGATCGATGGGCACCGGGAAGATGGTGGTGGAGGCTTTCTCCGCGCTGATCTCCACCAGCGTCTGCAGATAGCGAAGCTGCAGCGCCGCCGGGTGCGCGTCGATCACGTCGGCGGCCATGCCCAGCTTCTCGGCGGCCTGGTATTCGCCCTCGGCGGCGATGACCTTCGCACGCCGCTCGCGCTCCGCCTCGGCTTGCCGCGCCATGGCGCGCTGCATCTCCGGCGGCAGGTCGATGGCCTTCACCTCGACGGCCGTGACCTTGATGCCCCACGGCTCGGTGTGCAGGTCGAGCACCACCTGCAGCTCCTTGTTGATCTTCTCGCGCTGGGCCAGGAGATCGTCCAGCTCCAGCTTGCCCAGCGTCGACCGCAGCGTGGTCTGAGCAAGCTGCGACGTCGCGTAGAGGAAGTTCTCCACCTGGATGATGGCGCGCTCCGCGTCCACCACGCGGAAATAGATCACCGCGCTCACTTTCAAGGAGACGTTGTCGCGTGTGATCACGTCTTGCGGCGGCACGTCGCGGGTGACGGTGCGCAGGTCGACCTTCACGATGCGGTCGACGCCGGGAACGATCCAGTTGAGCCCCGCGCGTTTCGTCTCGGCGAAGCGCCCGAGCCGGAAGATGACGCCCGCCTCGTACTGCTGGATGACGCGGAGGCCGGAGATGACCCAGAAGACGACGATGGCCGCGAAGATGCCGATGCCGACGCTCATGACGTTCCCTTCTCGAGCGGCGCGACCTCGAGAGTGAGGCCGCGCACCGCCACCACACGCGCGCGCGCGCCGGCCGGGATGGGCTGGCCGCTCGACGCCTTCCACAGCTCGCCCTGCACCAGCACGGTGCCGCCGCCCGACGGATCGACGGGCTCGCGCACCTCGCCCACCGCGCCGATGAGCGCCTCGCTGCCGGTGTTGATGGGCTGCCGCGTGCTCTGCGACAGCTTCCACGCCAGCGTGCCGGCGACGAGCACCAGCGCCACTCCCACCGGGGCGACGACGCGCCAACCGACCCCGAAGTCGGAGTCGGCGTAGAAGGTCTTGTCGACGTGTCCGACGAGGAGGAGCGACCCCAGCACCACGCACACCGCCCCCGCGGCGACGAACCCGCCGTGCCCGCCGACATACATCTCGGCGACGAAGAACCCCACGCCCAGCACGATGAGCAGCACCGCGCCGATGTTCACTGGCAGCATCTGGAACGAGATGGCCGAAATGAGGATGCAGATGCCGCCCACCACACCGGGAACCACCGTCCCGGGATTGAACATCTCGATCATGATGCCGGCCAGGCCGAGCATGAAGATGAGGTAAGCGATCGACGGGTCGGCGAGCACGTGCAGCACTTTGTCTTTGACCGGCCAGCTGACGCTGCGCAGCTCGGCGCTGGCGGTGTGGAGCACGCGGCGCTCGCCACCGCCCAGGTCGATCTTCCTGCCGTCGATCTTGCGCAGCAGTTCCGGCACGTCCTCGGCGATGAGGTCGATGACCTTCAGCTCCAACGCCTTCGAGGCGGTGACGCTCTCGCTCTCGCGGACGGCTTTCTCCGCCCACTCCACGTTGCGCGAGCGGCGCTCGGCGATGCCCTTGACGAACGCGGCGGTGTCGTTCTCCAGCTTCTTGAACATGGTATCTTCTTCTGACGGCTTCTCGCCCTTCTTCGACGAGGGCAAGCCGATGCCGACGGGGTGCGCCGCGCCGATGTTGCTCGAGGGGGCCATGGCAGCGACGTGGGCCGCCAAGGTGAGGAACACGCCCGCCGAGCCGGCGCGCGCGCCCGGCGGCCCCACCCAGAAAACGATCGGCACCTTGGCAGACAACTCGGCTTGCACGATGTCGCGCGTCGTCGAGAGCAGCCCGCCCGGCGTATCGAGGCGCACCAGCAGCGCCTCGACGCCTTTGTCCTGCGCGTCCTTGATCGCTTCGATGAGGAAATGGCCCGAGCCGGGATCGACCGACCCGACCAGCTCGGCGTACGCGACCACCGGCGTCGCCGCCATGAGCAGCGCGAGGATCATTGCTTCAGACCCAGCTTCTTCATCACCTGCTTCAGATCCTCCCAGACCTTCCCCTTCTCGCCCGGGCTGCGCAAGAGATACGCCGGATGGAACGTCGGAATCACCGGGATGCCCTCGTACTGGCGCCACTGCCCGCGCAGCCGCGTGATGGGCGTCGCGTCGCGCAAGAGCGACTGGGCGGCGAACTTGCCCAGCGTGACGATCACCTCGGGCCTCACCGCGGCGAGCTGGCCCTTGAGAAACGGCTCGCACGACTCCAGCTCGTCGGGCTCGGGGTTGCGGTTGTTGGGCGGTCGGCATTTCACCGTGTTGGCGATATAGACGTCCCCGCGCTCGAGGCCCATCGCCTCGATCATCTTCGTCAAGAGCTGGCCGGCCTTCCCCACGAAGGGGAAGCCTTGCAGGTCCTCGTCCTCGCCCGGCGCTTCGCCGACGAACATGAGCCGCGCGCGCGGGTTGCCCACGCCGAAGACGATGTTGTGGCGGCCCTTGTGCAGCTTGCAGCGGGTGCAGTCGCCGAGGTCGGCGCGGACAGACTCTAACGTGGGGAGCTTCACGTTTTGGGTTGGGGTTGGGTTCTCGTTCTCGTTCTCGTTCTGGTTGTGGTTCTGGCTGTGGTTCTGGTTCTGGTTTTGGCTATCGAGCTCGGGGCGGGATGGAGAGGCGAGGTTTTGCAGGCCGCTATCGCCGGCCCATGTCACGTATGCGCGGAGCTCGTCGAGGACGTCCTGCATGAGGCACCGTCTATCACAGGCGCAAGCGGATGCGGTCCCAGATAGCGTGAGCGACGGCCAGTTTGGTGCCGGACAGCTCGGCGCGGCCGCCGTCCTTGTCGAGGACGACGACGCGGTTGGTGCCCTTGCCGAATGACTCGCCTACTTCGTTGGCGACGATCAGGTCGAGGTTCTTGCGCAAGAGCTTTTCGCGCGCGTTGGGTTCGACGTTCTCGGTCTCGGCGGCGAATCCGACCAGGAGCGGCTTGTCGGCCCGCGCTCCCAGGCCGGCGAGAATGTCGGGGGTCCGCACCAGCCGCACCATCTCGTCGCCGTCCTTCTTCTTCACTTTCTGCCCGGAGCGCTCGGCGGGGCGTTGGTCGGCCACGGCGGCGGCCATGACCACGACGCGCGCGCCGTCGAGGTGCTGATCGACCGCGCCGGCCATCTCGTCCGCCGAAACGACGCGAACGACGTTCACGCCCGCCACGTCCGGCAGCTCGGTCGGCCCGGCGATCAAAGTCACCTTGGCGCCGCGGTCGCGCGCCGCCTCGGCCAGGGCAAAGCCCATCCGGCCCGACGAGGGATTGCTGAGGAAACGCACCGGGTCGAGCGCCTCGCGCGTCGGCCCCGCCGTCACCAGCACCCGCACGCCTTCGAGGTCGGGCGGCGCGAGGAGCTCGGCGGCCGCTGCCACGATCTCCGGCGGCTCCGAGAGCCGTCCCGGTCCGACGTGCGAGCGCTCTGCCATCTCGCCCACTGCCGGCCCCACCAACCGGGCGCCGCGCTCGCGCAGCACGCGCACGTTGTCCTGCACCGCCCTGCTGGCCCACATCTTCTCGTTCATCGCCGGCGCCACCAGCCAGCGCCGCGGCGCGATGGCGAGCAACGTGGCGGCCGCGACGTCGTCGGCCTGGCCCATGCGCAAGCGCGCCATCAGATTCGCCGTGGCGGGCGCGACCACCGCCAGCTCGGCCCAGTCGGCGAGCGCGATGTGCCCCGCCGCCAGCTCTTGCTCGGCAGAGAACAGATCGGTCGCCACCGCCGAGCCGGTCAGCGCCTGGAACGTCAGCGCCGTGACGAATCGCTGCGCCGCCGGCGTCAGCGCGCACCGCACCTGGGCCCCGCCCTTCACCAGCAGGCGCGCCACCTCGCACGCCTTGTAGGCGGCGATTCCGCCGCCCACGCAGAGCAGGATGCGCTTCCCCGTCAAGGCCATGTGCCGCATGATCGCAGACCCACGCTCCGCACTCCACTTCTGCTATACCGCGCCCCGCATGATGCGCCGCCGCCCAGCGTCCCCCGGCATCCTCGCCGCCCTGCACGCGCGAAAGATCGCGGTCGCAGCCCTGTACTGGGGGCCCATCATCTTCCTCTTGTCGACCATCGCCCTCATCGTCAGCCTGTGGAAGGGCATCGGCCTCGGGGGGGTCTACTACGCCGGCGTAGTGGCGCTGGCGGCGCTCGGTGTCGCCTCCGCCTGGAGCCTCCAGCGCCGGCTGCAGGAGATCACCGTCGCGCTGGAGCGCGCCCAGCGCACCAGCACGGTGGGCCTGCTCACCGCGGGCTTCGCCCACGAGATGAAGAACGCGCTCACCGTGGTGCTGGGATTCGCCGAGCTGGCGCGCACCGCCGCCGAACGCGCGCAGGCCGACGCCAAGTTGACGCGCCATCTCAAGGAGCTGGAGAACGAGACGCGCCGCACCGTGGCGCAGCTGCAGAGCTTCCTCAGCTACGCCAGCGGCGAGAAGGTGCCGCGCCGGCCGCAGGACGTGAACGAGCTGGTCAACGAGGCGCTGCTCATGGTGCGGCCGATGGCACGCATGAAGGACCTCATGCTCGAGCAGACGGCCGGCGAGCCGCCGCGCGTCGACGCCGACCCCTTCGCCATCCGGCAGCTCCTGCTCAACGTGCTGCTCAACGCGCTCGACTTCGCGCGCACGCGCATCTCCATCACGACGGGCTGCGCGGTCGACGGGCGCGCCGAGGTGACGGTCGCGGACGACGGGCCCGGAGTCGCCCCGGAGAATCGCGAGCGTATCTTTCTGCGATTCGTCACCACGCGCCCGGGCGGGAACGGCCTTGGGCTCTCGACGAGCCGCGAGATCGCCGAGGCGCACGGGGGCACGCTGAGTCTTCAAGAGACGGCGGGCGGGGGAGCTACATTCGTGCTGCGCTTGCCTCCCGCCTAGCGCGAGGCTCAGTTGCTCTGAGCCTCGCAGGCGTCGGGCTTCAGGCTTCGGGCCTCGGGCAAATGGGAAGAATTGGTTTTTCCCGAGGCCTGAGGTCCGAGGTCTGAGGCCCAGCGCAAGCGGAGCGCGCTGTCGCTGAGCCTCGGATACTTTCAAAACCGAGCAGCTGCAAAGAGCTGATTTTGGGCGTGTAAAAGTGCTGTGTGCGCCCGGAGCACCTCAGCCAACTGGGACCGACGTGCGCCCCTTTCGGAGCACTTTAGCCACCTTGATCGTGCTCGCCGCGACCCAATACAGTCGCCGCGTTATCGCAGGGCGCGCGTTGCGCTCGGCTTTCGTTCGCTCGGAGGAACTAATGAAGAAAATCATCTCAACGATTGCATTAAGCGTTCTATGTATTGCCGGCGCTGCACGGGCCGACAAGGCTCGAACTGGCCACTTGGCCAAGGACCACATGATCCGGTTCACCGCCGACACCGAGTTCGGCATTCCGCTGGGTAACTACGCTGACGTGAACAGCGTCGGCGGCGGCGTGTCGGTCACCGGCGAGTACCTTCTGCTGGAACAGCTCAGCGGGACGTTGCGGATCGGGTTCGACGCGCACGCCGATCGGACCGTCGGTGCCAGGAGCTCGCACGTGAACGCAATTCCCATCCTGCTGGGCACGAAGTATTTCATCGGGCCTGACCGGCAGGGCATGTTCGGCGCGTTCGAGCTCGGCATGTTCGACCTGATGAGCAGCGTCACGCAGGGTACCGTCTCCGGCAGCTCGAACGACGTGAAGTTCGGGATGGGCGTCGGCCTCGGCTATCAGCAGAACCAGTGGCATGTGCGCGTGAACGTGCACTCGCAAGACGTCGGGAACTTCGGCAGCGCAATGATGTTGACGGGCGGGATCGGCTATCAGTTCGCCGGCCTCTAGGACCTCTCCAGGGCAGGGCACGCCGATGGTGTCGTGCCCTGCTCGGGTTTCGGGAGGATTCCAGTTCGCTGCAGCTGACAGCGGAGTGCCAATGCAAAGACGAACCGCCTCGACGACGCTTCAACGCGCCGCACCAGCACCCCGTGAGATCGCGGACCCAGACGAGTTCAGCGTCGGAGACGTGCTCGCGGAGGGATTTCGCACCTGGCTTTCGCAGCTTCCCGTATTCGCGGGAATAGCCCTGCTCTTGCACGCACCGCTGCTGCTCTTCGCTTTCCTGCCGCCGCTGCCTCGACTGCTGTTCGTCGTCGCCCTGCTGGCAGCCGAACTCGCCATCGCGCTCCTCGTGAAGGCGGCGCTGGTCAAGGCAGTCATCGATTACCAGAGGCAGCTTCCGACGGATTTCCTCGAGTACCTCCAAGCGGTTGGAAGCAACGCCTGGGCCGTCCTCGTGCTGGGGGTGCGAATCCTCTCTCGCGCCGCGATGCGGTCGTTTCTTTTGCTCGTGCCTGGAGTCAATTACCTTTGCGAGACCTTCGCAGCGGTGCCGGCCGTCATCGTCGAAGGCGTCTCAACCGGCGAAGCCCTCCGGCGCAGTCAGCAGCTCACCAAGGGCGTACACCTCCAGGTTTTTGGCATCTGCCTCGTCATCTGGTCGGTGGGGGCCGTTTGGACTTTCGCTTTCGACGTCCACCATGGCGCGGGCTTGAGCAGCACGACCTGGTTGATCTTCTACCTCTGCATCCGCGCGCTGGAACGATCCTTGGCGGCGGTGCTGAGCGCGATCACCTACCAGCACCTGTGCGCGCGGCCCGATCAGCCGTAAACGCGCCATAAATCAACTTGCAACAGGTCGACCCTTCGGGTGACGCTCGAAGCGAGGAATGTCTTCGAGAGGCGTCATCGCGGCCGCCGTCCTGGCGGCGGGATTTGCGGCGCGCGCCGACTCGCTCGCCGACCAGGCGGATTTTCACTTCCATCGCGGCGCACAGCTCATCCAGCGCGGGAAGGTCGAGGAGGCGCTGAGCGAGTTCTTCTTCTCGAACCGGCTGGTCCACAACCGCAACGCCGTCTTCAACATCGCCCGATCGTTCGAGCTGCTCAAGCGCTACAACGAGGCATACCGCTGGTACAGCGATATCCTTTTCGAGGAGAACGTGCCGGCCGCGGACCTCGAGGCGGTCGAGGCGGCCATCCGCCGCCTGGAGCCGTCGCTGGCGCTGTTGCGCATCGAGAGCGAGCCGGCCGGCGCGACGCTCTACATCGACCGCAAGGACCTGGGCGCGCGCGGCCAGACGCCGCTGACGCTGGCGCTCCCGCCAGGCAAGGCGGTGGTCATGGCCGAGCTGACCGGCCACCGCCCGGCCAACGCCGACGTGACGCTCGCCATCGGCGCTACGCGCACCGTGAAGCTCCAGCTCGAGCGCATCTGGAGCCTGCTCGAGCTGTCGGGCGAACCGGGCACGGCTGAGCTGCGCGTCGATACCATCGACGGCCCTTCGCAGGACGCGCGCGGAACGCTGCGCGTCTTGCCCGGCGATCACCAACTCTTCCTCTCCGCGCCGGGCTATACGGGGCAGCAAATTGCCGTGCAGGCCCCGGTCGACAAGACCATGCCGGTTCATTTCAAGCTGCTGCCCCTGCCGCCGCCGTCGGGATCGATGGTGGTGCGCGCCAACGCCGACGGCGCGCTCTTGCGCATCGACGGCCGCGAGGCGGGGTTCGCGCCCCAGGTCATCCGCGACGTGGCGGTGGGCGTGCACGAGCTGGAGGTGTTCGCTCCCGAGCGCGAGCCGTTCGCGCAGCCCGTCGAGGTACGCGACGGCGAGCAGACCTTCGTCGACCTGAAGCTGCAGTACCTCCGCCCGCGCGTCATCGCCGCCGAGCGCCAGCTCACCCGCGTCGAGGACGCGCCCGCCTCGGTGACGATCATCAGCGCCGGGGAGATCCGCGCCTTCGGCTACGCAACGCTGGCCGAGGCGCTGCGCTCGGTGCGCGGCCTCTACACCACCTCCGATCGCAGCTACGAGAGCTTGGGCGTGCGCGGGTTCTCGCCGCCCGGCGTCTACAACAACAAGGTGCTGGTGCTGTCCGACGGGCACGTCACCAACGACATGACCTCGGGCCAGGGGTTCATCGGTCGCGACTTCGACGTCGACCTGGGCGAGGTGGAACGCATCGAGGTGGTGCGCGGGCCGGGGTCAGTGCTGTACGGCAGCGCGGCCTTCTTCGCCGTGGTGAACGTCGTTCACCGCGCCGCGCTCGATGGCCGGCACTTCCAGGGCGGCGCGGCGCTGGGCTCGTTTGCCGAGACGAGCGGAGCGATTCTCGGCTCGCTGGCCGGGCGGGGAAATTCCCTTTCGGCGCGGGCCGCGGGCCTGCGCGCCGAGGGCGAGCCGGTCTTCGGCGCGTCGCTTTTCGCCGGGCCCGCGCAGAAATTCGCCCTCGGCTTCGACGAGGAAAAGGCCCTGCACGGCGACCTGCGCGCGCGCGCCGGCGACTTCGCCCTCGCCGCGGTGTTCAACCGGCGCACGAAGGGAATTCCCACCGGCCCGTACGGCACCTTCGGCATTCCCGGGACGCAGAACGACGACCAGCGCTGGTTCGTCGAAGGGACGTACAGCCGCGACTTCGACTCGGGCCTGGGCATCGACGCGCGCGCCTCGTTCGACGCCGCCCACGACGTGACCGACTTCGCCGTCCAGGGCAGCAGCGAGACGGGCCGCGCGACGCGCAGCGGAAACTGGGGCGGCGGTGAGTTGCGGGCGCGCTTGCCGGTCGTGGCGGGGAACCGCGTCTTCGCGGGCGGCGAGGTGCAGCGCATCTGGCGCTCGCGCTTGTTGCTCGAGCGGCCCGGCCTATCCGCCGCCGAGGACAACCATCTACAGACCGTCTCCAGCGTCTACCTGGGCGACGATCTCCAGCTCGGCAGCCGCGTGAAGCTCTCGGCGGCGGTGCGATACGACGCGTATTTCGGCGCCGCGGGCATCGTGCCGGGACCGCAGATCAACCCACGTGTCGCGCTCATCACCCAGCCATATCCCGGCGGCGTGCTCAAGCTGATGGCGGGGGCGGCATACCGCGCGCCCACGCTGAACGAGCGCTATTTCCACAACGGCGTGCCGGGCACGCTCTACTACCAGATCCCCGCCGAGAACACGCCCGCCGAGCGGACCGCCGCACTCAACCACCTCGAACCCGAGAAGGTGCGCACCGCGGAGTTCGAGCACACGCACCAGCTCGGCGAAGAGACGCAGATCGTCGTCGCCGGGTACTGGAGCCGCATCGACCAGATCATCCGCCTCAAGGCGATCCAGCTGGCCGGCTATCCCGCCGCCTTCCGCTACCAGAACAAGAACGCGCAGACCTTCAGCGCCGGGATCGAGGGCGAGGTGCGCTGGCAGCCGCGGCCGGGCGCGCTGGTCGACGTTTGGTACGCGTTCAACCGCATCCGCAACAACGACGGCAACCCCGACGTGCCCAACGCGCCCGCGCACACCGGAGCGCTGCGCGCCATGGTGCCCGTCTCGGGCGAGCGGCTCTCGCTCGCGACCGAGCTGATCTACAACTCGTCGCGGTTCACCGCCTTCGACAGCGCCAACCCCGAAACGTCGGTGGGCGAATCGCTCGTCTGGAACGCAGGGCTGAGCGGCTATCTCTCCTCGCCTCAGCTCCGCTACGGCGCATTCGTCGACAACCTGCTCGACGACCGCGTCATGCTGCCGGGGGGCCTCGAGATCCCCTTCCCGTCGCACGCGGTTCCCCAACTGGGCCGCACCTTCCGCTTCTCCATCGCCGCGTCGTTCTAGGTGACGTACTTCTCGATCTGCTTGAAGAGATCGAGGCGGTCGACCAGGTCGGTGAGGTAGTCGAGGCGGTCGGTCTCCAGCTCGACGACCGGCGAGAGCGTGTAGCGCGCGCGCCACTCCTCGTACAGCTCGTTCAACCGCTTGAGGTACCCGGTGGGGAGGTCGATCTCCATCTTCCGGCCCCGCTTCTGGATGCGCTTCTTCAGCGTGCGCACCGGGCACTTGAGAAAGATCATCAAGTCCGGCGGGGCGAGCGAGCCGCAGATGGTCTGGTACAGCTCGCGGTACGTCCGGTAGTCGCGCTCGCTCATCATCCCGCTCCGCTTCAAGTTCTCGCAGAAGATCTCCGCGTCCTCGTAGATGGTGCGGTCCTGCACCACCGTCCCCGGCTCCTCCATCAGCTCGCGATGGAGGCGGAACTTGTGGGTGAGGAAATAGATCTGCGAGTGGAAGGCCCAGGCCTTCATGTCCGCGTAGAAGTCGGCCAGGTAGGGGTTGGTCTCGTTGGGCTCGTAGAACGGCCTCAGCCCGTAGCGGCGGCAGAGGAACTGGACCAGCTCGCTCTTTCCCGCGCCCATGTTCCCGGCGACGGCGATGAATCGCTTCTTCGCGGGCATGAGGTCGATTATCCTTCGCGGCCCATGAAGCGCGCAGCAATTCTCTTGGTTCTGGCAGCCTGCAACACCGACTCGGCCGCGCCGCACCTGGCCCGCGGCAACGTGCTGGTCAACAACGGCAAGCGCGAGGAGGCCGCGGCGGAGTACCGCGAGGCGGCCCGGCTCGCCCCTCGCAGCGCGCAGCCGCGCGAGCGCCTGGGCGACACGCTCTACGACCTGGGCCGCAAGGACGAGGCGCTGGCGGCCTACCGGGACGCTTCGTCGGTCGATCCCGACTCGGTGACGGCGCGCATCGGCGCCGCCCGCGTGCTGAGCGACAAGGGCGACCTCGCCGCTGCTCGCGTCGAGCTGACCGCCGCCCTGGAAAAAGCGCCGACGAATCTCTTTCTCCTTCTCTCGCGAGGAAACCTCGGCGCCCGCGCCGGGGACAAGAAGGCCGCGCTGGCCGACGGTGAACGCGCCGTCCACCTCAAGTCCGACAACGTGCCCGCCCTCTACCAGTACGGCCTCGCTCTCTTGGACGACGGGCAGGTTCGCGAGGCGGGCGCGGCGTTCGATCGTCTGTTGAAGGTCGCGCCGGCATCGCCCGAAGGGTATTACGGCCGCGCGCGCTACCATGCCGCCCGCGGCGAGGGCGCGTTCGCCGCCGAGGCGCTGGCCGCCGCGGCAAGGCTGGTCGCGCCCGACGCGCGGGCGCGCCTCTCCGAGCAGGGCCTCAAGGGCGAGGCGCTGGACAATGCCGCCCGCGAGGCCACCGATCGCTCCCTCGCCTCGATGCGCGCCGACCCGGCCTTCGCCCGCTGGGCCCAGGACCCGGGCTTCCGCCGTGGGGCAGACTGGCCGATGTCCGCCGCGCGTTGAGGCTCGCGCCGAGTTGACTCAGCGTGTCGAGAAGCTTCCGCAAAAAGTGCTCACTCTCCAACCTGAAAATGCTGCCGCAAATCGCCTGCTCAGCGCGCGGCGCGCCGGGTAGCCGAACGTCTGTGCCAAGGGCTATTGCTATGGGGTTGCCGATCGGTACGATGTTGGGGTGAGTGAAAGCAAAGGTCCGCTTGCGCCGCCCCCTGGCGCGAGGCCTGAGCCTCGCGCAACTGCGCCGCCTCCTGGCGCGAAGCCCGAGCCTCGCGCAAGCGCGCCGCCCCCTGGCGCGAAGCCCGAGCCTCGCGCGCCTGCGCCGCCATCTGGCGCGAAGCCCGAGCCTCGCGCATCTGCGCCGCCCTCTGGCGCGAAGCCCGAGCCTCGCGCATCTGCGCCGCCCCCTGGCGCGAAGCCCGAGCCTCGCGCACCTGCGCGCCGGAAGGGCCTGGGCACCGCGCTCGCAAACGGGCTCGCCGGCGCGACCGGCGGGCTCATCAAGCTCACCAGCAAGTTATTCGGCGGGGTGCGCGAGCGCGCCGGCGCGTCGTACGACGAATTTCGCGCGCGGCCAGAGCACGCGCGCTGGCGCGCCTACGCGCTGGGATTCTACGGGCTCATCGCGGCCACGACGTTCGCCGGCCAGTTCTACACCAGCAACATGTTGACGGCGTACGTCCGCGTCCAGCCCGTCGAGCTGCCCGCCTCCACGCAGATTTTCGTGCGCAACGACTCGGGCAAGAGCTGGATGACGGTGCGCATTACGCTCAACGGCATCTATTCCTTTGACACCCCCGAGGTGAAACCGGGGGCGCACGTCCTCCTGCCCGTGAACAAGTTTGCCATCACCGACACAGTGACCGCCAGGCCGACTTATGCTCCGAGGAACATCGTGCCCCGCCAGCTGGTCATCGACTGCGACCGCGGGCGTCTCGAGCTGGATCTGACGCCGTGAGCGCCGTGCTGCAACGGGCGCTGCGGGCGCGGGTGCTGGTGGTGGACGACGATCCGGAGATCGTCACCTTCCTCGCCACTTTGCTCGAGTTGGAAGGCATCGAGTCGCAGGTGGCCACCAGCGCGGCGGCAGCGCTGGAGAAGCTGGAGCACGCGCTGCCCAACCTGGTCCTGCTCGACATCGCCATGCCGGACCGCGACGGCCTCGATCTCTGCCGCGAGCTGAAGCAGGACCCGCGCACGCGCGACGTGCCGGTCTTCGTCGTCTCGGCGCGGCCGGGCAAGGACGTGGTCGACCGTGCCTACGCGGCGGGGGCGGAGGAGTTCATCCGCAAGCCGTTCGAGAACCAGGAGTTGATCGCCCGCATCCGCGAGCGTCTCAACGCGTAGGCTACTCCTTCTTTTCGCCCTCGTCCTTCTTGGTCTTCTTTGCCTTGGCCGGTTTCTTCTCGCCGGCCTGCGCCGCCGCGGCCGCCTCGGTCTTCTTTTCGGCCTTCTTGTCCGCGGCCGCCTCGGTCTTCTTCTCCTCGGCCTTCTTGTCCGAGGCGGGCTTCTTCTCCGGCTCGGTCTTCTCGGTCTTCTCGGTCTTCTCGCTCTTCTCCACCAGCTCGAGGATGGCCATGGGCGCGTTGTCGCCGACGCGGTTCTGCACGTGGATGAGGCGCGTGTACCCCCCCGGGCGCGCCTTGAAGCGCGGGCCGATGGTCTCGAACAGCTTCGCCAGCGCCGCCTGGTCGCGCACTGTCTTGTGCACCACTCGCCGCGACGCCAGCGTGTTCTCCCGCGCCTTGGTGATGACGCGCTCGACCAGCCGGCGCGCCTCCTTGGCCTTGGGCGTGGTGGTGCGGATGCTCTCCTCGAGAATCACGCTGCGCACCAGGTTCTGCAAAAGCGACTTCCGGTGGCTCGAGTTGCGGCTCAGCTTGCGGCCGGTATTGGCATGACGGGACATCGGTGATCTCCCTTACTGCTTGAGGGCCGGCGCCGCCGCCGTGGGCGGCTTGGGCGGCCAGTTCTCCAGCTTCATGCCCAGGGAGAGCCCCATCTCGGCGAGGATCTCCTTGATCTCTTTCAGCGACTTGCGGCCGAAGTTCTTCGTCTTGAGCATCTCGGCCTCGCTCCTCTGCACCAGATCGCCGATGGTCTTGATGTTGGCGTTCTGCAGGCAGTTGGCCGAGCGCACCGAAAGCTCCAGCTCGTCCACCGAGCGGAAGAGGTTCTCGTTCAGCTTCTCCTCGGCCTTGGGCACCTCGATGGGAGCGGGCTCTTCGGTCTCGTCGAAGTTGATGAAGATGGAGAGCTGCTCCTTGACGATCTTCGCCGCGAACGCCACCGCGTCGGCCGGCGTGACGGCGCCGTTGGTCCACACTTCCAGCGAGAGCCGGTCGTAGTCGGTGGCCTGCCCGACGCGCGCGTTGGTGACCTGGTAGTTGACCTTCTTGATGGGGCTGAAGAGCGAGTCGATGGGCATGACCCCGATGGGCGCGCCCACCGTCTTGTTGCGCTCGGCCGGGATGTACCCGCGCCCGCGCCGGCACTGCATCTCCATGCGCACGCGCCCGCCCTCGCTCACCGTGAAGAGGTGGTGGCCGGGGTTGAGCACCTCGACGTCCTGGTCGACGATGATGTCGCCCGCCTTCACTTCCCTCGGTCCTTCGACCTCGATGCGGATGGTCTTCTCCTCCTGCGTGTGCATGCGCAGCAGGACTTCCTTGAGGTTGAGGATGATGTCGGTCACGTCCTCGGCGACGTTGGAAATGGTGGTGAACTCGTGCTCCACGCCCTCGATGCGGACGCTGGTGATGGCCGCGCCCTGCAGGCTGGAGAGCAGCACGCGCCGGAGCCCATTGCCCAGCGTGATGCCGAACCCGCGCTCGAGCGGCTCGGCGACGAACTTGCCGTAGGTGTCGGTAAGCGATTCCTGATCGACGTGCAGACCGCGGGGCTTGATCAAATCGCGCCAGTTCTTTGCAAGCAATGCCTCTGCCACTTTGTTTCTCCTCTTTGCGCCGCCCTACTCCGGGGGAATTCCCGGCACCATTGGGTCAGTCGCGCAGGTATTGCGGCCCTGGGCCTGAAGCCCGAGGCTTTACTTCGAGTAAAGCTCGACGATCAGCTGCTCCTGAATCGGCATGGTGATGTCCTCGCGCGCGGGCGAGGCCTTCACCGTCCCCTTGAAGCCCGGCTTGTCGAGGTCGAGCCAGGCCGGGACGCCGCGGCGGTCGACTGCCTCGAGCGCCTCGTTGATGCGGACGATCTTGCGGCTCTTCTCCTTGACCGCGACGACGTCGCCCACCTTCACCTGGAAGGAAGGGATGTTGACCTTGCGCTCGTTGACGCGAAAGTGGCCGTGGCGCACGAGCTGGCGGGCTTCGGCGCGCGTGTCGGCGAAGCCGAGGCGGAAGACGACGTTGTCGAGGCGCTGCTCGAGGTACTGGAGCAGGTTCTCGCCCGTCTTGCCCTTGGCGGCCGAGCCGCGCAGGTAATAGCCGCGGAACTGCGACTCGAGCAACCCGTAGAGGCGCTTTACTTTTTGTTTCTCGCGCAGCTGCACTCCGTACTCGGAGAACTTGGCGCGCCCCTGGCCGTGCTGGCCCGGCGGGTACGGCCGGCGCTCGATGGCGCACTTGTCCGTGTAGCAGCGGTCGCCCTTCAAATACATCTTCAAATTCTCGCGCCGGCAGATGCGGCAGGCTGACTCGGTATAGCGGGCCATTACACGCGCCTCCGCTTCGGGGGCCGGCAACCATTGTGCGGAATGGGGGTGATGTCGCGGATCAGGGTCACCTTGAGACCTGCCGCGGCCAGCGCGCGCAGCGCCGACTCGCGGCCCGCGCCGGGGCCCTTGACCATCACCGAGACGTTCTTCAGGCCGTGCTCCATCGCCTTGGCGGCAGCGTCGCCCGCGGCCACCTGCGCCGCGAAAGGCGTCGACTTGCGCGAGCCCTTGAACCCGCGCGCTCCGGCCGACGACCAGGAGAGCACGTTCCCGCTCACGTCGGTGATGGTGATGATGGTGTTGTTGAACGTGCTCTGGATGTAGACGATGCCGGTCTGCACGTTCTTCTTGGTCTTCTTCTTTGCCTTGCGCTCGGCGGCCGCGGCTGCCCCGGCCGCTGCGGTAGCGGGCGCTCCGGCGCCTGCCGCGGCGGGCGGGGCGACGGGAGCGGCGGGCTTCTCAGCGGGCTTCTTCTCTTCGGCCATGTTCGCGGGTCCTTACTTGGGGGCGGGCGCAGGCGCGGCGATGGCGCGGCGGACGATGCCGCGCTTGGGGCCCTTGCGCGTGCGGGCATTGGTGTGCGTGCGCTGGCCGCGGACCGGCAGCCCCTTGCGGTGGCGCAGGCCGCGGTAGCAGCCCAGGTCCATGAGGCGCTTGATGTTGAGCGAGACCTCGCGGCGCAGGTCGCCTTCCACCTTGTAGTTCTGCTCGAGGGTCTCGCGGATGCGGTGGATCTCGTCTTCGGTGAGGTCCTTGGTCCGCTTGGTGGGATCGATCTGCGCCAGCGCGGCGATCTTCCTCGCCGTGGTGTTGCCGATTCCGTAGAGATAGGTGAGCGAAATCTGGATCTGCTTCTCGCGGGGAAGGTCCACACCGGAAATGCGCGCCATCAATTCTCTCCTGGTTACCCTTGCCGCTGCTTGTGGCGCGGGTTGGCGGCGCAGATCACCCGCACCACGCCCTTGCGGCGGATCACCTTGCACTTCACACAGATCTTCTTCACCGAAGCACGGACCTTCATCGGCCGCTCCTGACAGCGGAAATGTCGCAAAACCCAGAAACCGCACCCCGAACTGCCGCCTCGACAAACGACGGCTGGGGTCACCCCGGTTCCCGAAAGAGCGCGGTCATTTAACAGCCCGGAGGCACTCTGTCAAGGCGCCCGCCGCACCTCGACCCACTTGCAGTTCTTCGGGCTGGTGAAGACCGCCACCCAGACTTGCATCGACTTGGAGAGGAGGCCGGGCCGCACGTCGACCAGCGTTTCGCCGGGCTGCACGACGGCCGCCGGGCCGGGACCCAGGCAGGCATCCCTGGGCCTGTTGCGCGCGGCGGCCGCATCGCCGAGTAGGACCGGCTTGTCGCCCTTGTTGGTGACCTCGACGCGAACCTTGTCCTTTATTTTTTGCGCCCTGGCCGCCAAACCGGCGCCGTCGCCCGCGAGCATTCCCGGCGTCTCGGCTTTCAGCGACACCGCCAATGGCCTCTCCGCGCCCTGCACCGTGTACCTCACCTCGACTTCGCCGGCTTCCGGCGGCACGTCGTCCACCCACGAGGGCAAAAGCGGCCCCGGCATGACCTGCACGCGGAACTCGCACGAGGCCGCCGTGAGATTACTGCCGCGCTCCCAGTTTCCGTCGGAGGGACCGTAGCGCAGCGAGGTGAGGCCGCACGCCCTCTCCGAGGCGGGGAGCAGGAAGAGCGCGCGGTGCTGTTCGGGAAAAAGGTAGAGATGGGCAGCGGCGAGCAGTGCGATCATGGGCGCGTCAGGACCCTCGGGCCGTCGTTGGTGACGGCGATGGTGTGCTCCCAGTGCGACGAGAGCTTTCCGTCGCGCGTGACGACGGTCCAGCCGTCGGGGAGCGTGTCGACCTCGTGCGTGCCCAGGTTGATCATCGGCTCGATGGCCAGGACCATCCCCGGCCGCAACCGGGGGTTGGGCTGGCCGCGGGACCAGCGCGCCGGGCCATAGTTGGGCACTTGCGGGTCCTCGTGCAGCTTCTTGCCGATGCCGTGGCCGACGTAGTCGCGCACGATGCCGTAGCCGAAGGGCGCGACGTGCGCCTCGATGGCGGCGCCGATGTCGCTGATGCGGTTGCCCTCGACCATGGCGCCGATGCCCTTCTCCAGGGCGGCGCGCGTTTCCTCGAGCAGCCGGCGCGCCTCGGGCGAAATGTTCCCCACCGGGATGGTGCGCGCCGAGTCGCCGTACCAGCCGCGCTTGATCACGCCGTAGTCGAGCTTGAGCAGGTCGCCCTCGATCAGCTTGCGCCGCGTAGGGATGCCGTGCACCACCTGCTCGTTGACCGAGATGCAGACGTTCTTGGGAAAGCCGTAGAGGCCCTTGAAGGCGCACATGCCGCCGCGCTGCACCGTCTCGCGCTCGGCGATGGCGTCCAACTCGTCGAGGGTGATGCCGGGCACGACGGCCTTCTCCAACTCGTCGAGCACCTGGCAGACGATGAGCGAGGCCTCGCGCATGTACGCGATCTCGTCGGCCGTCTTGATCTCGATGCCGCCGGCCATCACTTCAGCGCGCGAATGATGCGCTCCTCCACTTCGTCCACGGTACCCACGCCGTCGACGTCGCGCACGACGCCGCGGGCCTTGTAGTAACCAGTGAGCAGCGCCGTCTTGGTGGCGTACTCGAGGAGGCGCTGGCGGACGCGGTCGGGCTCGTCGTCGGGCCGCGCGACGAGCTTCTCGCCGTCCTTGTCGCAGATGCCCGGCTTCTTCGGCGGCGAATCCTTGCCGTAAGGTGTCCCGCACTTCGGGCACGTCCGGCGGCCGGAGAGTCGCTCGACCAGCACTTCGGTCGGCACCACCATGTTGATGACGCGGTCGATCTTGCACCCGCGCCGCTGCAGCATCTCGTCGAGCGCCACCGCCTGGGGGATGGTGCGGGGAAATCCGTCGAGGAGGAACCCCTTGGCGCAAGCCGAGGAGGCCAGCGCCTCGTCGACGATGCCGTTGACGATCTCGTCGGGCACCAGCTTGCCCGCGTCCATCAGCGCCTTGGCCTTCTGGCCCAGGGGTGTGCCGTCGGCGACGGCCTTGCGGAGGATGTCTCCCGTCGAGAGCTGGGGAATGCCGAGGCGCGCCGTGAGCCGCTTCGCCTGCGTGCCTTTCCCCGCTCCGGGCGGCCCGAGGAAGATGAGGTTCACTTACGCCGCCTGGCCCATGCCACCGCCGCCGCCTTGGCGGCCGCGGATGCGGGGACCGCGAGGGCCGGTGAACCCCTCGTAGTGCCGCGTGATGAGGTGGCTCTCGATCTGCTGGACGGTGTCGAGCGCGACGCCCACCACGATGAGCAGTCCCGTGCCGCCGAACTGGAAGGGAACATTGTAGCGACTGATGAGCACGCTGGGCAGCACGCACACCGCGGAGATGTAGATCGCGCCGCCAAAGGTGATGCGGGAAAGCACGTGGTCGATGTACTCGGCGGTCTTCTTGCCGGGTCGGATGCCGGGGATGTAGCCGCCGTACTTCTTGAGGTTGTCGGCCACGTCGACGGGGTTGAACGTCACCGCCGTGTAGAAGTAGCAGAAGAAGACGATGCCGGCGACGTAGAGGCCGTTGTAGATCCAGCCGCCGCGCGACATGGCGTCGGCGACCGGCTTGAAGGCCGGCACCCAGGTCGCCAGCGTCGCGGGGAAGAGCAGGATGGAGCTGGCGAAGATGGGCGGAATGACGCCCGACATGTTGACCTTGAGCGGCAGATGCGTGGACTGGCCGCTGAACGTCTGCCGCCCCACCACGCGCTTGGCGTAATGGACGGGGATCTTCCGGTAGGCGCGCTCGACGAAGACGATGACGGCGATGGTGAGCAGCATCACCAGGGCGAGGACGAGCAGATCGACGTCGGACCCTTCGGCCTTGTCCTGGAACGTGGTCCACGTCTGCACCACGGCCTGCGGCATGCGCGCCACGATGCCGGCGAAGATGATGAGCGAGATGCCGTTGCCGATGCCGTTCTCGGTGATGCGCTCGCCCAGCCACATGATGAACGCCGTGCCGGCGGTCAGCGTGACGATGGTGAGGAAGACGAAGCTCCAGCCCTTGACGTCGTCGGGGACGACGCTCTCGTTGGCGGCCTTGAGCGTCTCCAGCCAGCGGGCAATGCCGTAGCCCTGGATGATGGAGAGCAGGATGGTGCCGTAGCGCGTGTACTGGGTGATCTTGCGCCGGCCCATCTCGCCCTCTTTGGAAAGCTTCTCCAGCGTGGGCACGACGACCGTGAGCAATTGCAGGATGATGCTGGAGCTGACGTAGGGCATGATGCCCAGGGCGAAGATGGAGAGCTGCTCCAGGCCGCCGCCGGTGAACATGTTGAGGAGGTTGAGGTAGCCCCCGCTCGTCTGCAGCACCTTCTTCATCACCACGCGATTCACGCCGGGCGCGGTGAGGAACACGCCCACGCGGTAGACCGCCAGGCAGAACAAGGTGAAGGCGAGCCGCCTGCGCAGCTCCTGGATGCGGAACAGATTCGAGAAGGCATTGGCGAACGACACGGCTTCTCCTTGAGGCTTCCGGCCTCATGCCTCGAGCTTTTCCCGAGGCCTGAGGTCTGAGGTCCGAGGCCTGAGCTTATCAGGCCTTCTTGGCAGCCGCCGCGGCCTTCTTCTCCTCGGCCTTGCGCTGCTGGGGTGTCGCCTTCGGCGTGATGACGATCTGTTCCGCCTTGCCGCCGGCCTTCTCGATCTTCTCCTTCGCCGAGGCGGAGAACTTGTGCGCCTTGACGGAGACGGGCTTGGTCAACTCGCCGTCGCCGAGGATCTTGAGGCCGTCCTTGCGGCCTTTGACGGCGCCGGCTTCGACGAGCTTGTCGAGGTCGACCTCGGCGAGGCCCAGCGTCTCCAGGACGCCCACGTTGACCAGCGCGTACTCGATCCGGAACGGGTTGGTGAACCCGCGCTTGGGAACGCGGCGCTGGATGGGCATCTGGCCGCCTTCGAAGCCGATGAAGTTCATGTTGCCGGTGCGGGCCTTCTGGCCCTTGCCGCCGCGGCCGGCGGTCTTGCCCGTCCCGCTGGCCTGGCCGCGCCCCACCCGCTTCTTCTCTTTCACTCCACCACCCGCAGGCGGCGTCAATCTCGTCAACTCGTTCATGTCACTGCTCCGCCTTGGCCTTGGTCGCACCGCGCTGCTGTTTTGCCATCGAGCGGCGGCCGAAGGGTTTGAAAGCCTCGCTCGTCTCGGACCACTGCACCAGGTACGAGACGACGTCGATCATGCCGCGGATGGCCGGCGTGTCCTGCAGGACACGTTCGCGCCCGACACGGGTCAAACCTAGCCCCCGCAGGGTGGCGCGGTGCTTCTCGGTGTGCCCGCTCATGCTGCGGACCAGCTTCACCTTGATGGCCATCTCTAGCTCCTCGCCGGCTCGCGCAGGTCGTTCACGTCCTTGCCGCGCAGCCGGGCCGCGTCCTCGGGGCTGCGCAGCTTGCGCAGGCCGTCGAGCGCCGCCTTGACCACGTTGTGCGGGTTCCGCGACCCTTGGCTCTTGGTCAGGATGTTGCGGATGCCCACCGCCTCGAGCACCGCGCGCACCGAGCCGCCGGCGATGACGCCGGTGCCCTCGCCCGCCGGCTTGAGCAACACGCGCCCCGCGCCGAAGTGCCCCACCACCTCGTGAGGGATGGTGTTGCCGGCCAGCGGAACCTTGAAGAGGTTCTTCTTCGCCTGCTCGCCGCCCTTGCGGATCGCCTCGGGCACCTCGTTGGCCTTGCCCAGCCCGGCGCCGACGTGGCCCTGCCCGTCGCCCACCACCACCAGCGCCGAGAAGGAGAACCTCCGGCCGCCCTTGACCACCTTGGCGACGCGGTTGATGTGGACCACCCGGTCGTTCAGCTCCGGCAAGTCGTTCGGATTGATCGGTGCAGCCATTAGAATTTCAAACCGCCTTCCCGGGCGCCCTCGGCAACGGCCGCGACGCGGCCGTGATAGTTGAAGCCGTTGCGGTCGAAGACCACCGCGGCGATCTTCTGTTCCTGGCACTTCTTCGCCACCAGCTTGCCCACCTGCTTGGCCAGCTCCTTCTTCTTGCCCTTGCCCTCTTTCAGCTCGGGCGAGAGCGTGGAGGCGGCGGCCAGCGTCTTGCCCGACAGGTCGTCGATCACCTGCGCGTAGATGTGGTTCAGGCTGCGGTAGACGCTCAGCCGGGGCCGCGCCGCAGAGCCCTCGACCCGCTTGCGGATGTGCGCCTTGCGGCGGTCGCGCAGCTCGTGCTTCTTGATGATGTTCGAGGCGCCCATTACGTGGCTCCCGTCTTGCCCTGCTTGCGGCGGATGGTTTCTTCGGCGTACTTGACGCCCTTGCCTTTGTAGGGCTCGGGCGGGCGCAGCTTGCGGATCTCCGCCGCCACCAGACCGATCTGGTGCTTGTCGGCGCCCTTGACGGTGATGCGGTTGGCCTTGGCGTCGTACTCGGCGCTCACGCCCTCGGGAAGCGGATAGATCACGGGGTGCGAAAAGCCGAGCGCGAAGTGGATCTCCTTGCCCTTCAGCTCCGCCTTGTAGCCGACGCCGGCGATGTCGAGCTGGCGCTGGAAGCCCACCGTCACGCCGAGCACCATGTTGTTGACCAGCGTGCGGGTCAGGCCGTGGAGCTGGCGGGCGCGGCGCGAGTCGTTGGGCCGGTCGACGCGGACCACGCCGTTGTCGATGGTGACCTTCATCTCGCGGTCGAGTTTCTGCGAGACCTTGCCCTTGGGGCCCTCGACGTTGACCAGGCCCGGCTGCGCCGAGATCTTGACCTTGTCGGGAATCTTGATGGGCAGTCTTCCGATGCGGGACATGGAGCGCTCCTACCAGACGGTGGCGATGAGCTCGCCGCCGAGGTGCTGCTTGCGGGCCTCGCGGTCCACCAGCACGCCTTTGGAAGTGGAGAGGATGGCGATGCCGAGCCCGTTCATCACCTTGGGAATCTCGGTGTGCCGCACGTAGCGGCGCAGGCCCGGCTTCGACTGTCGCCGGATCTCGCTGATGGCCGGCCGCTTGTCGGTGTCGTACTTCAGGCCGACCGTCAGCGTCCCCTGCGTGCCGCCCTCCTTCACGATGACGTCGCGGATGAAGCCCTCATCGCGCAGCACCTCGCACACGCGCAGCTTGAGCTTCGAGGCGGGCAGCTCGAGCTCCTCGAGGCCCGCGCGCTGCGCGTTGCGGATGCGGGTCAACAGATCGGCGACTGGATCAGTCATGCTCATTGCGTTGCTCCTCCGCTGGCAGTCCCCTTGGGCTTACCAGCTGGACTTGATGACACCGGTGATCTCCCCGCGCAAGGCGCGGTTGCGGAAACAGATGCGGCACATCTGGAACTTGTTGAGAAACGCGCGCGGCCGCCCGCACAGCTCGCAGCGGTTGTACGCGCGCACCTTGAACTTGGGCTTCGCCTTGAGACGCTTCGCCTGCGCGATCTTGGAGAGCTTGGCCATGCTTATGCCGTCCTGAAGGGCATGCCCATGTACTTCAACAGAGCGCGGCCCTCTTCGTCGCTCCGTGCGGTGGTGACGATGGTGATGTTCATCCCTTTGATCTTCTCGATCTTGTCGTAGTTGATCTCGGGGAAGATGATCTGCTCCTTGATGCCGAGCGTGTAGTTGCCCTTCCCGTCGAACGACTTGCCCGACACGCCCTTGAAGTCGCGCACGCGCGGCAGCGCGACGTTGAGCAGGCGATCGAGGAACTCGTACATGCGGTCCTTGCGCAGCGTGGCCATCACCCCGATGGCCTGGTTCTCGCGCAGTTTGAAGTTGGCGATGCTCTTGCGCGCGCGGGTGACCACGCCCTTCTGGCCGGCGATGGCCATCATCTGCTCTTCGGCCTGCTCGATGAGCTTGTTGTTGGTGATGGCTTCGCCCAGGCCCATGTTGATGACGACTTTCTCCACCTTGGGCACCTGCATGGGGTTCTTGTAGCCGAACTCCTTCATCAGGGCCGGGATGATCTGCTCCTTGTAGGAGACGCCGAGCCGGGCCGGCTGCTCGCCCTTGGCCGCGGCTTTCCCCTGCGCCGCCTGGATGGTCGCCGGCGCCTTCTCCTTCCTGCCGCCCTTCTTCCCGCCGCCCGCCGGCTTCTTCTTTTCCTCGGCGTGCACCTTGGCGTCGAGCACCGGGCCTTCGCCATGGGCGTGCTTCTTCTCGTGCTTCTTGTCGTCGTCTTTCTTCTTCTTGTCGTCTGCCATGTGCGGGTCCTCTTACGCCTGATCGATCTGCGCGCCGCTGCGGCGGGCGATGCGCACGCGCTTGCCGTTCTCCAGCACCTTGGTGCCGATGCGCGTCGGTTTCTTCGACTCGGGGTCGATGAGCGCCAGGTTGGAGACGTGGATGCTGCCGTTGCGGTCCACGATGCCGCCCTCGGGCGCGGCGGGATTGCGGCCGCGCTTGAAGTGGCGCTTGAAGACCATCAGCTTCTCCACCACTGCGCGCTGCTTCTGGTGGTCGATCTCCATCACCTTGCCGGTCTTGCCCTTCTCCTTGCCGGTGAGGACGTAGACGGTGTCGCCCTTCTTTATGCGAATTTGTGCTCGCGCCATGTCAGTCCCTGGCCCCTCGGGCGGCTGTTCGATCCGGCGCCTTCGGCGCCTCTACCAGGGGGGAGCCTCGCTCGATTGGCGACTGGACCCCCCAAAAGCCAGCGGTCATTTCAGTTGAACGCATTAGAGGACCTCCGGCGCGAGCGAGATGATCTTCATGAACTTCTTCGCGCGCAGCTCGCGGGCCACCGGCCCGAAGATGCGGGTGCCGATGGGCTCGCCTTCCTTGCTCACCATCACCGCGCTGTTGGAGTCGAACTTGATGTAGCTGCCGTCGGGCCGCTTCACCTCGCGCTTGGTGCGCACGACGACGGCGCGCGCCACCTCGCCCTTCTTCACCTTGGCGTTGAGCAGCGCCTCCTTGACGGAGACGACGATCACG
>WNFC01000149.1_pt1 | contig 86772 bp, 84 predicted proteins | sample 5400541 | NCBI WGS metagenome assembly WNFC01 (sample SAMN13153342, study PRJNA577476) | soil metagenome | isolation source: 120 cm saprolite under Douglas fir tree site 2 hole 2 replicate 1 | place: USA:California | collected 2015-04-18
CCGCTGATGCTGCCCCGTCAGGCAATTACGCGCAAACCTGGCGCCCGCGCCACCTCGGGCGCATCTACCTCACGCAGCCTGATCTCTGTCGCCAAAGATCAAGCGCACCATCCCGGCCCGAGAAACTCGGAAACACGAGTAAGGCCCGTTCGGCCATAATTTTTGGTAATGCTTTTGACCTTCCGTCACGCACCCCCGGACTGAGGAACCGGCTGGCCGCGATCGCCAGCCAAGCGGGCATGGCGGTGTGCGGGGCGGGGTGCATGGGGTTCGTGAACGTCGCCCGCGGGCTGCGGGCCGTCGGCTACGTCGAGCCTGACCCGCTGCCCGCCGGGCCGGTCGCGCTGATCACCCACTCGGGTTCGGTGTTCTCCGCGCTGCTGCGCGCGCGCCGCGGCTTCGGCTTCAGCCTGGCCGTCTCGTCCGGGCAGGAACTCGTCACCACGGCCGCGGCCTACGTGCGGTACGCGCTGGGACTGCCGGAAACCCGGGTGCTGGCGCTGGTCCTGGAGGCGATCAGGGACGCGGCCGAGCTTCGCTCGGTGCTGGCGAGCGTGCTGGCCGCGGACGTGCCGGCCGTGCTGCTCAGCGTGGGCTCGTCCGAGGCCGGCAAGGCGCTGGTGTCGGCGCACTCCGGCGCGCTGGCCGCGGCCGACGGCGCGTGGGAGGCGCTGGCCGGCGCGTACGGGCTGCACCGCGTCCGCGACCTCGCCGAACTGGCCGACACTCTCGAGCTCTTCTCTGCTGGCCGACGCTGGGCTGGCCGACGCTGGGCTGGCCGACGCTGGGCTGGCCGACGCTGGGCTGGCCGACGCTGGGCTGGCCGACGCTGGGCTGGCCGACGCTGGGCCGGCCGCCGGGCCGCGCCGGGAACGGGCATCGCCACCGTGCACGACTCCGGCCTGGAACGCGCGCACGTCGCCGACCTGGCCGCCGAGCTTGGCGTGCCGTTCGCCGCGCTCGGCCAGGCAACCAGGGATCGGCTGGCCGCGGCGCTCGATCCCGGCCTTGAGCCCGCCAACCCGCTCGACGTGTGGGGGACCGGCCGCGACACCGAGCCGCTGTTCGCCGAGTGCCTGTCCGCGCTGGCCGCCGACCCGGCGGTGGCCGCGGTCGCGCTAGCCGTCGACCTGGTGCCCGAACTCGACGGCGACGACGCCTACCCGCGGGCCGTGCTCGCCGCGGCCTCGGGTACTCCCAAGCCGGTCGCGGTGCTGGCCGGGCTGCCCGCCGCCGTCGACCCGGCCGCCGCCGCCCGGCTGCGCGTCGCCGGCGTGCCGGTCCTCGAAGGCACCCGCAGCGGCCTGCTCGCCCTGCGCCACCTGCTCGACGCCGCTGATTCCCGGCCTCAGCCCCCGCCCGACCCAAAGACCCCGGAAACGCCCGGCGATACCGCTGAGCGCTGGAAGAACACGATCGCCCGTCACCCCGGCGGCCTGAGCGGCGCCGTGCTGTTCGACCTGCTGCGCGACTACGGCATCCCGGCGGTGCGCACCCTCCCGGCCGCCACCCGGACCGCGGCCCTGGCGGCGGCAGCCAAGATCAGCTACCCGGTCGTGCTCAAGACCGACGAACCGGGCATCACACACAAATCGGACGTCAGCGGGGTGCGGCTCGGCCTCGGCGATCCCGCGACGGCCGGCGCCGCCTACGACGACCTGGCCGCCCGCCTGGGCCCGCGGGTCCTGGTGTGCGAGACGGCCGCGCCCGGCACCGAGCTGACGCTGGGCCTCGCCCGCGACGCCGCCCTCGGTCCGCTCATAGTCATCGGCGCCGGGGGGTTGCTGGTAGAGATTTTTGCCGAACGGGCCGTGCTGCTCGCCCCGGTCACTCGTTCCGCCGCGCTGGCGGCCCTGCGCCGGCTCCGGCTGGCCGCCGTCCTGGCCGGGACGCGCGGCCAGCCCCCGGCCGACATGGGCGCGATCGCGGACGCGATCACCGGGCTGTCCCGGCTGACCTGCGACCTCGGCGACGTCCTGGACGCGCTGGACATCAACCCGCTGATCTGCACCCCCTCCGGCGCCGTGGCGGCCGACGTCCTGATCGTGTCGCGATAATTCGTGCCGCGGTAATTACTACTGCGAACGAAGTAGACGCTGCGTTGGCCGCCCTCAGCTTCCGAGATGGGGCAACGCCCGCTCGCACTTGGCCAGGACCAGTGGTTCGACCGCAAGAGTGCGCAGATTACAGCAGCACGTCTGCCTGGGGAAGCCCGCGAGTGCTTGATACATTGAGGGCAGCTGGGCCACTGAGTATTGGTGATATCGCCGAGGAGATCGTGCGCCTGAGAGCCCTCGATGACGTTAGATTGATTCGGTGGTCTGGGAAATCGAGCCAACACCCACGGGCAGTCTGGATCCTCAATGAAACATGATTTCGTAATAGGGGTACCTTGCTCGTGCAAGGCGCATGGTTTACGGGTGTTAGCAATTCCGCTTCATTGCCACTTGTCGTTTGCGGGAAATAACGTGGCCCGGGAGACCAGATTGGCGGAGGTGCCGGTTCGTAACGTCGGAAGAATGGGCAGTACCTAGGCCACTGCCGGGGCGGACCCCAGCGGAGCATCGGCGACCTGCATGAAATCCCCGGAGGCGCCCTGGCTGCAGAGAGCTGGCTCCTCCGAGGAATGGTCGGCAGGGTAAATGTCCACGGTTGCCACTAGACGGTAGAGACCGGCGGGCAGGGCTGGTCCGGCCACCTCGACAGAGACAGGGTCGCTGAGGCGAATCGCCCCATGGGTAGTCCCCAGGGGGGAGCGATCGTGGCCCCCGAACTTACGGGCCGCGATTGTGGCAGAGAATTCAAGGGTGTCATGGATGGGCGTGCCGATTGGGTTGATGAGCATGGTGAGGCGCACGGAAATCGGTTCGTTGGGGCTCCGGATGTAGCTGCGTTGGCCATCACGGATGGGGGTGAGTTCCTCGATGCTCAGGGACCAGGACGGCAAGCGTTCGGGACCGGGGGCTGACGGCTGACTCGTCGGCGTGGACCGAACGCTTGCCGGTGGCTGCTCTGGTGTCTGCATCTGGGCTGGCTCAGGACCGGGCGTATCGGCGGGCGTCGCCGCGGAAGGTAGCGGTATGAGGTCGCGCAGGAAGGAGAGCAATCGCTCCTCATCCCATCCTGGCCAGGCGTCGCGAGCGTCCGTTTGGTGATGACGAACCTTGGTGCGGCGGACGCGGTTGTCGGACTCGAGAAGGAATTCGATGTGGAAGGCGGCGTAGTGCTGGCGCGGGACCGATGGCTCGGGCGGAGGCGCTGCGAGCTCGCGCGCCCGCCCGGTCCAGTTCTGGCTGGCTATGTGCTCGGCGGATATCCCAGCCAGGACCGCGGCGATTTCTTCCGGGGTCCGCCGGGCCAGATCTTCGTACGTGAGAATTCCAGCGGCCCAGAGCTGCCGTGCGCGTACCGGGCCGATCCCGGCGATCTTCCGGAAGTCGTCGCCAGACTGTCCGGTGCGTTTGGCCTCGGGGTCATCATGTTGCGGCACTTTGGTGCTCCTGCTCAGGACTCACACGATCGTTATCACCCCCGGGTCCCGGTCATGTGCCACGATCACGGCACGGGCGGAGGCGGGCAGAAGGGCGCGTCGTCGTTGAAGAAAACCAAGACGGGGATCTGCGCATAACCCAACATGTCTTGGACTACAGGACCCGGCGTGTCACAAGGGCCACTGGCCAGGGTGATGACGACGACGAGGTCGTAGACACCGGCCTGGACCGAGCCGGCAGGAAAGTGGAACGTAGTCTCAAAGCACTTCTGACTCGTATCGTTCCCTGGGCCGGGCGTCCCTGTTGACACGTCCACCCTCGCTGAGTCAATCAGCCCGTGAGTGGGGCCGACGCCATCGATGTCGTCAATGAAGACCTGCACGCACCAGCAGCCGCATATCAGGTCGGCGAAGCGGCCGCAGACGCACCAGTCGACTTCGAGGTCCCAGGGGTCCTTCGTCTCCACGATCCGGACCCGCTCGTTGTTCTCAGTCGGGTCGAGCACGTCCACCGTGATGCTGGCATCCAGCGCGTGTGGAGTGGTGTCTGATCCCGGAGTGATGAACCCGGTCAGTACGTCGAAATTCTGCGGTTGCGGGCATGGCGGTGGTGCGGTCATATTCTCCTCCTCGGTGAGATGGCGCGCGGCCGGTACTTGATCTGTTAGTTCTCGGCACCTGGTCGTCCGGGTCCCGGTACTCCGATCGTCGCAAACGGCGCTTAGCCGATGTCTTCTGAGCGCTTAATCTGCGGATCGCTGAAATTAAGTGCTCCCGATCTGGCCGCAAGTTCTGCAACCGTCAGAACAATCTCGACAAGGCGCTCGTCTTGAGTTATACCGAATTTGTGCAATAACCCGTCCGGGACCATGGCAGCTACGTCAAGAACGGGTGCACAGTGGAAAGACGACTAGTTCGGCTCGGGCTGGGGCTTGGGGGCCATGGGATCTATCTGCTCCGAACGGCTGGTGGGGACTTATCTTGTCCCATGCCCTTGGCTGGCGATGCCGAGCTGGCCAGCGGTCGAGCAAATGACGAGAGTCGGGCTGACCGCTCTAGCTGCGCCGCCGGACTTCCTGGCCCTCGACAAGGTGGCCACGGTCGTCCAGAAGCGTTACGCCCAAGTCCTGTGGATCCGCCTCCAGATCGCTGATGCTGACCCAGGCGCCCTGCTTGTCACGCTGCTCGGCGCAGCGGCACGGCTGGACGCGGAAGCGTCGCAAAGGATCGCGGAGGTTGCGGTCCGCAATGCCCGCCTTGGCGAATGGCGAATTGTCTACCAATTGCTGGCCGACTGGCTGGTGGCGGCGACAGTCCCACCAGCGGTATTGGTCCTGGAGGGCGCGGAAAACCTTGAGGCCGGAAGCCCGGCCATTCTCGACCTGCTCGTGTCGGCCTTCCTGCCGTACTTGCCAGGCACCCTTGACCTCCTGTTGATCGGCTTCACGGAGTGGGACGCCCGGCGTCTGGACCCACACGGCCAGGTGCTCGGGTGGTCCCGCCTCCAGCTGGATCGCCGTGCCTTGGCGCTTTTGGTCGAGGCGTTTTGCCCCGACCTTCCGGCGGCCACGCTCGAACGGAGCTTCGCCCTTACCCGTGGTGCGGCCGGCGCGTTGCAGGCCGCCTTCTCGGCTGGCGCCGTCCTTGGGCCGGAGGTCTTCTGCGCAGCAACGGCAGGGGCGGCCAACACCCAAGAATTGCTTAGCGCACTCAGTCGCCGCCTGCTCGGCCGCGCCGACCAGCACACACTCATCTCTCTGGCCGGCGCTAGTCGGCTTGGCGTCTGGCACCCAGCCATGGCAAATGCTCTCGGGCACTCCACTAGCTATCGAAACGAGCCCTGGTGGCTAGATCTCGCCGAGGGATGGCAGCAGCTTATTCCCGCGTGGCGTGCTCCCTTGCGGTCCGCTGGAGGCATTCGGGCCCTGGATCCGGCCTCGCTCACCCTGCTGGCCGACTACGTTGCCAGTCAGGGCGCCAAGGATCGAGCACTCGACCTCTACATGGAAGCTAAAGAGGTTGGCCGCGCCGCCGACACAGCCGTCAGCGTCGCCCGTGACCTCGCGAGCACAGGCTGCTGGGTGACGCTGGCCAGGCTGGGTCAGACTATGGCCCGCGACTCTCCGACCGCCGAGCGCATTCCCAAGCCGGACGACATTACTAAGCGCTCAGCCCCCTGGTGGCGTCGCGGGTTCGTCCGGCACAATCGCCAATCATCCGGCTGGGCAGGGCGTGCGCACGGCGCGCGACTGCCCGTTCTGACCGCTGAAGCTCGTGTTGCGCAGCCTCCGCCCGCCCTGACACCATCCCCGGCCTTGCTCGATGCCCACTGCGCGGAGCCTCTTCCGCCGCCCGCAGTGATGCGCCCAACCGCGCACAAGGCAACGCCTGATGTGACAGCCCACCTGCTTGGTGAACTGCGTGTTGCCTTTCAAGACCGTCCGGTCGAGATCTGGTCATCGGGGCGAGGCCGCGCGGTATTCGAGTACCTTCTCGTCAACCGTCACAGCAAGGTGCGGCGGGATCGGCTGATGAGCGTGTTCTGGCCTGAAGTATCCTCCGACGCCGCTCGTAACAGCCTCAACGTTGCGATCCATGGGCTTCGTCAGTCCCTGCGCACGGCGGCCGGCGACACCGCGGTGGTGATCCACCGGGACCAGGCTTACTTCATCGAGCCGACGCTCAACATCTGGGTTGATGTTGAGGTTTTCGAGGAACAGCTAAAGGCCGCTCATCAGCACCTCGCCAGTGCCGAGCTCCTGAAGGCGGAGGCAGCTTTCGAGGCGGCGACCTATCTTTACCAGGGCGAGTTCCTGGCCGACGACCCGTATGAGGACTGGGCGATCGTCACGCGGGAACACCTGCGCCTTTGCTATCTCGACGCACTCGACCGGCTTGGCGCTTTGCGCTTGAACTCAGGCGACTACGCCGGCTGTGTGGCAGTATGCCTGAAGCTTCTGGGCTATGACAGTTGCCGGGAGGACGCCCATTGCCGGCTGATGCGATGCTACAGCCGACAAGGCCAAGTGCAGCTGGCCCTTCGCCAATACCACTCCTGCGCCGCCGCGCTACGCACGGAACTCGACGTGGCGCCGGCCCCGGCCACGACCGAGCTCTTCGATTGCCTCCACCGCCGCGAGGTCATTTAACAATCGTCACTGGCGTGGACTCGCGCCATCCGTCAACCAGGGCGATGAGTTCCCTGCGGCCATCGGCGCGCACCGTCACCGACGAGTTCAGTTCGCCATCGACTACTCCCACCTGTCCGCCGCACCCGCCAGCGACGGCCCCGGAGGTTATCTCTACGCGCCGGGGACCCCGGTCGCCGTCTGGGGGTAACGCCGGTCACGGGTCTCGTGGTCAGATCGCCCAGTGGTCGCGTCGCTCGATCAGCCGCCGCGCGTTGCGCATGGCCAGCGCGATGACCGTCTCCATCGGGTTGATGCCGATCGGGCCGGGGAAGACGCTGGCGTCGGTCACGAACAGCCCGGGCACGCCGTGGAACTCGCCGAAGCTGCCGACCACCCCGCGCCTCGGGTCCTCGCTCATCCGCGCGGTCCCCATCAGGTGGATCGAGAACAGCTGGAGGGACCGCTTGGGCACCGGCCGGGCCAGCAGGCGCCGCATCTCGTCCGGGCTGCTGACCTCGGGGGCGCCGTCGAAGGGGAGCAGCACGCGCCAGGCGCCGGCCGCGAACAGCGCTGCGGCGGTCAGTTCCACGCCGCGCACCGCGCGGGCGGCGTCGCGGTCGGTGAGCTGGTAGAAGACCTGCGGCCCGAGGCCGGGGACGTTCCTGACCCGCCCGGTCCCGGTGTCCTCGACCAGCGGCCCCGCGGTGACGATGCGGTTGTAGTCCGCCATCAGCTCGCCGAGTTCCCGGCCGTAGGCCGGCAAGATCCCGGCCAGCATCGGGGGAGTGAGGTTGGTCGCGGTCAGCAGAAGCCCTTCGGTGAAGAACTCACGGACCTGGAAGGCCTGGTGAACGCCGTGCCAGCCGGTGACGTCCTCGTCGAAGAACGCGGTCACCACCGCGTTGGGGTGCACCGACAAGCGGCGGCCCAGCTGACCCGAGGCCGACCGCAGGCCCGACCGCAGGAGCAGCGCCGGCGTCTGCACCGCGCCGCCGGCCACGATCACGATCCTGGCCCGAATGGTCAGGCTCGGGCCCTTCCGCCCGCCCGGGCGGACGAAGTGGCCGTTCACCCCGGTCACCCGCGGCCCGGACCGGGTGACCCGATCTACCCGGCAGTCCGCGAACAGCCGGGCGCCCAGCGACAGCGCCCGGGGCACGCTGGTCACCAGCATCGACCGCTTCGCGCCGGTCGGGCAGCCGCTGCTGCAGTTGCTGGTGCCCGCGCAGTGCAGCTGGTTCCGGCGGTTCGGGACGACGGTCCAGCCTCTGGCCTCGGCACCGCCCTTGAACAGCTCGGAATCCCGCCCGATCGTCTCCGGGTCCTGCCGCCCGACGGAAAGCCGGGACTCGATCGCGGTGAAGTAGGGGTCGAGCTCCTTCTCGCTAATCGCCCGCAGGCCCTCCTGCTCGGCCCACCGCTCGAGCACGCGGGCCGGCGTCCGCCACGACATGCCCCCGTTGACCACCGTGGACCCGCCGACGCACCGCCCCTCGGCGTAGAGCACGGACGGCCGCCCGATCGCCATCCCGCCCCCGCCGTCCCGGTACAGCGTGCGCAGCGCCCGCCCGGTCCCGGCCGTGAACGACTCGGTCGGGTGGTATCCGCCCTCCTCGAGCACAATCACGTCCACCCCGGCCTCGGCCAGCTCGGCCGCCACGGTCGCCCCGCCGGCCCCCGACCCGACGATCACCGCCCCGCACTCCAGGCTGAGGTCACCCGTGACACCGGCCTGCCCGATCAGCCCGTTGGGAACGGTCACGACTGGCCTGTGCCTGTTCCGGGCTGGCCTGTGCTCGTTCCGGGCTGGCTTGACTTAGCTCTGATCTGATCTGATCTGATCTGGGCTGATCCAGCCGGAGCGGTGACCGCGGCCTCGCCCGCGCGGATCTGCGGGCCGTACGACTCCAGGCGGCGCCGGGACACGGCCGCGATGTAGGGGCCCGGGTCGTAGCCGATCTCGCGCTGTACCTCGGGCAGCTCGTAGTAGCACATAGTGAACACGCTCTTGAGCCGCTGGAGCATCTCGGCCGCGGCGCCGTGCCGCGCCAGTAGGGCCCGGATATACGCGCCGGCCACCTGGTCGTCGAGCCGCGCGAACCGCCTGCCCCGGGACGGCGGGTACAGGCGCGCTCCCTGGTCGAGGATGAGCAGTGCGGCGACCAGCGCCTTCCTGGCCGCGGGCGGCAGCGAGCCGAGCATCAGCCCGAACTCACGCAGGACGCGGTCCGCCCGCTGACCGGCCCGGATCTCGGGCGGGCAGATGACCTCGGCGAACCGCCTGGCCGCCAGCCGGACGGGGACGGGGACCTCAGGCACTGGTTGTTCGAGAGCTGCCGTCGGCGCGGAAGATGGGCCAGCCAATCTCGGGTCCTCCATTCCGCCTCGTCCGGCGTGTCACTGGCGCCGTGCACGTAGTACTCGCGCAGCGGCCTGTCGATGCTGATCTCATGCGTGGTGGCGTAGGAGCCGAGCGTGGCGTAGCTGAGGTCGGCGTCGTCGAGTGAGCCATGGTGGCTGATGATGGCCAGTTCGGCCGCCGACTGTGAGCCCTGCTGTCACCAGGCCATTCTCAACCCTCCCCTTACCGGACAGTCAATCGGAGAACGTGCTCTTGACCTTCCGGCGAAGGGAGCGCCGAGGGTGAAGTCATCGGCAGGAAAGCAAGCACGAGCCAAGGAGCGCAGTCATTACCGACACCACCGCCCTCGAGACCGTCGTGGCCGAGCACATCGCCGCGGTCAACGCCTTCGACCAAGACGCCATCATGGCCACCTTCGCCGACGACGCCCTGGTCAACGACGCCCACCGGGAGTTCTGGGGTGCCGGGGCCATCCGCCGCTGGGTGGCCAGGGAAATGGTCGGCGACCACGTAACCATCGAGGTGACCGAGGTCATCGAGCATTACGGCAACACCATCGTCCGCGGCCGCTACGACGGCACCTTCGACAAGACGAACCTGCCCGATGAGCTCATCCTGACGAACTATTTCACCGTCCGCGACGGCAAGATCGACAGCATGATCGTCATCCGCAACACCCCAGCCGGCTACTGATCACCACGGGCGTCTCCTGCCTCAGCTGATGATGGCGGCCGGGTCGCTGCGACACACTAGTGCATCGACGGGACCTACATCTGCTCACGGAACCGCGCGGAGCACGGAGGATTTGTGGACCAGGGATTTGACACCAAGCAACTGCCGGAGGCACCAGATGCCGTCGCGCCGGATGGCTCGGATGTGCGGGTCCTGCTGCAGCTCGGCCGCGGCTCGATGGCCCACTTCGAGCTGGGAGCCGGCCGGGTCTCCCGGGCGGTGGCCCACCATTCGGTCGAGGAGATCTGGTACATCCTGGCCGGGCAGGGCCAGATGTGGCGACGCCAGGGGGAGCGGCAGGACACGGTCCTCCTGCGGCCCGGTACCTGTGTATCCATTCCCGCGGGCACGCACTTCCAGTTCCGGTCCGCCAGCGACGGTCCGCTGGCGGCGATAGGCGTGACGATGCCACCCTGGCCGGGCGCGGACGAGGCCTATGACGTCCCCGGCGCATGGCCCGCGAATCTCCGACGTTTACAGGATTCTGTCGCAGGCTGGCTGGGACACTGACGAAGAGACCCACGAGGCGACCGCCCACCGCAGACCTACGACGAAACGTTTTCGCCCGGAAACGCCAAGCTCCCGGAGGGTTTACTCGGCAACGGCGGGAGACCCTACCGTAATACGGATTCACTCGTACCGCGGGACCAGCAAGTGCGCCACTGCCCGGACGCTGGCTTCCCGCGGAGCATAGCCTTCGCTGCGAAGGGGTGGTGTGCATGCAACCAGGGCAAGGGCCCCAGTGGCGGCCGTTGAATCGCCACGACAGTCATCTGGCGGAGCAGATGGTCGCCCGGGCAGCGGAGCTGGCCAGGGATTCCCATGCGCAGACCCGGTATGCGGCAGTCCTGGTGAAGGACGGCAGTCTCCTGGCCTGGGGAACCAACGGGGTGCCATTTCCTGGGGAAGACCACTGCTACTGCAAGTTCGGGGAGTCTGACAACCATGACCGCTGCCGGACCCATGCGGAGCAACGCGCGATCACGCTGGCACGTGACGGCGATGGCTGGCGAATGCTGCAGGGATCGAAGCTGATATATGTGCGGCTCGAGGCCGACGACTCGGTGCGGCTGGATCAGCCTCACTTCTGTGCTCGCTGCAGCCGCCTGGCGCTGTCCCTGGGCGTGAGAGAGTGGATCTTCGCCCTCTCGGAGGGACTGGTCGGATACTCCTCGGCTGACTATGACAGGATCGCGCAGCTCAGGTGGTAGCAGTAACCGGCGGGGATCGTTCGGATGACCGGAAGGCCGGGAATAACTACGAGCGTGAGCGTGCAACTGAATCACACCATCGTCTCGTGCCGTGACCAGCAACTGTCTGCGGCGTTCGCGGCGTTCCTGAGCCGCATCCTTGGCTTGCCGCCGGCCACCCGCTTCGGGCCGTTTCTCGTGGTGGAGGCGGACAACGGCGTCTCGCTGGATTTCGCCGAAACCAGCGGGCAGATCGCCGCACAGCACTATGCATTCCTGGTCGGCGAGGAAGAGTTCGACGCTGCCTTCGGGCGCATCCGCGAACAGGATCTGCCGTACTGGGCAGATCCTGGCCGGACTCAGCGCGGAGCCGTCAATCAGCGTGACGGCGGTCGCGGCCTGTACTTCCAAGACCCCGATGGGCACTTGCTTGAGATCATTACCCGGCCCTACGGGAGCGGCAGATAACCCGGGTCCTTAGCTGGAGGACAGGTAGCCGAACGAACTACGTGCCGCATGTTCGGTCGAATACGTCGGCACTCCCACAGGCGCGGGGCGCCAATAAGCTGGAAGGTCGCCGGGAACGCGCGTGATGCCTCATGGAGACAGCGACGGTGAGCAGCGGGGAGGCTGGGAAGATCGAGAAGCGGATGGTCGTGGAGTACGGCACCACGCTGGACGGAGTCTGGCTGCCGGTGGCCATGCTGAGACGCCTCAGGGCGCACGGGCCATGGGACGCGCCGTTCACCGAGGCAACCGCCGACCAGGAGCGGGTGCTCCTCCTTCACGCTCTCGCTGAGCGGCACAACCAGGCCGGCCTGCACCGGGGCACGGGCCTAACGGGCTTCCTTGACGCGATACCGTACGAGCCGACGGTCCCGTTCGAGAAGGTCCCCGCCGGGGGCAATGACCACCATAAGCGGGGCAAAACTCACGGGGATGACCCGGCGTGACGCACAACGGAGATCAGCGTTGCTGATCAGCGCGTTCGGCCGGGGTACGGGCCGGCCTTGGTGCACCCCGTTCCATCCGGCTGGCACACGCTAGCGTGGGGCACACCGTAGCGTGCAGGGCGGCGGGGATGAGGACGGCGACGGGGATGGCGACGGCGACGGCGACGACTTGGACGGCGACGGGGATGGCGACGGCGAAGACTTGGACGGCGACGGGGATGGCGACGGCGAAGACTTAGACGGCGACGGCGACGGCGACGGCGAGGACGGCAATGGCAGCGGCGAAGACGACGACGGCAACGGCAGAGGCGACGACGAGGACGGCGCCGACGGGGACGGTGACGGTGATGGCGAAGACAAGGAAGACGAGGACAATGACGGCGACGGCTGGAGCGAGACCTGCTGCACCGTTATCGCATGGCTTGAGGCGCTGGGTCTGGGCGAGCCGGTGGCGGCGAGAGCCGTCGCCGCCGCGACCGCGACCGCGATCGCGACACCGACCGCGATGGCTGCCTTGACCATGCCCATACGCCGGCGTAGGAAGATCCAGCGCACGGTGAAGCCTTGTACCGCGGGCGGTTCGCCGGACGGCCATAGTGCCGCCAGCAAGAGGGCTGCTTCGCCCAGGTGCGACCGGCCGCGCTCCTGCCAGTCTTGGCCGTAAGCGCCTGATGCAGCCGTCTCGAGTTCGGCCACAAAGATGCTCGCATCGGTCGGCCGGCGCCATGGGTCCTTGGCCATCCCGGCGGCCACCAGCGGCCGCAGCGGTCCGGGCACGGGGTCCAGAGGCACCGGCTCGGAGCGGTGCTGGCGGACCAACTCGGCGGCGGTTTGCCCGCTGAAGGGCGGACGACCCGTGAGGCACTCGTAAAAGGTGGCCGTGGCCGAGTAGACATCGCTGGCCGGGCCGGCCCGGGCACCGGCCATCTGCTCAGGCGCCGCGTACAGCAAGGTGCCCGCTGGAAACGGGCGGTCACCGGCGCGCGCCGCGATGCCGAAATCGGTCAGCTTGCTGACGCCGTCCCCGTTGACGAGTACGTTCTCCGGCTTGTAGTCCCGGTGCACGACACCGCGCCGGTGCGCCGCCGCCAGGCCCAACAGCGAGCCCTGCAGAACGACCAGGGCAGCCTCCGCAGTGGTACTGCCCTGATGCGCCAAGATCTCGCGGAGCGTGACGCCGTCGATGAGTTCCATGACAATGGCGGCGCCCGACGGCGATTCCACGTATTCGTACAGCCGGACGACGTTCAGGTCATCCAAGGAGGCCAGCACGGCCGCCTCGCCGCGGAACATCTCGGCGAATTCCTGATCGGCCAGCAGATCATGGCGCAGGTACTTGATCGCCACCAGGACACCCGACGCGTCGTGCCGAGCCAGCACCACGTCGCCGAATCCGCCTGAGCCAAGCGCTCTCAGCTCGGTGTACCCGGGAACATTCCACTCCGGCATGCAGATCCGCCCCCTTCGCGGCGTCAGCCCGGCTCGTGAAACCGGGCACAGCGCCCGGCAGATGCAGGGCTATGGCGGGCCGCCCGCCTGTGACAGATGTTCATCGGCAACTCACGACCACGGCAGTCGGAACGGTCGCTAGATGCTCAGGGCCGAGGACTTGCAAGATGACCGTCTGCGACGCGCTGCCGTGGCCCTTGCCCTGCACGGCAACGGTCACGTACACAGCATGCTGCCCGGCCACGACCGACTGGCTGAGCGGCTGGGGCGGTTGCCGGTCTGGCGGGAACAGCCACTGATAGGAGACCGTTCCGGCAGAACCATTGGTGGTGATCTGTCCGGTCACGTCAACCCCACACCCGGTTTGCGTCTGCTGCGAAATCGCGACACGGGTCACGTGGAACGGCGCATGATGGAAGCGCAGGTACAGCACCGCGCCGCTAGCCGCCAGCAAGATCACGGTGAGCGCTGCGCCCAGCCGTCGGCGCAGCCTGGGCGGGCGCCGGTGCGACTCGGGCGGGCGACCGGTGCGCCAGACGCGCTCCGCCGTCAACCCGGCCTGGCTAGCGGGCGGGGTGGCGGGAACCCCCGGACCATACCGTATGACGTCACCTGACGGGGGAGGCGGGGCGACGTCGGTCGGCAGGTAAGGTTGCCCGACCTCGGTCGGCGGGTGAGGCCGCACGACTTCGGTCGCCATGTACGGTTGGGCGATTTCGGTCGGCGGGTGAGGTTGGACTACTTCCGTCGGCGGGTGACGTGTCGGGTTCGCCGGGTCAGGCAGCCGGCGCGGGGTGGCTGGAGTACGACCCCAGTAGGTCTGCGTGGCCTCACCCTCACCTGCCCCAGCCGGCGGCGTGGGACCAGGCCCGGACGATGCTCCCCCCATCTCATCCACCGTGCGGTTAAGCGATGGGTTGTTTCGGCATCACGACAGGGGACATACCAGGCTTCGGCATAAGTACCATCCCCCGGCCGCCTAGCGGCCACTCATAAGTGTCCGACTACGTAGAAGTGAACGGCCTCCCCATGCGGTGCGGGGCCATCCCGGGGCGCAACTGAACACCTGAGTGTTGCACTTGAGTCATCTTCAAGTCAATGTCGGATAGAACCGACATACTAATGCCCTGGCCAGGGGTTCGACGGGCTGACTAAGCCCGCCGGGTAGGCTGGTAAACCGTGCTTATCCAGGTCATTTCCAGTGCCACCCGCGAAGGACGGTTCAGCGAGCGGACGGCCCACTGGGTGGTCCAGTCGCTGCGGGGATCGCGAGGACTTCGACGTCGAGCTGATCGACCTGCGTGAGTACCCGCTGCCGTTCTTCGACGCCCCGCCGCCGGCCAGCTGCGGCTGGTCGCCGTCGAGTTCGAGATGGCCCCGCTGCGGCACGCGGTGCACATCCTGCCCGACGTTATGATCACGGCCCGTCAGGCAGGAGACGTCACCGACACGACCGCGTTCGGGCCGCTCGAGCCGAAGCTGAAGGTGCTCGCCGATGACCTGACCTGGTGGGCCGTGGCGCTGGCCGCCGCCCGCGCGCACGAGCAGCGCTAGCCGTTAGAGTTGCCCCACGTCGGTGATCCGCAGCACGGCCGAGCCGGCCTCGTCGGAGGCGGCGAGGTCGACGACCGCGCTGATACCCCAGTCGTGATCGCCCGCGGGGTCGTCGAAGATCTGGCGGACGACCCAGCGGCCCGGTTGCTGATCGATGATCAGCAGTGCGGCGCCGCGCGCGTCCGGGCCGGTCCCGATCTCGTCGTGCATCTGGAAGTAACTGTCTAGCGCGTCGCCCCACGCGCCGGAATCCCAGCCGCTGTCCGCGTCCAGGTCGCCGAGTTCCGCGTAGTGGCCGAGCGCGGCCAGCCGGACCCGGTGGAACAGCGCGTTGCGCACTAGCACCCGGAACGCGCGCGTGTTGGCGGTGACCGTGGCGGGCCGTGCGTCCTGCTGGGCCGCCGGGTCGGCCGAGGCCGACGGGTTGCGCAGCCGCTCCCACTCGTCGATCAGGCTGGAGTCGACCTGGCGGACGATCTCGCCCAGCCATTCGATCAGGTCAGCCAGATCTTCGGTCTTGGCCTCGTCGGGCACCGTCTGGCGCAGCGCCTTGTAAGCGTCGGCCAGGTAGCGCAGCACCAGCCCTTCGGAGCGGGACAGCCCGTAGAACGCCACGTACTCGGTGAAGGTCAGCGCCCGCTCGTACATGTCGCGGACCACCGACTTCGGTGACACCTCGTAGTCGGCCACCCAGGGATGGCCGCGCCGGTAGATGTCGTACGCGCCATCGAGCAGGTCGGCCAGCGGCTTGGGGTAGGTGACCGAGTCCAGCAGATCCAGCCGCGTCTCGTAATCGACGCCGTCCGCCTTCATCTGGGCTACCGCCTCGCCGCGCGCCCTGAACTGCTGGGCGGACAGCACCTGCCGCGGGTTGTCGAGGGTGGACTCGATGACCGACAGCACGTCAAGCGGGTAGGACGGCGACTCCCGGTCGAGCAGTTCGATGGCGGCCAGCGCGAACGGCGACAGCGGCTGGTTGAGCGCGAAGTCAAACTGCAGGTCCACGGTGAGCCGGACCAGGCGGCCTTCGGCGTCCGGCTCGGCCAGGCGTTCCACCACGCCGCCGGCCAGCAGGGCACGGTAGATCGCGATGGCCCGGTGGATATGCCTGCGCTGGACCGGCCGGTCCTCGTGATTGTCGGTCAGCAGGTGGCGCATCGCGGCGAACGCGTCGCCCGGACGGGCGATGACGTTCAGCACCATGGCGTGGGTGACCTTGAAGCTCGACGTCAGCGGTTCCGGGTCGGCGGCGACGAGCCGCTCGAAGGTCGGCTGCCCCCAGGAGACGAAGCCCTCGGGCGGCTTCTTGCGGACCATCTTGCGCCGCGCCTTCGGGTCGTCGCCTGCCTTGGCCAGGGCGCGTTCGTTCTCCACCACGTGCTCGGGAGCCTGGACGACCACACGGCCCGCCGTGTCGTAGCCCGCCCGGCCCGCGCGCCCGGCGATCTGGTGGAACTCGCGCGCCTGCAACAGCCGGGTCTTGCTCCCGTCGTACTTGGACAGCGCGGTGAACAAGACGGTGCGGATCGGGACGTTGATGCCCACCCCGAGGGTGTCCGTGCCGCAGATGACCTTCAGCAGCCCGGCCTGGGCCAGGGTCTCGACCAGCCGGCGGTACCTGGGCAGCATGCCGGCGTGATGGACGCCGATGCCGTGCCGCACCAGCCGGGACAGGGTCTTGCCGAAGCCGGCCGAGAACCGGAAGTCGCCGATCAGGTCGGCGATGGCGTCCTTCTCCGCCCGGCTGCAGACGTTGACGCTCATCAGCGCCTGCGCCTGCTCCAGGGCCGCCGCCTGCGTGAAATGCACCACGTAGACGGGCGCCTGGCCGGTGCTAAGCAGTTCGGCCAAGGTCTCGTGCAGCGGTTCTATGACGTAGGAGAAGACCAGCGGCACCGGGCGCTCGGCCGAGTGGATCACCGCGGTGGGCCGGCCGGTGCGCCGGGTCAGGTCCGTCTGGAACCTGGTCACGTCGCCGAGGGTCGCGGACATCAGGACGAACTGCGCCCGGGGCAGTTCGAGGAGGGGGACCTGCCACGCCCAGCCGCGTTCGGGGTCGGCGTAGAAATGGAACTCGTCCATCACCACCTGACCCGCGTCGGCGTCGGCGCCGTCCCGCAGCGCGATGCTGGCCAGCACCTCCGCGGTGCAGCAGATGATCGGCGCTTGCGGGTTGACGCTGGCGTCCCCGGTCATCATGCCGACCTGTGACGGGCCGAACGCCGCGCACAGGTCGAAGAACTTCTCCGACACCAGCGCCTTGATCGGCGCGGTGTAAAACGTCCGCCGGCCGTCCGCCAGCGCGGTGAAGTGGGCGCCCGCGGCGACCAGGCTCTTGCCGGACCCGGTGGGGGTGGACAAGATGACGTTCGCTCCCGACACGATCTCGATGAGCGCTTCCTCCTGATGCGGGTACAGCGCCAGCCCGCGCCGCTTGGACCACCCGGCAAAGGCGTCGAAGATGGCGTCGGGTTCGGGCGTCGCGGGAAGCAGGTCGGTGAGCGTCATAGCGGTTCTATGGTGCCTTGCCCGAGCGACTACCTGGGTCGCGCCACCCTGAACTTCTGCGCGCCGGCCCGGCTACCCCAGGGTCGCCTGGCTGAGGTCAACCTGGAAGAGCGGTCCGGCGCCAGCGGTGACTGCAGGGAGCAGAGCGGCGGCTTGCGGCAGCAGTTGCTCGGCGTAGAAACAGGCGGTGCCGATCTTCTCCCGCAGGAAGACCACCTCGGAGCCGCCCGCGCTGGGCAGCAACCGGGACGCGGCCAGCGCCGACCGGGACAACAGCCAGCCCCCGATAACCAGGCCAAACAGCCGCAGGTACGGCGTTGCCCCAGCCAGCGCGTCGTTGGGCTCGGCCAGGCCACGGGACATGATCCAGTCGGTCGCTTCCCGCAGCGCACTCACTCCGCTGGCCAGTCCGACCCGCACCACGGCCAGCTCCGAGCCGGCGGCGGCCAGCTTGCCGTCCAGCGCGTCCATCTGGGCGAGGAGGTCTGCGACCACTCCTCCGCCACGCATCGGCACCTTGCGGATGACCAGGTCGATGGCCTGGATGCCGTTGGTGCCCTCATAGATCGGAGCGATGCGACTGTCACGCAGATACTGGGCCACGCCGGTCTCCTCGACGTAGCCCATACCGCCGTGGACCTGCACGCCGATCGAGGTCAGCTCGACGCCGAGGTCGGTGCACCACGCGTTGGAGATGGGCGTCAGCAGGTCGACCAATTCCCGGCGAGCCTCCCGCTCCGCCGGGTCGTGGTGGTGCCGGGCCAGGTCAATCGACACCGCGTTGGTGTACAGCAGGGGACGCATAGCCTCGATGTAGGCCTTCATGGTCAGCAGCATGCGCCGCACATCAGGGTGCTCGACGATGGGCGACGACTCGCCCGCCGGGGTGCCAATGACCCGGCCCTGCCGACGCTGCTGGGCGTAGCGCAGGGCGTCCTGGTAGGCACGCTCGGCAATGGCGAGGCCTTGGATGCCGACCGAAAGCCGGGCATTGTTCATCATGGTGAACATGTAGCGCATGCCCTGGTTGGCCTCGCCGATCAGATAGCCGATTGCCCCACCGGCATCTCCGTACGACATGACGCACGTCGGGCTCCCGTGAATCCCCAGCTTGTGCTCGATTGACACGCAACGCAAGTCGTTGCCGACGCCCAATGACCCATCCTCATTGACGAGGTACTTGGGCACGATGAAGCACGAGATGCCCTTGGTACCTGAGGGCGCGCCGGGAACCCTGGCCAGAACCAGATGGATGATGTTGCCGGCCAGGTCGTGCTCGCCGAAGGTGATGAAGATCTTCTGGCCGGTGATGCGCCACGTGCCGTCGTCCGCCGGCACCGCCCTAGTGCGCACCGCCCCGAGGTCGGAACCCGCCTGCGGCTCGGTCAGGTTCATGGTGCCGGTCCACTCGCCGCTCACCATCTTCTCCAGGAAGGTGGACTGCTGCCCGGGGCTGCCGTGATGGGTCAGCATATCGATGGCGCCCTGGGTCAGCAGCGGGCACAGGGAGAACGCCATGTTGGCGGAGGCCATCATCTCCTGCATCACGACCGTGACCAGCCACGGGAACCCGCCGCCGCCAAACTCGGGCGAAAACGGCACCGCCCCCCAGCCTGCATCGGCGTACAGCCGGTACGCCTCGTTGAACCCGGGCGGGGTGGTGACCTTGCCATCGCTGTCAAGGGTGCTGCCGACGGTGTCGGCGACCCGGTTGAGCGGGCCCAGGACGTCGGCCATGAACCGGCCGCTCTCCTCGATCACCCCGAACACGGTGCCAGGGTCGGCGTGGTCGTAGGCCGCGAGCTTGGACAACCCGGGAAGGTCGACGAGCTGCTCGAGAACGAACCTGATGTCACGAAGCGGGGGGACGTAGTCGGCCATGGGTTCAGGGTAAGCCCCGCAAGGCGAGAAGCGCGGCCCGCGCCCGCCAGGCCGCCGCACCGACCGTGAGACCCTAGCTCGCGAACCCATGCCGTCCAGTGGAAAGGAAGCCAATGCGGACGACCCTGAGACACAAGACCCTGTTCATCTCCGGTGGCAGCCGGGGGATCGGGCTGGCGATCGCGCTGCGCGCCGCACGCGACGGCGCCAACGTCGCGCTGATTGCCAAGACGGCCGAACCGCACCCGAAGCTCGAAGGAACGGTCTTCACCGCGGCCGGGCAAATCGAGGCCGCTGGCGGCCAGGCACTGCCCATCGTCGGCGACATCCGCGATGAATCGCAGGTTGCCGCGGCCGTCGCCCAGGCCGCGGAGCACTTCGGGGGCATCGACGTTTGCGTCAACAACGCCTCGGCGATCAATCTTTCCGGCACCGAGGCGCTGGAAATCAAGCGCTACGACCTCATGCAGGCGATAAACACCCGCGGCACGTTCGTGGTCAGCCGGGCATGCATCCCGCACCTGAAGCAATCCGGCAACCCGCACATCCTGACCCTGTCCCCGCCGATCAGCCTGGAGCCCCGCTGGCTCGGGCCCCACATCGGCTACACGATCGCCAAGTACGGCATGAGCCTGTGCGCCCTGGGATTCGCCGAGGAGTTCCGCGCGGCCGGAATCGCTTCGAACGCACTGTGGCCGCGGACGCTGATCGCGACCGCCGCGGTTCGGTACACGCTCGGCGGTGAGGAGGAGATGGCCAGGTCCCGCAAGCCCGAGCTTTACGCCGATGCCGCTTACGCCGTCATCACCCGCTCGAGCCGGGACTGCACGGGCAACTTGTTCCTCTGCGAGGACGTCCTGGCCGAAGAGGGCGTGACTGATTTCGACCAGTACGCGTACGTGCCGGGCGCCGAGCCTCAAGTCGACGTGTTCGTCGACCACATCTGATGCTTGGCAGGAGACAAACGTAGGTAACCGGACGTGGTCGCGCTGCCCGAGAACACCACCAGGCAGTGACACCACGGAATCAAGATCTTGACAACGTCACCAGGGCCCCGCAATACTTAGGTATATGCCTAAGTATTTGGCCCTCGACCGGATCTTCCGTGCGCTCGGCGACAGCAGCCGGCGTGCCATGGTCGAGCGGCTATCCCGCGGTCCGGCGTCAGTCAGCGAGCTGGCCCAGCCGTTCGAGATGGCGCTCCCGACGGTCGTCCAGCACCTGGGCGTCCTGGAGACGGCCGGGATCGTCGCCTCGGCGAAGGTCGGCCGGGTCCGCACCTACCAGCTCGTCCCCGGGGCACTGGAGCCCGCCGCGGACTGGATCAGCCGGCAGCGGCTGCCCGCCGAACGCCGCCTGGACCGCCTGGGCGCCTTCCTCAACCATCCCGCCACCACCAAGGAGTGAACGGCATGAACGACACCATCGAGCGCAGCCAGGCGCACGCGACCTTCGTCATCGAGCGCACCTACCCGGCGCCCGTCGAGGCGGTCTGGCACGCGCTGTCGGACAACGACGCGCGCGACCAGTGGTTCAGCGCGGGCCCCGCGTTCGACGCCCGCGAGAAGTCGCACGACTTCCGCGTCGGCGGGCACGGCACGGAGGAAGGCCAGTGGCACGGCGGGCCGCGGTCCAGATTCCTGTCCACCTACACCGACATCGTCGACCTGCAGCGGATCGTGTTCACCTACGACATGTGGGTCGACGGACGGCACATGTCCACGTCGCTGACCACGATCGCGCTGGAGCACGACGGGGACCAGACCCGGCTGACCTACACCGAGCAGGGCGTCCACCTCGACGGCCTGGACACCGCCGAGGGCCGCGAAGAGGGCAGCCGTGGACTGCTCGACCATCTCGGCTCCTATCTCACCCCCGGCCACTGAGGCCCGGTACTCCCGCTCCCAGCGAAAGGCAGAACTCAATGACGATCGTGACAGCACAGATGTCCGTCTCGGTTGACGGCTTCTATGCCGGTCCACAGCACACCGACATGCAGACCTGGCTCGACGGCCCCGAAGCCGCCGGCTTCTTCCGCGTCACCCGGTGGGTCATCGACGCCGAGGCATGGCGCCAGCGCCTGGGCTTCACTGGAGGCGCACAGAACACCAACTCAGAGGTCATCGCGGAAACGTACGAATCAGCCGGCGCCTACGTGATGGGACGGCGGATGGCCGACGGCGGCGAGATCCCCTGGGGAGATGACCCTCCGTTCCGCGCCCCGGTGTTCGTGGTCACCAGCCGGCCCCGGCCGACCCTGCAACGGCAAGGCGGCACAAGCTTCACCTACGTCACCGCCGGCATCCAGAGCGCCATCGAGCAAGCCCGCGCAGGTGCGAACGGGAAGAACGTGGCGATCGCCGGCGGCGGCACCCTGCTCCGGCAGGTGATCAAGCTCGGCCTGCTGGATGAGCTGGAGCTGCACATCGTGCCCGTGATCCTCGGGGACGGGATGCGCCTGCTCGGCCCCGAACTCGGCCTGGACCGCAAGGAAGGGATCGAACTCACCCCGGCCCGTGTCATTGCTACCCCAGACGTCACGCACATCCGCTACACGGTCAATGGCCGGCGCCCGCTGGTCCTCGATAACAGAGGACGAGACGAGGAACCCGCCCTGGCCTAAGAGCCGGTGACGACGCGCACCGCGCCGCCCGCGGGGTCGACGCGGGCTAGCCAGGCCGCGCCAAGGTGCACGGGCCGTCCGGGAACCAGCCGGACCGGGCGGGACCTGGCCAGGAGTCGGCCATCCTGCCGGGCCTCCAGCCGGGCCAGCCGGCGGAACTCCTGGCTGCGCAGCACGAACCGGCCCAGCGGGGGAGCGGTCGCGGATGTTATCGCGTTCGGCGAGATCCAGCGCAGCGGCGGCTCGACGATGACGGGCCGCCGGGCCGAATCCGACCGCCCGGTACCCAGCGGCCCGGTACCCAGCGGCCCGGCACGCAGCGCGGCGGCGATGTGCCGCGCGGCGTGCCGGCCGGACAGCGCCGCGATATCCGCGGTCTCGGCCGCGTGCACCAGGTTGCCCGCGGCGAACACGCCCGCAGCCGACGTCTCCAGCGTGGTCTCGACCGCGGGACCGCGCGTGCCGGGATCCATGGCCAGGCCGGCCATCCGCGCCAGCTCGTGATCGGGAATCCAGTCGCCGGTGAACACCACCGTGTCGCACGGCACGAACCGCGCCGCTCCGGTGCGGATGTCCGCCACCTCCACCCCGGCCAGCCGGCCGCGGCCGGTCACCCGCTGCACCACGGTTGACGTCCACACCGGGACCCGCCAGCGCAGCGCCGCGCCGAGCCGGAACGCGGCGTAGCTCTGCTGCCGCTCATGCTCGGTGACGAGTGCCACCACGTGAGCGCCCGCGTGCGCGAGCGTCATCGCGGCCGAGAAGGAAACGTGTTCGGCCCCGATGACCAGGGCCCGTCCGGCCAGCCGCTCGCGGGCCAGGTACACCCTCTGCTGCAGTTCGCCGGTCGTCATCACGCCGGCCGGGCGGTCACCGGGGACCAGCCGGGCTGGCCGCGGCCGTTCCCGGCAGCCGTGAGAACCGGCCGAGCCGACCGCGCCGGTCACCCAGCCGGTCACCGTTGCGCCCAGGCGGATCTGAGCGCCTGCCGCCACCGCCGCGCCGGCCAGAGTCCGCGCGTACGCCGGGCCGGTCATGACCCGGCGCAGGTCGCGCAGCCCGTATCCGGTGTGCCAGCTGTGCCGGGGGACGCCGCCCGGGGCCGGTTCCCGGTCGGCCACCAGGACCGAGCCGACACCGAGGCGCCGCAGCTCGATAGCGGCCGACAGGCCGGCCGGCCCGGCGCCGACCACGAGGACGTCAATGCTCACGGAAACAGCCGCGACACGGCGGCGGCGCAGTAGAAGCCCTGGCAGCGTCCGTTCGTGGCCCGGGTCCTGCGGGCCAGCCCGCCGAGGTCGGCGGGCGGCACGCGGCTGGTCAGGGCGTCCCTGATCTCGCCGCGGGTGACCCGCTCGCAGTGGCAGACGATCTGGCCGTACGCGGGATCGGCCGCGATCCGCCCGGCGTCCTGATAGGGCCGCACGCCGGCCTCCCCGATGTACGGCATGACCGGCACGGACACCGGAGGACCAGGACGAGGCCGCAGCGGCAGCCCGGCCTCGCCCAGCTGCGCCACGACGTACTCCGCGATGCCGAGCGACGCGGACAGCCCGGTGGAGCGGATGCCGCCCACGCAGGCGTACCTCCGCTCCGCGTCGACGTAGATCTGGTAGTCCGAGTGCTCGGTCGCGGCCCGCAGCCCCGCGTAGGTCGAGGTGACCTCCTCCTCGGCCAGCCCGGGCAGGATCCGCCGTCCGGCCGCGAGCAGCGAGCCGAGCCCAGCAGAGGTCGTGGCAGTATCGGAACGATCAGGAACGTCCTCGGCCGTCGGGCCGAGCAGCACGTTCCCGTAGACCGTGGGCGCGACGAGCACCCCCTTGGTCCGCGCCGTCGGCACCGGCAGCAGGATCGAGCGGATCAGCGTCCTGGCCAGCTTGTCGAACACGATGAGCTCGCCCCTTCGCGGCCGGATCGTGAACCCGTCGCCGCCGAACATCCGGTCGATTTCGTCGCTGCCCAGCCCGGCGGCGTTCACCACCCACCGGCACCGCACCGGCCCGCGCGTCGTAGCGAGCTGATGAAAACCGCCAGCCGCGGCCACGCCGGTCACCCGGGTGGAAAGCAGCAGCCGGACGGCCGCGCCGACCGCCTCGGTCGCGAAGGCGAGCGGCGTCGTCCAGGGACAGACGATGCTCTCGTCCGGGATTTCCAGCGCGGCCCGGGCCCCCGGTCCCAGCCGAGGCTCGCGGGCGTAGAGTTCGTCGGCCCGCAACGGCCGGACGGCCAGGTAGCCGTTGCGCCGGGCGTTCTCCTCGATGGCAGGCAGCGCCGCCGACTGTTCCGGCGTCCAGGCGATGAGCAGCGCGCCGGTCCGCTCCACCGGGATGCCGGCGGCGGCGGCGTACGAACGCAGCAGCGCACTGCCCCGGCGGAGCAGCCGGCTCTCCAGGCTGCCCGGCTTGGCGTCGAACCCGGTGTGCAGGATCGCGGTGTTCGCCTTCGAGGTGCCGGTGCCGACGTCGGATGCCGCGTCGACCAGCACGCAGTCCAGCGCGTACCGCGCCAGCGTTCGGGCGATCGCGGTCCCGACGACGCCGGCCCCGATGACCGCCACGTCGGCCCAGGCTCGCGTCATCGCCCGGCCAGCGTGAGTGCGAGGGCGGAGCGGAAAGCCGAGTTTCGTTCGGCCGCCTCATCCGCGGTGATCTGCGGCTCCACGATCGCTTCCACCTCAGCCGCGCCGAGGGCCTGGCCGGCGCAGGACGCGTCCCCGGCGCCGAGCCGCGCCAGCGCGGCCACGCCGAGCGCGGTCGCGTCCGGCGCGCGGCAGATGAGGACCGGCCGCTGCAGCAGGTCGGCCTGGGCCTGCATGAGCAGCCGGGACCTGGTCAGGCCGCCGTCCACCCGCAGCGATGTAAGCGGCCTGCCCAGATCAGCACAAGCCGCCGACACCAGCAGCGCGACCGACGCGGCGATGCCTTCGGCGACGGCGCGGGCCAGGTGCCCCCGCTCGGTGCCCAGGTTCAGGCCGGTGAGCAGGCCACGCGCGGCGGGCGCCCAGTGCGGCGCGCCGAGCCCGGCCAGCGCGGGCACGAAGATCACGCCGCCCGCGTCCGGCACGGTCTCGCCCACCGCGTCAAGCTCGGAAGGCGCGCCGAGCACGCCGATGCCGGTGAGCCACCGCAGCGCCGAACCCGCCGTGTAGACCTGTCCGTCCAGGCAGTAGGTCGTCGCGCCGCCGAGCCGCCAGGCCACCGAGGAGGACAGCCCCGAACTCGACCTGACGGCGACAGAACCGGTCGTGACCAGCAGGAACGCGCCCGTCCCGTAGGTGCACTTGGCGTCGCCCGCGGCCAGGCAGCCCTCGGCCAGCAGCGCGGCCTGCTGATCGACGGCGATCCCGGCGATGGGCAGGGCCGGCCCGAACAAAGAGGTCTCGCCGACGATCCCGGCGCAGTCCGCCACCGCGGGCAGCGCCGCCGGGTCCAGGCCGAACGCCGCGCACGCCGCCGCCGACCACGCCACCGAGTCCAGGTCGAGCAGCATGGTCCGGGACGCGGTAGCGGCGTCGGTCACGTACCCCGCGCCCAGCCGGTGCAGCAGCCAGGTGTCGGTGGTGGTGACCGTGCCGTCGGCGGTCAGGTTCTCCCGCAGCCAGGTCATCTTCGGCGCGGCGAAGTACGGGTCGAGCGGCAGGCCGGTGATCGCGGCCAGTTCGGCTGCGCGGTCGGCGAGCCGCGCGCAGACTCCTCCCGCCCTCCGGTCCTGCCACACGATCGCCGAGGTCAGCGGCGTGCCGGTGGACCGGTCCCAGGCCAGCACGGTCTCGCCTTGGTTGGCCAGCGCGACCGCGTGCGCCGGCGCCCCACCCACCTCCCCTCCCCCTTTCCCTGCCAGCGCCTGGCGGCCCGCGGCCACGACCGACGCCAGCAGTTCCTCCGGATCGGCCTCCACCCCGTCCGCGCCCACGCTGCGGGTGCGGACGGGAACCTCGCCGCGGCCGAGCACCTCGGCGCCGGGCCCGACCAGGAGCGCCTTGGTCGCCGACGTGCCCTGATCGATGGCCAGGACGTTCACCCCTTATCGAGCTCCTGGCCTGGTTCTGTGCGCATCGCCTCCCGCTCGGTCACCAGCTGCACCAGGTAGAACACCAGCCCCAGGCCGAGCGAGCCGATCACGTAATACTGCGCGTCGCGGAACGCGCCCGGCCCGATCAGGATGATCAGCTCATAGGCCAGCCAGATCACCGCTCCGGCCACAACCGGAAATTCAAATTTTCCGAACGGGCCGCGCTGCGTGCTCCGATTCGCGGAGCGAAGCTCCGCATCGGGGGGTTCCGGGGGGTTGTCCCCCCGGGCTAGCACGCCCTCCCGCGTGCCCCGCCGCCGGGACGTGAACACGTACAGCAGGACCGTGCCCGCGTACAGCAGCGCCGGCATGATCGTGGACGCGGTGAACAGCGTGGTGAGCGCGGCGTAATGCGTGCGCAGCACCAGTGTGATGGCGCCGCCGAGCACCGCGGCGAGGATCGTGGCCCAGGCGGGACCGCCGGTCGCCCGCGGCACCCGGCTGAGGAACTGGTGACCGGGCAGCCGCCGGTCCCGCGCCATGGAGAAGATAAGGCGGCCGTTGGTCATCATGATGACCAGGCCGCAGGCGAAGATCGAGACGCAGACGAAGACCAGGAAGATCTTCTGCACCACGCCGCCGAGCACGTCGTACACGATGGACGCCACCGGCGCGTTGCTGGCGTAGGCGGCCTTGTTCGTCGCGAAGGCCAGCACGACCAGGAACGCGAACCCCACCACGCCGGAGACCAGGACGGCGCGCAGCATTGCCTTCGGTATCACCTGGTTTGGTTCGTGGGTTTCCTCGGCCAGGTTGCTGGCCGACTCGAAGCCCACGATCGTGTAGGCGCCGAGCAAGGTGGCCAGCATGAACGGGCCGAGCCAGGCGTAGTAGCCGGCGTGCGGGACCGCGCCGGTGGCGCCGAGGTTCGACCAGTGCCCGAGGGACCTGACGGCGGCGACGATCAGCAGCAGGACGGTCAAGCCCGCGATGCCGATGATCTCGGTGGCCACAGCGGTGTTGTTCACCCGGGTGGTGAGCCTGGTCGAGGCGATGATCAGCGCCGCCTGGAGGGCCAGCACCACGAGCGTCTCGAGCGCCGCGCTGGTCGGAGTGTACGCCTCGCCGATCAGCGGCTGGAAGGCCACCTGGACCAGGCCGTAGTCGACCGACACGGTGACGATGGTCAGGAACGCGAACGACATCCACCCGAACCACCAGCCCACGCCCACGTTGGCCAGCCGCGACGCCCACTGGTAGGAGTAGCCGGACAGCGGCACGCGCACCGAGAGCGCGCCGTACACCAGGGCCACCAGCGCCTGTCCGACGATCACGATGGGCCACGTCCAGATCGCCCGCGTGCCGCCCGCGGCCAGGGCGAAGCCGTAGGTGGTGAAGATCCCGGTGGTGATGGAGATGAACGAGAACGCCACCGCGAACGACTCGAAGTGGCGGAACGAGCGGACGAATTGCTGGCGGTAGCCGAACCTTTCCAGTTCCTCGTCGTCAGGGACGGTGCCCGTCGTGACCTGATCCACGTACATCACTTCCTGTGTTAGTCCCATGGAGCACGGTGCAGCCGGCACTGGCGAGGGCTTCGGTGGCCTCGGCACTGGCTTGCGGATCGGTAAGGACCGCGGTGACGCGGCTCAGCGGGCAGACCCGGTGCACGGCGATCGAGCCGAGCTTGCTCGAGTCGGCGAGGACGTAGGAGGCGGCCGCGTGCGCGATGATGGTGCGCCGGGTGGTGACCTCGGGCGGGTGGTAGTCGGTCAGCCCGGCGTGGGCGTGCACGCCGCCGGAGCCGAGGAACGCCTTGTCGGCGTAGAAGTCGGCGAAGAACGCCTCCGCCTGCGAGCCGAAGCAGGCCGCGTCGCCGTGCCGCACCTGCCCGCCGCACAGCAGCAGCTCGATCTCCTCCCGGTCGGCGAGCGCCATCGCGGCGGGCACCGAGTTCGTCAGCACCCGGCCGCGGAACGTTTCTGGCAGTGCCCTGGCCACCTCGAGCGCGGTGGTGCCGATGTCGATGACGATGGTGTCCTCGGGCTCGACCAGGGTCGCCGCCAGCTGCGCGATGGCCAGCTTGCGCGCAGCGTGCAGGGTGCTCCTGGTGGCGAAGTCGCCCTCGGTGGACCGGACCGAGAGCGCGCCGCCGTAGACGCGTTCGAGCAGCCCTCGGTCCCGCAGTCCGCGCAGGTCGCGGCGGATCGTCTCCAGCGAGACGCCGAACCTCCGCGCGAGTTCCTCGGCGGAGACCGCCTTCGCCTGGCGGACCTCGGCGAGGATGGCCTGGCGGCGCTGAGTCGGCAGCATACGGCTCCTATATGACCGTTGTTTACCGATTTTGATATACTTCTGTGTCTGCTGTCAATCAGTAAGACACTCGCGAAGCTGCCTAGTTTGCCCGGGCGCGCCGGGGGAACACGGACATGGGGGATCAAGCGCACCGGAGGGAGACGCACCATGGCTCGCAAGGCACTCCGCTTGCTGCTTCCCGCGTCCATCGCCGCGGTGGCCGCCAGCCAGTGGCGGGAGATCGCCCGTTACCTGAAGATCACGCAGATGTCACGGGGCGGCGGGAACCCGCAGGCCGTGCCGGCCTCGGGCAAGCACGCCTACCGGAAGCGCCGGGGCGGCGGCACGTCGGACGGCACCGGCGACTTCGACTCTGCCAGCCGCGGCGGCCCCGCCGACTCCGCCTAGCCCCGCCGCCCGCTGCCCCCGCGTGATCACGAAGACTTCACAGTCTGCGGGGACTGCAAACTCTTCGTGATCATGAAATCGCCTCAGCGTCACCGGGCGCCAGGCAGGCGGCGAGCACGCTGCTCCACGCCGAGCTCGCCGTAGGGGTAGTCGGGGACGGGCGGTTCGCTAGCGGCGTCAAGAGCGGCCGTCTCGGCGGCGGTCAGCTGCAGCTGCGCCGAGCGAAGGTTGGTCTCGAGCTGGCTTAGCGTGCGGGCCCCGAGGATGGTCGAGGTGACGCCGGGCCGGGCGGTCACCCAGGCGAGCGCGACCTCGGCCATCGACACGCCGCGATCCTCGGCCACCTTCTGCACCGCGTCGATGACGTTCCAGGTGCGCTCCGTGCCGCGCCGGTCGTAGGCCTCCATGCCGCGGTTCGGGTCGTCGCCGAGGCGGGTGGCGCCGGACGGGCGCTGGTCGCGCTGGTACTTGCCGGACAGCCAGCCCCCGCCGAGCGGGCTCCACGGCAGCAGGCCCAGGCCGGCGTCGCGCACGGCGGGTACGATCTCCCACTCGATCTCCCGCGCCAGCAGGCTGTACTGCGGCTGGAGCGTCACCGGCTCGGCACTGTTCAGCGCACGGGCCAGGTGCACCGCCTTGGTCAGCTGCCACCCGGTGAAGTTGGACAGCCCGTAGTAGCGGATCTTGCCGGCCCGCATGAACTGGTCGAGCGTGCGCAGCGTCTCCTCGAGCGGCGTCAGCGGGTCGTAGGCGTGAACCTGGTACAGGTCAACCGACTCGAGCCCCAGCCGTCGCAGCGAGGCATCGAGCGCCCGGGTCAGGTGGCGCGCGGAAAGCCCGGCAGCATTCGGCGAGTCGTCGCCGCCGCGCGCGAAGCGCCCCTTGGTGGCCAGCACGACGGGCTCGGTGACATCGGCCGGCCGGCTGGCGAACCAGCGGCCGATGATCTCCTCCGACCTCCCGTCGCCGTACACGTCGGCCGTGTCCACCAGCGTGCCGCCCGCCTCGATGAAGCGGTCGAGCTGCTGATGCGCGCCGGATTCGTCCGTCTCGACGCCGAACGTCATCGTGCCCAAGCACAGACTCGACACCGCGCAACCACTACGTCCCAGAGTGCGATACTCCATCTCCTCAGGCTAACTCGTTGTCCGCCAGGCTCCACCGGGACGGGGTGGCGGTGATCATGACGAGGCGATCCTCTCCGGGAAGGGCAGGGCGATGGGGTCGGTGGCGAGGCGGCTGCGGCCGGCCTCGTCGAAGCGGTCAAGGCCGAGCGGCGACACGTCGAGCACCGCGGAGGAACCGGTGAGCGCGACGTCGGCCGCGGCTCGCGCCACGCCCGGGCCCCACATCATGCCGGCCCCGCCCGCGCAGGCCACCGTGACGCCGTCAAGCCCAGGCGCGCGGCCGATGATGGGCAAGTGGTCCGGGGTGTAGTCGATGGTCGCCGCCCAGATCCGGCGCAGCCCGAGCCCGGCGGTGACCGGGACCAGGGCAGCCAGCCGCGACCGCATCTTGGCCAGGTACTCCTCGTCCACCTCGCGGTTCTCGCCCGGCGGCTCGTCCGGGTTGCTCATCCCGAACAGCAGGCCGCCTTCTTCCGGCCGCCAGTAAAGACCCGCGGCCAGGTCGAACACCATCGGCACCCGGGAGCGATCCAGGTCCGGGTGCCGCTCGGTCACCGCGACCTGGTGCCTGGCCCCGCCGGCCGGGATGCGGATGCCGGCCAGCCGGCCGACCGCGGCGAGCTTCGGCCCGCCGGTGAGCACCACCAGCCCCGCGCTGATTCGCCCCTGGCTTGTCTCCACGGTGCTGGCTGATGCGGGGCCGTCTGACGTCAGGCCGCGGAACGCGACGTGCTCACGGACCTCGACGCCGCTGCGGATCAGCGCCACGGTGTAGGCGGCCACGTTGCGGGGCGGCAAGATGAACCCGTCCTGGCCGCAGAACGTGCCGCCGAGCGTCTGCCCGGGCGCGAGCGTCGGGTTGGCCGCGTCCACCTCGTCCGGATCGAGCCAGCGCACCGGAACGCCGAGGCCCGATTGCATCGATATCCGCGCGTGCGCCGCCGCGACCGCGGACTCGGTGAAGCAGGGCAGCAGGTAGCCCTGTTCGGTGAACCCGGAGTCGGTGCCGATCTCGTCCCGCTGGCTCAGGTAGAACCGCCGCGACCACACCCCGAGGCGCACCGCCTCGGGCGTGCCGCCCTGCATGCGGACGACGCCGGCCGCCCGGCTGCTCGCGCCCTGGCCGAGCAGGCCCTTCTCGATCAGGACGACCCGCGCCAGCCCGGCCCGGCGCAGGAAGTAAGCGCACCAGGCGCCCACTGTCCCGCCGCCCACCACCACGGCGTCCGCGGTTCCGTCAGCGAAGCTCATCGGCCCCCGATTCTCATCGGCGCGGTTCTCATCGGCGCGGGCGTCATACCCGCTCGGCGCGGGCGTCATACCCGCGGCCCTCATTGGCACACGATCGATGCTGGCCTAGACTGAACATTCAGTCAATATGAGGCTGGCGCCTGGAGGTACCGCCGGATGTACGGGTTGTCAGAACAAGATCGCCAGATCCAGGCGCGGGCCCGCGGTTTCGCGGACGAGCTGATCCCGCTCGAGGAAGAGGCCGAACGGTCCGGCGGGGAGCTCCTCGCCGACGTGACCGCCGCGCATGCCAAGCGCGCTCGCGAGCTCGGCCTGTACGCGACGAATATGCTGGAAGAACTCGGCGGCGGTGGCTGTACGGCCCTGCAGCAGGTGCTCGTCCAGGAGCAGATGGGCCGGGTGACCAACGCGCTGGGCTGGGTGGCGGCCACCCCGCCGTCCTGGCTGCCCGCCGTGGCCACCCGCGATCAGATCGACCGGTACGTCAAGCCCGCGATCGCCGGTGAGCGGGAGGAGTGCTACGCGATCACCGAGGAGGGCGCGGGTTCCGGGCCGGCGGGCAGCCGATCAGCGAGCGCGGGCTGGTGGCCGGGATGCTGGCCGACAGCCTCACCGAGCTGTTCGCGGCCCGTTCGCTGACCTACGAGACGGCCCGCGGCATCGACCGCGGCGCCGACGTGAAGGTGTCGCACGCGCAGTGCTCGATGGCCAAGCTCTACTGCTCGGAGATGGCCGGCCGGGTCGCAGACCGTGCCGTCCAGGTGTTCGGCGGCCGCGGCTACATGCGCGAGAACGTGGCCGAGCGCTTCTTCCGCGAGCTGCGGGTGGAGCGGATCTGGGAGGGCACCAGCGAGATCCAGCGCATGATCATCGCCCGCCAGATGACCAAGCGCGGCCCCGCCACCCTGGCCTAGCGCTAGCCGAGGACCATCGCCAAGCGAAGCTAGCCGAGGTAGTGGCCGGCGGGCAGGTTCGCCTCGATGACCGCGATCACCTCGGGGTCGTCGGGCGTGGTCCGGGGGCGGATCCGCGCCGCCACCGTGCCGTCGGGCCGGACCAGGAACTTCTCGAAGTTCCACTGGATGTCGCCGGCCTCGCCGTTCGCGTCGGGCACGGCGGTGAGCTCGGTGTAGATGGCGTGCCGCCCGGGGCCGTTCACCTCGATCTTCTCGAACATCGGGAAGGTGACCCCGTAGGTGGCCGAACAGAACTCGGCAATCTCGTCGGCCGTGCCGGGCTCCTGCCCGCCGAACTGGTTGCAGGGGAAGCCGACGACCGAGAAACCACGCGAGGCGTACTGCTCGTGCAGCTTCTCCAGGGCGGTGTACTGCGGCGTCAGCCCGCACTTGGAGGCCACGTTCACCACGAGCAGCGTCGAGCCGGGCGAGGCGACCGAGCCAAGCGAGGAATCGTCGCCCGCCAGGGTCTTCACCGAAATATCAAGTATGGTCACGCTGCCTACGGTACCGGGCTCCAGACCGATTGACCCAGGTAGCCCCTGGCAATGGCGGTGACGTACGAGTACACCGCGTCCTCGGCGGGCGATAGCGGCCCCGGTGACGCGTGCGGCGAGGCCAGCCCCCGCTGCACGGATTCGCACGCGCTCCAGTCCTGCTTGTTGGTGATGTACCAGAACTCCACCGCATAGCCGGGATCGAAGTCCGGCCGGGCGACGGCCTCGGGCGCGAACGCCCAGGTGCACTCGATCGTGGTCCGGTCGGCGGCGACCGGGATCAGCCGGTGCGTCATCACGTAGTCCGGGTGCAGGCTGAGCAGCACGTTCGGGAAGATGTTGACGTAGATGACGGTGCGCAGGCCCTGCGCGTCGAGCCCGCGGAGCGGCACGCCACCACTCCTGCCGTCCAGGGACATCGTCGCGATGCCGTCGCGCAGGTCCATCCAGCCGCCGATCCAGGCGCCGTCGGCGGCGTAGTTCTCGCCGCTCTTGGGCGGGCTGACCCGGCACAGCTCGGGGTGGATGGACGGGCAGTGGTAGCACTCGTGGTAGTTCTCGGTGAGGGTCTTCCAGTTCGCCGCGGCGTCGTAGCGGTGCTGCCCGGCGGTTACCAGGCGTTCCGGCTCGTACGGCGCGACCAGCTCGTCCAGCTTGGCCAGCGCCTCGTCCAGCGAGCCCAACCCAGAGCTGCTCGCCCCGCGCCACGCACATCCAGCCGCCGCCGAAGAAGTGCCGTTGCTTCCAGGCGAACACCGCGGGGTCCACGTACGCGGCCCGCGGCAGCATCCGGCTTTCCCCGAACGGCCGCAGCGCCGCCTCCACCTCACCGCGATCGAGCGGCGCCGGGGCAAACCCGGAACCAGAGTCGGGCCGGACCCTAAAATCTTGACTGACCATACAGTCAAGCCTAAGCCGCGCGCCCGCCCCTGTCCAGGCAGGCCCCGATCCAGGCGGGCCCCGATCCAGGCAGGCCCCGATCCAGGCGGGCCCCGATCCAGGCAGGCCCCGATCCAGGCGGGCCCCGATCCAGGCAGGCCCCGATCCAGGCGGGCCTACGGCGCCGTGTCCGGGGTCACGCCCACGTCCACCGTCAGCCAGCCCCTGCTTCCGCCCGGGCCGCTCGCTGCGATCCGGTAGTAGCTGGCCGTCGGGAACGACACCGTGATGTCCGCCTGTCCGCCGGCCATGACTACCACACGCGGGAACGATGCAGGCGCCGGCACCCCAGGCGGCGGCGTCAGGCCAAGGCTCACCGTCCCGCTCACCGAGGAATCGAGCGTCAGCCCGCCGGTCTCCGCGTCCAGGTTGATCGTCACCGGCCGGCCCGGCCGCACCGGCCCGATGCCGGTGAGGATGCCGCCGCTGGCGTGGAATCCGATCGTGTCGGCCGGCGCGACCGGCACGGACGGCGCCGCCAGCGGCGGCTGGCTGAAGTCGAACGCGGAGAACAGGTCGTTCTGACTGGCGTTGAGCGAAGTCAGCGCGGGCAGGCCCCAGAGCCTCTGCATGAACGACAGGACCGAGACGTTGGTGCTCTGCTGGTGGAACACGCCGCGCCGGGCGTACGGGCTGATGATGACCATCGGCGTCCTGGCCCCGTAGCCGGTGCTGGCCGGCGGCGCCACGTGGTCCCAGAAGCCGCCGCTCTCGTCGTAGGTCAGGAAGATGGCGGTCGAGGCCCAGTATCTGCTGTGCGCGACCGCGTTCACCAGCTGCCCGACCCAGGCGTCGCCCTCGCCGATGTCCTCGGCGGGCTCGGTGCTGTAGCCGACGCCGGGCCGCACGAAGGAGAACTCGGGCAGGCTCCCGCCCGCCAGATCGCCGAAAAATGCCTGACCCGTGGTCAGGTCCTGCACGTGGCCGGCCGGGATAACCTGCGGCCAGATCGAGCCGTCCAGGACCGAAGGCGGCAGCGCATAGTAGATCTTCCAGCTGTGGCCGTGCGCGGTCAGTTCGTCGAAGATGGAATTCCACGGCTGCGCCGGTCCCGGTTCCAGGTTGTTGTAAACCCAGCCGTGATCGGTGCCGTTCAGCGCGGTCATCACATTCGGCTGGGTCGGGGCGATCACCGGCTGGAAATTGTGGTCGGCGAGTTCGTAGGCCGAAGCCAGGTATTGCTCGTTCGGGTCGAACTGCGGTCCGAATTCGGTGATCGAGGCCATGCCGTCCTGCGGGAAGACGGTGTAATGGTCCATCTGGTAGCCCTGGCCGGGCTGGTAGTCCATCGCCATCTGTTCCACGGCTGTGCTGTTGTTCAGCGCGCCGCCGACGTCGCCCTCGTTGGGCGTGGCCCAGACCGGCCGCACGTCCGGCGCGGAGTCGTAGTAGGCGTTGGGGTTGAGCAGCGACGTGTTCGCCGGGATGCCGTCCGCGCCGGGGAATTTGCCGAAGAGATTGTCGAACGAGTGGTTCTCGATCATGATCTCGATGACGTGCTTGATCGGCGGGCCCGGCGAGGTCGCCGTGCTTACCGTCGCCGCCGATGCCGCCGCCCCCGCGGCCAGCAATGACACCAACGATACGCAGCCTGCCGCGATAAGCCTGGAATGTTTCACGCGTCAATTGTGGCCGCGCAAACGCACGCGGGCCCGCCGCACGGAACCCGGCGTTTCTCGCCCGTTTGCCCCTAACGCGATCTTGCGTATCGGCGGCTGTGGTACGGATACTGCTGGCATGGACGACCGTAATGTGCTCGGCGGCGAGCTTGAGCCATGTGGAACCGATCCTCTCACCGGTTTCTACCGGGACGGATGCTGCACGACCGGACCTGAGGACCTGGGCAGTCACACCATCTGCGCGGTGGTGACCGCGGAGTTCCTCGAGCATCAGCGCCGGATCGGCAACGACCTGTCCACGCCGATGCCCCAGTTCAGGTTCCCTGGGCTGGTGCCGGGGGACCGGTGGTGCGTGACCGCGGCCAACTGGCTGCAGGCGCACAAGGACGGCGCCGCCGCGCCGGTGGTGCTGGCCTCGACCCACCAGCGCGCGCTCGAGGTCGTCCCGCTGGAGATCCTCAAGCCCTACTCCGTGGACGTCCCCGCCGATGCCGGCGCCCTCGACGAATAAAAACCAGAAAACAATTATCCCGAACGAGCCGGGTACCCGCCCTTCCGCCAGGCTCACGCACCCCGGTCCCGGCGTCGCCGCCCGCGCGGCCGGGTCCGTCCCCGCCGGCCGAACTCCACGCCGAAGTAGGCTTCCCCGGTCCGCCCGGCCGATACTGGTCCTGTGCCGCAGGTGCTGTGTCCGGTGCTGGTGGGGCGGGATGAGGAGGCCCGTCAGGTGCGGGCCGCCCTGGCGGCGGCCAAAGCGGGCCGCGGCGGCGCGGTATTTCTCACCGGCGAAGCCGGGATCGGGAAGTCGCGGCTGGTCCGTGAGACCGTGCGCGCCGCAGGCGAGCGCGGCCTGACGGTGCTGGCCGGCCGGGCGGTGGCCGGGGGCGTCCCGACCCCGTTCCGGCCTTTCGCCGAGGCGCTGACCTCGGCCGGGCGCGCGGGCCGCCTACCGGTCAGCGAGGAGCTTGACCCGTTCCGGCCCGTGCTCGGGAGGCTGCTTCCCGAGTGGCGGACGCCGCAGGGGACGGCGGGGGAGGAGTCGCTCGTCTTCCTGGGCGAGGCGGTGCTGCGGCTGCTGCGCGCCCTGGCCCCGCAGGGCTGCTGCGTGCTCGTGCTCGAGGACCTGCACTGGGCCGACCGGGAGACGCTGGCACTGCTTGAGTACCTGGCCGACAACCTCTCCGCCGAGCGGGTGCTGTGCGTCGGGACCCTCCGGGCGGAAGGTCCCGACGTGGCCGGCACACAGGCAGCGGGCCTGGTCAGCGCGCTCGCGGCGCGCGGGTCCGCCGCCGTGCTGCCGCTCGGCCGGCTGGACCCGGCGGCGATGGCCGCCATGACTCGGGCCTGCCTTGACGCCGCCGACCTGCCGGACGCGGTGCACGCCTTCGTCGCCGAGCGGGCCGAGGGCATCCCGTTCCTGGTCGAGGAGATCCTGGCCGGCCTGGTGGGGGAGGGGGCGCTGACCGAGCAGGACGGCCGCTGGCGCGCCGCCGATCTGCTCGCTCCCGCCGTCCCGGCCACGTTCGCGGACGCGGTCCGGCGGCGGCTGGACGCCGTGGACGCCGATTCCCGGCACGTCATCGGCGCGGCCGCGGTGCTGGGCCGCCGTTTCGACTGGGCGCTGCTCGGCCCGGTTACCGGCCTGGCCGACGCGGCCGTGGTGGAGGCGTTGCGGGACGGAGTGGGCCTGCAGCTGATCGTGGCGGAGCAGGAGAGTTTCCGGTTCCGGCACGCGCTGACCCACGAGGCGGTGCTGGCCGGGCTGCTGCCGCCGGAGCGGGCCCTGCTGGCCGGCCGGGCCTTGGCCGCGGTGGAGGCGGCGCACCCGGGCCTGCGGGGCGCCTGGTGCACGCTGGCCGCCGACCTGGCCGGGCGGGCGGGCGAGGCGGCCCGGGCCGGCACGCTGCTGCTCGAGGCCGGGCGGCGTGACCTGGCCCTCGGCGCCCTGGCCAGCGCCGAGCACACGCTGGCCCGGGCCCGGGCCATGATCGACCCCGCCCTGCGGACCGGAGTCGATGAGGCGCTGACCGAGGTCTACGCCCTGTCCGGGCAGGTCGACCGGGCAATCGAGACGGGCAAGATGCTGCTCGCCCGGCTGGGCCCCCCGTCGCCGCGGGCGGCGAACCTGCACCTGGGGATCGCGCGGGCGGCGATCGCCGGGGCCCGGTGGGCCGAGGCCGCCGCGAGCATCGAGGTCGCCCGCGGGTCCCCGGGCGCCGACGCCGCTCAGATAGACGCCTGCGCGGCGCAGGTCGCGGCGGGCCGGGGGCGCCTGGCCGAGGCGGACCACCTGGCTCGGGCCGCGCTACGGGCGGCGGAAGGCGGCGGCCAGCCCGAGGTAGCGTGCGAGGCCCTCGAGGTGATCGGCCGGGTTGCCCGGCAGCGTGACCTGGAGGAGGCGGAGCGTGCGTTCGCCCGGGCGGCGGACCTGGCCAGCGCGCACGGCTTGCAGCTGTGGCGCCTGCGGGCGCTGCACGAGCTCGGCACCGTCGACCAGCTCAGGACCGAGAGCGTGGACCGGCTCCAGCAAGCGCGCGAGCTCGCGGTGGCCCAGGGCGCGCTGGCCCTGACCGCGACCCTGGACCTGCAGATCGCCGCCGGGCTGAACAAGCAGTTCCGCGCGGACGAGGCGCTGCAGGCGGCCCGGCGGTCTGCAGACGCGTCCCGCCGCTTCCACCTGGCCACGCTGCCGATGGCGCTGATCTTCCAGGCCACCGCGCATGCGATCCGCGGCGAGGAGCAGGACATGGAGGCCACGATCGCCGAGGCGGTCTCGCTCGCCCCCACCGATCAGGACGTGCTTGGCTGCGCCTGGGGCCACTGCCGGGCCACCGTCTCCCTGCTGGCCACCGATCTCAGCGAGGCCTACGCGCAGATGGCGGCCGGGGGCGCCCTGCTGCTGAGCTCCCCGGCGACGATCGCGCCCCCGTTCCTCGGCCTGTGGCCGCTGCTCGGTGCCCTGCTTGACCGGGACGCGGAGGACACCGCGGCCCGGGTCCGGTCCGCCCACGGCACCCGGCACCTGGTGGTCGCGGCCCTGCTCGGTTACGCCGACGCCATCCTGGCGGGCCGCCGGGGCAGGCGTGCCGACGCCGAGGCGGCCTTCGCCGCCGCGGACCGCCAGATGGGGCCGCTGGTGGCCTGGTACCGGCAGTACGCGCGCCGTCTGGCCGCCGAGGCGGCCCTGGCCGACGGCTGGGGCGAGCCGGTCGCGTGGCTGCGGGAAGCCGCCGCGTACTTCGCCGCGCGCGGCGACGACCGGGTGGCGGCCGCCTGCCGCGGGCTGCTGCGCCGGGCCGGGGCGCCGGTGCCGCGGCACCGGCCCGGCGACGGGGAACTGCCGGGACGACTGCGCGCGCTGGGCGTGACCGAACGCGAGGCCGATGTCCTCCGGCTGGTCGCCCAGGGCCTGGGCAACCGGGAGATCGCCGAGCGGATGTTCCTGTCGCCGCGCACCGTGGAGAAACACGTGGCGAGCCTGCTCGCCAAGACCGGCCTGCGCCGGACCCAGCTAGCTGGGTATTCCGCCGGGCTAGATGGGTAGCCGCCAGGCGCCGGGTTGGGTGCGCGTACCGATGCCGCGGTAAGCGGCCGCGGGCCACGATGCGGACATGCGGAGACATCAGGTCCCCGCCCGCACCGGGAGGCCCGCTCATGACCGTCGACGAGGTGAGGCTCAGCGCGGCCGCCGGGGCGCGGCCGGCGGGCCGCGTCACCGCCGTGCTGGAACGTCCGGGCGCCCGGCTGGTGTACGAGGTGACCGGGGACGGCCCGGCCGTGGTGCTGATCCACGGGTTCGGGCTGGACATGCGCATGTGGGATCCTCAGGTCGAGCCGCTGGCGGCCCGGTTCCGCCTGGTGCGTTACGACTGCCGCGGGTTCGGCGCCTCGGGACCGTTCGACCCCGCCGTCCCGTACACCCATGCCGACGATCTCGTCGCGCTCCTGGACCACCTGGGCATCGGTGACGCCGTGCTGGCCGGCCTGTCGTTCGGCGGGCGGGTGGCGCTGCAGACCGTGCTGGCCGACCCGGCCCGGGTGCGGGGCCTGGCCCTGCTGGACGCGGTGCTCGACGGCGTTCCCTGGGATCCGGACTCGGCGCGGGCCCTCGACGAGGTCACCCGGCAGGTCCAGGCGGGCGGGGTGCTGGCGGGCCGCGCGGCCTGGCTGGCCCACCCGCTGTTCGCCGCCGCGCGCCAGCGGCCCGACCTGGCGGGCAAGCTGGCCGCCATGGTGGCGGGCTACCCCGGCCAGCACTGGCTCGGGCAGGACTCCCACCTCCAGACCCGGCCGCCCATCGACGTCCTAGAGGGCGTGATCGCGCCGGTTCTGGTCGCCGTGGGTGAGCGTGACGTTCCTGGCTTCCGCGAGATGTCCGCCGTGCTCGCCCGGCGCATTCCCGGCGCCGAGTACCGGGTCGTCACCGACGCCGGCCACATGATCAACATGGAACAGCCCGCGGCCGTCAGCGAGCTGCTGACCAGGTTCGTTCAGTGGACCCGGTGAAGGTCGCGGCCGTGCAGGCCGCCCCCGTACTGCTCGATCGCGACGAGACGATCGGCAAGGTCGTGGCGCTGACCGAGAAGGCCGCCGCCGAGGGCGCCCGCCTGGTCGCGTTCCCCGAGGCGTTTGTGCCCGGCTATCCCGACTGGGTGTGGCGGACCCGGCCGTGGGACGCCGATGCCACCGCCCTGTACGCGCGGCTCTACGACCAGGCCGTGGTCGTCGGGTCCCCGGCTACCGAGGTACTCGCCGAGACCGCCGGGCGCCTGGGGATCTGGCTGTCGGTCGGCGTCGACGAGCGCGACGACCAGGACTCCACCATCTACAACACCCTGCTGCACTTCGCCCCGGACGGGTCGCTGGCCGCCCGGCACCGCAAGCTCATGCCGACCGGCGGCGAACGGCTGGTCTGGGGTATGGGCGACGGATCGACCCTCAACGTCATCGACACCGGCTTCGGCAGGCTCGGCGGGCTCATCTGCTGGGAGAACTACATGCCGCTGGCCCGGGCCGCCCTGTACGCCCAGGGGATCGACATCTTCCTGGCGCCCACGTGGGATAACTCAGAGGTCTGGGTGCCGACCCTGCGGCACATCGCCAGGGAAGGCCGGACCTACGTGCTCGGCGTCACCTCCTGCCTCCGGGCCACCGACCTGCCCGCGGGCCTGCCTGGCCGGGCGGCCCTGTACGGCGATGCGGACGACTGGCTGTCCCGCGGCAACACCGCCATCATCGGCCCCGAGGGAGAGATTCTCGCCGGCCCGCTGGTCGGCGAGGAAGGCGTGCTCTATGCCGAGATCGACGCGAGCCGAGCCCGGGCGGCCCGCCAGCAGTTCGATCCCGTCGGCCACTACAGCCGCAACGACGTCTTCCATCTCGTTGTCGACACCACCCCGCGCGTGGCGGTCTCCCGCCAGAACGCCCAGCAAGACGCACGGCCGGACAGTGAATGATCCGTGAGCCTCAAGGAGGCCCAGATGAAATCCCGATCGAAGATGCATGGACCCGCGCGCCAGCCGGGCGCCGGTGATGGCGTCCTCGTGGACGCCGGGTGGCTGGCAGCGCACCTCCACGACCCCGCGGTCCGGGTGGTCGAGGTTGACGTGAGCAGGCGTGCCCATGACGAGTGGCATATCGACGGAGCCGTGCTGTGGGACGTCTACCGTGACCTGAAGGACGCCGACTACCGGCTCGTCGATACCGCGGCGACCGAACGGCTCCTGGCCCGTTCGGGGATCAGCCCGGACTCGACGGTCGTGTTCTACGGCTACGCGCCCGCCATGGGTTTCTGGCTCATGAAGCTTCATGGTCACGCTGACGTGCGAATCCTCGACTGCTCACGGGATGCCTGGCGCGATGAGGGCCGCCCGGTGAGCAGCCAGGCGGCCGAACCTGCCACCGTCGGCTATGTCCTGGGCGAACAGGACGCACGGCTCCGCGCGGACCACGCGGCGGTGCGGAACGCGATCGGCGGCCACCGCAGCACCCTCATGGACGTGCGCACCTGGGACGAGTACCGGGGGAAGCGATTCTGGCCGTCCGGCGGCCTCGAGCCAGGCGGCCGGGCCGGTCACGTCCCCTCGGCGGTCCACCAGCCCATCGACGGTCTCTACGACGATCGCGGCTCGTTCCGGGCCGTCGCGGATCTGCGTGGAGTCTTCTCCTCCGTCGACCTCGACGGTCAGGATGAGCTGATCTCGTACTGCACGATCGGCGGCCGCGCCTGTACGGCCTGGTTCGTCCTGACCTATCTGCTCGGGCGCGATCACGTCCGCGTCTACGACGGGTCGTGGGCCGAGTGGGGCCGGATGCCAGGCACTCCCGTAGAGCCGTCATAACCCTGTCCTCCCCCCTTAGTGGCTCCTGCGTGCCCCACCGCGTCGAGGATCCCTTCCCTGATGGGCGGGCCTCAGGCCAGGATGCAGGGAAGGCATCCTTGGTCGCGGACAGGGAGAGGAAAGCTCATGGGCACTGGAGAGGTCAACACGGGGACGCCGACTCGGCTGAGATCCTTCGATCCCGTCCGGCTCGCCGACCTCGAATACCGGGCCTGGGTGGGGTACTACCTGCGCCGGTGGCCTCAGGTGCTGAGGGCCTCGATCGGCCTGGTCAGGGTGGGTTTTGGCATGGACTGGTACCGGACCATGCACGGCGCCTGGCTAGTGCTGCGCGCCAACCAGCTGTGGGCGCCATACCCCGACAACCACCCCAAGCGCGCCCGTGCCTGCATGCGGCGGTTCTACGCGCTGGTCAGGCTCACCTACGGCGAGCCCGCCAACCCGGCGCGGGCCGCCGAGCTCGAGCTCGACTGGTGGCGGGTGCACCGTGAAATCCAGCACAAGCCCGGATCTACCCCGGACGAGCTCGTCGACTCGCTGACCCGGCTTTACTGCTACCTCTACGGCGAGCCCGAAGAGGCGGTCAGGCCGGCCGCGGTGCACCGGGCTCAGGCGATGGACCTGTCCGACCAGTGGGTCGAGCAGGGCTGCCAGCCCGACAGCCCGTTGCTCCCGCTCGAGCACGCGGCCCTGGTCCGCGCCTACGCCGCCCTGCTCGCCGCCGTCCACCACTGAGCCCGGCCGATGTACGCGATATCAACCCCCGGCCAGGCCGCGGCGCGCGCCCTTCTCACTCGCCTCCCGACAATCTCGCTCAGCACCACCTGCGACACCTGCTGCCCGCGGCTCACCTCGGCCCGGGGTGGTGGTGCACGTGGCCACCTTGATCACGTAAAGAAAGCGATGCGACGCCGTATCTTCGTGATCATGATCTGTTCTGCGCGGGCCAGCGGCCCACTGGCTGACGACGGCGATCAGGTCAGGCCATGTCGTCGTAAGCGGCTGAGGGTCTGGTGCGCCACCGGCCCTTCACGGGCGCGCCCGGTGCCGCGGCCCCTCACCGGCGCGCGCTGGGCGGCGACGCATCCCCGGGCCCGGTCAGCAGGCGGCTCCAGGTGGCGGCGAGCCAGTCCTGGTAGGCGTCCAGGTCCCAGCCGAGCATGCGGGTGACGAGCAGGTACGTCTCGGCGGCAGCCATGACGCTGGCGGTGTCGATGAGCCAGGTCAGGTCGGTGCCCGGGGCCAGCAGCCCGTCGTCGGCCAGGCGGGTCCAGAACACCTCCTGAGCCTGCCGGGATTGCTCGCGGCCTTCCTGCCAGAACCCGGCGATCAGCGGCTCGACGGCGGCGGCCTGCTGGGCCACGGCGAACAGCGCCCCGGTGCGCTGCATGATCTGGCGGCTCACGGCCGCCGCGGCGGAGATCCGCTCGGCGGCAGTGGGAGCGGTCAGCGCGAGCCGCATCCAGTCCCGGCCTAGCACGCCGACCGGCTCGGTGTCGCCCACGATGGCAACGTCGACGACCCGCTTGAACAGCGCCGCCTTGGTGCCGAACCGGACGTATACCGTGCGCGCGGCGACCCGGGCCCGCCGCGCGACGGCTTCCAGGGTGGTGGCCACGTAGCCGTCGGCGAGGAACAACTCGGTGGCGGCAGCCAGGATCCGCTGTTCGGTCAGCGCGGTCTGGGCCTGCCGCAGCGGAGATTTCTCACCGGCGGGATTGACGTCTGCGCTCATACGATGCAGTATAACTGCAACGAGTATATGAATACTGTACTGGAGGGGAAATGGCTATCACAGACGTCCCGGCGCTGGCCGGAGTCCATCACCTCAAGCTGCCGGTCACCGACCTGGCCCGATCACTGGAGTGGTACCGCAGCCGCCTGGGTTACGACATCCAGGTGGAGTTCGTCGAGCAGGGCACGCTGATGGGCTACAGCCTGGCCCACCCCGCCGGAGGGCCGAACCTCGGCCTGCGGCTGGACCCGGACCGGGCGCGCGCGGCCGCCGGATTCGACTACTTCGCCATCGGCGTGCCCGACAAGGCGGCCCTCGACCAGCTCGCCCGCAAGCTCGATGACCTGGGGCAGGCCCACGCCGGCGTGCACCGGGCCAGCCTGGGCTGGATCCTGCCCGAGGTCCTGGACCCGGACGGGCACGCGCTGCGCTTCTACAGCATGGAGCACCACACGGTCCTGCAGCCCGGCGATACCACCACCATTCACGATCCCCGCGAAAGCGCCGAACGGCGCGAAGAGGCCGACCGCCACGCGGAGGCCGACCGCCACGGGGAGGGTGACCGCCACGCGGAAGCTGAGCGCCGCGCAGAGGCCGGGCAGCGCGAGAACGCCAAGCCGGGCGCGGGACGCCTGCGCACCCTTGGCGCGTCGTTCGCCGCCGGTTTCAGGACCTCGCCGGGTGCACCGGTCCGCGGCTGCCTCGGGCACTAGCGGGGTTTCGCCGGGAGCGAGACCGGTGGCGGACAACCGCAAAGACGGGGCACCGTGGTGAGGGTGGTTGCCTCCGTGGCCGTGCTGTCCGACATCCATGGCGTGCTGCCCGCGCTCGAGGCCGTCCTGGCCGAACCCGCCGTCCAGGCCGCCGAACGCATCGTGCTCACCGGGGACATCGCGGCCGGCCCCCAGCCGGTGCCGGTGCTCGACCGGCTGCTCGGCCTGGGCGACCGGGTCACCTGGGTCCGGGGCAACGCCGACCGTGAGCTGGTCGAGCTGGCCCGCGGCCAGACCGACGACGTGGGCGACCCGATCGCGCCGTGGGCGGCGCGCCAGCTCGGCGCCGACCACGTGGACTGGCTGGCGCGGCTGCCGTACTCGGTGACGCTGGCCGTCCAGGGCTTCGGCGACGTCGTGTTCTGCCACGCCACGCCGCGCGACGACGAGGAGGTCGTGGTCGTCGACTCGGGGCTCGATCGGTGGGCCGAGGTCCTGGCCAGGCTGCCCGAGGAAACCATGACCGTGGTCTGCGGCCACACGCACATGCCGTTCACCCGGCTGGCGAACCGCAGGCAGATCATCAACCCGGGCAGCGTGGGCATGCCGTACGGCCGCCCGGGCGCGCACTGGGCGCTGCTCGCGGACGGCGCGGTCACACTGCGGCGCACCGCCTACGACCCCGAAGCCGCCTGCGCCGCCATCCAAGAGCAGTCGTCCTACCCGGACGTAGCCGAATGGTCCGACTACTTCCTGCACGCCCGGGCCAGCGACGCCGACGCGCTCGCGGTCTTCGCCCCGCGGGACGGCCGCCCCGCATGAGACGGCCGCCCGCATGAGACGGCCGCCCGCATGAGACGGCCGCCCGCATGAGACGGCCGCCCGCATGAGCGACATCACCATCGAACGCTGCCGCGACGGCGACCTGGCCGAGATCCTGCGCAACTTCGAGCGGTTCTGGGGCGACCGGGACCTGCTCCGCTTCCTGCGTCATCCGATGTTCTTCTGCGAGTTCGCCGACACCGCCTTTATCGCCCGGCGCAGAGTCGGGCAGGCAAGCGAGATCGCCGGGTACCTGCTCGGCTTCATCGCGCCCACCGGTGACGGGTACATCCACTTCGTCGCGGTCCGGGACGACGCCCGCGCCCTCGGGCTCGGGCGGCGGCTCTACGAGCGGTTCGCGGCCGTCGCGGCCGGGCGCGGGGCGACCGCGCTGAAGGCCATCACCAGCCCGGAGAACGAGGGCTCGATCGCGTTCCACCGGCGGATGGGCTTCGCCGAGATGACCCTGGACCCGAACTGCCAGGGCAGCGGCCGGCCCCGCGTCGTCATGCGCCGCCCGCTGAACCGGCCTCAGGAACCGGCCTCAGGAACCGGCCCCTGAACCGGGCCCCGGACCGGCCAGGGCGCGTCCGCGGTGATGCGGGCCAGGCTGCGGCCGAACCGTGCACATTCGCCCGGCGGCAGCACCTCGGTGAGCCGGGCCAGTTCGGCGGAAAGCTCACGGTGAAAGGCGGTCGCCGCGGCGCGCCCGCCGGGCGTGAGCGCCACCGACACCGCGCGCCGGTCGGCGGGAACGGCGGTCCGCGCCATCAGGCCGCGGCGTTCGGCCCGGTCGGCCAGGCCGGTGAGCGCCGCCTTCTCGATGCCGAGCAGCCCGGCCAGCTCCGACATGCCCCGGGGTCCGCCCGCCAGCACGCACAGCAGCCTGGCCTGCGCGGCAGGCAGCCCGTGGCGTTCGGCCACCCGGGCGAAGGCCGACTGCGCGAGGACTGACAGCCGGATCAGCCCGTCCGCCACCGGGTGCTCCCCGCCTGCGGTCAACGTGCACCACCGCCGTTCGGCCAAAATGTTTGTTATGTTTATAGTAATCGATGCGAACTATATGAGGAGACAGCCATGGCGTTCACCGAGGACGAGGTCGCCTACCTGAAGTCGCAGCCGCTGGCCCGGCTGGCCACCGTCGACGCGGACGGGCAGCCGGACGTGGTTCCGGTGGGTTTCGAGTTCGACGGGATCTACCTCTACGTCGGGGGCCGGGCGCCCGAGCGGACCAGGAAGTTCCTCAACGTCCGGACGGGCCAGGCCAAGGTCGCCCTGGTCGTCGACGACCTGGTGTCCACCGACCCGTGGACGCCGCGGTTCCTGCGGGTCTACGGCACTGCCGAGCTGGTCGAGCGGCCCGGCCGGTTCGGGCCCGGCGCGTACATGCGGATCACCCCGGAGATCTCGTGGAGCTGGAACCTGGACGGCCGCCCGTACGGCGACGACGCGCTCCAGTCGGGCCCGCGGCGGACCGTGCACCGCCGTGAGCCTTGAGCGGTGAGCGGTGAGCGGTTCCTCCCGGTGACCCCGGCGACGGCCGGTGACCTGGAGCGTTTCTCCGCAGCGTACGGGACCTTCCGCTGGTGCTCGTGCCAGTGCTGGCGGCTGCGCTCAACGCAGTTCCGCCAGGCCGGGAAGGAAGGCCGGGTCGCGGCGCTGGCCGGACAGGTCCGCGCGGGGCAGCCGGTCGGCGTGCTGGCCTACGACGGCGATGACCCGGTTGGCTGGTGCTCCATCGCGCCGCGGGAGAGCTACGCCGCCGTCCTCGCTTCCCGGGTGATCCCCCAGGTGCCGGGGGAGCGGGTGTGGTCGGTGGTGTGCTTCTTCATCGCGCCGCGGGCCCGCCATCAGGGCCTGCGCCGCAAGCTGCTGGACGCCGCCTGCGATTACGCGGCCGAGGCCGGCGCCGAAGTCATCGAGGCCTACCCGTCGCCCGACGGCCGGGCCTACCGCTACATGGGCACCCGCGAGCTGTACCGCGCGGCCGGCTTCGAGGAGGTGCCGGTCCCGCCGGGCCGCCGTCCCGTCATGCGCCGGCCCGCCGGAGATTTTTAAGCCGAACGGCCCGGTGCGTGCCTCCCGCCGCCTTACCCGGCCTCCCGGGGCGGAAGAACGAACCGCTTCGCGCTGTTCGGACAAGTCGTGGACGATATGGCCCTGACCTTCGGCCCGCGATTCGTGCCCCTGTCGGTGCTCGACCTGGCGCCAGTGCCGGACGGCGGGAACGCGGGCGACGCACTGCGCGCCACGATCGAGCTGGCCCGGCACGCCGAACGGCTCGGGTTCCGGCGGTTCTGGGTGGCCGAGCACCACAACATGCCCGGCATCGCCAGCTCGGCCCCGCCCGTGCTGATCGGCCACATCGCCGACGCGACCGAATCCATCCGGGTCGGGTCTGGCGGCGTCATGCTGCCCAATCACGTCTCGCTGGTGGTCGCCGAGCAGTTCGGGATGCTGGAGGCGCTCCATCCCGGCCGGATCGACCTCGGGATCGGCCGCGCGCCGGGCACCGACCAGGTGACGGCCGCGGCGCTGCGCCGCTCGCCGGAGGGGCTTTCCGCGGACGATTTCCCGGAACAGCTGATGGATCTGCTCGGCTTCTTCACCGGCCGCTGGCCGGAAGGCCACCCGTTCGCGCAGATCACCGCGATGCCGGGCCGGGGCAACCAGCCGGTCATGTGGCTGCTCGGCTCGAGCGGCTACAGCGCCCAGGTGGCCGGCCTGCTCGGCCTCCCGTTCGCCTTCGCGCACCACTTCAGCCCGGCCAACACGCTGCCCGCGCTGGCCCTGTACCGCGAGCACTTCCGCCCGTCGGAGGCGCTCGAGCGCCCCCACGCGATGGTCGCCGCCGCCGTGGTCTGCGCCGAGACCGACGAGCGGGCCCGCTGGCTGGCCGGCTCAGGTGCGCTGTCGTTCCTGCGGCTGCGCTCCGGCCGCCCCGGCCCGGTGCCCCCGCCCGAGGAAGCGGCCGCCTACCCCTATACCGACCTGGAGCGGGCGTTCGTCGAGGACCGCCAGGCCTCGCAGATCATCGGCTCGCCCGAGACCGTCCGCCGCGGCATCGCCGAACTCATCCACGCCACGCGCGCCGACGAGCTGATGATCACCACCATGGTCTTCGACCCCGCCGACCGCCTCCGCTCTTTCGAGCTAGTAGCCGACCTAGCCCGCGCCTCCCGAGCCCCCGCCCCGCCCAGCGCCTCCGCCCCGCCCAGCGCCTCCGCCCCGCCCAGCGCACCTCCAGCCCCAGAGGCACCCGAAACCTCAGATTCCCCCGCCGCCGCATCCTGAGCCCGCTTCCGTCGGCTCGATGGAACGTTGAGCCGGTTATGGCCGGCCCGATGGAACATCGCGCCGGCCTTGGCGCGGCTTCGGGTCAGCGCTGGGCCGCTGCTTTCCCGGGCTTGTCCGGCCGGCTCGTCCGGACCCGGCGGAGCCAGCGCTCGGCGCGGCGGTCGGCGAGGATCTGCCTGACCACGTTGCGGCCCGGGATGCCGGTGACGCCGCCGCCTCCATGGGTGGCCGAGCCGGCCTGGTACAGGCCGCGAACCGGCGTGCGCAGGTCGGCGTAGCCAGCCGCAGGTCTGGCATGGAACATCTGCCCCAGCGACAACTCCCCGTGGAAGATGTTCCCGCCGACCAGCCCGTACTCTTCCTGCATCTGATGCGGTCCGATCACCTGCCGGTGCAGCACCGAGTCGGTGAACCCGGGCGCCACCTTCTCGACCCGGGCGAGCACCCGGTCGGCGTAGGCCTCCAGTTCGCACGTCTGAGGCGCGTCGGCGTAGCCGCAGGGCACCCACTGGGTGAACATCGACATGATGTGCTTCCCGGCCGGCGCCAGCGAGTCGTCGAACACGCTGGGGATGCAGATGTCGGCGAACGGCAGCGTGGCCGGCGCGCCCGAGACGGCCTGCTGGAACGCAGTCTCGATGTCGTCGAGCGACTCCGCCAGCACGATCGTGCCGCCGTAGACCGACGGGTCAGGCTCCGGGTGGCTGGCGAATTCCGGCAGCCGGTCAAGCGCCAGGTTGATCTTCACGGTGCCGCTGCGGCTGCGCCAGCCGCGGATGTCGGCGACGAACCCGGCGGGCAGATCCGCGGGGTCGAGCAGCCGGAGGAACGAGATCTGCGGATGCGCGGTGGTGACGACCACCGGCGCGTCGATCGACTCCCCACCCGCCTCCCCTCCCCCCTTCCCTGCCAGCGTGACCCCCGTGACCCGGCCGTCCCTGGTGCGAATCTGCGCTACCTCGGCGTCGGTCCTGATCTGCGCCCCGAACATCCGGGCGGCCCGGGCCAGCGCGTTCGAGACCCCGCCCATGCCGCCGCGCGGGAAGCCCCAGGCACCCGAGAGCCCTTCGGTCTCGCCTAGGTGATGGTGCAGCATCACGTACGCGGTCCCGGCTGACCGCGGCCCGGCCCAGGTGCCGATCACCCCGGACACGGACAGCAGGCCGCGCATCGCGTCGCTCTCGAAGTACCCCTCGAGCAGGTCGGCGATGCTGCCGGTGAGCAGCCGCGTCACGTCGACCGCGCCGCGTTCGTCGACGCCGCGCAGGTGAGTGAGCAGACGCGCCTGCCGCAGCAGGTCCTGCGGCCGCCGTGACCCGAGCCGCGGCGGGATCTGGTGCAGCAGCGGGCCGAGCACCCGCCCGATGGCGGCCAGGTGCTCCTCGTACCGCGGATAGGCGTGGGCGTCCTCCGCGGAGAACTTAGCGATCTCGGCGTGCCGCTGCGCCGGGTCGCCGGGCAGCTGCAGGTAGCGGCCGTCAGTTCGCGGCGCGAAGTAGGGCCCCTGCGGGTACACGTGGTATCCGTGCTGCTCAAGACGTAGGTCGCGGATGAGGTCCGGCGGCAGCAGCGAGACCACGTACGACAGCGACGTCACCGTGTAGTCCGGCCCGAACGGATGCTCGCTGACCGCCGCTCCGCCGGTGACCCCGCGCCGCTCGCACACCACCGTGTTCAGCCCGGCCCGCGCCAGGTACGCCGCCGCGACCAGCCCGTTATGCCCGCCGCCGACCACCACGACATCAGCGTGTCCCGTCACCGTCCGTCCCTTCTTCCTCAGCTGCCGTTGGAGGATGCTATTTCATAGTCCTATCCCGGACGAACGGAGCACGCATAGTGGACACATCGCAGGACGCCAGCCCGACCGTGATCGCGGTGGCCCAGCTCGCGATCACCGTGGGCGAGCCAGACGCCAACCGGCAGGCCGCAGCGGGCGCCGTGGCCGAGGCGGCCGCCGTGGGCGCACGGCTCGTGGTGCTGCCCGAACTGTGCGATTCCGGCTACGTGTTCGACAGCGCCGACGAGGCCCGCGGTCTCGCCGCGCCTGCCGGTGACAGCGTAACGCTGCGCCAGTGGCGCTCGCTGGCCGGCCAGCACCGGCTGGTGATCGTCGGCGGGTTCTGCGAGCTCGGCGCCGACGGCCGTCTCTACAACAGCGCGGCGCTGGTCGATCCCTCGGGCACCAGGGCGGTCTACCGCAAGGCGCACCTGTGGGATAAAGAGAAGCTCGTCTTCACCCCGGGCGAGGCGCCGCCGCCCGTGGTGGACACCGAGGTCGGCCGGGTCGGCGTGATGATCTGCTACGACCTGGAGTTCCCCGAATGGGTGCGGCTGGCCGCCCTTGACGGCGCCGACCTCATCGCGGCCCCGGTGAACTGGCCGGCCGCTCCCCGGCCGGCCGCGGAGCGTCCCGCCGAGGTGATCAAGGCCCAGGCCGCGGCGGCCACCAACGGGGTGTTCGTCGCGGTGGCCGACCGGTGCCGGACCGAGCGCGGCGTGTCCTGGATCAGCGGCTCTGTTATCGCCGGTCCGGACGGCTACCCGCTGGCCGGGCCGGTGCTCGCCGACCGGACCGCGGTGCTTACGGCCGCCTGTGACCTGGCGCGGGCCAGGGACAAGAGCCTGTCCGGCGACAACGACCTGCTGGCCGACCGCCGTCCCGAGCTGTACACGTGGGTGCCGGACAAGCGCGTCGCGGCGGCGAACGCGCACTGGGCGGCGCGCTTCATCGCGAACGGCACCAGCTACCCGGATTTCCAGGCGACCATGGCCCGCATCGGGCGCTGGGATGACTGGTGCCGCGAATGGGGCCGCAGCGGCCAGCACTACGAGCGCCTGGCCGAGACCGCCGAAGCGGCCGGGCGGCCGGTCACGGCCGGGGAGGCCTGGCGGCGGGCCGCGCTGTGCTGGCACTGGGGCAAGTTCGTCTTCACCGATCACCCGCAGGAGCAGCGCGCGGCGCACGAGCGCACCGTGGCCTGCTTCCGCCGCGGGTCCGGCACGCTCAGCCCGCCCGCCGAACCGGTGCGGGTCCCTTACGCGGGCACCACGCTGGCAGCCTATCTCCGGGTTCCCCTGGGCCGGCCACCCGTCGTGATCATGATTCCCGGGCTCGACTCGGTGAAGGAGGAGCTGCAGGCCACCGCGGAGCACATGCTGAGCCGCGGCCTCGCGGTGATCGCGATCGACGGGCCCGGCCAGGGGGAGGCCGAGTACGAGCTGCCGATCGAGCCGGCCTACGAGCGGGTGACCACGGCGGTGGCGGACTACCTGAAGGGGCGCGACGACATCGACGCCGACCGGATCGGCGTCTTCGGGGTGAGCCTGGGCGGGTACTACGCGGCCAGGTCGGCGGCCTACGAGCCGCGTGTGCGGGCCGCGGTGGCGCTCGCCGGGCCATACCGGTGGGACCTGGACTGGGACACGCTGCCACCGCAGACCCGGACCACATTCCAGCACCGCTCGGGCGCCGGCAGCCCGGCCGAGGCCCGCGAGCGAGCCGGCACCCTGACCCTCGAGCACGCGGCCGCGCGCATCACCTGCCCGCTGCTCGTCGTGCACGGCGGGCGGGACCGCCTGGTCCCGCCCTACCACGCCGAACGCCTCGCCCGCGAGGCCCCCGGCGCGGAACTGCTGATGGACACCGATGGCAGTCACGGCCTGACCAACCATGCGTTCGAGTCCAGGTCCGCGATCGCCGACTGGCTCGCCATCCACCTTTAGCGGTCCCCTCGCCGCGCGGACAGCAGGGGGATGGCCGCGATCTTCTCCTCGGTCAGGTCGTCCCAGCAGATGCTGGCGGCCGGCCGTGGCCCGTCCCGGCGGCAGTCGATGACTCGCTCGGGCGTGATGATGAAATCGACCGGCACATCGTGGCCGGTCAGCGGGATCGTCCCGGCCGGGCGTACCTGGAGTTCGTGCACGGTGGTGACGGAGATGGCGTACGGTCCGATCAGGCCCGCCGTTGTGGCCAGCGCGAATTCCAGGTCGGCGAACCCGCCGCCCTTGCCCAGCCGCGCGCCGTCCTCCCCGGCTGCGACACAGCCCATCACCACCAGGTCGACCGGGGACAGCTCAGCCAGCGTGACCCGCCGGGCGGAGCGGGACGCGCCGCTGATCGAGGCCGCCCTGCGGGGCGGCTCACTCAGGTGATAGGGATCCAGGGCGAAGAACGGCTCTGGCCCGGCCAGCCGCGGGACGGCCATGTACACGGTCTTGCCGTCTTCCAGCGCGCGCTGGCGCACCGGCCACTGCGCGGAGTCCGGGTTGGCCTTCAGGGTGCTGGCCGCCTGCCACTCAGGCAGGGTGCGGAGCCGCTCGGCGGCGGCCTCGGCGCCGGTGAAGTTCGGGATGCGCCCGGCGGCGCCGGGGAACCTGGCCACTTTCGCCGCGCGCATCGCGGCCCACACCTCCTGCCGCAGGGCGGCCTTCGCGGCCAGCAGGTCAGCTGGGCCGCCGGCGTCGCGATCGTGACGGGGCGCGGGACGGACCATGCCCCTATCCTGATGCCAGGACCCGGCCGGAGGTGAACTGTTTCCTGAGGACAATCCCCGCGGCGCGCTCAGCCGCGGCACGCAAGACCGCGCCGACAGTCGTCTCCAGCACAGGGCCGCCGGAACTGGCGCGCTTACTAACAGCGGCGGGACGGATCTCGGTCATGCACCTAGCATCGCGTCCCGCCAGCTGGCGCGCCAGTGCGCCCGGCCGCGGACCGCCCGGCAGGCTCAGGCCGGTCGCTCATCAAGCCGGAAGCCGACCTTCAAGGTGACCTGGAAATGGCAGAGCCCGTCGCTTTCGATGCGGCCCCGCATGTCGGTGACCTCGAACCAGTCGAGGTTGTGCAGGGTCTTCGAGGCGCGGGCTATGGCTCCCCTGATCGCATCGTCGATGCCCTCCGTGGAGGAGCCGACGATCTCGCTGATGGAGTAAATGTGGTCTGCCATCGATGATCCCTTCGCGTTGGGGCCTTGCCCGGCTGCGTACCCCGAACGCCGCGTTCTCTCACGCGCGACGGTCCGCCATTCGTGGGCCCGACCCCGGACAACGGTCTCAGGCTGCCCGCGTAGCGCGCAGGAGCCGCGGCGCGCGCAGGACCCGGGGTAGGCGGCCGCGGTCCGGCGGGCGAGCTTGCCGGTCTGGCCGCGGGGGGTGCTCACCGGGGCTGACCTTCGCGCGGCCGGTCCTGCTCGTAACCGGCCGCGTGAGCTCCGGCCTTGCGGCGGCGCAGGTGAATGATCACAGCGGCGATGAGGGCGGCGGCGATGACGGCGGCGATGATGTAGGTGGGGCCGTGGAAGCCGTTGGCTACGCTCTGCCAGTTGCTGCCCAGGTAGTAGCCGGCGATGGCAAGGCCCGTGGTCCACGGGATGCAGCCGAGCGTGGTGTAGAGGCCGAACCGCACCGGCGCCATGGCAGCGAACCCGGCGGGCAGCGAGATGAAGGTGCGCACGACTGGCACGAGGCGGCCGAAGAACACCGCCGCCGGTCCGTGCCGGTCGAACCAGTCGGTTGCCCGGTCGATGTCGTGTTCGCGTACCCCGACGCGGCGACCCCACCGGCGCACTGCGGCCTGCCCCCAGAATCGGCCCACCGCCCAGGCCACGTAACTGCCGACCACGTTGCCTGCCACTCCGGCGATGATGATAAGCACCAGGTTGGGGTGCGCGCCGGCCACGGCGCCGGCGGCCAGCGCCCCGCCGAGCAGCATGATCACTTCGGACGGGACCGGGATGCACGCCGATTCCGCCAGCATCAGCAAGAACACCGCGGCTATGCCATAGCTGGCGATGAAGTGCTGCACAGGCTGTTTCCTTCCAGCAGGGGCCTCAGGGCCGGCCAGCCAGCAGGCGCGCTCAGAGGCGCCGCCGGGCCAGGATGGTACTTCTACAATACTGTCGATTCTGACTCTCACCGCCGCCCAGCCGGCGACGGCCCCGGCGAGCACGGCCAGGACGGCGAACACGAGGGTCAGCCCGCCTCGGTCACCGTCGCGGTCGGCCATCGTGATTGCCGCCGGAGACAGCCGGACGCTAGCCTTTCGTGCAGGCAAGTAAAGGCATTCGAGGAGCTGAGGTGCCCGGGCAACCACGCACGCGCTGACGCAAGAGGTTCCCGACCCGTCATCGCGTGCTGCTCCGATGCGCGGCACAGCGACCCCGCCCCAGCTAACCCTCGAAGGACATCCTCCTGTGCCTCCCCTTCTGCTTGCCTGCCTGGCGTACCTGAGCGTCGCCTTGCCCGGTTCCACCCTGGGCCTGCTCTGGCCTTCGATGCGGCTCAGCTTCGGCGAGCCGGTCGGGGCCCTCGGGATCCTGCTGGTTTTCGGGATCACCGCCTCGGTCGTGTCAAGCGCCGCCACCGGGCGCATCCTGGCGTGCGTGCGCGTGGGCCCGCTCGTGGCCGCCGGCACCTTGCTGACCGCGCTGGCGCTGGCCCTGGAGGCCCTCGCGCCGTCGCTGTGGATGGTCTGCGGCGGCACCGTGCTGTTCGGGCTCGGCTTCGGGGCGATCGACGCTGCCCTCAACGCGCACGCCGCCCGGCATTTCGGTGCACGGGACATCAACTGGATGCACGCCAGTTACGGTCTTGGCGCCACCATCGGGCCGCTGCTCGTCACGCTGCTGCTGAGCGACGGGCTCGGCTGGCGCCGGGCCTTCGGGATCATGGCGTTCGTCCAGGCGACCCTCGCCTGCGTGCTTATCCTGGCCCGCCGCAGCTGGCCGGGACCTTCGCGCCCGGCCGCTCGCCACGCCGGCGACAGCAACAGGACAGGGCGCGGCAAGCCGTCTGCGGCAGTGTTCCTCGGCCTGACCTTCGCCGCCGTCGAGACCGGCATCGAGTCTGGAGCGGGCATCTGGGGCTACGTCTTCCTGACCGCCGGACGCGGCCTGCCCCATGCGACCGCGGGCATAGCCGTCTCGGCGTACTGGGCGATGATGTTCGCCGGACGGGTTGCGCTCGGCCCGGTCGCCGAACACCTCGGCCCGGCCCGCGTCCTGGCCGGCGCCGTGGCGGGCGTACCCCTGGGCGCCGCGCTGATGGCGGTGCCCGGTCCGGGTCTGCTGGCCGTCATCGGCATGATGACTCTCGGCCTGGCTGCCGCCCCGGTCTTCCCCCTGCTCACCCTGACCACCGCACAGCGGATGGGGACCGCCTCGCGGGCCACGCGGGTAGTGAGCTTCCAGGTCGCGGCCTCGGCCATCGGCGGTGCCGCGCTGCCGGCCGGCCTCGGGCTGGCCATCGGCGCGGTCAGCGCCACCATCCTGGCCCCGTCGCTGCTCGTCCTCGGCCTGACGATGTGCGTCCTTTACGCCCTCCTGTCGCGCAGAAGCCGAGGTTAGCCAGTTACGGAAAGCCTGCCTGGCGAGTAGGCTGCCTGGCGGAGCGGTTGCGGCTTCGTCCCGTACCGCCGGCATTCTGGGGGGCGTGGTGATCGACTGGCGTACCGGTCCAGAGGGAATGGATGGCTTTCTTTCCCGGCTTGCCGCGCAAGCGGCCAGGGCGCTGCTCGGTTGCGGGATAGAGCTCACCCCGGCGTCGTGACCGGGCTGCCGCCCTCCCACGCGACCGACCGGGTCCGGTTCGTGGGCGAGCCGGTAGCAGTGGTCGTCGCCGCCGACCGGTACCTGGCCGAGGACGCCGCCGAACTCGTCGACGTGGACTACGAGGAGCTTCCCGTGGTCACGCAGACCCGGGCCGCGCTGGCCGAAGACGCCCCGCGCCTGCACGCGGAGGCGGAGTCCAACGTCGCGACCGACCGCACGTTCAGCTTCGGCCCGGTCGAGCAGGCCTTCGCCGAAGCGGACCGCGTGGTCAGCGGCGACTACTCGTTCCCGCGCTATTCCTCCACGCCGCTCGAGTGCTACTGCGTGGTGGCGAACTGGACCGAGATTGCCGAAGGGCCCACGGTCGAGGCCTGGGCCAACTTCCACGGCCCGTTCAGCATGATCCCGGTGCTGGCCACCTCGCTCGGCGTCCCGGCGGCCCGGCTCCGGCTGCACGTGCCCGCCGACATCGGCGGCAGCTTCGGCATCAAGGCGGCCATCTACCCGTACGTCACGCTGATGGCGCTGGCCAGCAAGCACGCCGGTCACCCGGTGCGGTGGACCGAGGACCGGCTCGAGCACCTGGTGGCGTCCTCGGCGGGCGCCGACCGGCTGATGCGGTTCGAGGCCGCGGTCACCGCGGACGGGACCGTCACCGCGCTGCGGGCTGACCTCGTCGACAACGTGGGCGCATACCTGCGCCCGCCCGAGCCGTCCACGCTCTATCGGTGCTTCGGCAACATCACCGGCGCCTACCGCATCCCGGCGGTCCGCGTCCGGGCCCGCGCCGTGGTCACCAACACGACGCCGACCGGGCTGAACCGGGGCTTCGGCGGCCAGCAGCTGTACTTCGGCCTGGAGCGGCTGATGGACAAGGTGGCCGCCTCGGTCGGCCTGGACCCGGCCGAGGCGCGGCGGCGGAACTTCATCGGCGCGGGGGAGTTTCCCTACCGGACGCCGACCGGCGGGGTGTACGACTCGGGGACTACCGGCAGGCGTTCGACCTCGCGCTGAAGAACGCCGACTACGACGCGCTGCGCGCCGAGCAGGAGGCGGCCCGGGCGCGCGGCGAGTACTTCGGCATCGGCCTGGCCGCGGTGGTCGATCCCTCGGCCACCAACATCGGCTACGTCGGGCTGGCCACCCCGGCGGATCAGCGCGCCGCCGGGCGCGGCAAGTCCGGGTCGACCGAACTGGTCCGCATCAGCGTCGACCCCGGCGGGATCGTGTCGGTGCTGCTCGGCACGGTGCCGCAGGGCCAGGGCCACGCGACCGTGGCCCGCCAGGTGGTCGCGGCGCGGCTCGGCCTGCCGCCGGAGCAGGTCCGCGCGGTGGTCGAGATGGACACCGCGACCACGCCGTGGACGATCACCTCGGGCAGCTACTCGTCGCGGTTCGCGCCGCTGCTGACCAGCGCGCTGGCCGAGGCGACGGACCAGATCGCGGCCACGATCCGCATCGCCGGCGCCGTACTCCTCGAGGCGGATCCGGATGAGCTAGAGCTCGCCGCCGGCCTCGTTCGGCATAAAAATGACCCCGAACGGTCGGTCACCTTCCGGCACGCGGCCGGCCTGGTCCACTGGGATCCCGGCTCGCTGCCCAGTGCTGGCCACGGGGGGGCGAACCCGAAAGCCCCCCTGGCACCCCCCGGCGGCCTGAGCCTGTACACGGCCGCGGCGTTCACTCCGCCGCAGGCCACCGCGGCGGCCGCGGACGACACGATCAACTCGAGCCTGTGCTACGGGTTCGTGGCCGACGTGGCCGCCGTCCGGATCGACCCGCTGACCCTGCGCGTGACCCTGGCGAAGCTGTCCACCGTGCACGACGCCGGCACCGTGCTCAATCCGGCGCTGCTCGAGGGCCAGGTGCACGGGGCCATCGCGCACGCCCTCGGCGGCGCGTTCTACGAGGAGATGCGGTACTCCGCGGACGGCCAGCCGGCCAGCGGCACGTTTATGGACTATCTCTGCCCGACCGCGGCGGAGGCGACGTTCCCGCTGGTCAGCGACCGGGTGGAGACGCCGTCGCCGTACACCAGGCTGGGCGCCAAGGGCTGCGGCGAGGGCAGCAGCATGTCCGTGCCGGTCGCGCTGGCCAACGCGGTCGCCGACGCGCTGGCCCCGCTCGGCATCGAGCTGACCTGCCTGCCCGTGCACGGCGACGTGCTGCATTCACTCCTGGAGGACGAGCACTGATGGCACTGACCGGAGGCGAGATCACCGTCAAGACCGACGGCGGCGTGGCCACGCTGACCTTGTCGAACGGCCCCTACACCGTGATCACCTGGGAGATGCGCCAGCGGATGGCGGAGCGGTTCGCCGAGATCGACGCGGACAGCGAGGTACGGCTGGTGGTGATCAGGTCGGCCGGGAAGCATTTCTCCTCCGGCGGTGACATCGCGGGCTTCGTGGAAGTCGACCCGGTCGCCTTCACCGACCTGGGGCACAACGTCACCGCCGCCGCGCGCAGCCCGAAGCCGGTGATCGCGGCCATCGACGGCTACTGCTTCGGGGTCGGTCTGGAGATCGCGCTGTCCTGCGACATCAGGCTGGCCACCGCGCGCAGCGAGTTCGCGCTGCCCGAGGTGAAGCTGGGCATGATCCCGGGCAGCGGCGGCACCCAGCGGCTGGCCCGCCTGATCGGCCTGTCCCGGGCCAAGTACCACGTGATGACGGGGGCCAGGATCAGCGCCGCGCAGGCGGAGGACTGGGGCCTGGTCGCCGGGGTCTGCGCGGACGCGGCCGCGCTGGACGACGCGGTCGCCGCCCTGACCGGCACGCTGCTCGGCTACTCGCCGCTGTCCCTGCGCACCGCCAAGGAGGTCCTGGACCGCGGCATCGACGGTCCGCTGTACACCGGCATCGAGCTCGAGCGGAAGGCGTACGCCATGCTCCGCTCCAGCGCCGACTTCGCCGAGGGCGTGGCCGCCTTCACCGAGAAGCGCAAGCCCGACTTCCGCGGCAGGTAACCGATGAAGGCCGCCCCGTTCGACTATGTGCGGCCGGCCACGGTCGACGAGGCCGTTGCCGCCCTGGCCGAGTCCGGTGACGAGGGCAAGGTCCTGGCCGGCGGCCAGTCGCTGGTCCCGGTCCTCGCCATGCGCCTCGGCCGCCCCGCCGTCCTCGTCGACATCAACGCCGTGGCCGGCCTCGACGAGCTGACCCGCACCGACGACACTCTGTACGTCGGCGCGACTGTCTGTCCGCCAGCGCCGCGTCGAGCAAGACCCCCTCACCGCGGCCGTCCCGCTGCTGGGTATGGCCCTGCCCTGGATCGGCCACCGCGAACTGCGCACCCGCGGCACCGTCTGCGGAAGCCTGGCCCACGCCGACCCCGCCGCCGAACTCCCCGCCGTAGCCGCCTGCCTGAACGCCACCCTGGACATCGCCGCCCCCTCCGGCCGCCGCACCATCAGCGCCCGCGACTTCTTCACCGGTCCCATGACCACCCTCCTCGCCCCCGACGACCTCCTCCTAGGCGCCCATTTCCCCATCGCCCGCCCAGGAGAAGGCTTCGCCTTCGCCGAGCTAGCCCGCCGCCACGGCGACTTCGCCCTAGCCGGCGTAGCCACCCGAGTCCGCCACTCCCCCACCGGCAAACTGCAAGAAGCCACCCTGTCCGCCTTCGGCGTTTCCGCCTGCCCCGTGGTAAAAGACGTAACCCACCTGTTCACCCCCGCCCTCTCAGACCTCACCCTCGGCGCGCCCGCCCAGCCCCTGGTGCGCGCCCTGACCCCTCCGATGTCGGCCCTAGCCGACGAGCTAGTAGACACCCCCGGCGACATGCACGCCTCCACCGCCTACCGCCGCCGCCTGTTCACGCACCTGGCCGCGCGTGAACTGGCTCACGCCTACCTGCGCGCAAAGGCGGACCCGGTGCGTTCGACGAACGGCGTTCGGCCTTCGCCGGGCGTCGAACGCACCTCGTCCGCCGCCTCCCAGAAGTGCCCCGCCAGCCAAAGCGCCGTCACCAACATGACCGTCAACGGCACGCAGGTGACAGTCAAGGCGCCGCCCAGGGTGACGCTCGCCGACGCGCTGCGGGATCACCTAGGCCTCACCGGCACGCACCTAGGCTGCGAGCACGGCATCTGCGGCATGTGCACGGTGCTGGTCGACGGCCAGGCGGCCCGGTCCTGCCTGCTGTTCGCCTGCCAGCTGGACGGGGCCGAGGTGCTGACCGTGGAGGGCCTGGGCCGGCCGGGGGAGCTGCACCCGCTGCAGGAGGCGTTCGGCCGTCACCACGCGCTGCAGTGCGGTTTCTGCACGCCGGGCTTCCTGCTCAGCGCCTACGACCTGCTCCGCCACAAGCCCGAGGTCACCGAGGAAGAGCTCGCCGGAGAGCTTTCCGGCGTGCTGTGCCGCTGCACCGGCTACCGGAACATCCTCAGCGCCGTCGCCGACGTCGCCCGTACCCACCCCGACGGCCTCCCCGGTCCCCAGAACTGCGTTCCCGCTCCCGCGGGCGCCCCACAGACCCGCTGAGCGCCCCTTTCCGGTCGGCCAGCTATGTTGGCGGTGGTTCAGCGGGGTCAGCCGGGCTGGTTCGGTTCGGCGTGTGGTGTCGTGCCGGCCAGCGCTGAGTCGCCGCAGAACGCGGCGGCGCCGCATAGGGCGGATTCAGGGCGGATAGGGACGCCGTTGGTGCGCAGCACGTCGCGGACATCGCCGATCAGGGGGAAGACCTCGTGGTTCCGGTCCACGCCTTGCTCGTCCCAGGCCCGTTGCTCGGCCTCGACCGCCATCCGGTCCTCGGCGAACACGCGCTCGGTGAAGCGCCGGATGAACGGCCAGGCGAGATGAAGGGCCCCCGGGATCCTTGGCTTTTCAATCATGAGCAGACCGTAGACGTGATTGGTGCGCTGCTCGGTATCCTCCGGTACGTAGGCCACCCAGAGGGAAAACGCCGGAAGTTCGGCGTTCTCGGGGACCAGTTGGAGGGTCTGGTAGGGGTACGCGGTGCTGATGGTGATGACATCCGGCGATTTGCCGCCGCCGATGCCGTCGCCGGCGAGCAGGCCAGCGCCGCGGTCCTTCTTCCCGCTGACATGAGTGAACAGGTACCGGGCCTGCACTGATTGCGGGCCGGTGGTGTAGCCGAGGAGCCTGGGCTGGATCCTGCCGAGGATGCCCCGGTGCAGAAACTGGTGGTTCATGTCAAGGAGATTTTCGTGCATGAACGAGTAGTGGCAGTGCACGGTGCGGGAAAACGTCATGGTCTTATGCTTGGCGGAATCGAACTCCGGCAGTTCGGGTAGCGCTGTCGTGGCCGCCTTCTGCGGGTCGCCTGGGAAGACGAACACCAGGCCGTAAGCTTCGCGGACCGGATAGGCGCGGACACCGCGCGGCGGCCGGCCGGCCCCCTTGGGCAGATACGGTATCTGCGAGATGTGGCCGTTCCCGCGATAGGCCCAGGCGTGATAGCAGCAGCGGAGCGCGTCGCCTTCCACGACGCCCATGCTCAGCGGTACCTGGCGGTGGGCGCACCGGTCCTCCAGCGCGTAGACCGTGCCGCTCTCGCCGCGGTACAACGCGATCCGCTCACCCGCGAACGTGGCAGCGAACGTCTTTTTCTTCCGCACGCTCCTGGATACAGCGACCGGGTACCAGAAATCCGGATTGATCCCGGTGCGCCGAAGGTCAGCAATGGCTCCGGAACGGTGATCACGCAAGTGGTCCCGGCCACTCGCCGATCCCGCCGCGATTGCCCCGTCCTTCGCGGAAAGTGTCTCGGTCATGCACTTCTCCCTTGCACGCAGCTCACTGATACAAGACGCGGGGAAGGCGAGATCTCCGGTGTTAACGCTCCTCGGACAACTCCGTGCCGGTGAATTCATGCTGCGCCATCGCAGACCCCCGGTTCCGGCAGACCTCCGGCTACCCCGTCTGTGCAGAGGAGCACACGGCCCCACTGATACATCGGGCCGTGATCTCTCGGTCAGGCGGTGTACCCGCCGTTGGAGTCGAGCACGGCGCCGGTGATGTACGAGGCGGCCGGGCTCGCCAGGAAGGTGATGGCCGCCGCGGTCTCGGCCGGGTCGCACGCACTGCTCGCCGCGCAGCAGGGACTCGTGTTCATGGGGCGCACCGGCCTGGACATCGACAAGCTGAACGCGACCGCGCGCTCCCTCGCCGCTCAACTCCTGCCAGGCACCTGAGACGGTTTCGCCCCTGTAGCCGCTGGCTGTCACCCGCGTGCCGGTGGCGGGCCGGCGCGTGATTGAAGTCCTCCAACTGGGTAGAAACTAGCCAGGTCCAGGCCAGGAACGGCCGTGCCGCCCCTAGCGAAGTTCGGTAAGGAGCGCGTGGGATCCGTCCGGCTCGGTCATCTCGTAGTAGAGCCGGTGGCGTCCGCCAGGCAGCGGGACGATGTCCAGGTACCGCAGGCCGCCGCCGCAGTACGGCGAGGAGGCGAGCGGCTCGTTGCCGATCGGGGTCAGAACGGTCGGTTCGGTGCCGGTGGCGACCCCGGTCGGTTCGGTGCCGGTGGCGACCCCGGTCCGTTCCTCGTAGTTCTCCGCGGCGCTCGCCCGCCCGTCGTAGTAGGCGGTGACCGTGTCCCCGTCGAAGTGCACCGCGGTGACCCGCGTTCCCCTGGAGTCCCATTGGCCGGGCGTCCCGCTCAGCGCGGTGCCGTGCCACGTCCAGGCCAGGCCGTCGGCGCTGGTCGCGTACTCGGTGGTCATCTGGTCCGTCTGCAGCGGGTCATCCAGCGGGTGGCACGAGGCCCACAGATGCCACTGACCGCGGTGGTGCACGATCACCGGGTCCTTCACGCCGGTCTTGGCGTCGCCGGGCAGCACGGTCTCCCGGTCGCGGGGGTCGAACTCGGCGGGATGGGCGGCCTCGGTCATCTCCACGCGCCAGTGCTTGGTCCCGGTGGTCGCGCAGCTCAGGTACAGCCGCCAGCGTCCCTCCGGGGTGCGGACCAGGGCGGGCCGCTCCAGCGACTCGGTCGCCATATCCTCCTTGCCGATGGTCAGCACCGTGTCGAACTGCTCGCCGTCCACCGAGCGCGCCACCGCCACCGCGTAGCCGCGGCCCTGGCCGATGGGCCGCCTGAGCCGGTAGGCGAGGAAGATCTCGCCGTCGCCCGCGACCGCGCACGGCGCGCCGGACCAGAACCCGGGCCCGGTCCCCGGTGGTTCGGCGGCGACGACGCCCTGGTCGGGCCGGGGCAGCAGCATCAGGGGATCTCCTTCTCCTTTATTCACATCGGAATAATAGATAACACCATGGACCCGCCGGACGCATCCGTTCGGATCTTAGCGGGATCCGGTCGGGGCGGACCCTGACCGCGCCTGCTCCACGGACCTGTACGCCCAGTACGCTCGAGGTCGCCGCGGCGCTCGCCTGCCGCGAGGCGCCGGCTAAGACCGTCTCGTCCTGAGGAGCATGCGCGACGTGCCGCAGCCCTACCGCCATGGTGAACTCGTCATCGTCATCGACTGCTCGGACCTGGACCGTTCGGCCCGGCGATGATCGCAGCCGCGGTCAGCGGCCGCCAGCGGCTGCGCCACGGATGCCGGCCCGCGCGCCGATGGGGCCGGCTGGGCCCCGGAGGCGGGGACAGCCGCGCCGCAGTGACCGTCAGCGGCGCGCCCAGCTGGTCACCAAGCGAGGCGCCAAGCGGGGCACCAAGCGGGGCACCCGGCGCGGCTGGCCCGGTGCGGACCGCCCCGACCGCCGGGTCCAGGGCGAACGTGCGGGTCACCGGCTCCGGCAGCCAGCCCGTCGCGGGACGGACCGCCCCCGCCTCGGCCAGCAACGCCCCGGCGGTGGGACGCCGGCCGGGATCTTTGGCCAGGCAGCGCTCGATCAGCGGCCGCACCTCGGCGGGCAGGTGGTCCAGGTTCGGCAGGCTGTGCACCACGCGGTAAACCAGCGCGGGAGTCGACCCGGTACCGAACGGCCCCTGGCCCGTGGCGGCGTAGGCGAGCACCGCGCCCAGGCTGAAGATGTCGCTGGGCGGCCCGACCTCGCGGCCTTCGGCCTGTTCCGGCGACATGAAGCCGGGTGAGCCGACCACCAGGCCGGTATGCGTTAGCGCGCTGGCTTCGACCGCCCGGGAGATACCGAAATCAATGACGCGGGGCCCGTCCTGGGCCAGCAGCACGTTCGCGGGCTTGAGGTCGCGGTGCACCACGCCCGCGGCGTGGATCGCGCTCAGGCCCTCCGCCAGCCCTTTGGCCAGCGCCAGGACCGATGCCGCGGGCAGCGGCCCGTGGTCGCGGACCGCGTCGGCCAGCGACGGGCCTTCAACGTACGCGGTGGCCAGCCACGGCACCGGACCGTCAACATCCGCGTCGATCACGGGCGCGGTATACAGACCGCTCACCTTGCGCGCGACCGCGATCTCCCGCCGGAAACGGGCCCGGAATTCCGGGTCCTGGGCCAAATCAGCGCGGATAACCTTCACCGCCACAGGGCGGCCGCCCGGTGACAGACCGAGGTACACCCGTCCCATGCCGCCGGCGCCCAGTCGCCCGCGCAGCCGGTAGGGCCCGATCAACTGCGGATCCTCAGGCTGTAGCTCGTGCATCATGTCAATCCCGTCCTCACATCAAGAAGGACGCCTCCGGCGCGTCCCGCTCTACTAGCTACGCAGCCGGGCGCCCACCGGTTCATCCGGACCTAAGGGACAGGCGAAGGCCGCGAGACGCGCCTTACGGGACAAGCTCCAGGTATGACACGGCGGGCATCGGCAGATCGAAGGTGAACTCCAGCGGCTCCCCGGGCCGGCCGGCCACCGTGACCGGCGGGCACAGCTCGTCCAGCGTGTTCATCGCGCGCAGCAGCGGCCACTGCCCGTCCTCCGGCCAGGAAGCGCCGCGGCGCATCTGTTCCCAGGCCGCCGCGATGTTGGAGTGTCCCGCGTCGATGCGGTAGTGCCTGACCGTGTAACCGGTCCCATCCGAAACGGCCACCTGAAGCCGCACCAGGCGATCCAGCCGCGGGTCCCCGCCGATCTTGCCCTGATCCAGCGTGAGGTTCCAGGCCAGGATCCCGATCCGCCCGTCGTCGTACCGCCCGGCGAGCGCCTCCACCAGCCCGCCGGCCCCGTCCCCGGTGACCGATACGGGCAGCCGGTGCCGCCCCATCCCGGCGAGCAGCGCCAGCGCCCAGTACCTCGGCTTGCGCAGGTTCCCCACCGACAACAGCCCGAACCCCCCATGAAACAGCTCCGGCGGCGCGCCCAGCTCCTCGAAGTGATCCGAGGCGACCCAGTGCGACAGCGCCCCCACCCGGCCGAGCGCGGACGCCATGCCGCGGAGCAGGAACGCCGCGGCGAAGACGGTGTCGCCGACCCGGTTGAAGTGGGTCGGGGTCGTGCCCCACTCGGTCCACCAGACTGGGACCGTCCCAGGCCGCAGGTCGAGCGGCACGTTGCCGTAGACGTGCGAGGACAGGAAATCCAGCGGCGCGCCCGAGGCGTCCAGGTGGGCCAGGAGCTCGCGGGTCCAGCCTGCCGCCGCCGACGCCGGCCCGCCGACCCGCAGCCCGGGGTGCACGGACTTGATCGCGCGCGCGGACACGTCGTACAGCCGGAAGTACTCCTCCTGGCTGCCCGACCAGAACACGTCGAGGTTCGGCTCGTTCCACACCTCGAACGCCCAGTGGTCCGCCACCTCGGCCGCGCCGTAGCGCTGGACCAGGTGGGCGGCCAGCGCGCCGGCCAAGTCGGCCCAGCGGTCCCAGTCCTTCGGCGGCGAGATGACCGCGTCATAGCTGAAGACCGTCTGGCCCGGGTCGCGGGCCAGGTCACGGGGCATGAAGGAGAGCTCGACGACCGGCCGCAGGCCGATGTCCATCAGCTCGTCATAGACCCGGTCGACGCCGCTGAAGTCGTACGCGCGGCCCTCCCGGTAGACCCCGAGGTCGTCGCACAAGATGCCGTGCGCGCGCACGGCCCGCACGCCGAACTCGTCCCGGGCGATCCGCAGCGCCTCGCTCAGTTCGGCGCCGATCACCCGGCCTCCGGTCCGGTCCTGGCGCAGCAGGTAGCTCAGGTGCTCAGAGCCGATCATGGGCTCCCACGGCCGGGCCAGCTCGCCGGTGACCTCGCTGCCGACCTCGACCGCCACCACTCCGGTCCCGCCCGGGTCCGGCGTCGCCGCGACCGGTCCGGACAGCGGACCGGCGGACTCACCGTCGGCGACGGCGGCCACCGCGTAGTACCTGACGCGGCCGTCACCCGAGGTGTCCGCGTACGGCCCGGCCGGCACCGCGAGGACGTCCCCGCCGCCGTGATCCAGCGGCTCGAACGGCCCCGCGGCGTCGTCGGCCCGGTGGACGAGATACCCGGCCGCGCCCGGCACCGGCTCCCAGTCCAGCATCACGTGCCCCCGGCCCGGCACCGCGCGCAGCCCGCCCGGCGGCGTCAGCCGGCCTGGCCCGCCCGGATCCAGGCCAGGCCCGCGCCGCCGCCCGATCCGATGGTCCCAGTCGGCGCGCGCCTGCGCGGACCGGTTGGGGGCCGCCATGTGGTTTCTCCTAAGGATTTTTATCCCGAACGGACCGCGTGCGTGCGGCCCCTCAGCTATCAGCCCGCAATCGACATCGTCTCCATCGACAGGTACGTGTGCGCGGCCCAGGAGACCGGGTCGCTGGCGAAGTCCCGCTGGATCGCGCGGTCGTTCAGCGCGTTGTCCAGCGACGCCATGATCATCGACTGGTCGAGCACGAGGTCGCGGTGGCCGATCGCGCCGGTGACCGGGTTGACGGCGTCGAAGAAGCCGTCCGCCCCGTACACGCCAGGGTAGCGCGTGCGCAGCGCCTGGATGTTGGCGTAAGCCTGCTCCGGCGCGACGTCAAGCGCGAGGAAGGACGCGTGGGGGGTGACGACGTCCTCGGTGGCGCAGCCGTGGCATTGCGAGAGCCCTTCGTTCGGGTGGGTGGCGTTGGCGCCGGTGCCGTAGTACGGGAACTTCAGGCCCTCGACGCCGAACCCGCCGTACCCGCCGGTGTCATCGGCCGTGCTCGACGGCGACATTCCCCACACCGGGTAGTTCAGCTGCTGCGTGGCGTACTTGATCTGCACCGCGGCGGTGCGGACGTCCGCGAGCCCGAAGCTGCGCGTGCCCCAGGTGGTCTCCGGCACGACCACGTTCGGCATCAGCCCCTCGAACATCCCGCCCGCGAAGGTGGGGATGAAGGTCAGGCCGGAGCCGGGGTAGGTGTAGTGCCCCTCCCACACCGGGAACTGCTGGCCGGACTGCGGATCGGTGTAGGTCTGCCAGGAACCGCCCATCGGCCACTGCCCCTGCCAGGAGAAGTCGGGGTCGGTGCTCTGGCAGTCGGCGAACGGGGCCGGCGGCGGCAGTTCCCGCCAGCTGCGCCACCACACGTTGCCCGGCATCTGGTGCAGGCCCATGCCGATGTAGGCGGAGATCCGCGGGTCGCTGTAGAAGGCGCCGTTGTGGTAGTAGTGCGTCCAGTTACTGCCCTGGTCGGGCGGCAGCCCGACGTAGTACCCGCCGTACATCTGGCCGGTCGGCTGGTTCCCGGGGATCGCCGGGTTGGTGTTGCAGTGCGTCTCGGCCCGGCCGTCGTAGAAGATACCGAAGTTCATCGGCGCGACCAGGCTGTTCACCAGCGAGCTGATCTCGGGCATGGCCTGCCGGACCACGATCAGGCCCGAGGCGTACCAGCCGTTGTCCACGTTGGAGATGAAGGAGCAGTTGTCGAACGCGGGAGCCGCTCCGGCGGCGCAGTCCGGCTGGCCGGGGTTACTCAGCACGGCGCCGTTGGTCGTGTCGTACCACTGGTACAGGAAGCCGTCGTACCGCTGCAGGTGCGACACCTCGGTCAGCGTGGCCTCGATCCTGGCGCGCGCCTGGGGCTCGCTGATCAGCCCGAGGTCCCGGGCCGCGACCACCGCCCACAGGTACACGCCGATGTTGGCGGAGGAGGTGTACCGGCCGTACGCGGTGGGGGTGGCCGAACCCCCGGCGAAGGTGATGTTGTCCATCGGCAGGTTGGTCGCCGAGTCGACGTCCGCGCTATAGAACTTCCACGTGTCGCGGGCGATGGACATCAGCTCCGCCCGCTGCGAATGGCTCAGCCCGCCGTAGCGGGCTACCCCCGGCGTGCTGCCGGCGTGCGCCTGCTGAAGCGGAGCCAGCATCGCGATGATGACGACCGCGACGACCACCCACAGGTAGCCCGGCCTGATGATTCTCATCCATTGCCTCCTTATTGGTGCCCCCCTCCTATTCAGGACAGCCGCAGCTGCCTCCGAGCTGGAGGCGGACGGGCAGCTCAACCGTCCGCTGCGACAGCGCGGCGCCGCCGATGCGGTCCTCGAGCATCGTCACCGCCGTGTCGCCGAGCGCCGCCATCGGCTGGACCACGGTGGTGAGGCTGGGCCGCATGTGACGGCCGAGCTGGATGCCGTCGAACCCGGTGACCGCGACGTCACCGGGGACGCTCAGGCCCGCGTCCTGCAGCGCCGCCATGGCCCCGATCGCCGTCTGATCGTTGGCGCACACCAGGGCCCGCGGCGGCCGCCCGGTGGCGATGATCCGCTCGGCGACCCGGCGCCCGCCCGCGGTGGTGAAGTCGCCGTGGTAGGCGGGCAGACTGCGCCGCTCGCTGGCGCGCTGGCGGCCGAGCCCGGCCGTGGCCCGGCGGAACCCGTCGTGCCGGCTGGCCGAGTCCGGCGAGTCGGGCGGGCCCGCGATGAAGCAGATGTCCGTGTAGCCATGAGCGTCGGCCAGGTGCGAGGTCACCTGGTACGCGCCGGTTTCGTTGGCCACGGTCAGGTAATCGATGGCCCGGCCGCTCTCGCCGCCCTGGGTGGCCAGCAGGACCACCGGGATACGCGCCGCGACGTGCTCGATCATCGCGAGCGGCGCGGTGCGGGCCAGCACGACAAGCCCGTCGCACCGCCCCGCGATGCTCAGCACCAGGCCGCCGTCGTCGCGGTGGTGGCTGGCCGCGATGAGCATCGCGTACCCGCTGCGCCGGGCGGCCCGCTCCATGCCCCGGATCACCTCGTCGTACCAGTACGCCGCGTCGCCCTGCTCGGTGTCCTGGTCGCCGGTCAGGTCGGGAAAGCACAGGCCGAGCACGCCGGTCCGCCGCGCGGCCAGGTCCTTGGCAGCGCCGCTCGGCACGTAACCCAGTTCGCTGACCGCGGTGAGCACCTTGTCCCTGGTACCGGGCAGCACCCGCTCGTACCCCGCCAGCACCCGGGACACGGTCGCGGTCGACACCCCCGCCAGCCGGGCCACCTCGTACACACTGGGCCTGTCACGCACCGGGATATCCTCCCGTGTATGCGCATACGTATGCGCATACACGATCATCATCCGACAATTAGCCGGATTGAAGACCTCTCCCAGTCTGTTATCAATTCGTTACCAAAGGCACGCTCGACCTGGCCCACGCCGACCCGGAGGCTCTAGACCGTTTCACCCGAACCGGCTCCATCAGGCTGACCAGGCTGTTCAAGGACGCCGACCTGCGCGCCGACGCGATCAGGCGGGCCCAGGCCATCCATCGCAAGGCCCGCGAGCTGCTCGAGGAGCGCGGCATCAGGGCCGGCTCGGGCGGGACCCCGATGGCCGCGGCGGGCGCCGAAACCGCGAACCCGTTCGAGGCGTCCGTACGCTCGCGGCTGGCGGAGTACGGCATCACCGCCCGCGGCGTCCCCCGAAGCCCCCGCGTCCTCTGGCGTGGTCGCCACCAGGCCTCCGGTGATCCCCGACACCCGGTGAGCGCACGTGGGCGGCACGCCCGCCGCCCACGGGCGCGCCACCCGGCTTTTACCGGACTGCTCCTGGAACACCTTGACCAGGTGCTCGCAGAACGCGTAGCCGCAGCCGGCACCACACTCAGGCCTGCCCGCCAGCCCTGGTTGTATGCACGCCGCCCGGATATTCACGCCGGGCCGCCCCCTGGCCAGCCCCGCCGCCGCGCGGTTACCGTGAAGATCGACTGACCTGCGATGGAGGTGGACCATGACAAACCGGGCGCTGCTCGTGGTGGACATGCAGAACGGCTTCTGCCACCCGGACGGCTCGTTCAGCCGGATCGGCATGGGCCTGGAGGGCGCGCAGGACGCCGTGCGCAATGCTGCCGTCGCGGTCGCCCAGGCCCGCCGGGCCGCGATCCCGGTGGTGTTCACCCGGCACCTGTACCGGCCGGGCCGCGCCGACGAGGGCGGCGCGCTGATCGGGAACAGTCCCGCCCTGGCCGGCATCAACGGCCTGGCGGCCGGTTTCTGGGACGCCGACGTGGTGGACGAGCTCGGCTGCGGTCCCCAGGACCTGGTGGTGGACAAGGTCCGCTTCGACGCTTTCCAGTGGACCTCGCTCGAGCCGCTGCTGCGTGGCCTGCGCGTCACCGAACTGGTCGTCTGCGGAGTGGTCACGAACCTCTGCGTGGAGACCACGGTCCGGTCCGCGTTCATGCGCGACTACCCGGTGACCCTGCTCGCCGATTGCTGCGCCGCCAAGACCCGCCGCCTGCACGAGCTGTCCCTCGAGGTGCTGACCAGCTACCAGCTCGCCGAGATCGCCCGCATTAGCGAAGGCTTCACGGTGGACCTGAGGACCCCGGTCGGCGCTTGACCCTAGCGATCAGCCCAGGTTAAAAAGCTCAGCATTGCGGCTCGATGATCACCTTCAGCCCGGTGCGACGGGCCGCGTCCCCGAACGCCTCCCGTATCTCGCCCAGGCCCGCCCGGCTCGTCACCACGGAGCCGAGATTCACCACGCCCCGCTCGGCCAGGCTGATCGCCCTCGGGTACACCTCGTTCATCCGCCGCACCATCGCGATCGTCAGCCCCTTGCGCCGCGCGAGCGAGGCCCCGAACCTGATGCTGTCGTCGCCCGGGATGCCGGCCAGCACCACCCGTCCGCCCGGCCGCACCGAGGCCATGGCCAGACCGACCCCCTCGTCGTTGCCGGCCGCCTCGAACGCCACATCTACCCCGGCCCCGGTCAGCTCGCGCATCAATTCACCCTTAACGGCGAACGCCGCAGAATCAGCCACCTGGTCCGCGCCCAGCCGCGCGGCCGCCTCCCGCCGGTGCGCGAGCGGCTCGATGGCCAGCACCGAACTCGCGCCCGCCGCCTTCAGCACACCGATGAGCAGCAGCCCGATCGGCCCGCAGCCGATCACCGAGGCGGTGCCGCCGAACGGCAGGTGCCCCAGGTCCACGGAGTGGATCGCCACCCCGAGCGGCTCGAGCATGGCGCCGTCCGCGTCGGACAAACGGTCGGGCAGCGGGTGCAGCAAGCCCGTCGGCCAGGCCATGAGCTCGCGCATCATGCCGTCGGTCCCGCCGTGCCCGGAGAACGCCAGCCGGTAGCACAGGTTCCGGTAGCCGTCCCGGCAGGCGCGGCACGTTTCACACGGAATCGCCGGGTCGATCGCCACCCGCTCGCCGCTCCGCGGCCCCTCGGCGATCACCCCCGCGCCCTCGTGGCCGAGCACGAGCGGGTGCGTGAGCTTGGCGTCGCCGATCGCGCCCTCGTCCCACCAATGCAGGTCAGAGCCGCAGATGCCGACCGCGGTGACCCGCACCAGGCTCATCCCCGGCGCCGCCTCCGGCACCGGCTCGTCCGCCACCCGCAGGTCGCCAACCGCGTGGAGTCTCGCTGCGCGCACCCGTTCTTCCTCTCGTCGGCTTCATGTCATTTTTATCCCGAACGAGTGGGTCATCAGCCCTGCGCCACCTCCACGCCTCCGGTGGTGAGGCGCTCCGACCGGTTGACCAGACGGCGAAACCAGTGATCCCCGGACGGGCGGCCGGGGATCACTGGCTCGGCGCGGGCTGCAGGGTGCCCGCCTGGACCCTAGGCGGCTGGGCCGGTAGCCAGGGTCACGGAGGTGGTGTGCGACTGGCCGGCCTGGTCCAGCCAGGTGATCGAGACCGAATCGCCGGGGTGGTACTTGACCAGCGCGTGGGCGACGTCCGAGGCGGAGGAGACCGACTGGCCGCCGATCGAGGTGATCACGTCGCCGGCCGTCAGGCCGGCCTTGGCGGCCGGGGACCCGGACACGGCCTCGGCGATCGTGGCGCCGGAGCTGCCGGTGCCGCCCTGGCCGCCGAAGCTACTCTGCGGGGCGAAACCCACGCCCAGGAAGGCGGTGGCGCCGATGTGCACGGTGGCCGAGGTAGTGCCCGCCTCGATCTGGCTGGCGATGGAGGTCGCATCGTTGATCGGGATCGAGAAGGCCTGGGTCTGGCCGGCCTGGCCCTGGGACTGGAACGTGTACCCCGTGGAGGCCGCGGTGTCCATGCCGATCACCTGGCCGTAGGAGTTGACCAGGGGACCGCCCGAGTCGCCCGGCTGGATGTTCGCGTTGGTCTGGATCAGCCCGGTCAGCTGCTCGCTCACGCCTGAAGACTGGTCCGACGCGGTGATCGACTGGTTCAGGGCGGTGACCGTGCCGGCGGCGACCGACGGGGTGCCGCCCGTGCCCCCCGCGTTGCCGAGGGCGACCACGCTGTTCCCGGTCTGCACGCTGGAGGAGTTGCCCAGGCTGGCGGTGGTGAGGCCGGACGCGTTCTGCAGCTGCAGCACCGCCACGTCGTGGCTGGCGTCGTAGCCGACCACCGTCGCCGTGTAGGTGCGCCCGTTGCCGATGTCGGTGACCTTGATGGAGGTCGCGCCCTGGATCACGTGGTTGTTCGTCAGCACCTCGCCGTTTGAGGTCAGCACGATGCCGGTGCCGGCCGAGGTGGCCTGCTGCAGTCCGTCGGTGGAGACGACGTCGACCAGCCCGGGATCCACCTGGGCCGCGATCTGGCTGGTGGAAAGCACGGTCTTCGAGGTGGCGGTGGCCGTGCCCGCCGAGGTCGGGCTCAGGCCGCCGATCAAGCCGCCCGCGACGGCGCCCGCGGCGAGCGCGACCGCGCCCGTCATGATCAGCCGGCGCTTGTGGCTCGGCCGTCGCGGTGGCGGCGGCGGCGCGCTGGCAAACCCGGGTCCTCCCGGGTAGCCGGCTCCGCCGCCGAAACCAGGTCCGGCCAGGTAGCCCCGCTCCTGCTCGGATTCATTCGGGTCGTAGGTCTGGGTCATGGCTCTCGCCCCCAACTAGGTGCCGCCCTGCGGCTTCGTCCTTTCGTTACGTTTTGATCATCGGTTCCGGACCTTGAGGGGAGCCAAGGGTAAGCCTCTGTTAAGCCGCAGGTTTCCTGAAGGCCTGCTTAAGGCGTTCAGGTTCACGGGTTCCCGTCCCGCGTCGTCCCGCCCTGCGCTGTCTTCCTCCGGGGCGCTCTCACCGCCTAGCCACTCGCGCACCGCCAGCCCCACCAGGGCTGGCACCAGGTCCCTGGACCGCCGGACCAGCCACGCGGTGCCCTTGGTAGCCATCCAGCCGGCCTCCGCGAGCCTGGTCGGCGGCGGGCTTGACAGCTCGGGGTCGGGGCCGGGGCCGACCGCGTACCCGGACGCGGCCAGCAGGGCGTGGAAGCGGCATGCGATGAGGCGGTGCCCGCGCTCGTTCGGGTGCAGCCGGTCCACGCTCCATTACCGGCGCTCGTAGGTGGCGGGGTCGCGGGCCGCGTCCAGGTGCACCGTCCCGTGCCGCAGCGCCACCTGGTCTACGGCCGCGTTCACTGCGCGCATCCGGCGGGCCAGCGGCCGGGCCAGCGCCCCCGGCAGCCCGAACATCTGCCCGGGATCGGGCAGCCGCACGGTGAGCACCTGCGCGCCGGCGGCCCGCAGCGCGGCCACGGTGCGGCCGATCGACGCGCCGGTCCGTTCCGGGTCGAAGCCGCCGCGCAGCGTGTCGTTGATCGCCACCACCACGCTGGCCACGTCGGGCCTCAGGGCCGTCGCGGCCGATCCGCTCGAACTCGGCCGCGGCCCAAACGGTGGTGCAGATGACCTGCTGGTACGCCGTGGCCGTGCGCCGGTTGAGCCAGTCGGCGACGGCGCGGGAAAGCCCGGGCGCGGTTATCCGGAGCGGTGCCAGCCGCAGCGGTGCCAGCCGCAGCGGTGCCAGCCTCAGCGGTGCCAGCCTCAGCGGTGCCAGCCTCAACAATGCCAGCCTCAACAATGCCAGGCTCAACAATGCCAGGCTCAGCAGGGCCGTGACGCTCTCGTGCGACACCATGGCGGCGGGCACGCCGTGCTCGCCCGCCCACGCCCCGGTCCAGCGCAGCGTGGTCCGGTCCGACACCTCGAGCGCGTCCGGCCGCAGCCGGGCCAGCAGCCCGGCCAGCCGCCGCCTGCGCCACAGCACCCGGTACCCGCCGGTGAACGGCACCCGCGGCGCGCGCAGCGTGATCACCCGGCCCTGCGCGGTCTGCCGGTCGCTGTCCCGCTCGCCCGGGATGATCAGCACCGGCTCGTGCCCCGCGGCCAGGTAGCCCGCGCCTAGCTCGGTCAGCGAGGTGCGCAGCCCGCCCGAGTGCGGCGCGACGAAGTTGGCCAGCCGGACGATCCTCATATCGACACCTTGGCGGGCCTAGTCTGGCCGAGCACCGCGGCGTAGTGCCCGATCAGCTCGTCGGTCAGCGCGGGCCAGCTCCGGCCGAGGACCTTGCGCCGTCCGGCCGCGCCGAACGCCGCGCGCGCCGCCGGATCGGCGGCCAGCCGCGCCACCGCGGCAGTGAGCGCGTCCGGGTCCGAAGGCGGCACCAGGTATCCGGTCACCCCGTCCGCCACCAGGTCAAGCGGCCCCCCGGCGGCCGGCGCGACCACCGGCAACCCGCTCGCGGCGGCCTCCTGCAGCGTCTGCCCAAACGTCTCATAGGGCCCGCTGTGCACGAACACGTCGAGACTGGCGTAGATGGCCGCCAGCTCCTCGCCCCGGCGCTCGCCAAGGAAGATGGCGTCCGGAATCTGCTGGCGCAGCATCGCCTCGGCCGGCCCGGCCCCCACGATGACCAGCCGGACCCCGTCCAGCGCGGTGATCCCGGCCAGCAGCTCGACGCGCTTCTCGGTGGCCAGGCGGCCCACGTAGCCCGCGAGCAGCTCGCCCCTGGGCGCCGGCGCCCTGCCCTCCTGCGCTGGGCCTCCCTGCCCTGCCCTCCTGCGCTGGGCCCTCCTGCGCTGGGCCCTCCTGCGCTGGGCCCTCCTGCGCTGGGCCCTCCTGCGCTGGGCCCTCCTGCGCTGGGCCGTACCGCGCTGGGCCTCCCTGCGCTCGGCCCTCCTGCGCGAGTAGCGCCGCGCGCAGATGCAGGCTGCGCTTGGCCGGGTCGAAGCGCCGCGTGTCGACGCCGCGACCCCACAGCCAGACGTTGTCGATGCTCTGGCCCAGCAGGCCGGTCGCGGTGACCGTGGACGGCGCCAGCGTGCGCGCGGCGCTGTTATGGATGCCGCGCAGCCAGCGCCAGGCGAACGCCTCGCCGGCCCGGCCGAGCCGGTAGGCCCGGGCGTAGGACGGCAGGTCGGTCTGGTAGACCGCGATCGTGGGCAGTCCGAGCCGCCGGGCTACGGCCGCGCCGTGCGCGCCTAGGCACACCGGGCTGGCCAGGTGCACGACCTCGGTCCGGTGCCGGACAAGCGCGGCGCGGACCCGGCGGCTGGGCAGGCCGAGCCGGAAGCTCGGGTAGCCGGGCAATGGCACCGCGGGCACGCGCACGACCGGGAAGGGGAACGAGTCCGCGGTCCGAACCGGCGGTTGCGGTGCGACGACGAGCGGATGGTGGCCATAGCTGGTGAGGAGTTCGGCGACACGCAGGACGCAGTGCGCAACGCCGTTGACGTCGGGCGGGAACGACTCGGTGATAATCGCGACCCTCATGCTCACAAGGTGCGATATCAACGGATCGTGGCATCGCAGCCGCCGTGACTTTCAAGCGAAAGTTCCGTGACTTCTTGGCTGTGCCAGCCCGGAGGGACACTCCGCCGCTTGGGGATACCCCAGGCCCCGATAGCCCGGAACCCCGATAGGCGACAATCACCCCATGGACTCCACCTGGCACCCCATGGACGCCACCTGGATTGTGCGGCTGGACGCGCCGGGCGACGGCCCGCGGCTCGCGGTCAAGGATTGCATCGACCTGGCGCGCCTGCCCACCACGGTGGGGTGCCAGCTGATCGCGGAACAGGCGAGCCCGGCGGCCAGGGACGCCGCCGTGGTGGCGGCGGCCCGGCGGGCCGGGGCCAGGATCGTCGGCAAGACCAACCTGACCGAGCTGTGCTGGTCCGCGACCGGGGTGAATCCGTGGTCGGGCACGCCGGTGAACCCGCTGGATCCCGGTCGGCTGCCCGGCGGGTCGTCGAGCGGCTCGGCGGTCGCCGTCGCGGCGGGGGAGGCGGACGTGGGACTGGGCACCGACACCGGCGGTTCGGTGCGGATCCCCGCGGCCTGCTGCGGGGTCGCCGGCCTGAAGACCACCTGGGGCCGGGTGCCGCTCGACGGTGTGTACCCGCTGGCCCCGTCCATGGACACGGTGGGGCCGCTCGGCGCGGACGTGGCCGCGGTGGAACTCGGGATGCGCCTGATCGAGCCTGGCTTCGCGGCCGGATCCAGCCCGTCCCAAGTGGGCCGGATCCGTCCGGAGATCGGCATCGACCCGGCGGTCGATGCCGCGGTCGACGACGCGCTGGCCGTGGCCGGCTTGCGGGTCACGGACGTCGCCGGGTTCGATTTCGCCGCCGCGGTCGATGCCGCCGCGTTGCTTATCGACGTCGAGGGCTACCAGGCGAACGCGCATTTGATCCCGCAGCTTGACCGGCTCAGCCCGCACATTCGGCGCAACATGACCGGGGCGGCCGCGATCACCGGCGACAAGCTCGACGCCGCGAACCGCGCCAGGCAGGCGGTGCGTGACTGGTTCGCCGCCATGCTGGACGGCCATCCGTTCCTGGCCCTGCCGACGCTGGTGGGCCCGCCGCCGCTGCTCGGCGAGCGGGCCATGCCGCTCACCGTCCTGACCGTGCCGGCCAACCTGGCTGGCCTGCCGGCGCTGGCCCTGCCGGTTCCCGGCGGCCCGGCCGGCCTGCCCGCGTCCCTTCAGCTCATCGGGCCGCCCGGCGGCGAGGAGCAGCTCATCGCCCTCGGCCGCGTTATCGAAGCCGCGATCGCCGCGCGCTGAACTCCCGCCGCCCCACCCTCGCTCTCCTCCGGCAGCGGTGTCAGGTGAGCCCGTGCTGGTAGGCGTATGTAACGGCCTGGGCTCGGTCACGGACGCCGGTCTTGGCGAACAGGTGGTTGATATGGCTCTTTACCGTGGTCTCGCTGACCATGAGCTGGCTCGCGATCTCGGCGTTCGACAACCCCTGGGCGATCAGCGAGAGCACTTCGGCTTCGCGTGCCGTCAACCCGCCGGGTAGTGGCGACGGGTCAGCCCTGGGCGGGCTGCTGGTGATGGCGTCCAGGAGGTACTGCTGAACGGCGGGGTCGATGGCGGCCTGGCCGCGGGTGACCCGCTCCAGTGATTCGCGGATTTCCTCCGGGCCGACGTCTTTGGTGAGGTAGCCGCGGGCCCCGGCGCGCAGTGCGTCGATGACGGAGCGGTCGTCGGCGTACGTAGTGAGCACGAGCACCTTGATGCTGGCGTCGAGTTCACGCAGACGGCGGGTCGCCTCGACCCCGTCGCAGTGAGGCATGCGGAGGTCCATCAGCACGACGTCTGGGCGAAGCTGGATCGCCAGTGCTATCGCCTCATGGCCGTCGGCTGCCGTCCCCACGACCTCGACACCCGTGAGCAGCCTGAGCAGGGTCCCGAGTCCCTCGCGGACCACGCGCTGGTCATCCGCCACAAGGACGCGGATCGCCCGGTTCATTTCGGCACCCGCAGTTCGACTAGGAACCCGTCGCGGGTGGGCCCGGCGGCGAGCGTGCCGCCGAGCAGCTCGGCCCGTTCCCTCATGCCCGTGAGGCCATAGCCGGTCCCGTCACTCAGAGCCGGGGGCTCGCCGCACCGGTTGAAGTTCTCGATGGCCAGCCTGGTCTCAGATGGCTCATATGCGAGCCGGATCTCGACCCGGTCGGCGCGGGCGTGCTTGCGGATATTCGTCAGCGCCTCCTGAGCGACGCGGTAGAAGGTCAGTCGGCCATCGGTGCCCAGATCCCGCTCGTCACCGGTCACGGCCACCTTGCAAGCCATGCATTGATCGGCTTCGAACTCGGCCGCTAGATCCGCAAGACGCTCGGGACCGGGCAGCGCCTCGTCGCGTAGCATGCCGATCGCGCGCCTCGCCTCTTCCAGCCCGGTCTTGGCCAGCCGGAGCGCCCGGCCGATCGCGTCCTCAGCCTGCGTGTCCCCTTGGCGCATTAGCAGCCTGGCGGTCTCAAGGTTCAGCACCAGGCCGGACAGTGAGTGGGCTAGCACGTCGTGCATCTCGCGGGCCAGGCGCTGGCGCTCGGCCAGTTTGGCCGCTTGGGCTTGCGCGGCTCGGGTCTGTTCCAGCTCGGTGAGCAGGAGTTCTGCCCGCTCGTTGCTCTCCCTGAGCATTCCGGCGAATAGCGAGAGCAAATAGAAACCCAGAACGCCGAAGTCATTCAGGACAATGCCCACGATGGGCGCGGTTCCGTTTGACACCCAGGCCAAGGAGATGGCGCTGAGAGCGGCGCCGACCACCACGCTGCTCAGGACAACTGGCAGTATCAGCGCGGCCAGGCTGATGGCTGGGAAAACCCCGAGGAATCCCGCGCGGTTGGCCTGCAGGCCGATGAGCCCCGCCGGGCTGACCGCGGCCACGAGCAGCACAGCCCCGTGCACCACCGGCCGGCTCTGAGGCAGCCACATCGCAGCGATGGTGGCGCCGCAGAAGGCGATGAGAGCGGCCGCGACGCCAAGCGCCTCGCCGTGGCCACCCGGAGCTGGCCGCGCCTGGAACGAGGTGATGACCACGAACGCGATCGCGGCCAGGGCGAGGATGCGGACCGACAGGAAGATCGCCTGTTCGCGACCCCGCGCCCGTTCCAGCCCGGATACGCCAGCCGTGGCGGCGGGCCTGAAGCTCACGGTTAAACCGTACGGCGCGATCGCGTCGTCGTCTCCCCTCCGGCGGGTGGATTCACTGTGGCCAGGCCTCCACCCGCGGGTGGAGGCCTGGCCACCTACGGGTGAGGTTCGGGTGGCAGTAAAGCTCCACCGCCGCGCCGAAGACGCGCAAGTCGTACCGTAGCAAGCTTGCTGCCGAGACCCGCCCGGCCCGAGGAGCGAGATGGACGGCACCAAGCAAGGCGACGCAGGCCAGGCAGCCACTGCCTCCGGCCATGCGGAGACTGTCGTCAGCGTCCGCGGCCTGGTTAAGCGCTACGGCGGCCACGAGGCCGTCGCAGGCATTGACTTCGACGTGCGGCCCAGGGAGATATTCGCATTCCTCGGCCCGAACGGCGCGGGCAAGACCACCACGGTGGAGATCCTCGAAGGCTTCCGGCCGCGCACCGATGGACAGGTTTCTGTCCTGGGGCAAGACCCGGCCACGGCGGGCGGGGCCTGGCGAGACCGGGTGGGAGTTGTCTTGCAGGAGTCAGAGCCCGAGCCCGGCTTGTCCGTACGGGAGTGCCTGGCTATGTACGCCCGGTTCTACCGCTCGCCGAGAGACATCGACGAGACCATCGCCCTGATGGGCCTCACCGACAAGGCGGGCACGCTGGGAACCAGGCTCTCCGGCGGTCAGCGGCGCCGTGTCGATTTCGCGCTCGCGCTCATCGGCGACCCGGAGCTCATCTTCCTGGACGAGCCGACCACCGGATTCGACCCCTCCGCCCGCCGCGCCGCCTGGGAGGTGGTGGCCCGGCTCCGGCAACTCGGCAAGACGATCTTCCTCACGACCCATTACATGGACGAGGCCGAATACCTGGCCGACCGGATCACAGTCCTTTCCGGCGGCCGCGTCGTGGCTCACGGCACCCCGCGGACACTGGGCGGACGCGACCACATGACCACGGCCATCAGCTTCACACTCCCAGATTACGTGCAAGCGCGTGACCTGCCTGGCGGGCTGAGTCCGCTCACCGAGCCAGGGCCGGGAGGACTGACCGTCTTGCACAGCGAGAGCCCGCTCGTCCACCTGCAGATGCTCAGCAACTGGGCGCTCGGTCGCGGCTTTGACCTCCCTGATCTCGACGTCCACCGCCCGACTCTGGAAGAGGTCTACCTCTCCCTCACCGGCCCCTCCCTCACCGGCACTGCGAGCGAAAAGGATCACCGATGATCAGGATGGCCTTGCACCTGTTCCGCTACGATCTGCGGGCTTTTCTCCGCAACCGCCAGTCGCAGTTCTTCACCCTGGCTCTGCCGGTACTTTTCCTGGTGATCTTCGCTTCGCTGTTCGGCGGCAAGGGTCATACCACCCAGGTCGCCGGCGGCCGGATCAGCACGTCGGTGTATTTCGTGCCCGGCATCATTGCACTGGGGGTGATCGCGGCTTGCTTCGGTAACCTGGTGGCCTCGGTGACCGCGCAGCGCGAACGCGGCGTCCTGAAGCGGCGGCGCGCGACACCGGTCCCGGCGGGCGCCCTCATCGCCGGCCGCGTGCTCACCGCTGTCGTCATCGCCGTGGTCATGGCCGCCGTGCTGCTTGGCATCGGGTGGGCCGCCTACGCCGCTCACGTCCCCGGCCGCACCGCCTTTGCCCTCGTGGTCACCGTGGTGATTGGCGCCGCCTCCTTCTGCTGCCTTGGTTACGCGCTCACCTCGCTAATCCGCAACGAAGATGCCGCGCTCCCCACCACCCAGGCGCTGCTGCTGCCGCTCTACTTCATCTCGGGGGTGTTCGTCGCCGTCACGATACTGCCACAGTGGCTGGCCGACGTGGGAGAGATCTTTCCGGTCCGGCACCTGGCCAACGCGCTGCTCATCGCCTATAACCCGCACACGACCGGGCTGGGTTTCGCCGGCCAGGATCTGCTGATCGTGGCCGCATGGGGAGCCGCGGGTTTTCTTATCGCTCTCCGCAAGTTCAGCTGGCTGCCGCTCGGGCGCTAACCCCGGGCATTCAGCGTGATCACAGGAGGAAGACCATGGCCAAGGAAGTCGAAACCCAGACCGGACGATGCGCCACCCACGGAACAGTCCAGGCCACACGGGAAATCCCGAAGATGGGATTCCCCATCGTCGTCTTTGCCGTCTGGCGGGCCATCGCCAAGCGCCGTCCATTTCTCTGCCCGCAGTGCGGAGCGGCGGTCGAGGCGGACTGAGCCCCAGGCTGCACTACGTCCTGAGCCACCCCTAGGCCTTCTCCGGGGCCATCGAATGTGGTCATCGCCGTGAGTAAGAATGGTGACCGATGGCCCCATTAGGAGGGAGTCGCCGATGAGTGCGCTGGCGGACACGCAGAGCGTCGCCTGGTCCGGGGCTTCGCTGCGGCGATTCCTGCACGGGCTGCCCGGGGTGGACCAGGTGGGGGCGGAGGCCCGCGCGGCCATGCTGGCCAGCAGGTCCATCAAGACCACGGCCAAGCAGTGGGCGCTCGACGCCGCGATCTCGATGATCGACCTGACCACGCTGGAAGGCCAGGACACGCCGGGCAAGGTCCGCGCGCTGTGCGCCAAGGCCAAGCGCCCCGATCCGGCCGACCCGACCGCGCCGATGGTCGCCGCCGTCTGCGTGTATCCGGACCTGGCCCACGTCGCGGCGGCCGAACTCAAGGGCAGCGGCGTGCACGTGGCCAGCGTGGCCACCGCGTTCCCCAGCGGCCGGACCAGCCTGGACGTCAAGCTGGCCGACGTGAAGTACGCGGTCGCGGCGGGCGCCGACGAGGTGGACATGGTGATCGACCGCGGCGCCTTCCTCGCCGGCCGTTACCAGGAGGTGTTCGACGAGGTCACCGCCGTCCGGGATGCCTGCGGCTCTGCTGCCGTTCCCGGCTCCGCCGGGGGTGTTCATCTCAAGGTGATCCTGGAGACCGGCGAGCTCGTCACACTGGACAACGTCCGGCGCGCGTCGTGGCTGGCCATGCTGGCCGGCGCCGACTTCATCAAGACCTCGACCGGCAAGGTCACCCCGGCCGCGACGCTGCCGGTGACCCTGGTCATGCTTGAGGCCGTGCGCGACTTCCGCGAGACGCACGGGCGGCAGGTCGGCGTCAAGCCGGCCGGCGGCATCCGCACCGCCAAGGACGCCCTCCGCTACCTGGTCCTAGTCAACGAGACGGCGGGGGAGGACTGGCTGGATCCCCGCTGGTTCCGCCTGGGTGCCTCCAGCCTGCTGAACGACCTGCTCATGCAGCGGACCAAGATGGCCACCGGCCGTTACTCGGGTCCTGACTACTTCACCGTGGACTTATCCACCTGTCAGCCCTGCGTCTATCAGCCGGTCATCGGGCCGAACCTGGCCAGCTAGCTGATGCTTTCCCGGGTCGGCCGACGCAGCATCAGGAAGGAGGGATTAGCAGGCAACCTGGAGGAACGATTCATGCTTCGCGTCTCGCAGGCACCCGGCACTGGCCGGACCCGGGTCGCTCAGCGGCCGGCGGCCGATGCGGCACCGGCCCGGAGCGCCCATCCCCTGCGCACGATAGCCGTGGATATCGTGGCTCCGATCGGCTTGTACTACGGCATTCTCGCTGATAACCGGCAGTCCACGAGCCCTGCTCGTCCGTGACGGCCTGGTCACCGCGGGCTGGGCCGGCTATATGTACCTCAGCCTGCTCGCCAGCCGCCCCGCCACCTTCACGGTGTCCCGCGCGCTCCTCGAGGGCCGGCGCGTCTTCGACCCCGCCACACGTACCTGGGTCCGGCCGGTGAGCCAGTCATGGGACGACCTCTGGCAGCGACTGCCCCGATTCCGGCGTATCTGGCGCATCTGCACCGTCATCTGGGGCACCGCGATCCTCGCCGACGCGGTGATCCGCGTCGTCATGGCCTACACGCTCCCGATCGGCCTCGTCCCGGGGCTCGGCGGCGCGCTGTGGCCGGTTACCTTCATCGTGCTGCAGGTCGCTACGAATGTCTTGTTCGCCCGATCCGGGTTCTGGCGCATCCTGCGGACCGGGGCTGCGTAAACGAGCGGTATCGTGACAAGCGTTGGACAGCAAAGATGCCAGGCCATGAGGGGGTCGTGACGATGAAAAGAACCCCGCCTTACTCCACCCTGGGCTGACATGCCTAAGTTCGAGTACGCGCCCGCACCGGAGTCGCGGGCCATCGTCTCCCTGCGCGAGTCCTACGGGCTTTTCATCGGCGGCGAGTTCACTCCGGGCGTGGACGGGCGCGCGTTCAAGACCATCTCGCCGGCCACAGAAGAGGTCCTGGCCGAAGTGACCGAGGCCGGCCCGGCCGACATCGACCGCGCGGTGAGCGCCGCCCGTCAGGCATACGAGCACACCTGGTCGCAACTGCCGGGAAAGGAACGAGCCAAGTACCTGTTCCGAATCGCCCGGATCGTTCAGGAAAAAGCTCGTGAACTTGCCGTTCTGGAGTCGCTCGACAATGGCAAGCCCATCCGCGAGTCACGCGATGTCGACATCCCGCTGGTCGCGGCGCACTTCTTCTACCACGCCGGCTGGGCCGACAAGCTGGAGTACGCCGGGTACGGTCCGGCGCCGCGGCCGCTCGGGGTGGCCGGCCAGGTCATCCCGTGGAACTTCCCGCTGCTGATGCTGGCCTGGAAGATCGCCCCGGCGCTGGCCTGCGGCAACACGGTAGTGCTCAAGCCGGCCGAAACGACGCCGCTGACCGCGCTGGCGTTCGCGGAGATCTGCCAGCAGGCCGACCTGCCGCCGGGCGTGGTCAACATCGTCACCGGGGCGGGGGAGACCGGCCGCGCTCTGGTTGAGCACCCCGGCATCGACAAGGTGGCGTTCACCGGCTCCACCGAGGTCGGCAAGGCCATCGCCCGCGCGTGTGCCCCTTCGCGCAAGAAGGTGACCCTCGAGCTGGGCGGGAAGGCCGCCAATATCGTGTTCGAGGACGCGCCCGTCGACCAGGCGGTCGAGGGGATCGTGAACGGCATCTTTTTCAACCAGGGCCACGTGTGCTGCGCCGGCTCGCGGCTGCTGGTGCAGGAGTCGGTGTACTCCGAGGTGCTGGCGGCCCTGCGGCGGCGGCTGGAAACGCTGCGGCTGGGGGACCCGCTCGACAAGAACACCGACGTGGGCGCCATCAACTCCGCCGCCCAGCTGGCCAAGATCCGCGAACTCTCCGAGGTCGGCGAGGCGGAGGGCGCGCAGCGCTGGTCACCGCCGTGCGAGCTGCCGGTGAAGGGCTTCTGGTTCCCGCCGACGGTGTTCACCGGGGTGTCGCAGGCGCACCGCATCGCGCGCGAGGAGATCTTCGGGCCGGTGCTCTCGGTGCTTACGTTCCGGACGCCGGCCGAGGCAGTGGAGAAGGCCAACAACACGCCGTACGGGCTGTCGGCCGGGGTCTGGACCGAGAAGGGGTCGCTGATCTTGTGGATGGCCTCCCGGCTGCGGGCCGGCGTGGTGTGGGCGAACACGTTCAACAAGTTCGATCCGACATCGCCGTTCGGCGGCTACAAGGAATCCGGCTACGGCCGGGAGGGCGGGCGGCACGGGCTGGAGGCCTACCTCGATGTCTGACCATGCTGTCCGGTCTGACGGGGCCGCCCGGTCCGACACCGCCGCCCGCATCGCCGTGCGGAAGACGTACAAGCTGTACATCGGCGGGGCCTTTCCCCGCTCGGAAAGCGGAAGGTCCTACGTGGTGACCGACCACAAGGGCGGCTTCCTGGCCAACGCGGCGCTGGCGTCCCGCAAGGACGCGCGGGACGCGGTCGTGGCCGCGCGGAAGGCCTTCGGCGGCTGGTCGGCGGCGACCGCCTATAACCGGGGACAGGTGCTGTACCGGGTCGCCGAACTGCTCGAGGGCCGCCGGGCGCAGTTCGCCGCCGAGGTACGTTCGGCCGAGGGAGTGGGGGCGCGCCAGGCGGAGGCGGTCGTGGACGCGGCCGTCGACCGCTGGGTCTGGTACGCCGGCTGGGCGGACAAGCTCACCCAGGTGCGCGGGGCGGCCAACCCGGTGGCCGGGCCTTACTTCAACTTCTCGCTGCCCGAGCCGACCGGCGTGGTGGCGGTGATCGCGCCGCAGGCCTCGAGCCTGCTCGGCTTCGTCTCGGTGGTCGCGCCCGCGGTGGTCAGCGGCAATACGGTGGTGGTGCTGGCCGGCGAGCGTTTCCCGCTGCCCGCTGTATCGCTGTCCGAGGTGCTCGCGACCTCCGACGTGCCCGGCGGCGTGATCAATGTGCTGACCGGGCGTACGGCCGAGATCGCGCCCTGGCTCGCCTCGCACATGGACGTCAACGCCATCGACCTGTGCGGCGCGTCCGGCTCGTCCCCCAAACTCGCGAACGACCTGGCCGTCGCCGCCGCGGAGAACCTCAAGCGGGTCGTCCGGGCCGGCGAGGAGGACTGGACGCTGCCCCCCGGCCTGGAGCGCATGCGCGCCTACCTGGAGACCAAGACGGTCTGGCACCCAGCCGGTACCTAGGCCGGCCCGTCCGGTCCCCGCTGTTCGCTCGCTGGCCACCGCGCGTTGTCCTGTCGGCAGTCGTTTCCGAATGTGTGTCCTAGTCGGCCCTCGAGCACCTCGCCCGCGTGGCGGCCGACATCGAAGCCGGGCGCGCGGAGGTGCCGCCGCGCTGGCAGCTCGACCGGCCGAGTCCGGGGATCTTGGTGTGGACGACTCCCGCAGGACGGCGTTACGCATCCGATCTGACTGGCGAGCCGCTGCCGTTGCCGCCTCCCTGAGGGCGGCCCGGTCGAAGGGACGTCAGCCTGTGCTGGTTTGCACATGGTGAACGACGCTCCGGGTAGGTGTGGTGAAGCAGGCAATCGTCTGCGCGGGTTTCCCTGCCTGGAGGAAGAATGCCTACTACACTGCAGCCCGTCATCGCGACCCCGAGCATTCCCCTGTTGCTGGCGTTCTATAAGGCGTTGCTCGGCGCCGTGGAAATCTCGCGCGTGCTCCAGGATGGCCCGCCCTTCTACGTCGGCCTGCAGATCGGCAACGCCGAACTCGGCGTGGTGGCCGACGGTGACGCTCGCTGATGCCCCGCAGCGGATCCTGCTCAACGTGAACGTCGCCGATCTGGGCATCGGGGACGTGGACGGGCTGCTTGAGCACGTGGAGACCCTGGGCGGGCGGGTGCTCGGCCCGCCGAGCAACATGCCGTGGGGGCAGCGTGTGGCGCACATCCAGGATCCGGACGGGAACACCGTCAACCTCACCGAGCCCATCTAAGCCCGGCTCACCCCGGGCTCCTGCATACCGGGACCGGTCGGCAGGTCCGCCCTTGCGATCAGGTAGACGCTCGTTCCCTGCTGCTGCCGGGCGAAGCGCTGCTCGTGGAAGCGTGAAGCCCAGAGGGAATTCCTGCTCGTAGCCGGGCAAGATCGTCAGCCCGGCACCGCTCGATGCGTAGGTTCTGCGTGTTACGCATCGCCTGCCCAGGGCCGCCTATACGACAATTCTGACGTATTTCTCGTCAGAAAATCGTACCGTCCTCGATGGTGTGTTCCCTGAAAATGTCCTCGACGACTGCTAGAATCGAACTGGAAAATGAGAGACCAGTCCGGCGGATGTAGCCGGGGAGAGGGGACCGTCCGCCGGACCGCGAGCAGCACGGGAGGAGGTGACACACCATGATGAACAATGCCGTGTCACCCGGCAGCGCCAAGGAGGCGCTCGGGATGCTGACGTCCGCGATGAGCTACCTGTCCGCGGCGGATCCGACTGCGATGGTGGCCGAGACCCAGGCGCAGTGCCTGCAGATCCTCGAGCAAATCAACTCGATGGGCACGGCCGCGCGGGCCTCAATCCTGGGGGCCTTTACTTCCAGGCAAGGCTACTCTGCGGACGCGGACTACAGCCCCAAGGCGTGGCTGATCAACCGGACCCGGGTCACCAAGGGTACGGCGGTCGCGTACACCGCGTGGGCCCGCCGCGCCGCCGCCCACCCCAAGATCGCCGAGGCGCTCGCCGCCGGGGAGATGTCCGAGTCCATCGCCCGGACCCTGTGCCAGTGGACCGACAAGCTCCCCGAAGACTGCCGCGAGGCCGCCGACGCGATCCTCATCGCCGCGGCCAAGGCCGGCATGGACCTGCGGGACCTGGCCGAACTGGCCGGCGAAATCCTCGCCCGGTCCCAGCCCGACACCGACGGCGACCCGGACGACGGGTTCGAGGATCGGTCGGTCAGGCTGGAGACCACGTTCCAGGGCGCCGGGGTCCTCACCGCAGACCTCACGCCGGAGTGCGCCGCGGTGGTCGGCGCGGTGCTGGACGCGCTGTCCGCCCCGGCCGGCGCCGAGGACACCCGCACGCACGCGCAGCGGTACCACGATGCACTAGAGGAAGCGATGCGGCGGCTGGTCGCCGCCGACCTGCTCCCCGAGCGGGCCGGGCAGCCGGTGAAAGCCTGGGTCCACATCTCCCTCGCCGACCTCCTGATGCTGGATGGCAGCTCCGCGCTGCTGGAGGAATGGACGACGCGGGTCCGTGCCCAGTGGGCCGCGCACCG
>WNFC01000074.1_pt1 | contig 85747 bp, 73 predicted proteins | sample 5400541 | NCBI WGS metagenome assembly WNFC01 (sample SAMN13153342, study PRJNA577476) | soil metagenome | isolation source: 120 cm saprolite under Douglas fir tree site 2 hole 2 replicate 1 | place: USA:California | collected 2015-04-18
GGACGTGGGTTCGATTCCCATCGCCCGCTCCAGTAGCCCTCACGACTCAGTAGATACACGGCTGTGAACCGGTAGAGGCCACGATTTGCTTGTTATTTAACCAGGAGCTTCGAGCGACCGGGCTTGAGCTGACACAATTCACTTTGCTGATGGCCTTGAACATAACCGGCGAAACCACTCAGGGCCGAAGAATACGTGGCGCGGCGCTACCCGCATAAGAAAACAAAACGAGTGAGCAACGGACTAGCCGGGCAAGGATCCATTCGCGGCTTCCTGCGGGGGCTGCCATTTGTATTTCAGCGGCCGGTCCGAAGGGCTGAACGCCACCTATCACTTCACGTTCACGGGCCACGAAGAACTAAAAGCCACCATCGTGATTCACAACAAGACGCTGCAAGTATCCGAAGGCCACAGCGGCACTCCAAATCTGCGCCTCATTGCGGATAGCAAACGTGGCTTCGCTTCTTGCGCAAGGAAGCCAATCTAGTATGGGCGCTACTGCGGCGGAAGATCCGCGTCAAAGGTTCACCGCGGCTCTTGCTGGCTTTTGGCCGCTGCTTCCCGTCTTAGCGGCTGGCGCTGCGAACGGAAGCATCTGAGGGAACCCTGCCCGACACCGCATTCACCTCATCGCATTCCAGCCTGTTCAAATACACCCGCAAGAAAAACCAGCGCCGGCGTTCTACTGACATGAGGTACCGGTAGTTGCAAGACCAGACTCTTCGCTTCAGCGAAAGAATTATTTCTTATGGAACAACCATATTCGCGCGACCTGACATCCCATTCCATCAACACGTCATTCCACTCCCGGGTTGCTCAACGGATTTACGTGCTCGTCGGCTTTCGAGATGAGGAGGCTACTTGTATGTCCGCACGAATTAAATCGACTCTCATGCCAGGGAAAAGACCAGGATTGCCGCTGTTTGTCGGTCTCTTTTTCGCCGTGCTTCTTTCTTGCGCGGCGAATTCTCGCGCTCAAACTCCCGCACATTCCCCCGGATGGGTTGTTTTGCCCGTCGACGAATACCGCACGCTGCACGCCCGGGCGTACCCCACCGAACGTGAACCGGAACCGCCGCCCGTCGAAGCGACACTCACACGCGTGGACTACGATTTGCGCATCAACGGCGATCTCGCCTCCGGTCGCGCCGGCCTGACCGTGGATGTTCTGAAAGATGGCTGGGTGCGCGTGCCAATCCCCGCCGGTCTGCTCGTACGCGAGGCCAGACTGGACGGCAAGCTCGTCTCTCTCGTACCTATTGTTGGCGGCAAAGCCGGCGGCCAGCTCTCCGCACTTCTTTCTCATCCCGGTCGCGCCGTTCTCATGCTCGAGATTGCCCTTCCTGTGGCCACATCGGCCGGAGAAGAAAGCATCTCGCTTCCTTCTGCCGCCTCAAGTGTCACTCGGGCTTCAGTGCAGATTCCTCGCCAGGGCGTGGACATCCGCGTCGCGGGCGGGCTTCTCTCCGAAAAATCCGAAACCGCCGCCGAAAGCAAATGGGTCGCGTACGGCCGCGGCAATGAGGTCCTCACCTTCACCTGGAGGCGAAAAACCGAAGACCATCGCGCCACTCAGCCGCTGCGCCTGCACGGTTTGCTGACGCAACTCCTGGGTCTCGGCGAAGATTCCACTTCCATCAACGCCGAAGTAAATCTGGAAGTCACTCAGGGTGCGGCGCACGAAGTAAAAATCCAGATCCCGGACCGGGTCACGATCAATCAGGTTCTCGGCGCGATGGTTGCCGATTGGGTCGTGAAGGACGGCGAACTCTCCGTAACCTTTCTCGAACCGGTCGAGCAGAATGTGCGCTTCGTCATCACCGGCGAGACTCGTACTTCCCGCGAAGGGCAGATTGACATTCCGCTGCTTCGCCTCCTCAACGCCGAGCGCGAAACAGGCGGCGTCGCCGTCGAAGTTCTGGGCGCCGGGGAGATCAAGGATGCCAAGTCCGAAGGTTTGGAAAGTGCCGACGCCACCGATCTCGGCGAAATGGTCGCCAGCCGCCAGTCGCAGTCGCTCAACGCGTTCCGATTTCGCCCCGGCCCCACGAAATTGGCGAGATCGCTCCGCGTGGACGTCGCGCGGTACACGCCGCAAGCGGTCTTGATGGCCAACGTCGAGGAAGCCCGCTATCAGGTGCTCATCACCGGCGAAGGAAAAGTCCTCGTTCAAGCCCGCTACGCCATTCGAAACAATCAGCGCAACTTCTTGAAAGTTACTTTGCCTGCCGGCGCCACCCTCTGGACGGCTTCTCTGGCCGGTCGCGCAGTCCGGCCGGGTCAAGCTCCCGACGGCAGCCTCTTGCTTCCGCTCGACAAGGCACGATCTGGTGAAGAGGCGCCGGAGTTCGCCGTCGAAATTGTCTATCTGGGGCGCGGCTCTGCCTGGAACGACAAAGGCCAATTCAAACTCTCGCTGCCCGCTCTCGATTTGCCGGTCTCCCACACCGGGCTTCTCGTTTACCATCCGCCGCTTTTCAAAGTGACGCCGGAACCGGGGACGTTTCGAATCGTCGCCTACGTGAATCCCTCGTCCGCCGCTCTCAATCCCCCCATGCCATTGAGCAGCCCCATTGGTGGGGCAGGCGGAGGAAAAAGAGGTGGAGTTGCAGCAGGAGTCGGCTCTGACGTTGCCATGTTGGAGATGGCTCCGTCGGCGCCGGTACCGGAGCCAGATTTGGATTTCAAAGACGAAACCAAATCTAAACAAGCGAAGGCCGCTACGCTATCTCTCCTCGATAAATTCAGAGCCGACGCTTTGGCAGGGAAGCGCGCTGGCATTCTCCCAATCCGTGTCTCCTTTCCGGCGTTCGGTCCGTCTCTCTTTCTCGTTTCTGAACTCACGGCGGAAAATCAGTCTCCGTCCGCGGATATCACTTTTCAGCGCGACAAAAAGGCAGGTGGCAAATGAAAAAGCTTCTAGCAATTCTGTTGGCCTGGATGCTGCTTCTCCCCGGGCTCGCCAAAGCGGACGGGTCCGCGCTTCCTCCCGTCCCGCCTTCCGGCAATGTCACGCTCCCGCTTGACGAGTACAACCATCTCCTCGAACTCGCGAGCAAGCCGGTGCGCAAAACCGACGCGCCACCCGTTCCTTATTCGATGAAGCGCGCCGATCTGAAATTCCGCGTCACCGACGAATCGGTGCAAGGCACCATCCAGTTGCAAGGAGAAATTCTTCACAAGGGCGCGACGAAAGTTCCGCTCACCACCGGCATGGCCATCCTGGACGCCCGCCAGGAAGGCAAGAGCTTGCCTCTCGCGCTGGAAAACGGAACGCACACCGCCGTTCTGAATGGCCCCTCAGAATTTTCCGTGAGTCTCGACGCAGGTCTCCCGTTGAATATCGAAGCGGGTCGCGCCTCTTTCAGCCTTCCTGCGCCGTCGGCAGGAAGCGTGCGCTTTGCCCTCCTCGTACCGGGCGATCACACCAACGTGCGCGTCAGCCCGGGCTTGATCACTGCAAGATCCTCCACGAACGGACAAACCTCCATCGAGGCCACGCTCGTTCCCGGCGTGCAGGCCAACATCTGGTGGACCACTCGGGAAGCTGCCGCTCCCGTCGTGCCGAAAGAAGTCCGCTTTCTTTCCGACGTGAAAACACTCGTCTCCGTCAGCGAAGCCGAAATTCGAATCGCGGCGCTCGCCGACATTTCGGTCGTGCAGGGAGAACCCGCTCAATTCGAAATCGAAATCCCCGCCGGTTACGAAGTCACCGGAACCACTGGCGCTTCCATCGAATCCAGCGAAGTGGAATCCGACGTTCTGGTTTTGAAAGTGAGCGCCCCCGCCCAACGTTCGCATCAATTCCTGATCTCGATGGAAAAATCCATAGCCGCCACCAAAGTGGATGCGCCATTTCTCAGTTTCAAGAATGCGCAGCGCGAAACCGGCGAAGTGCTCGTCGATGGCGCCGGAACCATCGAACTCACCGCCAAGGAAGCCGGCGGCCTCAAGCGCATGGATTTCAAGGAAACGAATCTGTATTTGCGTTCGCTCTCGCGGTTCCCGATGCAGGCGGCATTTCGCTATCACAAGCAGCCCAGCGAAAAGCCCAGCATCGCGCTGGAATGGACGCGCTTCCCGGACAGCAGCGTGCTCTCCGCGGTTGTGGAACGTGCCGTGGTCACAACACTCGTCACGAGTGAAGGTCGCTCGCTGACGGAAGTAAAGCTGCTCGTCAAAAATCAGGCCCAGCCATTTTTGAAAATCGCGCTTCCCACAGGTGCAAGCATTCTCACCGCCGAAGTCGCCGGAGAAAAAGTAAAACCCGTCGAAGCTCCCGACGGTAACCGCGTCCCTCTGCTGCGTCCTGGCTTCCGTCCCACGGATTCTTACAACGTGTCTTTTGTCTTCATCCATTCCGGCGCGCCCTTTGCGAAAAAAGGCGGCTCCGATATTTCTCTCCCAAAAATGGACATTCCCATCGATTTACTGCAGTGGGAAGTTTTTCTCCCCGAACGATACAAAGTGAAAGATTTTGGCGGGGACGCCATCGCCGCGAATCTTTTGCCGCCGCCTTCGCAAGATGTTTCCGGCGCGGAGGAATTCGACAACCTCGAACTTTTCGGAAGAGTCAGTTCCATGAGCAACGTCCCAATGGTCGCTCTACTTCCCGGCCAACTTGGCGGAATTATTGTGGACTCCTCCGGAGCGTTGATTCCTAACGCGCAAGTCTCCGTGACCCAGTTAGAGACAGGGGCAGTGCGAAACGTCGCGACCGATTCCTCGGGACGCTGGGTGGTCTCCAATTTACCCTCCGGACTCATCAAGCTGGCCGCGTCTGCTCCGGGGTTCAATCATTTCGTTCGCGAAATCAATTACGACGGCAGCAGACCTGTCCCGTTCAGTTTTTCGCTGAGCCTCGGCGCCGCGGCAGAAACTGTAACTGTCGAAGCCACCAACAGCCCGCTCGACAGGCGAGAATCTGAACGCAACGCGCGAAAAATTGCGGCTCAGCAACAGACGGCGGCCTCCGCGAACGTGACGAATCTTCAGCAGCGGGTTTCCGGCGTGCTGCCGGTTCGCATCGATGTTCCAAGAGCCGGCAATTCGTATCACTTCGTCAGGCCGCTGGTCCTCGACGAAGAAACCAAAGTGAGCTTCACCTACAAATCCAAGTAGGCTTCGCTACCGCGAGAGGACAGGTTCGCGGGTCGCAGCTTTCATCGCGCGATCCAGAGCCTGCTTCTCGTCTTTCTCGATCACGCGCGTTTTGCCTTTGGCAAGATCGCCGAGCGTCAGCGGCCCGATCGCTACGCGAATGAGCCGCAAAACTGCAATTTGCAAATGTTCCAGCATCCGGCGAATCTGGCGGTTCTTGCCTTCGTCCAAAACAATTTCGATCCAGGAATTTCGCTCGCCGCGCCGCAGAAGGCTCGCGCGTTTCGCGCGCAGCAATTCGCCGTCCTCTGGGGAATGAATTCCGATGCGCAAAGCATTGAGCAAATTCTCATCCCCTATTGCATCAATCCGAACGTGATACGTTTTTTCCAGATGCGTCTCCGGCGCCGTGATTCGCGCGGCCCATTCGGAATCATTCGTCAGCAGCAACAATCCTTCGCTGGCCATGTCTAGCCGACCAACGGGCGCAACCCACGGAAAGTTTTCGGGAAAATAGTTGTACACGGTTTCGCGGCCTTTTTCGTCCGAGGCGGTGGTGACCACGCCGCGCGGTTTGTTGAGCGCAAGATAAATTCTTTCGCTGCTGCCAACTCGCTTGCTATCAAGTTCAATGCGATCTTTTTCGATGTGTACCGGCGTTTCCGGATCGCGGCGCAACGTTCCGTTCAGCTTCACGCGTCCCGCGCGAATCAATTCGGCGGCGTGCGAGCGCGAGCAAATGCCGAGCTTGGAGAGCGCCCGAGCCAGACCGATGTTTCGTGAAGTTTTGGATCGGGGCGCAGCCGAGGTGCCGGCACGATTCCTCATGGGCTTAACTTTTCTTCGGCGCGGGCTCCGTTTTTTCCGGATGTTTCACTTCGCCGTAACGTCCGGCCAGCCAGGCGCGGGCTTCGCCGGGCTTATAGTTAAACGGGCCCATTCCGCCGCGGTAGGCGATGCGGCCGTTTTCATCGATGATGTAAAGACGCTCGGGCCACGCGGAATACGCAAGATCCGCGGCGTTGGCCATCTCATCCACGCCAAAGGGCAGGGGATACTTGAAGCGCTTGGTGAAGTCGTTGGCGATGGCCATGCGCTGTTCCAAAGTTTTCGGCTGCGCGTAACACACGTCATCCTTCACGTTCGATTTCATCTGCCATTCATCGGTGGGATGCGCCTCGCGCACGTAGACGGTCAGGAAATCGGCGTGGTCCTTATAGTCGTTGTAAATCTGCACGACGTCGCCGACCTGGCGACGGAAGGGCGGTCAGGTAAAGCTGCCGAAAACGAGAACGAGGGGCCGGCCCGCGGTGCGTTCGCGGATGTGGAAACTGGTCTGACCATCGAGAGCGAGGAGCCGGGCGTCCGGCGCCTCGTCGCCCACTTTCAAATTGCCGCGGTGCATATGCGGTAGCGCGTACCGCACCATATACAAGGCATCCTTCGGGCTGCCGGCCAGATAGGAGAGCGCACCGAAGGCCACGACCAAAAGGCCCAGCACAACTCCCAGTGACCATTTCAAGAACCGCTTCATGCCGTCTTACTCCAGCAGATAGACTTAGGACCGCTTCCGCCGCTGCAAGGTAGCACCGAGCTCAGACCGTAAGAATAGTGCATTTGCATTAGTGGTGGCCCTTCGCGCGAAGGGTCTCTCTTTGCTCCTTGTAGCGCGCCAGAGACTGTTCTATCACTTTCACCGCCGCATACGCCGGGCGAATATCTTCCACTTGTACCTGCTTGCCTTCCAACTGCTTATAATCCTGGAAAAACCGTTTCAGGACCAACAAGCGATGCGGCGGCAATTCGTTGGCTTCGACGTAGCTGTTGAATTCCGGATCGTTGGTGGCCACGGCGATGACCTTGTCGTCGCTTGCTCCGGAATCGATCATGGTCATCAAGCCAATGGCCCGCGCTTTGATGAGCGCCAGTGGCTGCACCGGTTCCTGGCACAAAACCAGCACATCCAGCGGATCGTTGTCGTCGGCGTAAGTCTGCGGAATAAAACCATAGTTTGCCGGATAGAACACCGCCGAATGAATGATGCGGTCCACCTTTAATAGCCCACTCGCTTTGTCCAACTCGTATTTCACGTTGGAGCCTAGCGGAATCTCGATCACAGCTTGAAAATCCTGCGGAAGTTCGTCCCCGGGAGAAACGTCGTGCCATGCATGGAGCATCGCTTTTGATCCTTAGTGGCGAAGGGCTGGTGACATTATGGTCTGACATGGCCTTCGGTGCCAGGAGCCCGCGACTTGTGAGTGGTAGCTCATGAGCAAGGAGTGCGGGAGATGGGGGGCCTGGGGAGGCGAGGGGAGAGTGTTTGCTATGAGATGGCTGATGTGGAGCGGATTGACGCCGCGTGAGAGCCGGATGAACCTGGGATTTCAGGCGCGGGCTTTGTCGATCATCTTTTCCCAGATGCCTTTGGATTTGAGGATGAGCTCTACGAGCTCGCGGGCGGCGCCTTTGCCGCCGACCGCCTTGGTGATGTAATGGGCGGCGCGTTTTACTTCGTCGGTGGCGTTGCCGACGGCCACGGCGAGGCCGACCCGCTTCATAACCATCAAGTCCGGCAAGTCGTCTCCGAGAAAGGCAACCTCGGACTCGTTGACGCCGGCTCTTCGCAGAACGTCTTCGTAGGCGGCGATTTTGTGGCCCTGTTTCTCGTACACATACGTAATGTCGAGTTCCTTGCAACGGCGGCGAAGCGCGGCGCTGCCGCGGCCGGTAATCACGCCGGTGTGGAGACCGGCGGTGACGGCCAGGGTCAGGCCCTGGCCGTCATGGGCGTCGAAGTTCTTGATTTCGAGCGCGCTGCCGTCCGATTGCGAGAGCAACGTAACGCTTCCGTCGGTGAGCGTGCCATCCACGTCCATCAAGAGGACTTTGATGCGGCTTGCGCGCTTCTGGACGACGGGTGTTGCACTGCCTGGTGTTCGTGCCAAATGACTCCTCCGGGAATAGTTCTCTAACTCTGAATCGAAACCTTCTCAAAATGTTCTTGCTAGATTCCCGACCGCTCCCTCAGGGGCTAAAGCCCACGAACTACCGGAGCTTTCGGCACGGCTGAAGCCATGCCCTCCCAGGCCGAGCCGGCTAGATCAACTCCAGCGTCCACAAATCATGCAGATGCACCACGCCGAGGACGCCGTTCGCTTCATCCACAACGACGATCGAGGTGATTTTTTTCTTTTCCATCAAATTCAAGGCTTCGCTGGCAAGCACGTGCGGGCCAATCGTTTGCGGATTCCTGGTCATGCCATCCGCGGCGCGCATCTCCAGAACTGCGCCGCGATGTTTTTCCATCAGCCGGCGAAGGTCGCCGTCGGTCAGAATTCCCGCGAGGCGTCCATCCGGTTCAAGGATGGTGGTCATTCCGAGCTTCTTGGCGGACATTTCATGGAAGACGTCGGGCATCGGCGTATCTTTCGAAACGCGGGGCAGCGCCTCGCCCGCGTGCATGAGGTGTTCGACGCGGAGCAGTTTCTTGCCCAGGCTTCCGGCAGGATGGAGAGCGGCGAAATCGTCGGGACGAAATCCCCTCCGTTCGAGGAGCGAGACGGCTAGCGCGTCGCCTACTGCCATCGCCACCGTGGTACTGGCTGTTGGCGCGAGGTTCATGGAACAAGCCTCTTCTTTCACGCTGACGTCCAGTACGACGTCGCTCGCCTCCGCCAGCGTCGAATGAATTTTGCCGGTGAGGGTGACAAGTTGCATCTCCAGCCGCTTCAGGGCTTCGAGGAGCCGGACGATTTCTTCGGTTTCGCCGCCGTAGGAGACGGCCAGGAGGACATCGCCGCGGGCGAGCATGCCCATATCCCCGTGCAGAGCCTCGGCCGCGTGCAAGAAGAAGGAGGGGGTTCCCGTGCTGGAAAGTGTTGCGGAGATTTTTCGGCCGATGATGCCGGATTTTCCCATGCCGGTGACGACGACGCGGCCTTTGCAGGCGAACAAGAGGTCCACAGCTTTTTCAAAACTGGCGTCGAGACGCGCCAGGACGTCCTGAATCGCTTGCGCTTCGATTTTGAGAACGCGGCGGGCGGTGTCAAGGCTCATGATGGCGTGACTCGTGACTGGTGACTGGTGACTCGTGACTGGTGACTGGTGACTGGTGACTCGTGACTCGTGAAACCGGCCAATCCATTTGTGACCTTGGCACATGGGGCGCAGCGTGCTGCGCCTCTACAAAGAAGATTTGCAGGGCTTGGGAGAGAGCAGTCATAGGGGATTCCAGCGCCGAACCAAAGTGGCGAGCTCTTTCAGTTTGGCGAGCAGGGCGGGGAGCTGTACGAGGGGAAGGGCGTTCGGGCCGTCGGACAAAGCCGCTGCGGGATTGTCATGAGTCTCGAGGAAAATTCCGTCTACTCCGGCGGCCACACCTGCGCGGGCCAGCGGCTCGATAAATTCCGGCTGGCCGCCGCTGGCGTGGCCTTGGCCGCCGGGAAGCTGCACGGAATGCGTCACGTCAAAAACGACGGGATAACCGGTTTTCTGCATCACCGGAAATGAGCGGAAATCCACCACAAGATTCTGGTAGCCGAAGGAGGCGCCGCGCTCCGTCAGGAGGATTTTAGAATTGCCGGTGCTCGCGACTTTTTCGGCGACGTTGGCCATATCCCACGGCGACAGATACTGCGCTTTCTTAACATTGATGATGCGGCCGGTCTTTCCGGCTGCGATCAGCAACTCCGTCTGCCGCGCGAGAAACGCGGGAATTTGCAACACGTCGCAAACCTCCGCCGCCGGGCCGGCTTGCGATGCATCATGGATATCGGTGAGCACCGGGACCTTCAAGTCCGACTTGATCCTGCCGAGAATGCGCAGGCCTTCTTGCGCTCCGGGCCCGCGAAATGACTTCACCGAAGTCCGGTTGGCTTTATCGTAGGAGGCCTTGAAAATGTAGGGCACGCCCGCATCCGCAGCGATCTTCGCAACTTTTTCCGCCATCATGCGTGCGTGTGCCTCGCTTTCGATCACGCACGGGCCGGCAATCAGGAAGAGGGGATTTCCTGCGCCAAGACGCAGAGAGCCGAGCGAGATTTCCTTAGACTCCGGCATAAATCTCACAGAAGATAGCATACTCGAAACGGCCTTACCCCCTGGTATCGGAGGACTCATGAAGCATCGAGTATCGCTTATTGTTGCGGTTGCACTCGTCGCGGGCATTTATGCCGTGGGTGCGCAGGACGCAGGCACGTCAGAAGCGGAGCGCTACATCATTGAGGGTGTTCATGGAAATTCCTGAGTGGGAAGAAATTGCGATTCCTGAGGGATTCGGTCCTCACCGGTTGCTGTACAACCCTCCGAGCGAGACTGTAATTGCTGAGTTGCGGTCAATTGCAGAGGAGTTCTTCCAAAATCAGCTCTACATCCGCAAGAAAGATTCGCCAAAGTACGAGCCAATCAAAGATTTTGAACAGATGGTGTCACTCGAGTCCGCCGTGACTTCGCTTGGGCGTCCATTGCTCTTCTACCTGTCCAATAAGTTGACGAAAGAGGACGAGGGTTTCAGCGGAGATTGGGAAGGTTTGTATTCGTTCGACCTCCAGAAACGAACGCATCTCAAGATTGCGGATAAGAATTCTTTGCGGTTCCCATCACCTTACGTCGAGGGGTGGATCACTGGTTTTGTGGATGTTTCTGCGGACGCAAGCGAACTCTATTTGACGGTGGGAATGAGGCGCCCCGATACGTCAGCAGGATTTCGAATGGTCAACCACCAATTGGCACGGATGGACTTGCCGACTGGCAATATGCATCTCGTTTCTCAGCTCAAGGGGACGTTTTTCTAGGCGTCTCTACTTGCCATGGCCCCACATGTGTGGGGCAGTCTCGACAAACGAGGAAATCCGAAACTGGCCTGCTACCAGAATAGGGGCTGAAGCAATTGGTCAGGTTGCGGTGTCATCGAGGAGGAAAGGCTCGCTATTCTCGAACGACGCCGATAATCAGATGGGCTAGGCAGTTGCGCGAGGCGCCGCATGTAGGGCGGGAGCGTGCTTCGACTCAGCTATGGCGGTTGCTGGCCGCGATTTCTGCTTTTTGTGTTCGAGCGCGGCGCCGATGAATGCGGCGAACAATGGATGCGGCTCGAGCGGCTTGGATTTGAATTCCGGGTGGAACTGGCAGCCGAGGAACCAGGGATGGTCGGGCGCTTCCACGATCTCCACGTAATTTTCGTCCGGCGTGCGTCCTGTGATTTTCAATCCCGCTGCCACCAAGGTCTTTTCGTAGTCGCGATTGAATTCGTAGCGATGGCGGTGGCGCTCGCTGATTTCGAGCTTGCCATACGCCTTGTGCGCGAAGGAACCCGGCTCCAGCCTGCACGGCCATGCGCCCAATCGCATGGTGCCGCCCATCTCATCCACGCCCAGCAGTTCGCGCAATTTGTAAATCACGCGGTGCGGGGTTTGCGGGTCGAATTCGGTGCTATCCGCCTGCTTTAATCCGGCGACATCGCGGGCATATTCAATGGTGGCGCACTGCATGCCGAGGCAAATCCCGAAGAACGGGACTTTATGTTCGCGCGCGTACTGAATGGTGTGCACCATTCCTTGAATGCCGCGCTTGCCAAAGCCGCCGGGAACGAGGATGCCGTCGTAGCCATGCAAACGGGCCGCCGCCGTGGCCGCAGAATCAATTTCTTCCGCTTCGATCCATTCGAGAACGGTCTTGTGATTATGAGCGAGCCCGCCGTGGAGCAAGGCTTCGCGCAAACTCTTGTAGGCGTCTTCGAGCTGCACGTACTTTCCGACGACGGCGATGCGCGCTTCGCCCGCCGGATGATGCATGCGGTGCACCAAGTCCAGCCAGGGCTTCATGTTCGAGGCATGATCCTTCAGCTTGAGAAGCCGGAGGATCTGCGCGTCCAGCCCTTCTTTGCTGAGTTCCGCGGGCACGGCGTAAATGGTGTCCACGTCTTCCATGGAAATGACGCAGGATTCCACGACGTTGCAGAAGAGGGCGATTTTTTTCTTCAAGTCCGCGGGAATGTGGTGATCGCTGCGGCAAAGCAAAATGTCCGGCTGAATCCCGATGCTCAGCATCTCCTTCACGCTGTGCTGCGTGGGCTTGGTTTTGAGTTCGCCGGCAGCGGCGATGAAGGGAACCAGAGTGACGTGGACGAAGAGGGTGTTCTCCGCGCCCAATTCGAGGCGCATCTGGCGGATGGCTTCGAGGAAGGGGAGCGATTCGATGTCGCCGACCGTACCGCCAATCTCCACGATGACGACGTCCACGCCGTCGGAGACTTTCCTGATGGTCGCCTTGATCTCGTCGGTGACGTGCGGGATGACCTGAACGGTTTTGCCGAGATAATCGCCACGGCGCTCTTTGGTGAGAATGGTTTCGTAGATGCGGCCGGTGGTCCAGTTATTGTCGCGGGAAAGTTTGGCGTGGGTGAAGCGCTCGTAGTGGCCGAGATCGAGGTCGGTCTCCGCGCCGTCTTCGGTGACAAAGACTTCGCCGTGCTGAAAGGGGCTCATCGTACCGGGATCCACGTTCAGGTACGGATCGCATTTCTGCAGGGTGACTTTGAAACCGCGACTTTCGAGGAGACAACCAATCGAGGAGGCTGCTACGCCTTTTCCCAGTGAGGAAACAACACCGCCGGTAACAAAAATATATTTTGGCGCCATCCTTATAGCCCGTATCGTGCGCCGGGCTTGTCTGCCCTCCACAGGATTGACGTACATAGAATTATGGCCGCAACGGGGGATTCTGTCAAATCGAAGTGTTCGCTATGCAAAAACGATTTTTCTCATTTTGCCGGGCGCGAAGATCCTTTTTTGGTCCAGTGAGGGTGATTTTTTCTTTCAGAGTTTACCTCCGGGAAGAGAGAGGCAGTGCAGAATCGAATACATTCCCTGTTTCAAAGTAACAGGATGGAAGACGAGGCCGTCTAAAGAATTGAATGGTTGCAAATACGCGAAGACAGCCGCGCAACTTTTCTTGCACGACAGGGTTCTTATAGAACGGAACGTATTTAGAACTGGCAGGGCCGAAAATCGCTGCAGAGTGACAGGTTTGGTGCTGTGAATTGGTCTCCGGGAGTCTGAGATGCGCAGAATAAATCTCGTGAGAATTGCAGGTTATCTTTCGCTGCTGTTGCTGTTTTCCGGCTATACCGCTTCGGGACAGAAGTTGGGGGAGCGGCCGCGACAGGCTGCGACGCGCAGCCGCGCCTATAACGCGATCCAGGAGACGATGATCGAAGGCACGGTCCTGAGCTATTCCGCGGAATCCGCGACACCGCCGATGGGGTCGCACGTGGTACTGCAGACCGCGAGCGGCACCACTGACGTTCATCTTGGGGCGGCCTCTTACCTTGAGGCTAACCACTTTTCTTTGGCAAAGGGTGATTCGGTGAAAGTCGTGGGAGTGAATTCCGCGACACGGCAGGGAAGCGTTTTTCTCGTGCGCGTGATCCAAAAGGGCGGGCAGTCCCTTGCACTGCGAACCGCGAAGGGCGCACTGCTCTCTCGTGCGGGGGCTCGCGCGCTGTCTCCTGCCCAGCGCTCCCAGCTCGCCAGCCAAGCGGGTGCGCGATGAACGCCTCCATCCAGCGCCTTACCCTGTTCGCTGCCATCGTTCTTGCTTCCGTTACTGCCGCTTGCAACAGCGGAACCACTGTTGTCGGACCACCGCCGCCTCCGCCAGCGGGGAACTTTTCCAATGCAAGCTTGAAGGGCCAGTACGCTTTCTCGATGACGGGCACGGAACTCTGTGGCGTTAACCCCGGTTTCCCCAGCTTCTTCACGCGAGCCGGGAGTTTCACTGCCGACGGCAATGGTCATATATCGGGTGGTCTTGAGGACGTCAACGTGTGCGCGGGGGTTTTCACCCTGCAATTCACCAACAGCACGTACTCCATCGGTGCCGATGGCCGCGGCACGCTTTCCCTGAGGAACAGCACGGGGACGACCAATTACAGCATCACGCTCACTTCCGCGACACAGGGCGTCGTTGCGCAGACCGACGTGAACTCGACGGCTACTGGTTCGTTCCAGAGACAGAACACGGCGGCCTTCTCCAATCCGGCGATCGCTGGAGGTTACGTCTTTGATTTCGCGGGCATCAATGTGAGGCTGAATCCCGAATCGGTCATCGGACGTTTTACGGCAGATGGCAGGGGCGGGATTAATTCGGGTCTGTTTGATTCCAATGAAGCGGGCACAGCATCCAACCAACAGCTTTTTCCAGCGGGCGCTTTTTATCAAATCGATACAAATGGAGACGGCACCAACTTTGGGCGCGGCACGGCGAACATTGCCGGTCACAATTTTGCGTTCTATATCGTCGATGGCACTCGCTTGAAACTGCTCGGCACCGATTTTCCCGACGCGTTTTCCGGGGAAGCGTTTGCGCAGCAAAATGTGTCTTTCACTGACGCTTCGCTGAACAGCGGCTTTGCATTTCTGATCGGAGGCAGCAGTTCGACGGGGGCCATTGCCACAGGCGGGCGCTTCACCGCGGATGGCGGCGGAAAACTTTCCGAGATATTTCTCGATGAAAATAGTAACGGAGCCCTAACGCTCCTTCCGTCGCAGGGCGGAACAGTCACCGGGACTTACACCGTCGATACCAATGGACTCGGCGGCGGTACTGCAACATGGACGGACTCCAACGCCGGAACTTTTTCCTTCATTTTCTATTTGATTTCGCCAACCCAGGCTGTTTTTCAAGAGACGGACGGCGGCATCACAAGCGACGGCACGTTTCTGGCGCAGACAGCCGGTCCGATTTCACCCGCATCGCTGGCAGGGGACTTCGCCTTCGTCTGGACCGGCGTAAGCAGCGATGAGGAGGACTTTGTCGGGCAAATGAAGCTGCCCTCGGCCTCCGGGAATAACGCCAGCGGCATCATGGATTTCAACGAGTTCAGAACGGGGACGCAGTTTTTTGATATTCAGTTCAAAGGGCCGCTCACCATCACCGCGCCAGGTACCGGTCCAAACACCCTCTCGGTGACAACCAACTTCCCATCGGCGAGGACGTTCGACTTTACCGCCTACGCCGTGGATTCGAATGCCGTGTTTCTGATCGGCGCGGAGGCCGGCACGGATCCCAACCGCGTCCGTGTGATCGCTGGCTCACTATCGCGGCAGCCTTGAGGAAGGGCAGGTATTGCAGCATCCCGCCCGGCGGAATCCCCGCCGGGCGGTTTTACTTTTGTAGGAGTTTTTCCACGCGCGCGACGTCTTCGGGGACATCCACGCTAACCGCATCGTGGGCTACTTCCGCAACGCGAATCTTCCAACCGTTTTCAAGCCAGCGCAATTGCTCGAGCTGCTCGATTTTTTCGAGTTCACCTTGCGGCAGGGTCGGGTATTCCAGCAGGGCGTCACGCTGAAAAACGTAGAGCCCAAGATGCTTCAAGTGCTGCACGTGGATTTTGCTCGCGGTATCGCGGACCCAGGGAATGGGAGCGCGTGAAAAATAGAGCGCATTACTTTCGAAATCGAGCACGGTCTTCACCACGTTGGGATCCATGATGTCCGCCGGGGTTTTGATCAGCGTTGCGACGGTGGTGATCGATGCCTGGGGCTCTTCCAGCAGGGAATCTACGGCTAAGTCCACTGCCGCAGGATCCAACAGCGGCTCATCTCCCTGGACGTTCACGAAGACATCCCCTTCCACGTGGGCGGCCACCTCCGCCACGCGTTCCGTTCCGGTGCGGTGATCCTGGCGCGTCATTTTGGCTTCGCCGCCGAACTCTTGCACCGCTTTCACGATGCGTTCATCATCGGTAGCCACAATTACGTGGTGGACGCATTTCGAAAGTTTGGCCCGTTCGAATACGCGCTGGATCATCGGCTTTCCCGCGAGCAGCACCAGCGGTTTCCCGGGCAGCCTCGTGGAACCATACCGCGCAGGAATGACTACGACTACTTTGGCCGAACTCATGGAATTTGCTTCTTCCTATTAGAAAATTCTTACGTCCTTTTTGTGCTCTAAATCATCGTAGGAGATGAGGGACCGTGCCGGGATGCTATCACATGCCACCTGCTCCGGCCGGCCCATCAAACTGTTCAATACGGCACAGCAAGTAATTGAACTTGTTTTCGCGAAGCCGAGTGATAGAATTCCGGTTAGTCCGAGCCGCGCGGCCGTCCCAGTTGGCCGGGATGTAGAGGGTGCCGTGAAACGCGATGCGCCAGGTTTTCGGGTCCTTACTCTATCCTTTCGAGTTCTGCTGCCGGTATGTCTGTTCGCCCTGCAAGCCGAATTTTCCCTCGCTGCGCAATCCACCTCGGATGAAAACAAGCCCAGAGACGAAGCCAAGCGCGAGGAAGTGAAGAAAGATGACGTTCGGAGGGATACCCCCGGAGTTTCCATCAAGCCGCGCCAGCTTATCAAACTGGATGTCGACCTCGCATTATTGAACGTCACCGTGACGGATCCTTACAACCGGCTGGTCACGGGGCTTGAGCCGGATAATTTCCGGGTGTTCGAAGATAACATCGAGCAGGAAGTAGTTACCTTTTCCGCGGAAGACGTGCCGATCTCCATTGGCGTGATTTTCGATTTTAGCGGCAGCATGTCCAACAAAGTCGGCAAGGCGCGGGAAGCTGCCGTGCAATTTTTCAAGACCGCCAATCAGCAGGATGAGTTTTTCCTTGTGAGCTTTAATGAGCGCGCCGAGCTGAGCAGTTCCTTCACCAACAGCGTGGAAGATTTGCAGAGCCGCATGATGCTGACCGCGCCGAAGGGCCGCACTGCGCTTCTCGACGCCCTCTATCTTGGTCTCAGCCAGATGAGGGGTGCACACAACGCCAAACGCGCCTTGCTCATCTTATCGGATGGAGGCGATAATCATAGTAGGTACAACGAAAGCGACATCAAGCGCTTGGTGAAGGAAGCGGACACCCAGCTCTATGCGATCGGCATCTTTGATCCCATCGGCTCCCGCAACCGGTCGCCGGAAGAACTTGCGGGTCCGTCGCTTCTCAGTGAAGTAACGGAGATGACCGGGGGCCGCGTCTTCAACGTGGAAAGGTTGGAGGAGCTTCCGGACATCGCCTCGAAAATAGGCATGGAGCTGCGAAATCAATATGTCCTCGGCTATCGACCAAGCAACAAGGCCCACGACGCGCGCTGGCGCAAGGTCAAAATCAAATTGCGTGCACCCAAGGGACTCCCGCCCCTTAGCGTCTTTTCAAAGACGGGTTACTACGCTCCCAGCCATTAGCTTACGGCCACGCGTTCTTTGCTGGGTGCAGACTTTATCCATTTTGCTGTGCGCGATCGTTCTGCTGGCATCGCCGGCCTCGGCGCAGCTTCCGGTGCCAAGCCCGCCCCCGCCTCCGCCACCGGGCCAAGTCTCGAACTCAGGGAAGCAGGGCTCCAGCATTAAAGTTGACGTGAACCTCGTGGTGCTCCACACCACCGTGCTCGACGACCGACAGCGGTTTGCCGATGGACTGAAGCAGGAAAGTTTCCGGGTCTTCGAGGACAAGGTCGAGCAGAAACTCTCCGTCTTCAAGCGCGAAGACGTGCCTGTCAGCATGGGGCTGGTCATCGATAACAGCGGCAGCATGCGCGAGAAGCGGCCGCGCGTGAACGAAGCGGCACTGACCCTGGTGCAAGCCAGCAATCCGCGGGACGAGGCCTTTGTGGTGAACTTCAATGACGACTTCTATCTCGACCTGGACAAGGATTTCACCAGCAGCATCCCAGAGCTGAAAGAAGCCCTGGAGCGGATCGATTCACGCGGAAGCACCGCGCTTCGCGACGCTATTATCGGCTCGCTGGACCATCTCAAGAAGGGTTCCAAGGACAAGAAAGTGTTGCTGGTGGTCACCGACGGGGAAGACAATGCCAGCCACAACTCGCTGGAAAAAACCCTCCGGGAGATCCAAAAGACCGACACGGTGATCTACACGATCGGCCTCCTCGGCAGTGAGGGCAAGAAAGAAGCTAAGCGCGCCAAGAAAGTTCTGCAGGAGATCGCGGCGGCGTCGGGCGGCGTGGCGTATTTCCCGGAAAATGTCGAGGACGTTCACAGCATCTGTGAGCAAGTGGCGCACGACATCCGCAATCAGTACACCTTGGCCTACTACCCTAGCAATACAAACCGGGACGGCAGCTTCCGCGCCGTCTCCGTCGAAGTAATTCCGCCGCGCGGCCGCGGCAAACTCATGGCACGCACGCGCAACGGCTACTATGCCCCCAGCGCCCCCGCTGCCTCCACCACGTCCGGCTCGGGCAACTGAGAATTCCATCTCGAATTGTTTGAAGCAAGTGCGGAGTTCAGCCCACCTTTTTTTTGCTTGCGAATTTTCTTGACAATGGGCAGAGTTGGGCTTACATGTAGGACTTAGACAGGTAGTATAACTAGGTGTCTACGATGCCTCAGGAAAAAGCAGAGTTCCTTAAGGGAACTCTCGACATGCTGATTCTCAAGGTGGTAGCGGGCGGCCCCATTCACGGCTACGCCATCTCGCAGCGGATTCAGCAAATATCCAAAGATTTCTTTCAGGTGCCGCAGGGGTCCCTCTATCCCGCGCTTCACCGGCTGGAGGAACGCGACTGGCTGGAAGCGGAGTGGAAGGACACCAGCACGGGGCGCGAGGCGAAGTTTTACAAGCTGACGCGGAAGGGACGGGCCCAACTCGAAACTGAGATGCTAAACTGGGAGCGGCTTTCCGACGCCGTTGCCCTGATTCTCCGGACCGCGGGGTAGGAGGCTCGCCATGCGCTGGCTCCGCCGTCTCTGGCACAAATCGCTGAGTGAACGCCGGCTCGACTCCGAGCTTCGGTTCCACCTCGAGCAGCAAGTTGCCGAACATATCGCAGCCGGCCTCCCCCACGACGAAGCGCGCCGCCGCGCCTCCATCGAATTCGGTGGTGTTGAGCGCTTCAAGGAAGAGTGCCGCGAAGCACGCTGGGAGAATCACCTGGAAATTCTTGCGCGAGACTTCCGCTTTGCCCTTCGAGGCCTTGCAAAGGACCGCCACTTCGCTTTTATCGCCATTTTCGCGTTGGCCCTGGGAATCTGCGCATCCACCGCCATCTTCAGCGTGGTGGACAACGCGCTCCTCGAGCCTTTCCCCTACAAGGATTCCCGCCATCTTGTCATCATCCGGGTCCACGACAGGGACAGTGCCGATCGCGAATGGCGCGGCGCTTTCTTCTATCCTGAACTTCAGGAGTACATGACCCAGAACCACGTCTTTGACGCCGCTGTCGCCAACGTCGAAGACGACATCATCTATACTGCCGGAGATACTACGTTTCGCTTCGGAGGTGATTACGTCACCCCCGGCACGTTTGAGTTTTTTGGTGTCCCTCCGTACCTAGGGCGCGCCCTCGAACCCGCGGACTTCCAGTCTGGCGCTCCACCCGTGTTCGTAATGCGTTACGCCACGTGGGTCAGCCAGTTCCGTGCCGACGCCACTCTCATCGGCAAGATCTTCAACCTAAATGGTGTTTCCCACACTCTCGTCGGGGTCATGGCTCCATGCTTCGCCTGGGGCGGTGTGGAGATGTGGCTTCCACGCAGTCCGGATGCAGTCGAAGTCAGTCCCGATGGCCGTTTTCGGCGCTATTGGGGGATGGTCGCCCGTCTCCGTCCCGGCGTCTCCCGCCAGGAAGCGGAAGCCGATCTCACCGTGATTGCTCAGCGCCTTGCCGCTCTCTATCACGACGAATATCCAAAGAGATTCTCCATCCAAGTCGATTCCTTTGCACACGCCGTGGTCCCCGAACAATTTCGGAAGATTCTCTATGTTCTCTTTGCGGCTGTCGGCCTTCTACTCCTCATCGGCTGCGCCAATGTCGCCAATCTCTTGCTCGCCCGCACCACCACTCGCGAACGGGAGTTCGCCGTGCGGTCGGCCCTTGGCGCCAGTCGCGGACGGTTGATCGGCCAGCTCCTCGCCGAAAGTTTTCTTCTTGCTGCGGGCGGCGCAATTCTTGGTATTTTTATCGCGTGGGCCGGAGTCAGAACTCTCGCCGCGATCATGCCCGGCTTTACGATCGCGTCCGAAACGGTCATCGAGATGAACGCCTCCGTCCTGTTTTTCGCCATAGTGGTTGGAGTCGGGACCGTCTTCGTGTTCGGGCTCGTTCCTGCGTTGCAAGCCTCCCGCTGCAACCTCCAAGATTCGCTGCGAGACTCCGGCAAAGGCCTCAGCGGCACGGTCGGGCGTGCCGGTTTGCGAAACGCCGTAATCGTCCTTGAGGTCGCGCTCTCCCTCACGCTTCTTTTCACAGCCGGCTTATTCGTTCGCAGTTTCCGCGCCCTACAGGAAGTGCGTCTTGGCTTCCAAATGGATCATGTGCTGTCCGGACGCATTCCGCTCCCGCGACAGCGATATCAAGACGCCGTCCAACTCACTACCTTCTTCCGCCCACTGCTCGCGCGACTCAAGACCGTCCCCGGAGTTGCCTATGCCGCAGAAACCAGCACGCGGCCGCCCTATGGCGGCATTCGCAGCGTTGTCGAAATCCCCGGAAAAACGCATTCCGAGCGATGGCACAGCCTCGTGCAGCTTTGCAGTGAAGACTATTTCTCGGTTCTCCGCCTCCCGCTTCTCGACGGCCGATCCTTCACCGAAACGGAAGTCAATGACGGCCGCAAGCTCGCGGTGATCAACAAAACCTTTCAGCGCCGCTACTTCGGCAACGAAAATCCCATTGGTCGGCGTATTCACTTGCGCGTCCTGGAAGATTTTCCTGATCCTGTGAAGGACGCTTGGTTCGAAGTCATTGGTGTGGCTGCCAACGCTCAAAATCTCGGCCTTGAGAATCCGGTCGATCCCGAAGCCTGGATCCCATACACCCTCACCGGAACCGGCATGCGCGGCATCCTCGTCCGAACCACCGGCGATCCCACCGCCATGATCAATGCCGTTCGCCGTGAAATTTGGGCCACCGACCCCACTGTTGCGGTGGCCGATCCCAACACGCTCGGGCACTTCCTGAATCTTTTTACGTTTGCTCAGCCCCGTTTCGGCCTCCAGTTGATCGTTATCTTCGCCTTCATCGGTCTGGTTCTTGTCACCATCGGTGTCTATAGCGTGATCGCGTACAGTACCTCGCGGCGAACCCATGAGTTCGGCATTCGAATGGCTCTCGGCGCAGCCGGAAGCGACGTCCTGAAGATGGTGCTCCGAAAGGGCCTTCAACTTCTGCTGGCCGGCATCGCCATTGGGTTGGCCACGAGCCTTGCTCTGTCCCGAGTCCTTGTCAGCCAGCTTTGGGGTGTTTCCCCGTACGACCGCCTCACATTCGTCTCCGTATCAGGCCTGCTCCTTCTCGTGGGCCTGATCGCCTGCTGGATTCCCGCCCGGCGGGCAACGCGGGTCAATCCATCCTCCGCCCTGCGCTACGAATAATTCTCACGAAATCTGCTCGTGGACCGTGATTTCCATGGAACATTTCCATAGGTAGAACGTCTATGCTTATAGGCAGAAGGTCTACAGGTAGAAGTTCTACCCTCGAATCTCCTGCCTTCAGCTTTTCGTCGCTCTCGCGACTCGAAGGGGGAAGTATGAATTCACTTGAACTAAAATCCATTTTTCCGGCGTTGCGCCGCATCACCAGCTACTGCTTCCTGGCCGTTTTAGCTTTTTGGTGCCTTCCGAACGCGGTTCGAGCCCAGCAAGAGGTGGCCTCGACTCCACCTGCCTGTGCTCCGTCCGACCTGGCTTCCTTGATCGTGCAGGAAGGAAATTCGGTTCGCGTGAGCTCAATCCTGGATCGGACCAGGGAGCAAATGCGCACGCAGGCGGCGGCAAATGCTGGTGCGGTGCATGGTCTCTCCGCCGAGCGCTCGGCGCGGGCAGCGTACAAGATTTTTGAAAGGGAGGCGCGCGGCGGGCGTCCGACAGCGATGGTGAATCTTGCGGTGGCCTCGCTGGCCGGATGGGGCACGCAGCCGAATGCCGGCACTGCTTTGTACTGGCTGCATGCCGCTGCCAATCAGGGTTACACGCCAGCTTTCTACAATCTCGGCATTCTGTATTTCAAAGGATGCGGTGTGAGGCAGGATTACGCGGAAGCATTCCGTTTCTTTGAAAAAGGCGCCCAAGCAGGCGATGTCGCCGCCGAAGTGAACCTTGGTTACCTATACGATCAAGGTTTCGGCGTCGCGCAGGATCATGGCGCGGCCGCTCATTGGTATCTCCAGGCTGCCGAAACCGGTGATTCGCAGGCCCAGTACAATCTCGCCGATCTTTACCTCCACAGCGAAGGCGTTTCACAAGATGACGCAGCCGCTTTCGTCTGGTTCCAGAAGGCGGCTGGGCAGGGGCACGCGGGGGCGCGCATCATGCTTGGCTCGATGTACGCTGCCGGCCGCGGCACGGCGAAGGATCTACTCGCCGCGTACCTTTGGACCTCAGCCGCGGCGCTACAGGGGGATACTCGCGGAAACGCCATGCTTCTGTCACTGGAGCGCCAGCTCACTCCCGCTCAACTTGCGCAAGCCAAGCTGAGCGCGCAATCACTCGTGCATGCGTCCGGACCCTTTCGCGACGTCGCCTCGCTGCACTAAGGCAGGAGGGAGCGGCAAGTCGGGGGCCGACCGCGCTATTTTGAATCTCTTGGCAGAGTGCTGGCCAGGACGAGAGCCCCTCCACACAGGGCCAGGATTTCGAAGCCGCTTGTCCATGGGCGCGGATCGTGCAGATTCAACAGGATGCGAGGAATATGAAGGAACAGAAAATAGAGAAAAAGAATCGTTCCGAGGAGAGTAGCGGCTAACCGCATTTTTTGCTCGAGGAAGATCGCTACACCCGTGACAACGAGGACCGTGCCAGTGAGATACGCCCAGAGGGGCCGTCCCGGAAACCAGGGCGGGCCGACCCGAACGGTAAGTTTCTCGTTGACGAAATGCTGAATGCCGAACGCCACGATGGCCAAGGCGAAAAAATATCGCCCGAGTCTGAGGAACGGATCACCCGTTTCGCGCTCTTCCAATGGAGAAACGCTGGCAAGAATCCAGGAGCCCCCACACATGGACAGCGCCACAAATCCACTGGTCCATTCGTTTCCATCCCGCGAGTGGGCGGCAATTCTCGGGATATGAAGCGTCACAACGAAAAGAAAGAACAGGATTCCCAGCAAAATTCCCGCAGGCCGCGTCATTTTCGGGACGACGGCTCCGATTGCGGCTGCGACGAACGCGACACCTACAAAGTACGCCCAAAACAGCCGCCCCGGCATCCATGCGGGCACCAGCGTCGCAACGAAATTGGCATACAAGAAATGTTGAATCCCGAAAACCACCAGGGAAATGGCAATGAAAATCCTTCCGGGTGAGATGATTCGGTCCACGTGCGCTAAGCCTTTCTTTTCAGAGTCCGTGCTGTCCGTTTGTCTATCTCGCGGCGCCGGCGAACTTGCCGCTGATTTCACGCAGGAAGCTGGTACCGTGGGGAATGGCGGTGCCGAAATTCTCGGCAATCGTCTGTCCCATGTCGGCCAGCGTGTCCCGCACGCCGAGGTTCACACCAGCGCCAGTTGCGGCCGAATAAGCCAGAATGGGCACGTATTCACGGGAATGGTCGGTGGTGGGCCAGCGCGGATCGGGATCGCAGCCGTGGTCCGCGGTAATCATCAGCAAATCGGCGAGTCCGAGCAGCGGTAAGAAATCGCCGAGCATGCGATCAAATTCTTCCAGGGACTTGGCGAAACCCTCGACATCCTTGCGGTGGCCGTAGAGCATATCGAAATCGACGAGATTGGCGAAAACGAGGCCACTCTTGCGGTCGCTGACTGCCGCCGTCAATTTTTCCATGCCGTCGGCATTGCCTCTGGTGGTGACGTATTCTTCGACGCCGCGGCCGTTGTAAATGTCATGGATCTTGCCGATGCCGAAGACGCGGACTTTGCGTTCGGCCAGAACGTCCATGAGCATGGGCTTGGGCGGATCCACGGCATAGTCGTGGCGGCGCGTGGTGCGCACGAAATTATCCGGAGTTCCCGTGAACGGCCGCGCGATGACGCGGCCCACGCGATGCGGCCCAACAAGCAATTTCCGGGCGATCTCGCACATGCGGTAGAGCTCGCCGATCGGAATAATGTCCTCGTGGGCGGCAATTTGAAACACGCTGTCGCCCGACGTGTAAACAATGAGCTTACCCGTGCGAACGTGTTCTTCACCAAGTTCCTTTATGATTTCCGTGCCGGAAGCGGGCTTGTTTCCGATGGTTTTCCTGCCGATCTGCCTCTCAAATTCCTGGATCAACTCGGGCGGGAATCCATTCTTGTAAACAGGGAACGCCTGGTCCAGCCATACGCCCGCCATTTCCCAGTGCCCCGTGGTCGTATCTTTTCCCGGAGAGTGCGTCGCACCCTTTCCGTACGCCCCAAGAGGCGCTGCTGCCGGCGTTTGGTGTTTGAGCGGCGCGATATTCGCGAGTCCGAGCCGCACCAGATTTGGGATTTGCAGGGCGCGCGACTCCGCGATGTGCCCGAGCGTGCTTCTGCCGACGTCATCGTAGTCCGCGGCATCGGGAAGTTCGCCGATTCCCACGCTATCGAGCACGATCCAGAAAATTCTCTCGAAATCCCTCACCGACAACCCTCGCGGACCTGGCTATGGCGAACTTTAGCACAACGGCGTATGGGAGTGCGGCAACAACGTTCCCTTGGCCTGCCTCTGTGGCTGCGTGTAGGACGGAGGAGATTGCGCTATGCTCTTGGCAGTTTGAGGCGGGTGCCTGAACTTTTTTTGAATCTCGCGCGTAGTAACAGGTAGCGGAGGTGTGCCATGGCCCAGGACGGAAGTCCGAGAAGAACGTCCTTGGTGTTCCCCATCGTGTTGATCGGATTTGGGCTGCTATTTCTGCTTCGGAGATGGAACCCCGCGTTTGAGCCCTGGTCGATTCTCCGCACGTACTGGCCGCTCATCCTGATTTTCATCGGGATCGGCAAAATTTGGGACAACGTCCAGAGGAGCCGCAACCCCAACGCGCCGCCCGGCATTTCGCTCGGCGCCACGTTTGGCGCCGTAGCGTTTGTGCTGGTTATCGGCATGCTGATCTGGCATGGCCGCGGATTTTCGCACGGACGAGGCGGAGTTTTTGGCACGAAGCACACAACAAAAATTGTCGAGCCACAACGAGCTAAATCGGCGCGCGCGAAATTGGAGATGAGCGCGGGGCAGCTCACCATCAATGGCGGTTCGGCGAATCTGCTGGAGGCTGATTTTAGTTTCAGCGATTCGTATGACGAGCCGCGCGTGGAGTACGGCGTGGCGGAGGGCGTGGGTCAGCTCACTGTCTCGCAGGATTCGCGGTCCGTGCACATCGGCCACTCGGAAAACGATTGGAGCCTGCATTTCAGCAAGGACATTCCACTGGAGCTCAAGATCGACATGGGCGCGGGGCAGGGGAATTTGCATTTGCGAGATGTGCCGCTCACGCGCCTGGATCTGAACATTGGTGCGGGGCAGGTGGACGTCGACCTGACCGGTGACCGCAAGACCGATCTAACGGCCGATATCGAGGGAGGCGTGGGCCAGGCGAACATCCGTTTGCCGAAAAACGTCGGGGTGATTGTGCACGCTTCGGGTGGAATCGGGAGCATTGATGCGCACGGGCTGAAACACGAGGACGGTACCTACACGAACGACGCGTATGGAAAAACTCCCGTCACGATCCGGCTGAAGGTGGAAGGCGGGATCGGCGAAATCGTACTTAGCCAGGAACTCTAAAACTCCCGCGAGTCGGGCGAGCCCTGCCGTGTTCAAGCGAGCTCAGAGCTTCAAGAAGATGTTTCGTTTGTACAGCCAATAGCACAGGTACCACATGACGAAGAGGACTGTGCATGCCTGGGCCACGGGAGCGAGTGTCCCAATGAAATTGTAGTGAAAGGTGAAAACTCCGACGGCGTGATCCAGCCACTCCGGCAGAATCATGCTTAAGGAATAAATGAAAATTGAATTCATGCCCACGACGACGAGCGGAAACGTCCATCTGCGGTAGCCACGCACCTCGATGAGCCAATAGAACCCGATGAGCATGAAGAGAACCCAACCGAGGCTATACAAGACGAAGGACGCCGTGCCGACCTGTTTGATGAAGGGAATCCACGGATGTAAAGCGAAGGCCAGCGCAAAGGAGAGAACCATACCTGCCGCGAGTTTGGTCAGATTCTCTCGATGGGATTTATTGCTCATGAGCAAGCGGCCTACCCATGCGCCGGACAGAGTCCACACGGTGCTGGTGACAAAATTCAGCGTGGAGTACGCGGGGTCGTAATCGTAGCGAAAAATGGCGCGGTCGACTCGAAGCCCAATGTGATCCCGGTGAGAGAACGGGCCGTCGGGACCGGGGAAAGCGAAGAGTAACGCGGTCCATCCTGCGAGCAGCACAAAAGCCGCGAGGGCCTGATATCGCCACGGCCACTGCATGATGAGATAGGTAAGGACGTACGTGAAGGCGATCTGAGAGAGAACGTTGATCAACTGCGGCTTGATCTGTTCGGCGGAAACCCAGATGAGGATCTGGCTCAGGATGATCAGGTGGACGAAGCGCGTCAGCACGTGGCGAAAATTTTCTCGAGGTGTGGCGCCCAGTTCCGTGCGACGGGCAAGGGCGAGCGGCATGGCCACCCCGACCATAAACATGAAAGAAGGCTGAATCATGTCCCAGAACACGCCGCCTTCCCAGGGCACGTGGTGGAACCAGCTCGCCACGCGGCCCCAGGTGGGATCACCCTTTAGAGCGGAGAACCCAAATCCCTCCGCGGCGAGGGTGAGCATGATGAAGCCGCGAAAGGCGTCGAGGGCCAGATAGCGCTTCGTTCCACGCTGGGCTGCAGACGAAGTGGATGACGGCAAAACGCCTTTTTCAGAAGCGAGAGTTGTGGCCATGGGTGCACCTCGTGGACCACGATGGATGGAGCGAACTTTACACGAAGCTCCTGAGTATGGGCAAATGATTCCGAAATCTGCCGGTCACACCGTTGCGACACGATCGGGCGTCTTTGCGGCGCGGTAGATGGCTTCGATGAGGGCGAGGCTGCGGCGGCCTTCGAGCCCGTCGCAAGCGGGGGCGCGATTCTGCTGGATGGCCTGGAGAAAATCTTCGAGGATGGACTGGTGGCCGCGAAAATCGCTGACGGTGGCGGTGGAGGAGCTCAGATTTTCGTCGAGGGGAGCGGATTCGATGGTGGCGGCTGGAGCGTTACGAAGATTGGCGGCGATGATGCGGTCGTGCTCGAGGATGACGGTGCCTTCGGTGCCGGTAATTTCCACGCGGCGAGGATAGCCGGGATAGGCGGCGGTGGTAGCGTGGAAAGTGCCCAACGCGCCGCTGGCGAATTCGAGAGTGGCAACGGCGGTGTCTTCGGCTTCGATCTTGTGAAGCTGCGTGGCAGTGCGGGCTTGCACGCGAACGACATCACCGAGCAGCCAGAGGAGTAAATCCACGGTGTGAACGCCCTGATTGATCAACGCGCCGCCGCCATCGAGCGCGTGCGTGCCGCGCCAGCGCGAGCAAGCGTAGTACTCGGGAGGGCGATACCACTTCACGCGGGCATCGACGAATAGGATCTTGCCAAGCAGGCCTTGATCGATCCAGTTCTTGAGTTGGCGAATGTGTGGCTTCCTTCGGTCCTGAAAAATCACGCCGAGCTGAACCTTGGATTGTTTTGCGGCTTCGATGAGGGCGTCGGCACGTGCGATGCTGATTTCGATCGGTTTTTCCGTAAGGACGTGGAGGCCATGACGGGCGGCGGCGATGCCTTGCGCGGCGTGCAGGCCAGAGGGACTGCCGATGATGACGAGCTCCATGGGGTGATGCTGCAAAAAGGCGTCGAAGTCTTGATAGGGAGTGCCGCCGTGCTCGCGGCAGAGACGGGCGATTTTTTCGGCGTTGGTTCCGTGGATGGCGGAGATTTCGACACTGCGGATGGCCCGAGCGGCGCGGGCGTGGGTTTCCGTGATGTTGCCGCCGCCGATGAGACCGATATGGGTAGTCATAAAGAGTTTTTAGTTGCTGGTTATCAGCTTTAAATAAGGAAGAAGAATAGTCGGGAATGCGGTTTTTTCCAAACGAGGTCGACGTGAATTGTCATCATGCGGCGCAGGGAATCAGTGATAGGCGGCGACGAAATCCTTGTAGGCGACTTCGGCGGCTTCGGCGGTGGAGATGGCCGAAGAGATGAGGATGCGGTAGCGAAAGGTAGCGCTGGCACCGGGGGCCAGAGAGAAATTCAGCGCTTGTTTGCCTTCGCTGAAAATTTTCTGGCCAAGCGGATTGGCAGCGAAAAGGCCGTAGCCGCGGGCGTGCCAATAAGTAGGAAAGCCGGGATTGGCAGGGTGATCGAGAATGGTGATGGTGACGGGCTCGTCGCCAATGAGACCGCTGAGATTGCACCAGCGGCCGCGCGTGCCCCAGGCGGCGTCGCCCTTTTTACCTTCACTGGTGAGGTAGGTGCCGTTGACGCCGGTGTTGTCCAGCTTGGCGACGGTGGTGGGGCGGCCGCTGGCGTCGGTGTAGACCTCGGGCTTGTCCGAAGGGATCTCGAGAGCACGGACGACGCGAAGGCCCAGGACGCCGTCTTTCTCATCCTTGAAATCGACTTTCTTGTCGAGAGCGCGCAGGGTTGTGATGCGGTCGACGCTGCGGAAGGCGGGCCCGCCGCGAAAGACGAAGTGAGTATTTTCCTTGAGCAAAACTGTTTTGTCGAACGTGATCCAATCGGTTTCGACGTCGAGTTCGCCCTGCTGCGAGCCGCCTTTCGCGGAGACGATGGAACGGTGGACGATGGTGCCCATCTTTGGAGCATTTTCCGGTTTGATGGCGTCGGAATTGTTCCAGAAATCGATGCCGTTGACGCTTTCATAGTTGAACCAAAGGCCGGCGTGGTGCGGGTGATCGATTCGTTCGCCGGGGCGCTGCTCGAGCGGAAAGCCGCGAGTGAGGATCGTGCCCTTGGCGGTTCGCAGGGGATAAAGAACGGGTTTCTTGAGTGTCGTGGGCCAGATGTAGGAAGTGAAAGACTGTCCATCGATGGAGACGTCGACGCGACGGTCCTTTTCGTTGACGGCGACGGTGACGCGGTCGGGGGGATGAGGGCCGGCGGAGACAAAAGACGTTAGAGCGGCAGCCACAACTACGAGGATGAAAAATGCCCCGGCAATAGGAATGCGCATGGCTAGCTGTGTCCTTCCCTGGAAACGCGCCGCTTGGCGTTGCGGCCATTGTCAACTTTCTCGCGAAACCGCGCCTCCCATGAAGCGCCGACGTTTGTGAAGCGTGAGACCTCCATGTCTTTTGACGCTGAATGGCTCAAATCTCTTCCGACACAATATAAGGCGAGCGATAACTACCACGCAGCAGCCGGTTGGCTTCCTCATCCCCAATGACCTTCTCTTGCGCGGGGTCGAAGCGCAGCGTGCGCCCCAGGCGGTACGAGGCATTTGCTAAATGCACGAGCGTCGTCGAGATGTGGGCTTCCTCGATCGGCGAATGAATATCCTGGGCACGGCGGCTGCGAATGCAATCGACAAAGTTCGCGTAGTGGTCACCAGACGACTTGCCGGATGGCCCTGGTGCGACTTCATCTGTTAGCCACGTCTTGTAAGCGTCGTAGCCGTCGATGGCGAGATAGCCATTCGACCCGTAGAAAATGTTTCCGACGGTGTTGGTCTTTGCGTCTTTTGGCCCCAGGGACTGTTTGCTGTCAGGGTTTTTCTTCGTATCGGCGGTGAGTCCCGCGGGGGGCACGCCACTGGCCCCATAAGCACCAGTGCCAATCTCCACCTCGTGATTGGTGATCCAGTGGCGGACTTCGAGTTCCATCATCTTGCGCTTGCCACCGGGAGCATCGAAACAAAACGTGGCGTTCAGGGTGTTGGGCGTCTCCTGGTCGTCCTCGAACATAAAGTGTCCACCCATGGCGGACACCGATGTGGGGAAACCCACACCCAATCCCGCGCGTGCAATATCAATTTCGTGGATGGCCTGGTTGCCGACCTCACCGTTACCGGTGTCCCAGATCCAATGCCAATTGTAGTGAAAGCGGTTGCGTGTAAACGGTTTCAGCGGTGCCGGTCCGGTCCACAGGTCATAGTTCACGCCTGCAGGAACGGGTTCCTCGGAAGCGTGCCCGATGGATGCCCGCCACTTGTAGCAAAGCGCACGGGCCATGTAGACATCACCGATCGTGCCGTCACGCATATGCTTCATGGCTTCCAGCATGCCTGGGTTGGATCGCCACTGGCTTCCATGTTGGCAAATTCGGTTGTACTTTTTCACGGCACGCACCAGCTGCCGTCCTTCAAACCAGTTATGCGAACACGGCTTTTCCACATAGACGTCTTTCGCCGCCTGGCAGGCCCAGATGGCCATCAGCGAGTGCCAATGATTGGGCGTAGCGATGGAGATTGCGTCAATATTTTTGTCCTCGAGCAGCTTGCGGACATCGACGTAGGATTTGGGCTTTGGCAATCCCAGCTTATCGATGTCCCCGAGGCGACGGTTTGACACGCTCTCATCCACATCACAGAGCGCGGCAATTTCTGTCCCTGGGACACGCGAAAAGCCGTGGATGTGATCGTTGCCGCGACCTCGCACTCCGCAAATTGCCACTCGCACGCGGTCGTTCGCGCCCATGATTCTTACGTAGCTGGATGCCGTAACGCCCAGAGCAGTGCTGGCGACGCCGGCGCCAGTGATTTTCAAAAAGTCCCGCCGCGAAGCTCTTTGTGCAGACATATATCCTCCATCAAATGCGATGAGAATGCGCCGACTAGAGGCGACAGTTCCTTGGCATGTGACTGGCACCGGTAACCTTACGTTCCGTTGCCAGGAATCTCCGAGCGAACTAATAGTAAGCCAAGTCAGGAAATTGGGGTGTTGAGACTTTCTAAAGGAATCGTTTAGGTATTTTCCCGCAGCATCAAGTCTCGACCAGGGTAGTCCGAAGAAAGCCGGCGATGGATTCCGTCAGCTTTCGAGGACACTCGGTATTTGCCATCGCGAGTGCCAAACTCCGCGTCAGACGATGACCTTCGACGCGAAACTTTTGAAGGAACTGCGACCGCCCCCTCACAGCATGCTCGGGAAGTATCGAGTAGCCGAAACCAGATTCCACCAGGCGTTTGATGGCTTCCGTGTCATCCGCCTCCATCAGCACACGCGGCGTCACACCGAGCTCCTTGAAAAACCGGTCAATGACCAGCCGCACGTTGCTTCGCTCCGGGTAGAGCAGAAATGGTACGTCGGTTAGTTCCGAAGCGCGCAGGGGCCTGACATGTCCGCTCCCCCCCTTGTTTGCCGAAGGGCGCACAATGAGCAGCTCTTCGTCAAAAAGCGGAATGAGCCGGAGGCCGGACTCAGAAACCGGTAGCGAGATGAGCGCCAAGTCGAAGCGGCGATCGAGCAAGCCGGAAACCATTTCCTCCGTTACGCCTACGGTCACGCGGATTTCCGCGTTGGGATAGCGCTTTCGCAGCTGTCTCAGCGGGCCCCCCAACTGGTAGATCAGGGTGGTGACGCCCGTCGCGAAATGGAAAGGGCGAATATCTTTCGAAAGATCGTTTTCAAACTCCTGCTGGATGTGGCCCATCATCTTAACGACTTCCTTGGCCCGCTCGGCAAGGCGCAAGGCTGCCGGAGTCGGAATCAACCGCTTTCCACGCCGTACGAAAAGTTCCGTGTGAAGTTCGTCAGCAAGGTTATGGAGCTGGAGACTAACGGCGCCCGGCGACAGGTGAATCTTTTCCGCCGCGCGCGTCATGCTAGGGGAGTCCATGACGGCTAGGAACAGTTCGAGTTGGTGAATATCCATTTGCCTGCTCCAATTTGCCCCGGCGCGAACACAGGCGGGACGCGCCGGAGTCTTCCATCCTTGTATTTCGCATCCGTGAGAAGGCGCATCGCATTCTACACTGCCGACAAGTGCTTGCGGCAAGTTCCACTCTCATGTACCCTCCCAACTTTGTGAATGCCTACTTGCGGAATGGTGCGCTGCGGACCCGCAAGCCCTGGTGCGACGCAAAGAAAAAGGAAGGAGTGCTTCCGGAATGGCTGGAATCGACTGGCTCATTCTGAGCCTCTACATCGTCTTTGTCGTGGGCATCGGCTTCGCCCTGAAAGGCTCGATGAAGACAAGCACGGACTTTTTCCTCGCAGGCCGCGCCATTCCCGCCTGGGTCTGCGGGCTGGCATTTATTTCCGCGAACCTCGGCGCGCAGGAAGTCATCGGCATGGGCGCTTCCGGCGCGAAGTACGGCATCGCCACTTCGCACTTCTATTGGGTCGGCGCCATCCCCGCGATGGTGTTCGTCGGCATCTTCATGATGCCTTTTTATTATGGTTCGCGCGCGCGCTCCGTACCCGAGTATCTGCGGCTGCGCTTCGATGAGAAAACCAGGGGGCTGAACGCCATCTCGTTCGCTATTATGACGGTTTTTTCTTCGGGCATTTCGATGTACGCGATCGCCAAGCTTGTTCAGACCTTGCATGTCCTCGATGGCCCATTTCAGCGGCTGGGGATCAGCAGCACGCGAATATTCGATTTTGCGATCCTGATTTCTGCGGTGATTGTGCTCGCGTACACATTTCTTGGCGGCCTATCGAGCGCCATCTACAATGAAGTGGTGCAGTTTTTTCTGATCGTCGCGGGATTCTTGCCGCTCACCTGGATTGGCTTGAAAAACGTGGGAGGCTGGGTGGGATTAAAAGCCAGGCTCGACCCGAGTTTCACGCACTCGTGGGTCGGACTCGGCCATGCGCACACCAACCGGCTCGGCGTCGAATGGTTTGGCTTGGTGATGGGATTGGGTTTTGTCCTTTCGTTTGGCTACTGGTGCACGGATTTTCTCGTGGTACAGCGAGCGATGGCGGCGAAGTCCATGAGCGCAGCGCGGCGCACGCCGTTGATCGGCGCCGTCCCGAAAATGTTGTTTCCCGCTCTGGTCATCCTGCCGGGATTGATCGCCATCGCGCTGCCGACGCAACCTGCGGTTCCGAACGCGAACCTTGCCGTGATGGCGCAGCCGCAAGGGCAAGGCATCATTCCTTACAAGGTGGACGCAAACAGCGGAAAGCCGGCCCTCGACAAGGACGGTAACCCGCAACTTGACTACGATCTTGCGGTGCCCAACATGCTGCTGCACTATTTTCCGCCGGGGATGCTGGGACTCGGCCTCACCGCGCTGCTCGCGAGCTTCATGTCCGGCATGGCGGGAAACGTCACGGCGTTCAATACCGTTTGGACGTACGACATCTATCAGTCTTATATTCGGCCTAACGCCACCGACGAGCACTACCTCTGGATGGGCCGGGTTGCCACGGTTTTTGGGATCACATTTTCGATCGCGGCGGCGTATATGGCGAACCGCTTCAACAACATCATGGACATGCTGCAGCTTGTGTTTGCGTTCGTGAACGCGCCGCTCTTCGCGACTTTCCTGCTGGGAATGTTCTGGAAGAGGGCCACCGGGCATGGAGCATTTTCAGGACTCCTTTCGGGGACGGCCGCGGCGGCTGTGCATCACGGGCTGACACTACCGGCTGGAGCGGCGGCGGGAATCAAGGGTGGGTGGTTGGGGCTGGGACTGGTGCACACGTATCCGAGCGAGATGGCACAGAATTTCTGGACGGCGATTTATGCGTGGACGACCTGCTTCCTGGTCACGATCTTCGTGAGCCTTCTCACGAAAGCGCCGGAAGAGAAGAAACTCGTTGGGCTGGTATACTCGCTCACCGCGCGCCCTGAAGAGGAGCCGCTGGCTTGGTATGCACGCCCGGCCCCGCTGGCGGTCATAGTCCTGAGCGCAACAGTTTTGCTGAACATCATTTTTTGGTAGGAACTTTCATGAACCTGGATATTCGTCTGCCGATTGGAATTTTATTTTCGCTGCTTGGGGGCATCCTGGCTGGATACGGTTTGCTCGGTGATACATCGCGTAACGAACAGTCCCTCGGAGTGAACCTTAACCTGGGGTGGGGATTTGTTCTTCTACTGTTCGGCCTGGTGATGTTTGTCTTCGGCAGACGCGCCATGCGTGAAGCGGGCAGGAAAACGGCGCCGCGTTCCTAGGAACCATCTTGTGCTGGAGTTCGGACGACCCGGAGCCCGGCCTTTTTCATTTCGATTGAATTTTCCCGGGACGAAGGTCTATGAGAGGGTCTACGTCCATCGCCGAACAGTTTCGCGCAAAATTTGGCGCGAATCCGCGTGTCTACCGCGCGCCCGGCCGAGTAAACCTGATCGGAGAACACACCGATTACAACGAGGGCTATGTGATGCCCGTGGCGCTCGGGTTTTACTGCTGGGTAGCCATTAGCGCGAGAGACGATCAAAGACTGGTCATCAACTCCGACGGGTTTTCAGACACCGCTGAGGTGGAATTAGATTCCCCAGAGATCCACCCACGCAAGACCTGGAGCGATTATCCGGTTGGCGTTGCACTGGAACTGAAGCGCGCCGGCGTTCCTTTGTGCGGAGCAAATTTGCTCATCCACGGTGAGGTCCCGATGGGAGCGGGGCTCAGCTCTTCCGCGGCGATCGAGGTGGCCACGGCACTCGCGCTTGCCGAACAATCCGGCCACTCTCCGGATCGCGTGCAGTTGGCCCTCCTGTGCCAGAAAGCGGAAAACGAATTCGTCGGCGCGCGCTGCGGGATTATGGATCAATTCATTTCGCTGCACGGACGAAAGAATCACGCGTTGCTGCTTGATTGCCGTGCGCTCGATTTTGAATTGGTCGCGATTCCCGAGTGCGTGCGGCTGGTTATTTGCAACACCATGGTTAAGCACGAACATGCATCGAGCGGGTACAATCAACGGCGCGCGGAATGCGAAGAGGCGGTCCAGCGTCTTGCCAAGGTTCTGCCGGGGATTCGTTCCTTGCGCGACGTCACGCTGGATCAATTGGAACTGCATCGCGGAACGCTTTCCGAGGTCCTCCACAAACGCGCGCTGCACGTGATAGCGGAGAATGCCCGCGTGCTGGGTGCCACCGAAGCTCTACGGGCGGAAGATCTTGAACGGTTTGGGAAACGCATGGCCGAGTCGCACTCCAGCCTCCGGGACTTGTATGAAGTGAGCTGCGCGGAGCTGGACTTGATGGTGGAACAGGCGCATCGGCAAGAAGGGGTCTACGGAGCGCGCATGACCGGAGGCGGGTTCGGCGGGTCTACGATAAATCTCGTGGAGAGCCGTTTTGCCGATGCATTCGCGGAAAACATGGCCAGAGGCTACGAAAAAGAAACGGGAATTGTTCCGCAGATTTATATTTGCGCGGCGGCCGAGGGCGCTGGCGCCGTGGCGCAATCCGAAGTTCAAAGGTAGGCGAAAAATAAGGATGAATTGGAACGAGTTTCGAGAAACTCCACACCGCCGCTGGAACCCGCTGCTGCGGGAATGGATCCTTGTTTCACCGCATCGGACGCAACGGCCTTGGCTTGGTCAGGTAGCCAGGCGCGCCGCCCCGCCGGTGATCGAATACGATCCGGAATGCTATTTGTGCCCGGGCAACGCGCGGTCCCAGGGGTTGCGGAATCCCGTCTATGAGACAACCTTCGCATTTGACAACGATTTTCCGGCGCTGCTGCCGGATGTGCCCGAGGGCAAGTGTGAAAAGGACGGGCTGATTGTCGCGCGCACGGAGAGAGGGATCTGCCGCGTGGTGTGTTTCTCTCCGCGGCACGACCTGACGATACCGCGGATGAAGCCGGAAGAAATCCACGCCGTAGTTGACACTTGGACGGAACAGTATCGCGAACTGAGCGCTCTCTCGTGGGTCCGGCACGTCGAAATTTTCGAAAATCGCGGCGAGCTGATGGGCGCGAGCAATCCGCATCCGCATTGCCAGATTTGGGCAAACGGGGAAGTGCCAAACCTCCCCGCGCGCGAACAGGCCGCGATGAGCGAATACCGGCAAGTTCATGACTCATGTCTGCTGTGCGCGTACCTGCGACTGGAACTCGAAAGTGGGGAGCGGATTGTTTGCGAAAACGAGGGATTCGTGGCGTTGGCGCCTTATTGGGCGGTGTGGCCCTTCGAAACGCTGGTCTTGAGCCGGCGTCACTTTTCGAGCCTCGCCGGGTTAAACGAAAAAGAGAAAAACGGTCTGGGCGACATCCTGCGGCGTCTGACGATTCGATATGACAACCTGTTTGAGACCGCGTTTCCATACTCGATGGGATTTCACCAGCAACCGATGGATCAAATGGAGCATCCCGAGTGGCACTTTCATGCGCACTACTTTCCTCCGCTGCTGCGGTCTGCAACCGTGCAGAAATTCATGGTCGGTTACGAATTGTTGGCAGGGCCGCAACGCGATATCACGGCGGAAAGTGCGGCGGCGCGATTGAGGGACATGCCTGAAACGCATTACCTCGACCGCTTCATCCGCGATTTCGAAGATAGCGCCAAAGGGGATGTAAACCAAAAATGAGAATCACCGATGCCAAAGTGATTGTTTGCAGTCCGGGGCGGAATTTCGTAACGCTGAAGGTTACGACGGAAGACGGGATTCACGGCCTGGGGGATGCCACGCTAAACGGCCGAGAACTCGCGGTCGCCAGCTACCTCACCGACCACGTCATTCCACTCCTGATCGGGCGAGATGCACGGCGGATTGAGGACCTCTGGCAATACCTCTATAAGGGCGCGTACTGGCGCCGTGGCCCGGTCACCATGAGCGCGATTGCCGCCGTTGACACGGCGCTCTGGGACATCAAGGGCAAGGCGCTGAACACGCCCGTCTATCAATTGCTGGGAGGCGCTTCCCGCGATGGCGTTCTCGTTTACGGACATGCCAGCGGGCGCGACATCGAAGAGACCGTCAAGGCGGTTGCCGACTACCTCAAACTTGGATACAAAGCGATTCGCGCGCAAAGCGGCATTCCCGGGTTGGAAAGCGCATACGGAGTGGGCCGCGGCAAGATGTATTACGAGCCAGCGGAAAAAGATGCTCCTCCGGAAAATGTCTGGAGTTCCGAGCTGTACCTGAACTTCGCACCCCTCTTATTCGAACGGCTTCGCAAGGAGTTCGGAGCGGAAGTTCACTTGCTGCATGATGCGCATCACCGGCTCACACCGATCGAAGCAGCGCGCCTGGGGAAGAGCCTCGAACCGTTTCATTTGTTCTGGCTCGAGGATCCAGTTCCGGCAGAGCTGCAGGAAAGCTTCCGCCTGATTCGTCAGCACACCACCACGCCTCTGGCCGTGGGTGAAGTCTTCAATACCATTTACGATTGCCACCAGCTTGTCCAGGAACAACTCATCGACTACATCCGAACTACTGTGGTGCATGCCGGAGGCATTTCACACTTGCGAAAGATCGCCAGCCTGGCCGAGCTCTATTACGTGCGTACGGGATCGCATGGCGCGACCGATTTGAGTCCCGTGTGCATGGCTGCGGCGCTGCATTTCGATTTGAGCGTCCATAATTTTGGCATCCAGGAATATATGCGCCATTCCGATGAGACCGACCGCGTGTTTCCGCATTCGTATCGTTTTTTCGGTGGAATGATGCACCCTGGCGATGCCCCCGGTCTCGGCGTGGATCTGGATGAAAGCCTTGCATCCAAGTACCCCTATCGCCGGGCGTACCTGCCTGTGAATCGCCTCCGCGACGGCACCATGCACAGTTGGTAGGCGGTTGCCGTTCGAAACGGAGCGGGTCGGACAAGTGCATTCGGTTGAGGTTGCGATTCCGCTCCGGGTGTTGTTGAGTCCCGCTGAATGGGAACTTCAGTTTTTACGGTTTGACTCCGGGGCGGGCAGTTCTTATAGTTCGCAATGAATCTCGCGAAGGGGTGTGCCTCGCCGCTTGAATCGCGCCAAGCTATTCCGGAGAAGGAGTTTCCATGACCGCGCCGCAGCAAGCCGCCATAGAGAAAATGGTTTTCCGCAAGACCAACGCGCATGCGGGCCGGCATATTTCCATTACTCCCGGAAATAGCTCGATGCGCCATCTTGCGTACGGCCGCATCCTGCTGAACTCGTCAAAGTCCGCGGAGTCCTTTTCAACGGGAGATCGCGAGACGGGACTCATCTGTCTCTCGGGCCAGGCCGTCGTAGCGGTGGATCAGAAAGACATCGAGATTGGGCAGTACGATGCGATCTACGTTCCACGCGATTCTTCCGTCGCCATCACGACCAAGACAGGCGTGGACCTTGCCGAGTTTTCCGCCGACGTTGACAATCGCTATCCGCTGCAAACTGTGCGCTCCGCCGACATCGCCAAGGACCCTGGATTGAAATTCAGCACGGGCGGGCCCGGATGCACGCGGCATCTGCAGATGCTGCTGGCCAAAAACATTGAAGCCGGGAGGCTCATCGCCGGAATCACGCAAGCCGATCCGGGAAACTGGACGAGCTGGCCGCCGCACGAGCACGCCGCGATGCTGGAAGAGGTGTACGTTTACTTCGACATGCCTGAGCCGGCCTACGGCATTCAACTGGTTTACAACAACTTGGAATATCCGGAACTTGTTACCGTCGTGCGCGACGGCGACGCTGTGCTCATACCCAATGGATATCACCCGAACGTTTCCGTTCCCGGCCATCGCATCTGCTTTTTGTGGGCCATGGCGGCCCATCGGGAGGTCGCCGACCGTCAATTCGGGGTCGTTAATGTGCAACCCGGGTTTAACCAGGGATCATCCGGCTTGGAAGCCGGCCGCAAGAAGTAGTAGCTTTCCATTCACTCCATGGACCCAGCGCGACCCACCTCCGCATCCGGCAGCCTGGCAGCGTCGGCGGATGCCGAGGCCGCGAAGGGGAATGAACAGGGACCGCCGGCTGTTTCATCCTACGCCGGCTATTTTCGCTGGGTGATCTGCACACTCCTTCTCTTCGGCACCACCAAGAATTACATGGACCGAAATGTTCTCGGCGTGCTCAATAAGACGCTGCAACATGATCTGGGCTGGAGCGAGATTGACTACAGCAATCTTGTGGTGGCGTTCCAGGCGGCTTACGCAGTGGGAATGGTCGTGGTCGGCCGGCTCATCGACAAGCTCGGCACTCGATTGGGTTACGCGCTGGCGATGATTTTTTGGAGCCTCGCTTCGATGGGGACCGCGCTGGGGAGTTCGCTGACGAGTTTTGCTGTCTCGCGGGTCGCCCTTGGTTTGGGAGAAGCTGCGGTCTTTCCCGCCAGCATTAAGGCGGTGGCCGAATGGTTTCCGAAGAAGGAACGCGCACTGGCCACCGGAATTTTTAATGCCGGGACCAGCATTGGCGCCATGCTTACGCCCGTCGTTGTGCCGTGGATCAACGCGCGGTGGGGCTGGCGCGGGGCCTTCCTTGGAATCGGCGCGCTGGGTTTTGTCTGGCTGGTGTTCTGGCTGTTGATTTATCGCAAACCGGAGGAGCATCCTCGCGTATCAAGCGCAGAACTCAACTACATCCGAAGCGATCCCCAGGCAGCGGCGGGGAAAATCAAATGGGCTGCCTTGCTTCCGCTCCGGCAGACCTGGGCGTTCGTCCTCGGCAAGTTTCTGACGGATCCGATCTGGTGGTTCTATCTCTTCTGGGTTCCGGGTTTCTTGCAGAGCCAGCACGGCCTGGCCTTGACCCGGATCGGTGCGCCCATCGTGGTGATTTATTTGCTCTCCGATGTTGGCAGCGTGGCCGCAGGCTGGTTGTCGTCCTCTATGATTAAGCGCGGCAGCACCGTTAACGCGGCACGCAAGATCGCGATGCTCATTTGTGCGATTGGCGTCACGCCGGTTGTGTTCGCATACCGCGTGGAGAGTACGTGGTCTGCCGTATTTCTGATCGGGCTGGCAGCCGCGTGTCATCAAGGGTTTTCCGCCAACTTGTTTACTTTGACCTCCGACATGTTTCCGGCTCGGGCCGTGGGCTCGGTGGTGGGAATCGGCGGCATGGCCGGCGCGATCGGAGGGTTGTTTATCGCCACTGTCGTGGGCCACGTGCTTCAATGGACCGGGAGCTACAGGGTGCCTTTCCTGATTGCAGGTTCGGCGTATTTGCTGGCACTCGTCATCATTCATGCTCTGGTGCCCAGGATGGAGCCGGCCAAAATCACTTGAGAAATGCAAACGCGAATCAGGAAACATCCCAGGTATTTCATGAGAATGTGCCGGTAACAATTTTTCATTTGGATGGGCAGCCGAGGTGAGCGCATGGGATTGACGATCAAGCCGAAGAAAGAATGCCGCTGGGACCTAGTCAGCTTGGGCGAGGTCATGGTGCGGCTCGATCCGGGCGAGCGGCGCATTGCGACGGCGCGATCCTTCGAGGTTTGCGAAGGCGGAGGGGAATACAACGTCGCGCGCGGGCTGAAACGATGTTTCGGCCTGGACACCGCGGTGGTCACGGCATTCACCGATGACCCTGTTGGGAAGCTCCTTCAGGATTTAATTTACCAGGGCGGGGTGGACCAGTCGCTGGTGCGCTGGGTGGAACACGATGGCGTGGGACGCGCGGCGCGCAACGGGCTCAATTTTACGGAGCGCGGCTTCGGAGCTCGTGCGGCACTGGGAAGTTACGATCGTGGGCACACGGCCGTCTCGCAGTTGAAGCCCGGCGACATCGATTGGGATCAGATATTTGGCAAGCAGGGCGCGCGCTGGTTTCATACGGGCGGCATCTTCTGCGCGCTTTCTCAGACGACGCCGGAAGTCACACTGGAAGCCATGCAAGCAGCGAGGCGGAACGGCACGGTCGTTTCGTATGACCTAAACTACCGTGCATCGCTGTGGAAGTCTCACGGCGGCAAGAAGCAGGCGCAAGATGTCAACCGCCGTATCGCGCCGTTCGTGGACGTCATGCTCGGCAACGAGGAAGACTTCTCGGCGGCCCTTGGCTACGAAGTGCCCGGAATGGATGAGCATCACTCCACGTTTGAAGTGGAGGGCTTCAAGCAAATGATCGCGAAGGTTGTAAATGACTATCCGTTCAAGGTTGTCGCTACCACACTGAGGAAGGCAAAAACTGCCACACTGAATGATTGGGGCGCGATTTGTTTTTGCGATGGCAATTTCTACCAGGCAAGAAACCGCGAGAATCTTGAAATTTTCGACCGCGTCGGAGGGGGCGATTCCTTTGCTTCCGGCCTGATTTATGGATTCCTGGCGGGACAAGATCCGCAGTGGTCGGTGGAATGTGGCGCCGCGCACGGTGCGCTCGCCATGACCACCCCGGGCGACACTTCGATGGCTACCACGCAGGAAGTTCTGCAGGTGATGAAGGGAGTCGGGGCGCGCATCGCGCGTTGACGAAAATTGCCGGAGGAAGGTGACCGCCAATGGATAAACAAAAGGTTCGCGATCGGATCATCGAGATTGGAATCGTGCCGGTCGTTCGAGCGTCGTCGCCGGGCGAAGCATGTGTCGCGGCCGATGCCGTCTGCCAAGGCGGCATTCCTATCGTGGAAATCACCATGACTGTGCCCGGCGCCGTGGATGTCATCCGTGAACTGGTGAAGAACTGCGCGTCCGATGTCCTCATCGGTGCCGGAACCGTGCTCAATCCTGAGGCGGCGCGCCGGTGCCTGGATGCCGGGGCACAATTCCTGGTAAGCCCGGGATTGAACCTGAAAACCGTAGAGCTTGCGGTCCGGGAAGGGAAGCTGATCATGGCGGGGGCGTTGACGCCTACGGAAGTGATCACCGCCTGGGATGCCGGCGCGGACTTCGTCAAGATTTTCCCGTGTGGCCAGGTAGGCGGAGCGAAATACATCAAAGCGCTAAAGGGCCCCCTCCCGCAAATTCCACTTGTTCCGACCGGTGGCGTCAATCTGAACACGGCGGCAGAATTCATCGAAGCGGGCGCAGCGGCGTTGGGGATAGGCGGAGAATTGGTCCAGGCCGACGCCCTGAAGTCCAACAAGCCGGAGATCATTGCTGAGAATGCGCGGAAATTCCTTGCGATCGTAAAACAAGCACGAGCTCAACTGGCATCCTCCGGTATCGCTGCCAAGAGCAGCCACTGATGAAGGATTCCAGTCAGGTTGCGTGGAAAGGATGCGGCGCTATTGATTGACGCCACTGGCCAGAAACCCTCCGTCCACCACTAATAAGTGGCCGGTCACGAAACTCGCGGCATCGGAGGCGAGAAACACCGCCGCGCCTGCCAGCTCTTCGATCTTGCCAAACCTGCGCATCGGTGTGCGCAGCAGGAATTCCCGGCCACGCTCGGTCCCATCGAGCAGAGCTGCATTCAAGTCCGTGCGAAATACCCCCGGCGCGATGGCATTGACACAAACCCCGGATGCCGCCCATTCGATGGCAAGAGATTTCGTGAGGGAAGCGACGGCCGCCTTGCTGGCACTGTAGGCGGCAACCTCAAAAAGAGCCACAAAGGAGGAAAGCGAGGCGATATTAATAATGCGGCCGTAGCGATTCTCGATCATGTGCCGGCCGAATATGCGGCAGGCACGCAGAGTCCCGTTCAGGTTCGTTTCCATGATCGCATTCCAATCGGCCTCCGGAACGTCGAGCGTGGGCGTTCGCTTCGTGCGGCCGGCGCAATTCACAAGTATCTGGACGCTGCCGAATTCGGAGAGTACCGCTTGCAGGAGCCGCTCGATGCTGGCGTTGTCTGTCACGTCGCAAGTCAGCGCAAGCGAGCGCCGACCGAGCGCGACAACTTCCGCAACTGCGGCTCGTACCTGTTCTTCGCGGCGGCCCGTCGGTACAACATTGGCTCCCGCCTGCGCCAGTCCTCGAGCGATCGCAAGCCCGATGCCGCTGGTTCCGCCGATCACCACTGCCGTTTTGTTTGTCAGGTCAAGAAGCGAATGACCCATGAAGCGCTCCTCAGAATCGCAATTGCGTGCAACACCAAGCGAAGTGCCGGATCCAATTGTAATGCGAGACGCGATCTCCGAGCGTTGAGTATTGCTAAAGCCCATGTTCATCAGTCTTGAGTTGACACCGGGTGCCAGTTCAAAAAACGGCCATCCGCATGGAACCAATAATGAAGGGAGGCGTCCCTGGGCGGCTGTCAAATGCGAAAGCTCGTCCCCCAAAGTTTGCTGTCCTTGTGAGTTCGCCCCTCCTCTCGGGGATCAATCTTTATCCCGCCGTCAGATTCTGGAATCCCGCTGCCGGGCCAAAGCAGCGCGGTGCGGTCGCACTGCGCCGGTTCCTCGGTGGAATTGCGTGGCGATTACCCATATTTACATGCGGCATCGTAGTTTTGACCCATACCCACGCGGATGCAAGTCTCCTCGCGGTCGCTAAATCACGGAGACTCCATGAATTAGGAGAAACGTGATTCGGCCGGAGGATTGCACGATGCTTTTCGGAGTTGTGCTGCCCAGAAGGATGCAACGGGCGACAGACTACTATGAGGTTTAGTACCACACCTTCGATTCCCCCGAAGAGCTGCCCCCATCAAGTTGCGTTACGTCCCCCGTCGGGCCGTTTACAAAAATAGAGACTCCTTGTAATTCAGGAGGCGGCCGTGAAGTCGATTGTGCTTCTGCAGTTGAGACAACGGACGATTCCGGTTGTAGTGACTCTTGCGGCCGCGATCGTGGCGGTCATCATTATCAGTTGTAGCGGGGGAACATCCACGATGCAAACCCCGAGCATGGGCATCGTGAATGTTTCAGTGAGCGATCCGCCGAGCTGCATGCCGCCCAACGGACACTTCGAACATGTTTACGTAACAGTGCGGTCGGTGCAGGCACACATCAGCGCCACCGCGGGCGACGACACTGGTGGCTGGCAGGAGCTCGCTCCGCAACTGGCGTCGGCACCGATGCAGATCGATTTGTTTTCGAAACCCAACACTAACTGCGTGCTGGCGAAACTGGGTTCCGCAAGCCTGCCTGTCGGAACTTACCAACAGATTCGCTTGCTCCTCGTTTCGAATAGTCCTGCCGCGGGAGCGCCAGTTCCATCTCCAAATGCTTGCGCGGGAAATGGTTTCAATTGTGTGCTTCCGGATGATGGCACCATTCACGAACTTCTTTTGAGCAGCCAGGACAATACAGGATTGAAAATTCCTCCTGGTCAAATTGTGGGCGGCCCAATCCAGGTGGCCGCCGGGCAGAGCGTGGACTTGAACATCGATTTCAACGCCTGCGCGTCGATTGTGCGGCAAGGGAATGGCGCGTATCGACTGAAGCCTACGCTGACCGCGCAGCAGGTGAGCACGAACAACTCGGGGATTGACGGCCAAGTGGTCGACTCGCTCACGAAAGCGCCGATTGCGGGCAACGTCATCGTGGCCATCGAGCAGACCGACAGCACCGGTGTTGATCGCATCCTCATGCAGACAACCGCGGACTCGCAAGGGAATTTCCGCTTCTGCCCGCTGCCCACGGGAACTTTTGACGTCGTTGTGGTTGCGCTCGGCACCGGAAACATACCTTACAACGCGACCGCGGCATTGAACGTGCCGAATGGTTCAAACCTGGGCACGATCCCCCTGGTCGCGGAGGTTGGCGCGACGGGCCCGGCAGTTTTGCAGGGCTTCGTCACCGCGAAGACGGCTACCGGCGTAGCGACCGCGGACGTCAGCCTCGCGGCCCTTCAGAGCATCGCTTTGTCTGGCGGCGGAACGCGGCAACTGAACATCCCGCTGCAAAATGCCCCAGCGACCGCGTTGACACCTGCCGTGACGTCGACGGGATTGATTTTCATTTCCGATAGCACGAATTGCCCAACGGGCAGCCCCACTGGGGCAAACTGCGCCCAATATAAGCTGGTGGTTCCCGCCAGTAACCCGAGTGTTGGCACATTCCTGGCGGGAGGATTCAGTTATTCGCCGCCGGCGAGCGGGGATGTTCTCTTCACCGTGGACGCGCAAGCGGCGGTGCCCCTGAGCGGCGGAGCTCCTGACTGTACACCTTCCGAGAAGATGACTTCGACGGACATCAACAATCAGCCGTTGAAAGTGACGGCGGCAACGCTAACCAACGTCGCGCGCACGGATTTCGCCGGTTGTTCTTGAGCGGAGGAGCCAGTGGTGAGGCCGTGCTGGGCCTTGGAGCGACCTCACCGCGGCTCGGATTCCCACGCAGCGCTGATCCTTCTGTTGTTCCTCTGCAAAGATCCCTCGACTGTTCTCTTGATCTCTAAAATAAATGTTCAGGGTCGTTATTGAAACGGTTTAAGATTGGCCTCGGGAAGAGCGATTGATCTCATCACGGTGAGGGAAAATGCTGCGATTCAAATCCGCATACGCGTTCGGGGTTCTTGCCGCGACTCTTTTTTCGACTCAAATGAGCCGGGCGGAGGACGCGGAGAAGTTGGTGTCTCCCGCAATCAGCTTGAGCGAGGGCTGGCAGATTCAGTCGTCCTGCGAAGCCAAGGCAACCGGCCAGCAGGTTTCGACGCTGGGGTTTGAAGCAACCGGTTGGCACAAGACGACAGTGCCGAACACGGTGGTTGGCACGCTGGTGGACGACAAGACCTACCCTGACCCGATGTATGGGATGAACATGAAGAAACTCCCCGGGATGAATTACTCCGATAAGTCGTTCTTTGCTCTCCAGGACATGCCGGAGGGCAGCCCGTTCCGCTGTTCGTGGTGGTGGCGGACGGAGTTTGCGGTGAAGCCACCGTTCTCGGGCGAGCATTTCTGGCTGCATTTTCCCGGGATCAACTACCGAGCCAACGTCTGGGTGAACGGAAAGAAGATCGCAGATGCCAAGGACGTGGCTGGCACGTACAGGATTTTTGAGTTCGATGTGACCTCCGCGCTGAAGACGGACGGGCAGAACGCCGTGGCGCTGGAAATCTTCGCGCCCGAGAAAAATGATTTAGGAATCACATGGGTGGACTGGAACCCGACGCCTGCGGACAAAGACATGGGGATCTGGAAGGAGGTCACGCTGAGTTCGAACGGGCCCGTGGCGGTGCGGAATGCTTTCGTCAAATCGAAGCTCGGCGCGGAATACAAGACCGCGGACCTCACACTGAGTGCGGATTTGCGAAATCAAACCGATAAGAGTGTCAAGGGCACGCTGGTGGCGAAAGTGGACGGGCAGACGCTGAAACAGGATGTCGAGCTGCCCGCGGGCGAAACCAAGACAGTGCGTTTCGCGCCCGCGCAGTTCCCTCAGTTGAAGCTCGAACATCCGCGACTCTGGATGCCTTACACGCTGGGGGCTCCGAACCTGTATACCGCGGAATTGCACTTTCACGTGGACGGGGCGGAAAACCTTTCGGACCGCACGCAAGTGACCTTTGGCATTCGCGAATTTACTTCCGAACTCACCGAAAAGGGCCATCGCCTATTCAAACTCAACGGCCGGAATATTCTGATTCGTGGCGCGGCCTGGGCTCCGGACATGTTTCTGCGCCCTATGTCCAAGAAGCTGGACGCGGACCTGGCGTATGTCCGCGACATGGGCCTGAATACGATTCGGCTCGAAGGCCGCATCGACCGTGACGAATTTTTCGAGAAGACCGACAAGCTCGGCATTCTCGTGATGCCCGGCTGGACCTGCTGCGACGCGTGGGAGCGCTGGAAGCGCTGGACGCCGGAGACGCATGCCATCGCTAAAGCTTCGATGGCCGATCAGGCGCGACGGCTTCGCAATCATGCGAGCGTCTTTGTCTGGCTGTACGGCAGCGACGGACCGCCGCCGGCCGATGTCGAGCAAATGTATCTCGACGTTCTGAAGGAGGCCGAATGGCCGAACCCCGCGCTATCTTCCGCCAGCGATACACCAACAAAGCTGACTGGCAATTCCGGCGTAAAAATGACGGGCCCCTACGAGTACGTCCCGCCTGTCTACTGGCTCGCCGACACGAAAGCGGGCGGCGCGTACGGCTACAACACGGAGACGAGCCCGGGGCCGGCGATACCAACGCGCGAGTCGCTCAAGAAATTCATCCCGAAGGAACATCTCTGGCCCATCGATGACGTGTGGAATTATCACGCCGGCAAAGAACGCTTTACCACGGTGAACGTATTTACCGACGGGCTGACGCGGCGGTATGGTCCGGCGACTTCGCTCGACGACTACGAGCGCAAGGCCCAGGCTATGACGTATGACGGTCAACGCGCGATGTTCGAGGCTTATGGGCGGAACAAGTACACTTCCACGGGCGTGATTCAGTGGATGCTCAACAATTCCTGGCCGTCGTTGATCTGGCATCTCTACGACTACTACCTGGTGCCCGCGGGCGGGTATTTCGGCACCAAGAAGGCCATGGAGCCGGTTCACGTGCAGTACGGCTACGACGATCATTCCGTTGCAGTGGTGAACGACACGCGGAACGCGGTGCCAGGAGTGAAGGTCAGCGCGACTCTCTACAATCTGGATGCAACGCAAGCTGCAACGCACGGCGGGACGCTGGACCTCGCACCTGACAGCAGCACCAAAGTCCTCGATTTGCCGCTGCCCGATAAAATCTCGACCACCTACTTCCTGAAGCTGAAGTTGCACGATGCGCTGGGAAAGCTGTTGAGCGATAACTTTTATTGGCTTTCGACCAAGGCCGATACGCTGGACTGGGCCAAGCGAAAAGATACGGTCTATACGCCCCAAAAGGACTTTGCGGATCTCAGCGGACTGAACTCTTTGCCGCTGGTCACGCTATCTGTGCATGCGTCGAAGACCACTGCGGGCGGCAGAGACACGATCACCGTTACGGCGAAAAATCCCAGCGGCAGCATCGCCTTCATGGCGCATCTGCGGCTTACACGCGGACCGGACGGCGAAGATGTCGTGCCCATTTTCTGGAGCGATAACTATTTTTCCCTGCTTCCCGGCGAAGAGCGCATGGTTAGCGCTAGCTACGATTCGTCCGGGCTCGATGGAAAAGCGGCAGTCCTTGTCGTGGACGGGTACAACGTCGTCTCGAACACCGTGCAGCCTGCTTCCAGTGGGGCCGCCGCGAACTAGCGATGGACTAATTCATCAGCCAGGCACAGCAGAGATGCAGTTTGCCGTTAGACTGCGCGCGTGCGAGAGGCCTCAAAGGCAAGAGATTTCGACGAATCTTCGGGAAGCAACTCCAGGGCCAGCGCCCTGCCAACCTGACGCGCCACTTCGGATTGCACATTGAGAACATCGCGCAGCTCGCGGTCGTAGCTGCCGGACCACAGGTGAGTCTGTGCCCGCGTTTCGATCAATTGGGTGGTGATGCGGACACGTTTGCCATCGCGGCGGACGCTGCCCTCCAAAATGTAATCCACGTTCAGTTCCTGTGCAATCTCTCCAATAGTTTTCTTTGCGGCCTTGTACTGAATGGCGGACGTCCGCGCGATGACTCCCAGCCGCTTCGGATCGAGCTTGCCGAGCTGCGAGATCATCTCTTCGGTGAGACCATCGGCGAAGTAGTCCCGTTCACGGCTGTCGCTCAGATTTTCGAATGGCAGCGCCATCAGCATCTTCTTTTCGGCAGGCGAACTCGCACGCCGCAGTCTTGTGACGGGAGCGATGAAGCGGTAGCCAACGCGCGGCACGGTTTCGATGAAGCGTGGGCTCTGCGCCGAGTCTCCGAGTAACTCGCGCAGTTTGTTGACGGCGGTGTTCAAACTATGTTCGTAACCAACGAGCGTATTCGGCCAGAGTTTCTCACGAAGAGATTTGCGAGTGGCAACCTGGCCGGCGCGATCGAGCAGCATTTCCAAGATCTGGAAGGGTTGCTCTTCGAGCCGGCTGCGCATGCCGTGCTTGCGAAGTTTGCGCGATTGGAAATCAACTTCGAAGGCGCCAAAACAATCTACGGCGTCTGAAGATTGGGCGTCTTTCATGGTTTCATTTCAACGGTTTGCCCGGCCCCATCCCCCAGGTTGCCCGATAGTCCTTTCCGCTTGCCTTGATTTTCTGTCGTAAGTCTCTTCCTGCGAAGCGCCTCGACGCTGATAAAGACTTGTCCTCCCGGTGATTTATTCCCGGCGGACTTTTGCCATCTAAGAGAGGTATGCGCGTGGATCATACGTGGGCTATTCGAACCAAAACACCTAACTCTCAATTCGAAATGGAGAATATCCGATGAAAGAAATAGAAAAACTGTTCCCAGGTCGTACAAATCGACGTTCATTCTTGACGAAGGGAACAGTAGCAGCGGGCGCTGCGACTTTGGGTGCCGGAGTGCCGGCAGGCAAAACGTTTGCCTTCGAGCGGGAGGATGACGGCGACCGCGCACCAATCACCAGGGGGGACATCGCCATTCTAAGGTTCTTGCAGGCCCTCGAGCAGGTAGAAGAAGACCTTTGGCGGCAGTATGCGGAACTCGGAGGTACCCAGGATAGCGAATTCACCGGACTCACCGGTGGGAATGCGGCCTATACACAGGCGCTGCAACTCCTCGACGGGGACATGCCACAATACATCCACGACAATACCGACGACGAGATCAGTCATGCTAGCTTCCTTAAGAATTATCTGGAATCGAAGGGCGCGGGGTCCGCTGACCTCACCCACTTCAAGGTGTTGCCGAGCAGTACGGCCGATGGGGCACAGCAAATTGGGCGGCTCACCAACCTGACCCAGCTCACCATCGACACGAGTTTTTGGTCGCGCTACCGCAGCATCACCAATCCGGATTTTGATCCCATGGCAAAATTTGCTCAGGCGGTTCCCAGTCTAAACGTCAATCAACACACCGCTATCCCAAGAAGCAACGCTGACACTCAGGGAAGCGTCATCAATCTCGGCGATCCCACACAGTCAACCTTTACTGACCACCTCAAAGCGATCGCCTTCACAGCAGGGTTCCACTTCGCCTTCATCGAGCAGGGTGGCACTAGCCTTTATCCGACGTTGGCGCAGCACGTCACCAACTTGGAAGTCTTGAGAATCCTGCTGAGCATCGGCCCCAGCGAGACCATGCACTTCCAGACCTGGCAGGACAAAGCCGGCAATGCCACTCCTCTCACGGATGTGGATCCGGTGAACAACTCGACGGTGACGTTTACAACATTGAGTGCGGCTCAAGGGGAGACAAGCCCCGAATCCTTGAACGGGGACACTTTGCAGTCCAACTTGATCATGCCCGAGCCGACCCATTTCCTGGACCAGAAGTTCGGCCCAGTGGCCATCATCCGCCCGACCTCGACAGCTTTTGGTGGCGCGGTCGCTTCTGTCCAGTCATTTGTGACGGACGGTCTTTTCATTAATCCCAAGACCGATAAAAGCGACACCGGGATCGTGCCGGTGCTCATGCGCCTGGCTGAAGAAGCCGATGAGGCCCGCCGCCAACTCTAGGCAGCAGGGCACGCAGCAGCAACCTCACTCATCCTAACCGTGCGGTCGAAGCATCCGGGCCCAGGCCTTTTCCGCTTGGGCCTTTTCCTTATCATTCAAGATGGTGTTGCAATGGCACGCAGCTTTGCCTGGATACGCCTAAGAAAAACGTTGCGTTGCTATCCAGTATCGCCAGGAAGTTCTCTTGTTTGAGCCGGCGGGTCCCTCCTGGCGCAACCATCCCCGCACGCCCCTCATCCAATGCGGTAGAATAGCCTAGTGCCTTGGGGCGCGTGGAGAACGCGCGAAAATTGCGTGGATTGCCTGGTCTTCCACCAAAGTGAGGGAGCAATGAGCAAATGGAAGCGTTTTTTGACCGCAGCAGTTCTGGCCCTGTTTCTTGTCGGAATGGCGGCCGCGGATACCTTGGAATTGAAAGATGGCCGCGTGCTGCGCGGAAAATATCTTGGCGGGACGCAAGCGGTTCTGCGCTTCGAGGTGAACGGCGAAGTCCAGGCGTTCAACACGGTTGATATTGTTGCGCTGACCTTCACCGGCCGGTCTGTGGGTGGGCCTCCGGCGCCTGCTCCTTCAGCTATGGCTCCCACTGCCGCTCCTCCGATGGCGGCCGCCCCGGCCGCTGGGTACGGGGACAGTGTGACTGTTTCTGCCGGTCAGTCTCTGCTGGTGCGCATGATTGACGGTGTCGATTCCTCGAAAAATCATGTGGGCGATGTGTTCCATGCGAGCCTCGAGACGGATCTCATGGTGAACAACACCGTCATCGCTCGCAAGGGCACCGACGTGTACGGACGCCTGGCGGAAGCCAAGGAAGCGGGACACATATCCGGCAGCTCCGAGCTGCAGCTCGAGTTGACGCGCATCGTGATAGACGGGAAGGACTACCCCGTTGTCAGCAGCGATTACAGTTTGAAGGGTAAAGGGCGCGGCTCCGACACGGCGAAGAAAGTCGGCGGCGGCGCCGTGGCCGGCGCGATCATCGGCGCGATTGCCGGCGGCGGCAAGGGTGCAGCCATCGGCGCGGGCGTCGGCTCCGCGGCAGGGGCGGGCGTCCAGGTCTTCACGCGCGGTCAGCAGGTGAAGGTGCCCAGCGAGACGTTGCTGGAATTTCGCCTGCAGCAGCCCGTGACGGTTGCCCCTACGCAGCGTTAGGCCGATTGCGCCACCTGCGAAACGTACATATTCGGTGGGATTCGCAAGGGCAGGCTCCGGCTCGCCCTTTTCATTACGGCTGGACCTGTCTCTCGCCGAGCAAATACCCCGTATCAAGTTGGCAGCACCCGCTCAAAATTCCCTCTTGCCACTCCTACTGTTAGTGACTAAGATACCCCCTCTGGTGGGAGACCATGCCAAAAGAAAAACCTCGTGTAAACATCGGTGAAGTCATCAAGAGCTATCGCAGCCAGCGCGGCTTGTCGCAGGGCGACATCGAGCGCCGCACCGGCCTCTTGCGTTGCTATCTTTCGCGTGTCGAGAACGGCCACACCGTGCCGTCGCTCGAAACGCTCGCCAAAATTGCGGAAGCCATGGACATTTCGCTCGCGGACTTTTTTCCCGGGACCGAGACGCCGCGCGACCGCGAAACGCAGAAGGCCCTCGGCGAACTTTCGCAGGACGAGATTCGCTTCCTGGCGGAGATCAAGAAGTACAGCACGACTCTTTCCGATGGCGACAAGCGGCTCGTGCTGGCCATGATTCGAAAGATGGCCACTTTGCTGCCCGTCGCGGCGGCGAAGAAGCTGCTGGTTCGCCGCCCAACGGCCTAGTTTAATAAATTCACAATGGAACGAAAAGGCGCGGCTTACTACCGCGCTTTTTCTTTTTGGGGATGAACCCGGATTCAGTTGCCCTGGCCGCGGATGAGGCGAATCGCATCCGGCAAGTCCGCTCCGCCGCGCCCGTTGCCTGCGGAGGCTTCGCGCCCGGCGGGATCGTCGCTCTCGAGAGTACTTTCACCGGGAGCAAGAAACAGATTGGTTTCCACGGCGTGCTGCTTGGTGTAGAGGTCGTAGTAGCGCCCGTTCAGCGCGTAAAGCGTTTGATGATTCCCGCGTTCAATGATTCTGCCGGCTTCCACAACGAGGATCTGATCCGCGCGGCGGATGGTGGAAAGCCGGTGCGCGATGACGAAGGTCGTCCGCCCGCGCATCAGGTACCGCAGCCCTTCCTGAATCAGCGCTTCCGATTCGGAGTCCAGGCTGGAGGTGGCTTCGTCCAGAATGAGGATGCGCGGATCGGCGAGGATCGCGCGCGCGATGGATACGCGCTGCTTCTGTCCGCCGGAAAGCTTGATGCCGCGTTCGCCGACGACCGTGTCGTACTTGTCTTCGAAAGTCTCGGCAAATTCGTCCACGCGCGCGATGCGGCACGCGGCCAGAATTTCATCCTCCGTGGCTTCGGGCCGGGCGAAGGCCACATTCTCGCGGATGGTCCCGTCAAAAAGAAATGTCTCTTGCAAAACCACGCCGAGCTGCGTGCGGTACGAGCTGAGCTTCACGCTCGAAAGGTCCACGCCATCGACTAGAACGCGTCCGCTCGACGGAACGTAGAACGCCGCAATCAATCCAATAATGGTCGATTTTCCCGCGCCGGATGGCCCTACGAGGGCCGTGACCGTGCCCGGTTCCGACTTGAAGCTCACCTCGTGCAAAACTTCCTTCCGCGTTTCGTACGCGAAGTTCACGTGCTCCATTTCCACGAGACCTTCCACGCGCTCGAGCGAGACCGTACGCCCCGGTGCTTCATCTTCGGGATTTTCTTTAAGGATTTCGCGCGTGCGCTCCAGTCCGGTAATGGCTTCGGTAATCTGCGTGCCAATGGCCACAATCTGAAAGACGGGTGCAATCAGAAAGGCCAGGAACGCGTTATACGCGAACCACTGGCCCAGGGTCATGCTTCCGGAAAGAATCTTGTGTCCGCCAAGCTCAAGCATCAGCGCGCTGACGATGCCCAGCAGCATCGCACCCGAGAGGCTCATCAGCGAAGTGGCCGTGAGCGTTTTCAACACGTTGTCCAGCAATCGCTGTACGCCGGACGCAAAGATTTTCTCTTCCCGCTCTTCCGCGTGGTAGCCCTTGACGACGCGCACGCCTCCCAGCGACTCGGTGAGCCGTCCCGTGACTTCGCCTGTAATTTTTGGACGCGCGCGGAAAATCGGCCGGATCGTCGTGAAGGCCTTGCTGATGCCGAACCCAAACACCAGCAGGATCGAGAACGCCACGGCCGTCATCAGCACGCTGGTGTGAATCAAATACACGAGCGCGATCACCGCCGTCATCAGCCCGCCCACAAATTCAACCAGGCCCGTTCCGATCAGGTTCCGCACGCCTTCGACGTCGCTCATGATGCGCGAAACGAGCACGCCCGTCTTGTTCGCGTCGTAAAACGAGATGGGCAGCCGGCCAATATGCGCCTGCACCTTGCGGCGCAATTCCGTGATCATTTTTTGCGCGGATTTGGAAAGCAGTTGCGTCAAGCTGAAGGAAGTGAGGCCCTGGAGGATCGTGGCAAACAGGACGGCGAGGACGATCGGCGTCAGCACGCCTACTTCTTTCTTGACGACCACATTATCCACAAAATATTTTGTTGAAGCCGGGAGCACCAGTCCCGACAAGCGGTTGATGGCCATGAGCAGGAAGCCCAGCGCGAGCAACCCGCGCCTCGGCTTCATCAATGCCCAAACGTCGGGAAGATTTTTCCAGGTGTTTTTGCGCTTCTCGGTTTTCGATTGTGACTTGGAATCTTTTTCAGCGGCCATGATTTGTGGGATGAAGAGTACCCTGCGTCTTAGATGTCCGCAACCTGCGAATATCTACACGGAAATATTCTACGGAGGAACGAAGCTGCTTAATCTCCCGCGGTTCCTGTGCGAGGTACGCGCGCCCTTGCCGGTCCATCGAGATTGAGCACGCTGGAGATGAATTCGCTCAGAGTGATGCCGAGGTGGCCCCACAGCCGCCGCTTCAGGCTGGAATAATCCTGGGTGCCGCTGAAGAGGTCGCTCATCAATTGGCGGAAGACCGGGCTGCGGCGCAGGAACTGCACCATGCGCGTCGTGACCGCGCTTCCCAGAAACGACCCGCGATAAAACCGGCGCACGATGCGCGCCGCAAATTCGAGCTCCGTCGAAAACGCAGCCTTCACCCACGCGGGATATTTTTCCGGGCACCCCGCGGCCAGCGAACGCCCGAGCAATTCGCCGGAGCGAATCGCATAAAAAAGTCCTTCGCCGGTCAGAGGATCTACCCAGGCGGCGGCGTCACCCACCAGGGCCCAATTTCTTCCGACCACGGGCCGCTGGGAAAGCGTGCGCTCCAGAGGAGAAGGCAGCACGTGACTGTAAAATTTCGCGCCCTCGGTGGAAATATCCTGCTTCTCCACAAACTTTTGCAGATGGCCGCGGAGTTCCGTGCTCGTGTGCGAAGCCATGCTGCCGCAAATTCCCACGGACAGGTGATCGCAGCGCGGGAAGGACCAGATGTAGCCTTCAAAGTGTGGAAGAAATTTTATCGTGATGGCGTCGGCCGTCTGCGGAACAAAATAGCCCTGCGTCATTTCCAACTCGTCGCGCTGCAAGGGGCGCGTCTCCGGCACCAGTTGGTTGCGGGCGCCTGCGGCGAGCACCAGAAAATCGGCTTCGTGCCATTCGCCTTCAAGGCAATAACGCGGTTTCGTCCCGGCGGTATCCACGCTCATGACGTGCGAGCGCTGCACGTTGCAACCCGCCTCGCGTGCCCGATCCAGCAGCATGCCGTTCAGCACCGTCCGCGAATAAATCACGATCGGATGCGGCATATCGAGCGTAGCGCGATGCTCCTCGCTGCTGATCAGGTCCACGGAATGTACAAGTTTTTTCGGGTAAGAATTTTCCAGCAGGAAAGGGAAGCACTGGATGGCTTTGTGGGTCAGCCCGCCGCCGCACGGCTTTTCCCACGCCAGGTGCTCATCAAAAATGGCGACTTTGTGTCCCGCGCGAGCGAGCTGTTCACCACACATTGCGCCGGAGGGCCCGCCGCCGACGATTGCTATCTCCGCCATGGTTAAAGTCTCGCTGCGTGCTGAAATTCCGCGCGTTGCCGCGGGATCCTGGCCTGTGGGCCATTAGCTGGTGGGGAAGATCACCAAGCACAAACCAGCCTGAAGTATAGCACCGAAAACTGCCGCTGCTCCCGCCGATCCGATCCCTTTGTGCACGATATGCACCGCACCAGTCTGTATCAAATTGAACAGTGCCATGTATACGGCCAGCAGGCCCATTAAAATTTCTCCGCTGTGCAGAATCAGCACCCCGGCCATCAGCGCGCCCCAGGTGATGAGCCGCAGCGACAGTGCCAGGCCGATCCTGCGCCATACTTTCCCGGCCTGGGGCGGACCGAGGAGCGTCTCTTCGGCGAAATGATAAGGGAGCAAAACCGCAAGGAGAAACGGGAAACGTGCCCACTTCATGGGAGTGAGCCACGCTTCGTAGAAGGTTAGATCAAACCACGCGGTAACCAGCAACAACAGGACCAGCCCGGCGAATGCCGCAGAAATCATTTCGCGCGGAGAACTGGAGAGGGCGGTGCGGAAAGTGTTCCAATGGCTTGCCGCCAGAGCAAATCCAAGAATCAACAAGAAACTTGCAAGATAGTCGCCCTGAAAAAGTCCGAGCACTTTCAACGGAATCCAGAATTGCAGGAGCAGCACGACGAGGATCGAACCCACGCCGAACTCCAGGAAGAGTCGCACAACTCCGATGTTCGGGCCGGTTGCGGGGAGATCTTGCGACGAAACTTTTCCAACCGCTTCGCGCAGGAAAGGTCCGGCGATTAGCAAAAGTCCGGCAAAGCCAGCAAGCGCGCCGACGAGCGGACGATGAGAGGGCAAAGTCGGCGATGGGGGCAATTGCAGGATTTGCGCAGACCACTCCTGCGCGGCGCGCATAGCCGCGGAACTGAAAAGCAGGCTGACATGGGTTGCGCCCGGAATTTCCCGGTATTGCGTCGTGCCGTCATTTCGCGAGGCGGCCAGGTCGGCGGCATTCTTGCGCATGGATTCGAGCTCGAGCGATCCGGCGATCACCAAAGAATGAGGGAGCAGTTGTGGCGGATCACGGAACGGGAGCTTTTCAGGGGAAACGCCGTGGGTCGCGCGCATCGGCGCGGGCGAAATCGTGATCAGGCCCGCCACGGGGACCCGCGACGCGATTCGAACAGCAATCGCACCTCCCATCGAGTGCCCCACAAGAATCGTGCGGTCAGCCGCAATCGCCCCGCGCGAGAGGAGTTCTCTGACCAAAGCCTCGCCGCATTGTTCCGCGCGTGCGGGAGAAAATGACCCCGGCGAGCGGCCGTGTCCCGGGAAGTCTGGTGCGAAAACGCGCAGCCCTTGCTCGGCGAAACCCTGGGCCAGGTACGACATGATCTTTTTGTTCGCGGAAATTCCGTGAAAGAGCACGACGGAGCCTTGCGTCGCTGCCCCAGGCTTTTCCAGGATGGTGGTTGCCAGGCGGCAGCCACCGGCGTTGACGAAATAAATTTGCTCGTGGTACGCCGTAGGAATCGCTTGCCACGCGCCCGCCGCGCAGAGCAAGACTCCGGCGACGGCACGATAAGCGCTGGCGGATTTCATCGCGAGGGCGCCCCGTGCAGGCGCCGTGCCTCCCGCGCGTGATAAACTTGGTTTTTCAGTGGGCTCATCTTGAGTTTTGTCCAAGTCCGTATGGAGACCCTTTGAACAGTTCGATTCTCACGCTGGAGGAAGCGATTTTGCGGTTTGGCCGCAAGAAACGCAACGGCCGCCGCGTCGTTTTCACCAACGGCTGCTTTGACCTGCTGCATCCCGGCCATGTCCGCAGCCTGGAGCAGGCGCGCGCATTGGGAGACGCGCTTATCGTTGGGCTGAATAGCGATGCAGGAGTGCGCCAATTAAAGGGTGAAGGCCGTCCCATCATCCCGGAACGCGAGCGCGCGGAGATTCTCGCCGCGCTGGAATGCGTGGACGCGGTCGTCATTTTTGACGATCCGACGCCGCGCGAAGTGATTGCCAGGCTGCTTCCCGATGTCCTGGTGAAGGGCGGTGATTGGCCCGGCGACCAAATCGTGGGACGCGAAGAAGTCGAAGCCGCGGGCGGCCGCGTCGTTTCCGTGCCTGTGGTCCCCGGCTATTCGACTTCCGCTATTCTGAAGAGAATTCGTGAAGGGGCGCGCACCTCTCGCGCGGAATCCTGATCACCCAAGCATGATACTTCCTGCCGTCCGCGAAAGATTGGAGGCTTTGCTTCGCCATGAGGCGATGGAAGGCGCGTTGGCCGCACTGCGCGGAGGTGCCGGCCATGTCTCGGTCGCCGGCCTGCATGATGTCGCGAAAGCTTTTGTCGCTGCGTATCTGACGCACGAACTTCGCCGCCCCGCTTTTTTCGTGACGGATTCGAACCGTCGCGCGGAATCGCTCGCGGAAACGCTGCGGTTTTTCAGCGGGATTTTTCCCGGAGCGGCGGGCGGCGTGGCCACGCTCCCCGCCTTCGACACGCTTCCCTGGGAATCGCGGAGCCCGCACGCGGACATTCTGGAACGCCGCGCGGCCACGCTGTTCCGGCTTGCGGATGGGCAGATTTCTCTCGCTATCGCGCCGGTTGCCGCCGCGCTCTGGCGCTATCAGGATCCTGCCGTTTATTTGTACCTGACGCGAACGCTTGCCAAGGACACCGAGATTCCCCACGACGAGCTCGTCACGCATCTCGGCTCCGTGGGCTACACACGCACCGAAATGGTGGAGCTGCCCGGGCAGTTTGCCGTGCGCGGAGGAATCATCGACGTCTTTTCCCCGGAAGCCCCGCGTCCCGTGCGTATCGAGTTGCTCGGAGACACCGTCGAATCCCTGCGCGAATTCGATCCGAGGACGCAGCGTTCCATCGCGCCGGTGCAACGCACCACGCTCTTGCCGCTCACCGAATGGTCCGTCCCCACGCCGCAAAAAGCCGATTTGAATGCCGACGCTGCTTGGGAGACGCCTCCTTTTTTTGGGCCAGCCGGCGAGCCGGGGCCAAGCGCGCTCTTCGATCTCAAAGAGAGCTCGCTCCGGCCGATTGTTTTTCTGGACGAGCCGCAAGCTCTCCGTGAAACGGCCGCGAGGTATCTGGCGTCCGCGACAGAGAATTACGAGCGGCACGGGCAGGCGAATTCTCCAGCCGCGAGTCACTATTTCTGGTCGGAGGAAGAATTCGCGGCGGCCCTGGAAAAGACTTCGCAAATCCATGTCGAGCAGCTCGCGCTCGGCATTGGGTCCGCGCACCAATTCGAACTCTCCTCGCGCCCCAGTACGCGCTTTCACGGCGACGTCGTCGCCTGCATGGGCGACGTGAAATCGCAGCTCGCGAGCGGCGGAACTGTCTTTCTCACCGCCGCTAGCACCGGGGAAATCGAACGCTTTGCCGACATTTGCCGCGAATATGAAGTGCCCTACGTTCTCGGCGAGTCCGAAGACGCGGCCGCGGGATTCACTGCGGAAGGCGCGCAGGAATCCGCCGCCATGCTTTTGATTCGCGCGCCGTTTGCGGAGGGGGTGACGTTTCCCGAAGCGAAGCTGACAATCTACGGCCATGCGGATCTGTTCGACGTTACGCCCACGGTCGAGCGGCCCAGCCGCAAGATTCGGACCTCGGGTTTCTTCAGTGATTTTGCCGAACTGAAACCCGGCGATTTTGTCGTGCACGTGGACCACGGCATCGGGCAGTTCGAAGGGCTCCGGCAAATTGCATCCGGTGGCCATCACGGCGAGTTTATGTTGCTCAAGTACGCCGACGACGCGCGGCTCTACGTCCCGCTGGAGAGAATGGATCTGGTCCAAAATTATCGCGTTCTGGAAGGCGCGCATCCGCCGCTGGATAAACTCGGCGGCACCGCCTGGAACACCCGCAAGACGCGCGCGCGCAAGTCGGTCGAGGATATGGCCGACCAGCTCCTTGCCCTCTACGCGCAACGTAAGACGACGCCGGGATTTGCGTTTTCTTCGGACGGAAATTTCCAGCGCGAGTTCGAAGACGCTTTCGAATTCGAGGAAACCAACGACCAGATCACCGCCATCACCGATATCAAGCGCGACATGGAGCGCGCTGAGCCCATGGACCGGCTGCTCTGCGGCGACGTCGGTTACGGCAAAACGGAAGTGGCCATGCGCGCGGCGTTCAAAGCGGTCGCTGACAACAAACAGGTTGCAGTCCTTGCGCCCACTACGGTGCTCACCTTCCAGCATTTCGAAACCTTCAAGCAAAGATTCGCGGCCTTTGGCGCGCGCATCGAAATGCTCAGCCGTTTTCGCAGCGCGGCGCAGCAGAAGAAAATTCTCGCAGATTTGGAAGCCGGCAAGGTAGATGTGGTCATCGGCACGCACCGGCTGCTTTCGAAAGATGTGAAGTTCGCCGACCTCGGACTTCTGATCGTGGACGAAGAGCAGCGCTTCGGCGTGGCCCACAAGGAACGCCTCAAGGAAATGCGGAAAAATGTGGACGCGCTGGCGCTTTCGGCGACGCCGATTCCGCGAACCCTGCACATGTCGCTCGTGGGCCTTCGCGATATGTCCCTGATCGAGACGCCGCCGCGCGACCGCCTGGCGATTCAGACGGTCGTCGCGCCGTTTCAGGAAGAGTTGGTGCAGAGCGCGATCGAAACGGAGCTCGCGCGAGAGGGACAAGTTTTCTTTATTCACAATCGCGTCGAATCCATCTATTCGCTCGGCGCCATGGTCACAAAGCTCGTTCCGAAGGCGCGCGTCGTGGTAGCGCATGGCCAGATGGGCGAGAAAGAACTCGAAAGCGTGATGTTGAAATTCATCCGCGATGAGGCCGATGTGCTGGTGGCCACGACCATCGTCGAAAATGGTCTGGACATCCCGCGCGCCAATACGATCCTGATCAATCGTGCGGATCGCCTCGGTCTCGCCGAGCTTTACCAATTACGCGGCCGCGTCGGCCGTTCGAGCCAGCGCGCGTACGCGTATCTGCTCGTTCCCCCCGAGACGGTGCTCTCGGACATTGCCCGAAAGCGCCTTTCCGCCATGAAGGAATTCAGCGAATTGGGCGCCGGCTTTCGAATCGCCGCCCTCGACCTCGAGCTGCGCGGCGCCGGCAACATGCTCGGGCGCCAGCAGCATGGCCACATTGAAGCTATCGGTTTCGACATGTACTGCCAGATGCTGGAGCGCGCGGTTTCGAAACTGAAGGGCGAGGAAGCCGCGCCGGAGCTGCGTACCACGCTCAGCCTCGGATTCGACGTTCGAATCCCGCAGGATTACATCCCCAGCGAAAACCTCCGCCTGCGAACGTACAAGCGCGTCTCTTCGATCGCCACCGAGGAGGACAAGCAGGACGTTCGAAAGGAGCTGGCCGACCGCTTTGGCGCTCCGCCCGTTTCCGTAGAAAACCTTTTGGAGTACGCCGTACTCAAATCCATGTGCGAGCGGTTGCGCATCTCCGCGGTCGAGCGGCAGGGAAGCCGGATCGCCGTGCGCTTCCATCCGGAGACGACCCTGGACCCGGCAAAACTGGTGACCGTGGTACGCTCAAGAGCAGGCATTAAGCTCGATCCCAGCGGCGTGCTCTGGATGGAAGTGAAGCGGGGCGAATCGTTCCCCGCGGCTTTGAGAAACGTATTGCTCGGCCTTCAGGGGCAGAGCTAAACTTCAGTTGTGAGGAATGAATGCGAAAACTAGTTGTCATTGCGGCGTTGTGCGCCGCCCTGCCCCTCGCGGCACAGGAACAGCCCGCCGACAAGCCGCAAGCGAAGCCGCCGGCTCCGGTGCTGGAAAAACCGGGAATGGCGCCCGAAACAGACAAGAAAGCTCCCGCAGCTCCGGTGAAGAAAGCGGTTGATCCGAATGCGGGCAGGACCGTGGAAGAAATCATCGCGCGCGTCAACAACGAAATTATCACGCGGTCGGAATATGAGAAATCGCGGCAGAGCGCCGAGGAAGGCGCCCGTGAGGATTGCCAGGGCAAGTGCACGCCGGAACAGCTGAAAGCGGAGATCGAGCAAAGACAGAAGACTTCGCTGCGCGACCTGATTGACCAATCGCTGCTGGTCCAGCGCGCCAAAGACATGGGCGTGAGCGTAGAGCCGGAATTGATCAAGAGGCTCGATGCCATCCGCATTCAGAACAAGATCGAGAGCATGGAAGAGCTGGAAAAGGCGGTGACCTCGCAGGGGCTCAACTGGGAGGATTTCAAGAACAACATTCGCAATACGCTGTTGACGCAGCGAGTGGTCAGCAGCGAGGTCGGCTCGCACATCACCATCAGCGATGAGGAAGTATCGAAATATTACGAGGCGCACAAAAAGGAATACGTGCGTCAGGAACAGGTGGCGCTGCGGGAAATCGAGGTCAGCACGCAGGGGAAGAAGCCGGAAGAGATTCCCGACTTGAAGAAAAAAGCGGAAACCACGCTGCAACGCATCAAGGACGGAGAGGATTTTGGCGAAATGGCCAAGCGGTTTTCCGACAGCAATACGAAAACGCAGGGCGGCTTCCTGGGCCTCTACAAGCGCGGAGAACTTTCCAAGGAACTCGAAGACAAAGTTTTCAACATGAAGAAGAACGAGCTGACGGAAGTGACGGAAACCAAGCAGGGATTCCTGATTCTGCAGGTGCTCGAGCATTACGACGAGGGCGAGCAATCGCTTGCCAAAGTGAAAAATGAAATCATGGACAAACTCTACGGCGCGCGGATGGAACCGGCAATGCGCGAATACCTGAAGACGCTGCGCGAGCAGAGCTTTGTGGTGATCAAGCCGGGCTACGTGGATGCTGCGGGCGGGCCAGGCAACTCCGAGATTCAGGAAGTGAGCGCCACGCCGGAAGCGAGCAAGGTGAAAAAGGGCCGCAAGAAATTCCTCCTGTTTGGCAAACGCTCCGGAGCGCAATCGGGAACATGAAGACGTCGTTCGTCACCGATCTCGGCACGGAACAAAACATCACTTCGTTTTTTCTCGTTCACGAAAAAGAAATTCGCAATACCCGCGAGGGCAAGACGTACCTGCGCTTGGAGCTGGGCGACCGCAGCGGCACGATCGAAGCGCGTATGTGGGATCAATTCGATGCCGCAGTGAAGGACATCAACCGCGACGATTTCGTTAAAGTGCAAGCGCGCGTGGAGATCTACCGCAATAGGCCGCAGCTTTCGCTGCAGCAGCTGCGGCTTGCCAAGCCGGAAGAAATCGATCTTGCCGATTTTCTGCTGCACACAAAAGAAGACGTTGGAAAGTTGTACGCGCAGTTGTTCGAATACGCGAACGCGATTGCAAATCCGTGGCTGAAGAAGCTGGTCACGGGAATTGTCTCGAATCCGGAAATTGCCGCGAAGTATAAGCGCGCTCCCGCCGCGAAAGTAATGCACCACGCGTATCTCGGTGGATTGCTCGAACACGTTATCAGTTTGTGCGCCTTCGCGAAGCAAATCGCGGCGCACTATCCGGAGCTGGATGTCGATTTGCTGCTGACTGCGGCGATTCTGCACGACGTTGGCAAACTCGATGAACTCTGCTATGAGCGCGCCATCAGCTATACCGTCGAAGGCCAGCTCCTCGGGCACATCATGATGGAATTCGAGACGGTTTCGAGAGCGATGGAGGCCATCGAAGGTTTTCCGGCAAATTTAAAAACGGTCGTGCAGCATCTGCTCATCAGCCACCACGGCCAATACGAATTCGGTTCGCCGAAGCTGCCGATGATTCGCGAAGCGCTCGCCTTCCACTATCTCGACGATCTCGATTCCAAACTCGCCGCCGCCCGCGCCGCACTGGCGCTCGATTCCGGCGAACCCGAGTGGTCCGCCTACAGCGGCGCCCTCGGCCGCAAATTCCTCCGCCTCGACCAATTCCTGAAGTCCGCTAGTGTCAAAGCGGAAGAAAACGTGCCCAACCCAAAGCTGTTTCCGTGATGACGATAAAATCCGGGAAATCCTAAGACGAATTTGGGCGCCGGTGGCGTTTGGCCTGACCGCGTCGTGACTAAAGCCACGCTCGGAGAAAGGTTCAACCCCCCGCACGCAAGGGCGGCGTGTGGGGCACCCGCCAACCCAAAGCTGTTTCAGTGATGAAGATGAAATCCGGGAAAAACCGCACCCTGAAAACCGTAGGGTGCGCCACCCGCCACTACTGAACTCGCCAAAAATCGCGGAAAGACTTAGGCCGGTGTCACCCAAAAGAAATAGAATTCAGAACACGCGCAATCAACGGCTTCAGACTGGCTTCTTCGCTGAAAGCCATGCCGCAGCAATCAAACACATCGTGATCATGGCTGAGAAAACGATGGGGGTAGTGAAGGCGTATCTCCAGCTCAAAGCTGTGACTGCTGCAAAGCAAATGGCGAGCGCCCACGCAATGCTGCGCACGCGTGCCAAAGTCTCTGCCGGAAGTCCCCCCAGCAGCCACGCTAATACCGCGGCGAACAAAAGAAACACGGAGAAAAAAAGCCCGAACGCGCTGAAGAAGTCCCAATAGGTCCGAGTAAACCCTTGCGCGTCAAAGTGGACGGAGCGCATTAACCCAAGAACCGCGTCCGCTCCCCATTGCGGATTGTTCTGGCGAAACCCAAACGTATGTCCGGCGGCAAAAAGCAGCAGAAGAACAGAAGCGATTCGATAAAGCAAAGACGCTTTCATGTCTTGCCTCCAGAGATCACCCGGCGGCACTGTATCCCCTTGGCCATATGACGGGCAATCCGAAATTATTCCGTGCCCGAGGTTCGCTTATGGGAAGTGGTGACCTAGCGGCCGCATGCCTGGGTTATCGGAAACTGACCCACTGCCGGGAACTTAGGGCAGTTCGGCTCGTCAGCAAGGTTTGGTAGGCCGCCAGCGCTGGGCGCCATAGCTCTATCGTCGGCGGCTGGTTAAAGCGAAGCAAAGAATTGCCCACCCTTTGCACAAAACAAAATCGCAAAGGGTAGGCCACCCGGAGCCGTCTCAGGCTTTTAAGGATGCGCTACCCGCCACGACTAAAACACTTTGCAAGCCCTAATTTCGGTAGTGTCCTAATTTGCACGGCTTGCGGTTGAGCAGCCGCGCTTTTCAGCGGCCAGCTCCAGCCGCTTGTCATGCGACGTATGGTTGGTCATGGTGGAAATAGAAGAGGTTCCCGTCCAGATCCTTTACGGTGAACTGCCGTAATCCCCAAGGCTTTTTTTTCAGAGGATCCACGATGTTCGCACCTAACGACTTCAGTTCCTGGTACGACGCATCGATATCTTCAGCGAACACCCAGTGAACGGCAGGTTCGAACGGCGGCCTCCTCTTCCGAAAGAATATCGCCACATCACCGCGTGATACGGCCCCAATCTCCTTGCCTGGGCAAAGCCATCCAATCTCAAAGCCGAGTGCATCTCTGTAATGCTGTTGTGCGCGTTCGACATCAGCGACCGGCAACTCCGGCACTGGCTGGCCAATCGAGTTCATTTTCTCTTTTGCGCCCACAGAGCTCTCCTTTGCTCTCTTTTATGCAACAAGACCGCCAACGCGTCAAATTAGGACACTACCCTAATTTCAGGTAACTCCAAGTAGCCTGGGCAGCGGAACACCGATCACCCACCGTCTTGCTACCCCGGGCGCACCAGCCTAAACTGGAATCCATGCTTCCGGCGAGCTTCCAAATTCGCGACCTGACGATCCGCCCCGCTGCGGTCCTCGCGCCGATGGCTGGGGTGACGGATACGCTTTTCCGGCGCGTGATTCGCGGGCTGGGCGGGTGCGGGTTGCTGATGACGGAGTTCACCAGCTCCGAGGGCATCACGCGCAGTGCGAAGAAGACGCTGCGGTATCTCTATTTTCAAGAGGATGAGCATCCGATTACGGCGCAGCTTTTTGGTGCGAATCCTGCGGTGATGGCGGAAGCGGCGAAGATGGTCGAAGACCTCGGGTACGACGCCGTGGATATTAATTTGGGCTGCCCGGCGAAGAAAGTGGTGAAGTGCGGCGGCTCGGGCTTGCTACGCGATTTGCCGTTGCTCGGAGAAATTTTTCGCGCGGTGCGCACGGCGGTGAAGATTCCGCTGACGATCAAGCTGCGCGCGGGCTGGGATGAAAAGTCCGTCGTCGCGGTCGAAGTGGCGAAGATGGCGGAAGACATCGGCGTCGAAGGCGTGGCGGTGCATCCGCGCACGCGCGAACAGGGTTACACCGGCGCGGCGGACTGGAGCCTGATCGCGGCGGTGAAGCAAGCGGTGAAAATTCCTGTCATTGGCAACGGTGACATCAACCGCCCGGAAGATGCGGCGCGCATGGTGCGCGAAACCGGGTGCGATGCGGTGATGATTGGCCGGGCCGCGCCGACGAACCCCTGGATCTTCCTGCAGATGCAGCAGTACGCGCGGACGGGCCGTTACGATCAGCCCACCGAGGAGCAGCGGCACCGTTTACTCATGGACTACTACAGGCAAATTAATGATGCCCAGCTGCCCGACGGTGTAGGCAAAATGAAGCAGTTCGCATGCTGGTTTACCCATGGCGTGGGAAACGGCAGCGAGCTTCGAAGAATCGTACATGCGGCGCATACGCCCGCCGGAGTCCTCGAAAGCGTGGAACGCTTTTTTGAGGGCCGGAGCGCCGTTGTGGCGACCCTTGCGGGGGCCGCCAGAAATGAGGACCCAGCCCATGGTCCCTCAAGTGAGCGCGCCAGTTTTGAAGCAGCGCATGGAACGTAGAATCGCGGTGCGGCTGCCGCTGCGCGTGAGCGGCCGCGACAAACGCGGCGTCGTCTTCGAAGAAGAAACCTCCAGCGAAAACCTATGCCGCAGCGGCGCCGCGTTCATGACGCGTTTTGACGTGGCGATCGGCTCCGAGCTCGAGATTCGCATTCCGTTTTCAAACTACGCTTCGCGGCGCGGGGAAGCCGACTTCGCGACGCAGGGCCAGGTCGTGCATGTGAACGATTCGCAGTGGGACGGCGAGAAACTGATCGGCGTACGGTTTACAGGGCCGCGATTCCAGCGGATGTTCCGCTCCGAATCCGCCGCCTAGCGTGTACTCATCGTTCTTGTAGTGGCCGGTCTTCAGACCCATTCCCTTACTGTTTCCGTACTACCGCCCAAGATACGTCGCGATGAACCAGCTATTCCCCCACGCGTCTTTGACTCCCGCCGCCCGGTCTCCATACGGTTTGTCCTGCGGCGTCTCAATCGAGGTCGCCCCCGCCCGCAGCGCCTGCGCGTAAACCGCATCCGTGTCCGGCACGTACACGTGCAGGTGGCAAGGCATCGGCTGGAACTCGCCGTGAGCTTCGTCGATCTCCAACGTCGCATTGCCGATGCGGATCGTCGCATGCAGCACCGCGCCCTCAGGTGATTTATGGACGCCCATGGCCTCGGCGCCGAACGCCGCCTCCAGGAACGGAATCATCTTGTGCGCCTCGCGCAGGTGCAGGTACGGCTGCACAGAGCGTAAGCCTTCAGGCCCGGGAGTCCAGCCTTTCGGCGTGGCGATGTACCAGAGATTGCCGAACTGGTCTTTGGCGGCGCCCCAACGGTCGCCTGAAGGATGTTCGTCGGTCGGCGCGTAGATGGAGGTGGCGCCGGCTTGAAGGGCCTTGTCGTACGTGGCGTCCGCGTCGTCCACATAGAGATGAATGGCCGTGGGCGCGGCCGGATACGCGTCGCTCCCGTCGCTCACTTCAATAGCGCCGTTGCCCACAGCTACCTCGGCGTGCATGATCAAGCCGTCAGGCGTCGGCATCCTCATCTGCTCCACGCCCTTGAATGCCGCCTTCAAGAACTCGAGGAACTGCGCGGCGCCCCTCACGATGATGTAGGGCGTGATGGACGTCAATCCCGGCCGCTGGTAATGTAGGGCCCTTGCTGCTGCCGCCGCGCCCGCTCCTGATGCTGCTGTGCCTTCGTTCATGGATCCTCTCCTTTGCAAATCGGATCTGAGTGCTGCTCGGAACTCTTTGCGCGGAAGTTCGCGCAACGCTTGTGCCACGCGCATCAGTGGAACCAGCTCGCGGTCGGGCGCTTTCTCTGCCCGCGGCGGCAGCGACACCAGCATTGCCTGCACCGCCTCATCAAGCTGCAAGGCGAGGGAGCGCTTAGCCATGGCCACCCTCCATCTGCGCCCGCAAATTTTGCACCGCGCGCAATTGCAGTTGCTTGATGGCCCCAGGGGTCTTCCCCAGCCGCTTCGCAATCTCCTGTATACTCCGTTGCTCCACAAATCGCTCGTACACTACACGCTTCTGAACCCGCGGAAGCTGCCCCACCAGGTGGAACAACGTCGCGCGATGCTCAATGGCGCGCAACTCAGAAGCTTGCAGATCGCGGTCGGCGGGAGCCTCTGGCGGATCGTTGGGGGAAGGGAACTCACGCGCGGTGCGTTTGAATTGGTCCGCGATGGCGTTCGCCGCGATCCGCAACAGCCAGGCCACGAACGGCACCCCGCGCCACTCATAACGAGGCAAATTGGCGAGCGCTTTGTGGAACACCTCCGAGGTGAGATCTTCCGCGGTGGCGCGATCGCGGGCACGGCTGGCAATGAATGCATAGACCCGATCGAAATGCAGCTCATACAGCGCATCGAACTTCGCCGGGTCGCTTTGTGCCGCTTCGACGAACAGGCGCTCGTCCGCGGCTTGTGGCGCAGGCTTCCGTGCCGGACGTCGGGTGGCCACCATAGCTCTACGAATAATAACTGCCGGGGAGGAAAAAGGTCACGGTGTGGTTGCGGGCCGCGGTTCCAGCCAAAGTTCTGTTCGGAATCGGCGGCAAAGAGCATCCAGCGCGTGATAACTGGTTTCGTTCGTTAGAAATAGCTCTGCAACTTAAAGCGATACTTTAGGAATCGTCGGCGAGGTACCCCCCACCCCCATGCTTTGACAAAGAGTGCGCAATGCATTGAAGGAAAAGGGCTTGCCGATTCCTATTGTTTCACAAGAGTGCGGAAGAATATGAAACGAAAAGACTTACACAATGCGACAGTTTGCAAAAAAGCGAAAGAGTGCGTAACGAATTGAATCGAATGGGTTTGTGACTAATCGAGGGGTCCAAAAGAAAAATGCGGCAGTGACCTGCCGCATTTTTGCTCAATTCCAAGAATAACACAGTCGTGATTTTTGTCAAGAGCTATCGAAGCATTTCGTGTGGTCCAGGCTGCCGTCTTGGTCAGAGGGCTACTCTTCGTGGTGGATCAACCAACAGGATGTGCGCGGCGTGGGGGACCATGGCGGGTTGCGGGGGGCGAAAACTCAAATTTTGAGGAGCAGGGATTTGCGGGACTTACGGCTGAGCGTCCGGTCGAGGGTGACCAGAGTGAGCTGGGACGCGAGGGCGAAGGCGCAGAGGTAAGAATCGGCCCAGTCTTTGGTGGCGGGGCGGCGCAAGCGCGTGAGGTCGCGAAAGGTACGTTCGAGGCGAGGAGGCTCCTCGAGGAACGAGACGCGGTCGTCTTCGAGCCAACGGTCATAGATCTGCCACGCCTGCGGCTGATTCATCACTTCGCCCGCCATGACGGGTGGTGCGGTCAGAAGACGAAGAAGTCCAAGCTGGGTGAAACGGCAAAAGAAGAGGCGGTGATCGTCACACAGGCTGGAAAACCAGGCCGCGGCGGAGCCGTGATGGACGTGGCCCTCAAAGGTGAGGGCAATCCAGACGTTGATATCAGGGAAAAGAAATGAGGTCGTAGATTCTGGCATTGTCGAGATGGACGGTTCCGGGCCGCTTCGAGGAAACCAAGGGAAGCTTGACGCGCTTGCGCGTGGACTTGCCGCGTCTTTCGCCAAGCACCCTCTCGACTCCGCGCAGGATTAGCTGTTTGGCGGAACTGCCTTCACGGGCAGCGCGAGATTTCAGACGCCGATAGAGCGGCGATGGAATGTCGATCGTGGTGCGCATACAGTCATTCTACCATATTTATGGTTAAGCTCAAGAACGAGCGCAGCGCGGTGGAAGCGTGGCTCGTACAGTCGAATCCGGATCTCGCCGAGTGTTGATCACGGTTCTTCGCGATCCGGCTGCGCGTCAACAATTTGGGAGTAGGCGGCGCGGCGGGTGAGGCCACGTTCCTTGGCGGCGAGCTTGAGGGCGTCTTTGCGGTCGAGCTTGGCCTGGTGCATGAGTTCTTCGACGCGGGCGGCGAGGGATTGCGTGGAGTCGGCATGAGAACGAGCTTCGCCGGCGTCGGGGGCGCCGATCAGCAAGGTGATTTCGCCGCGGGCGGGGCGCTCTTCGAGGGAGGCGGCGATTTCGGAAAGTTTGCCGCGGAGGAATTCTTCGTGGAGCTTGGTGACTTCGCGGGCGAGACAGGCGGGGCGGTCGCCGAGAATTTCGCGGGCGTCGGCGACGGATTCAGCGATGCGGTGAGGAGCTTCGTAGAGGATTAGAGTGCGGTCTTCGATGCGGAGACGTTCGAGGGCGCGGCGGCGCTCGCCGCTGCGGGCGGGGAGAAAGCCGACGAAAAGAAATTCTTCATTGGGCAGGCCTGAGGCGGAGAGGGAAGCGAGCAGTGCGGAGGGACCGGGAATGGGCACGACTGGAATCCTGTGGCGGAGACACAGGGTGACGAGGCGGTGGCCGGGGTCGGAGACGAGCGGCATTCCAGCGTCGCTGACGAGAGCGATTTTCGCGCCCTGCTCGAGGGCGAGGACGAGTTCAGGAGCGCGAGTCAGTTCATTGTGTTCATGGTAGCTGACAAGAGGCTTGCGAATGTCGTAGTGGGAAAGGAGCTTCTGCGTGTGGCGGGTGTCCTCGCAGGCGATTTGGTCCACTTCCTTGAGGATACGAAGAGCGCGGAGGGTGATGTCTTCGAGATTGCCGATGGGGGTGCCAACGAGATAGAGGCAGCCGGTGGGGCTGGCAGCATTTTCCGGAGGAGCCTGCGCGTTCATGCGAATGAGTCTAGCACGCGTTCCGAAGGCGTTTGGGCTGCATGCTATACTTTGAGGTTTGAACAGCTTGTTGGAGGAGCGTTAGTGCCCCTGTACGAGTACAAATGCCTGAAGTGCGGGCGAAACACAGAGAAAATTGAGAACGTTTCCGGGCCGCATTTGAAGAAGTGTCCGCATTGCGGCGGGAAAGTGGAGTCGGTAATCACCGCGCCTTCGATTCAATTCAAGGGCGCGGGGTGGTATGTGACGGACTACGCGAAGACAAAGCCGAGCGGGGACGGAGAGAAGGCGGATAAGGCCGGAGCGGAAGCGAAAGAAACCGCCAGCAAAGAGAAAGATACTTCGAACAAAGAGAAGGATCGTTCGAGCAAGGAAAAAGACACGGCCAAGAAAGAGACACCCTCCAAGGAATCAAAAGAGAAGAAGCCGGCGGGGAAGAAGTAGCCGCATCGGACGACGCAAGCTCCCTCATAGCTTTAAGGTTTTTAGATAGTCGCGGAAGGCGGCGCCGAGTTCGGGGTTTTGCAGGGCGATTTCGACGGTGGCTTTCAGGAAGCCGAGTTTGTCTCCCGCGTCGTAGGAAATTCCTTCATAGATGTAAGCCCACAAGCCATGTTCCTTGACGAGAAGCCGCAGCGCGTCGGTCAGCTGGATTTCGTTTCCGGCGCCAGGCTTGGTGCTGGCAAGGCAATCGAAAATCGCAGGTGGCAAGACGTAGCGGCCGGTGATGCCGAGATTCGAGGGCGCGTTTTCGGGCTTGGGTTTTTCGACGAGGTCGCGGATGCGCAGGAGGCGTTCGCCGAAGGGCGGTTGCGTGGCGGGTACGGCGTCGACGATGCCGTAAAGATGCGTTTTGTCTTTGGGGACTTGCTCAACGGCGATGGCGCCGATGCCGGTGGCTTCGTAAACGCCGATGAGCTGTTTGGTGGCGGGATTTTTTCCGGGGATGAGCACGTCGCCGAGAAGAACGGCGAAAGGTTCGTCGCCGACGAGATCGCGCGCGACGAGCACGGCGTGGCCGAGGCCGAGAGGCTCTTTCTGGCGCGTGTAGCTGACTTGCACCATGTTGGTGATTTTGCGGACCAGTTCCGCCTGATCGTGCTTGCCCTTTTCTTCGAGGAAGCGCTCGAGCGCGGGAGCGGAATCGAAATGGTCTTCGATGGAATTCTTGCCTTTGCCGGTGACGATGATGATGTGCTCGATGCCGGAGGCGACGCATTCTTCGGCGACGTATTGAATCTGGGGCTTGTCCACGACGGTGAGCATTTCTTTGGGTTGCGCTTTGGTGGCGGGGAGGAAGCGCGTACCGAGGCCTGCGGCGGGGAGGACAGCTTTGCGGACGCGGTTTTGCGGGGCGATGGGTTTGTGCGAGAAGTTCGAAGGATTGGTTGGCATATTCGTTTGCGAAAGGCGGCGCAGAAAGTCTCAGCAGTTCGCTTGTGCACAGTAGCCGCGAGGGAGTGATTTTGTCAATGCGGGCGAAACTGTAATTTTGCGGAAACGTTACCGACGGTGCGTCGTGAGATTCGGAAGCCGGCGCAAAACAACTGAGCTACGAGCGTGTGCTAGCATACGGTAGAAGCGGGATGTTCAGGAAGCAGAGCGTGAGCTTGAGAATATTGGGGATTGAATCTTCTTGCGATGAGACGGCGGCGGCGGTGGTGGCCGACGGGCGGGAGATTCTGTCCAGTGTGGTGGCGTCACAGATTGATATTCACCGGAAATATGGCGGGGTGGTGCCGGAACTGGCATCGCGCGAGCATTTGCGGCAGATCGTGCCGGTGGTGCGAGAAGCGATCGCGCAGGCGGGGATGCAACTTTCGGACGTGGATGCGATTGGCGTGACGCAGGGACCGGGGCTCGTGGGCGCGCTGCTGGTGGGAATTACGTATGGGAAAACGCTGGCGCAGGCGCTGGGTAAGCCGCTGGTGCCGGTGAATCATCTGGAAGGGCACGTTCATGCGGTTTTTTTGGAGGCGCACAAAGCGGGGCGGTGCGCGAAATTGCCGGCCATGTGCTTGATCGTTTCCGGGGGACACACTGTTTTGTATGAAGTGAAGGCGGAGAATTCCGGTGTACCGGATGCGAGTGCGCGTTTGCATTATCGAAAAATTGGACAGACGCGGGACGATGCGGCGGGCGAAGCGTACGACAAAGTAGCGAAACTGCTGGGGCTTGGGTATCCCGGCGGGCCCATTCTGGACCGGCTGGCGGCAGCTTCGAATGGCGCGCCGGCGCCGGTGAAGTTTGGCGCGACGAAGATGAAAGGGAATGCGCTGGATTTCAGCTTCAGCGGGCTGAAGACGGCGGTGCTGTATCACGTGCGGGAGAATGGGGATTACGCCGAGGAGATTCGTTCAAGAGAAAAAGCGCTTGCGCGCGGGGAAAGAAAATTTGAGCAGTTGATGCCGCTTTGCAGTGCAAGGACGGTGGGGTTGGTGCGGGAATTTCAGAATGCGGTGGTGCGCGACCTGGTGGAGCGCACGATGAGAGCGGCGGAAGAGTTGAGCGTCGAGAGCGTGTTGGTTTCGGGCGGAGTGGCGGCGAACAGCCAGTTGCGGGCGACGTTTGAAGAGCGCGCGAAGGCTGCTGGTGTCGAGGTGTTTTTTCCGAGCCGGGCACTTTCGACGGACAACGCGGCGATGATCGCGGCGGCGGCGTATTCGCGGTTTCGAAGCGGCATCGTCGCGGATGTGACCTTGAACGCCGATCCCAGCCTCGCACTCGCGTAGAAAAATCATCTCGTGTGGTGGAAATGCGCTACGTTCTGTATCACGGCAGTGTTTCACTTGTAAGGACGCTTGAGGGCCTCGAGTTCTTCGAGTGTGCGTGGCCAGTCCGGCCCCAATAGCCGGGATAAGCCGCGATCCGCAAGAACCTTTCCCCCCGTCTGGCATTGCGCACAGTAGTTCGTTTCGTTGTCCGCGTAGCGAATCCGCTGAATCTTTTCTCCGCACTTCAAGCATGGCTTTCCATAGCGTCCGTGAACCGCCATCTCCTTGCGAAACGCAGTAACCTTTTCGGGAAAGGCGGCCTCCGCTTCTGCGCGCAGCCGCTCGATCCACAGCCCGAGGGTGTGGCGCGTCGCGGTGAACAGAGTCTCCCACTCGTGCGGCTTCAGCCTGTGCGTGAGCATTACAGGTGAGAGTTTTGCTTCGTGCAGGATTTCATCCGAATACGCGTTGCCGATTCCACTCAGCAGGCGCGGATCGGTAAGTGCTCTCTTGAGCGTGTGGTTCTCGGCAGTAAGTGCGTCGCGAAAGGAGCCAAGATCACTCGTGAAGACATCGATGCCGCCTGGATCGACGGAAGACAGGCCCTCCTCGCCAGCGAGCACATGCAACGATGCGCGGTGCTTGGTGCCAGCTTCGGTAAGCACGAGGGAGCCGCCGGGAAAATCGAACGCGGCCAGGGTGTTGCGGCCCGTCAGTTTTGACATTGGCGGCCGCCAGTGGAGCCGGCCGGCAATCATCAAGTGCAGGGTGAGCCAGAGATCGCCTTCTACTCCGATCGCGATGCGCTTGCCGATTCGCCGGAGTTCGCGCACGACACGGCCCTCCACATGTGCGAGTGGGGGCTGGGCGGTTCGAAGCAGGAACGGGCTCGCCAGGCGAGCGCGCTCAAGCGGCTGCGCGAGGAGGCGTGGTTCAAGTGCAGTGATGTAGGCAGCGATATCCGGCAGTTCCGGCATGCTTATCAGCTTGCAGGCTGCGGCTACGGTTTTGCAACCTCGCTCTCTATGATGGAGAAAAATAACGGGCAGCGATTCTGGTGATTGACGGCCGGCCCAGGGAGGCCGGCCCTACAAGCACGCGAAGCGACGTGGGGTATACTTTCGCGAGCATGGATACATCGGCGAGCGAAGGCGCGCGATTCCAACCTGCTAGCGATCAGTCGCTGCTGATTACCTTCGGCACAGAAATTTCCCTCACTGCCCACCAACAAGTGATGAAGCTGCTGCGGCTCCTTCAATCGGAGCCTGTTGCGAGTGTTCGCAATCTGCATCCGGCTTATTGTTCGTTGCTGGTCAGATTCGATGGGCTAAGTATTTCGCACGGCGAAGTGGAAGCGATTCTGCGGGAATATCTTGCGCGGCTCGAAGAGGTGAAACTTCCGGAGCCGCGGCTCGTGGAAATTCCGGTGTGCTACGGAGGAGAGTACGGTCCGGACCTGGCTGATGTGTGTGCGTTGCACGGAATTTCTTCCGCGCAGGCGATTGAGCTGCACTGCTCGGCTACGTACCTTGTGTATTTTCTGGGGTTCGTGCCGGGATTTGCGTACCTCGGTGAATTGCCCAAAGAGTTGGTTACGCCGCGGCTGGCGACGCCGCGTCGAAGGGTGCAGGCTGGTAGCGTGGGGATTGCGGGGAATCAAAGCGGTGTGTATCCGTTTGCGACGCCGGGTGGATGGAGATTGATCGGCCGAACGCCAGTGGCGATGTTTCGGGCTGACCGCGAAGAGTTGAGTCTGCTCTCGATTGGAGATCGCGTGCGATTTGCGCCGATTTCCGCGGAGCGATTTGCGGCGCTGGAGAAGGAATGGGCGTGATTCAGGTGCAGGAGCCGGGGCTGTTCACGACGGTGCAAGATTTGGGGCGAGAGGGATTCGGGCCGGTGGGCGTTTCCGCTTCCGGGGCGGCCGATGGGATTTCGCTGCGGCTGGGAAATCGATTGGTAGGCAACGCGGAGGGGGCGGCCGGGTTGGAGATGACGCTGCTCGGCGGCACGTTTCAATTTCCGGATGGGGCCATCGTTGCGCTGACGGGCTCCGATTTCGGGGCGACGGTGGATGGAGCACAGGCTGCGCTGTGGGCGTCGATGCAAGTGAAGCTGGGCCAGACGCTGCGGCTGGGGCCGACGCGTTCGGGAGCGCGATGTTACTTGTGCGTTCGGGGCGGAATCGAGGTGAAACTTTTTTTGGGAAGCGCGTCGACACACATCCTGAGCGGGCTCGGCGGACATGAGGGCCGATCATTGCGGAAAGGCGATATGCTCAAAATCGGGTCTGCGAATGGGGCCGTTCCTGAACGCAGGTTGTCTGCGAACGCTCTGAAGCACGTGTTGCCTCGCAAGGTTTTGCGCGTCACGCCGGGACCGCAGAGCGATTGGTTTCCAGAGGCGGCCCAGCGGATGTTTTATGAGAGCAGGTACCGGGTTGCGGAAGAGTCCAATCGGATGGGGATTCGGCTGGAAGGCGGAGCCGTTCTGGAAGGCGCCGGCGGAAAGATGATTAGCGAAGGAGTTTCACTTGGCGCAATCCAGGTGCCGGATGGAGGCCAGCAGATTATTCTTTTTGTGGAGCAGCAGACCACGGGCGGATATCCGAAGATCGCCAATGTGATTTCCGCGGATTTTCACTGCCTGGGGCAGCTTCGCCCGCGCGATGAGATTCGATTCGAACGGGTCGATTGGGAAACGGCGCGAACCCTGTTGAGAGAACAAGAAGAACTGCTAGCCTCGGAGGAACTGATTTTGGGATGAAGCGCGATCATCTAAAGATGGATTTGAATTGCGACATGGGCGAACTGCCGGAGGCCATTGCGGACGGCACGCAGGAATCGTTGATGGCGTCGCTCACGTCGGTGAATATCGCTTGCGGCGGGCATGCGGGCGACGAACAGACGATGGAGACAACTGTGGAACAGACGCTTCGCTGGAAGCTGGCGATTGGGGCGCACCCCGGGTATCCGGATCGCGCGAATTTCGGGCGGCTGGAATTGAAACTGCCGGCGAAGGACATTGCAGATTCTGTTTTCGAACAGGTGCGTGCGCTTGCCAAAGTTGCCGCACGCTGCGGCGCGCGGCTGGCGCATGTGAAGCCGCACGGCGCGCTTTACAATCAGGCAGTGCGCAATCGCGAGCTTGCGCGTGCGATTGCGGAGGGTGTCGCTCGGTGGGACCGCCACGTTGTGCTAGTGGGGCTCGCTGGATCGCCGATGCTCGATGTTTTTCGATCAGCGGGGTTTGCGGTTGCTGCCGAAGCGTTTGCCGACCGCCGGTATGAGCCGGATGGAACTCTGTGCTCGCGCAAGTTTGAGGACGCGTTGATTCGCAATCCCGAGGAAGCTGCGTGGCAAGCGCTTGGCATCGTGGATCGAGGAGTAGTAATTGCAAGTGACGGCAACGAAGTCGCCGTTGACGCGCAAACAATCTGCATTCATGGCGACACTCCCGGCGCTCCGGAGATTGCCGCGGCGGTGGCGCGGACGCTCCGACAGGCTGGCGTCACACTGAGCGCGATCTCGGGGCCGAGAAACTGAAGAAAGAGCGGGCAACTGAGATTGCGCGCAGATGGGAGAGAGCTAAAAAAGAGGGGCGCAGCAGTGCTGCGCCCCTACGAGAAGAACAAAAGGCTATTCGAATTTTTCGGTTAGGACGGGGAATTGGAGCTTGGCCTTTGCGAGCGACTTGATGACGGTGGCTTCTGCGCTTTCCGCGGTGGTGTTGCGGGAAGTGGCCATTTCACTGACCAGCAGGTACTTCGCGCGTTCGAGCATTTTCTTTTCGCGGAAGGAGAGGGGCTTGCTGCGGCTGAGGGAAACGAGACTCTTGAGGACGACGGCGACTTCGAGGAGGGACCCGGTGCGCATGCGCTCGGAGTTCTCTTTGAAGCGGTGCTTCCAATCGTGATGAGAGTTGAGTTTGCCCTTTTCGAGGAAACCAAGAACTTTGGTGGATTCCACGGAACGAATTACAGAACGAAGGCCAACGGTTTCTGCGTTCGACTGCGGGACCATAACGCGCAAGCCGCTGGAAACAATGCGAATCATGAAGTAACGTTCGGTTCTACCGTTTAGTATTCCGTAGCTGATCTGCTCAACGTTGCCCACACCGTGATTCGGGTAAACGACTTTGTCGCCGATCTTGTAGTCCATAGCTTCGGTTGCCCCCCAGAGAGATGCAGAACGAGTATAAGGGGATTGTGCTGCAAGAGTCAAGATATATGCAGTGGAATGAGGAGGTTAGGGAAAATAGGGTACGAATTTGGCACTGGAATTGCTATGGGCGGCAGGGGCAAGTTTGGTTTGCGATGCAAACTAGTTTGCGGATGGACGAATTTCGAGGGGGGTGGCATAGCGTAGGGGATAAGAGTTTCAGCAGGGTAAACAATGGGGGATTCGAATGGGTGCGCACGATTCGAATGGGGACACGATTGGAATCGGCGTGTGGAGACGAGTCGAATGGGGCCTGTAGGGCTGGGATGGGAGGCGTTCGAATGGGAGAGTGGAAGTCGAGCGATGCGGCGGGGATGCGATAGAATACGGATGTGATTGTTCTGGCTATAGATACGTGCGATTCGCGGGGGAGCGTGGCGGTGCTGCGGGACGATTCCGTGCTGCAGGTTATGGTGCATGACTCCAGTGAAGATTACTCGTCGTGGCTGCTTCCGGCCGTTGGGCGGGTGCTGGGGACTTCCGGTGTGGTGATGGACGGAGTGGATGGATATGCGGTTGCCGCAGGGCCGGGCTCGTTTACGGGCGTGCGAGTGGGATTGACTACGGTGAAGGCGTGGGGCGAAGTCCACCGGAAGCGGATCGCGGCGGTGTCGCGCCTGGAGGCGATCGCGATACAGGCGACTGCGGGGAATGCACATGTGGCAGCGTTCTTTGATGCACAGCGCGAACAGGTGTTTGGGGCGGTTTTTCAGCGGCAGGGAGAGAATCTGGAGCGGCTGGGGGAAGAGATGGTGATTCCCCCGGGAAGATTCATCGAGTGTGCGGCGGAACTGGCGAAAGGCAGGAGTATTTCCTGGGTTTCGATCGATGCAGCTCGCCTGGCTTCAGAAGAGAACTGGAAGCCCCGGGAGGCGCGCGGCGAGCAGGTCGAAAGCATTTCGAGTGTGCTCGCGCCGGCGATTGGCAGAATTGGGATGAGGGAACTGGCGGCGGGGCGGTTTACGGACGCGCTTTCGGTGGATGCGAATTACGTGCGAAGGTCGGATGCGGAGATTTTCTGGAAGGGCGCAGCGCATGGAGGCTGAGATCAAGCGCGACGGGACGGGGGCAACCATCCGGGTGTTCCGTGCGGCGGACGCGGCGGCGGCGACGGCGGTTTTGAGGGAGTCGGCGGAAGCGGCGAATTGGCTGGAGAAGAGTTACATGGAGTCGTTGGGCTGGCGCGGCGCGGTGGCGCTGGCCAGCGAAGTGGAAGGAAGGGTGACGGGATTTGTTATCGGCCGGCAGATCGCCGATGAGGGAGAAATTCTGAATCTGGCCGTGGTGCCAGCGCGAAGACGACGGGGCGAGGGCGGGGCGCTGCTGAGAGCGGCGTTGGACGAGTTTCGAACGCGGCGAACGAGCCGAGTGTTCCTGGAAGTTCGAGAATCCAACCACGCGGCGATCGCATTTTACGGCAAGCACGGATTTGCCGAAACGGGGCGGCGGGCGGGGTATTATCGTGGCCCCGCGGAGGCAGCCGTCCTGATGGAAAAGAAACTCACGGGCTAGGACGGAAATGCACCGGTTTGCCGGTAGCGGGACAGTTGGCGAGAAGCGACATTTCGTCGATGCGGGTGTTCGCAAGAGCTGAAGAGGCTGTGGCTGTTAGTTTCCGGCTTGCCGACCGCCCAGAATCGCTGTTCGCTGTGTCCTGATGAGTGGCAAACACGTGTGCGATTTGTCCGTAACAAGTTTATCTGGTTCAAGTTTGAATCGGTCTAGCTCTTCGAATACGGCTCTGATATGCTCTCAGGCTGTTCGGAGGCATATTATGCAGTCAGTAGAAAAGGCCTCTCTCTACGATAGACTTGGCGGAGTCTACAGCATCGCTACGGTGGTGAACGACTTCATCGACCGAATTATGGTAGACCCGAGATTGAATGCGAATCCCTTGGTAGACGAAGCGCATCATCGCGTACCGCCCGCAGGATTCAAGTACTTGGTGACCGAGATGGTTTGCTGGGCTACAGGCGGCCCGCAAAAATACACGGGAAGATCAATGGCGGACTCCCATGCCCATCTGAAAATTACCGCCAAGGAGTGGGAGGCGTTCCTAGACGACTTTCAGCAGACACTGAATAAGTTTGCGGTTCCCGCTGAGGAGCAAGCCGAGCTGAAAGCGATCGTCAACAGCACGCGATCCGACATTGTGGTTGATTCTGCACTTGGGGCGGGAGTCGCCTGAGCTTTACGCCGACGCGGCTTGGAAGTTCGGCGCCATTGTCGGGTCGGAGGAGGCGCGCTTGCACGCTAGCCTCCGTCCGCCGCTCAAACTGCACGTGCGGTTTTCCCGCATGCAGCTTTCACGAAGACACATGACCTGAGATGTAAGCAAACGGCAACCGCCAAGTGGACCTGGCTTACATCCGTCAGGTTGAGGTCAGCATCCAGTATCCTGGGACGATGATGTACGGGTTTTTCGCTGAGCGAACTGATCCACCTTCATCATCCCTACTCTTCTGACTGCCCGCCTCTTCCTTCCTGCCTTCGCCTGCCACCTTCCCCGACCCACCCTGGTCGCCGATCGCTCGGTCACGTGACTTTCATCACGCTTCAGGTACTATTTGGCAGTCCGACTACTAACAGAGCATCACTCGCCATTTCGCTCCCGCTTATAGGTCCGCTTACTCCGGTGTCACCCGGAGACTCTGCCAGTCCTCCTGAGGTCACGCGCTGTTCTTCCGTACCGTGCCGCCCGCAAACACCTTGGTGCGGTGGGTGAATGAGAGCGCCTTCGTCCCAGAAGTGCAGACTCGACCTTGCCCCACCTTTGGCCGACCGGTTCATCTTGGGGATTGTCCCCATCGATTGCAGCCCGGTACTTCTCCGCAGGCCCTTCGGATTCCACCTTACGGTGGACACCCTGCCCTCCGGAGTACGGCAAGCAGCGGCTCCAGGTCCGTCTTGGCTGTATCAGGCTTTCGCTTTCGTGCCCGTTTAGACGTCTCCATACCTTCTGCTTTCTCCGGCCAGCGAGGCTATTACCCCCCGCTTTTTGGATATGGCGCCCCTCATTTGGGCGCCAGAGGGACTTTAACCCTCCTGAACAACCCGCTGCTCAGCACACACTTCCGGCTTGCCGACCAACCGCCAAGTGGAATGATCAGGTCCCTGGCGGGGACCAACTCCCAGAGGCGGCGGATGCTTCTCCTTGACAGTCTAGGAGACCCGGTTTATCCTCCTAGTTCATCTAGGAGAGGCGGAATCCGTGGACAATCAACTGGACCTTTTGCAAGGCTCGCTGGACATGCTGATCCTCAAGGCCGTTTCCCTCGGCCCTTTACACGGCTATGGCGTTCTGTTGCGCATCCAGCAGATTTCGAAAGACCGCCTGGAAATTCAACAGGGCTCCCTGTACCCGGCGCTGTACCCAGTGTGGCGTCGCTCACCTTCTAAACGCAGCGTCGCCAAACTTTGTGCCGCCTCGTTCCTCCGTAATCGAGCTGACTGACACGATTCGAATTTGGCTCAGGGCCGCGTCCAGCTGCGCTCTTACCTTTACATGCCGCCCGTCGATCCCGCTTAGGGCCTCCGGGTTGCTAACCGTCCAAATCCTGTTGTCCTTGTCCGCCGTTACGGTTTTACCATCAGTGCCAACCTTGCATGAAAGAGTGGTCGGCTTCCCAGACATCTTGCGTGTTCCAGAGCCGCGATCCTGAGCTGCGCTTCCGTTCTGGCCTGATTGAACCATGACCGGCATACACGCCAGGAAGGTGATCATAGAAATCAACACTGGCTTTTTCATTTGCTCTCCTCCTTAGCGAACGAGCCTATCTTGGGAACGAAGGGACGGTTGGATAGCCCGTTTCGCGAGCATCCTGACGCTTTCTCTACACCAAGGCAAATGCAAAGTTTGAATATCGTGTATCGCTGATTTGCGTCGCAGGCAAGTGAGCAGCATTACGACGTGGGCCAGGTCGGCCTTCCAGCTTTGGCCGACCCCACGTTTATTTCCTTTAGAAGAACTACGTATGGGCGGTCGCTAGAATTCAAACCGCAGGCCGAGCTGCCCTGTGCGGTTGCCGCTGTTCTCGGCGGTCTGAACGCTTTGCACTACACCAAAAGCCGACGAGGTCACATTCGTCGGTGGCGGTGCGAAGTTCGGATGGTTGAAGAGATTGGTGAAAGAGCCTTCGAAGCGGAGGCGCATCCGCTCGGTCAGATGAAATGTCTTCGCGAGTCCCGCGGCGACTGTCGTGGTGCCGGGTCCCTCGAGAATACCAACGCCGCAGTTTCCAACCGGACCTGAGGGAATGGGATTGAAGGCACTGGCGTTGAACATGCTGCCGGTCGCGCGGTTCGCGACGTTGCCATTGGCGACGCAATCGGGGCGCTGGAACGATCCGCGAAACGACAGATTGAGATTGCCGGGATCGAAGCTGGAACTGGTGACGGGCGTGAGATAGGGACCGGTTTCCCACAGACTGACGGTGCTGAAGGACCAACCGCCGAAGGCAAGCTCCGTGAAGCGGTTCATGTGCGAATAGAATTGGCGATTCTGGCCCACCGGGAGATCGTAAACCGCGGAGAGCAGAAAACGATTGCGGCGCGTGGCAGCCATATTGCCGCGGTTGGCGGAGAGATCGAAGCGGTTGGCGACCGGCGTGCCGTAGATAATCTCGGGATTGAAGGTGGTAGGCGCGTCCCCGCCGACGTTGCCGAGGCTCTTGGCCCACACGTGGCTGGCCTGGAAGGTGAGGCCCCTCCGCGAGCGCATGTTGAGCTCGGACTGCAGGCCGTCGTAGTTCAAGTGGCCGGAGTTGGTGGTGGAGAGAATGCGGCCCCAATTGAGATAGGGCTTGGGGTTGGGATTGGGAGAAACAGCGCTGGGCTCGACTTGATTGAGATCGACGGTCTGGCTCATCCGATAGGAGCTCATGCCGACGTAGCTCTCGCGGAGGGTGATGTCGCGAGCGAGTTCACGCTCGATGGTCAGATTCCATTGCGCGGATTGCGGGTCGCGGTAGTTGGTGAGGGTGTTTTGGTAGAAATCACCGGTGCCGGCGATGGCGGCGGGAGCGTCTTGCGTCCGCGCATTGGGAAATTGATACGCCGGCTGGCCGTTGACGAAGGAATTGGCGGTGGTGCGGACGACGGACACGTCGATGTTGGTGGTGTTGAAGGAGAGCTGACCGAGATTGGTCATGGTGAAGATGCCGAAGCCGCCACGGACGACAGTCTTGTTGTTGCCGAAGGGGCGATAGGCGAAACCGAGTCGCGGCTGAAAATTTTTCCCGTAAAACTGACGGAGACCCGGACCAAGGCCGACTTTATTGGCGAACTCGACCGGAGCGCAGGGCATGTTGGGGGCTGAGCCCAGGACGGGCACGCAGCCGAGGGCAGTGTCGGCGGGAGTGGCTGTGCCGCAAGGATCGGAGGGATTGCTGGGGTCGGCGGGATTGCAGCTGTTGATGCTGGCGAGAAAGTCGGGCCGCGGCTGATTGCCGACAGGAAGGATGACGCCTCCGTTGCGAATATCGAACGCCGTGAGATTGCCGAGATCACTTACGAATGCGGGAAGGGCCTGCCAACGCAGACCGTACGTTAACGTTAAGCGGTCGTTAATGCGGAATTCGTCCTGCACGTAGATGCCAGTCTGGATGCTGTGGGCGTGGACATCCGGGCCGGATTGCGCGACATACGTTTTGGTGGGCAAGCCGAGAAGCAGATTGGCGAAGGCGTTGCCGGTGAAAATGCCCTGGTCAAAGGTGAACGCACCAAAATCGTCTGCTCCGCCGAAACTTTCAAGGTCCTGGTAGCGCACGCGACGCACGTCGACTCCAAACTTCATGGTGTGACGGCCTTTGATCCAACTCAAATTGTCGGCGAATTGGATGGTCTGTGATTTGGTCACGCCGTCCTTGTCGCGGCCTATAGGTGAGTAGTTCCCGGAGTCGTCGCTGAAATTGAAGATGGGAAAAGCGCCGGTGGTCGGATGGTCGCTGAGGTCGAGGCCGGTCAGCCCCAGAGCGGAAATCGCGGCCGCCCCTTCCACCGGAAATTTAGTCTGGAATTGCCAGAAGGAAAGGCCGAAGCGCGCTTCGTTCACGAGATTGTTGGTGATGAGGTAGTTGTGCGAAACGATGACGTTGTTGTTGTGTTCGGAGTCCTGGTCGGGTGGCAGGAAATTGTTGACCGTGTTGAGCGTGGCATCGGTGAGGGACCGTGCGGTGAGACGTTTCCAGCTCCAGCGGATGAATACGGACTGTTTGGACGTAATGGTGCGGTCAAACCGCATATCGAAACCGTTGGTGTCGCTGGGCGTCGGAGTTTGCTGTAAGTAGTTGGCTTGCGAGCCGAAATTGGCGGCGCTGACGTTGATATTGGGCGCGGGGAGATAGTTATTGAGCAGGCTGGTTGCGACGGGATTGATGCAGTCCCGCGCGTTGGCGCACTGGTTGCCGCGGGGAATCTTCTTCCCGGAGTAAGGACTGCCCGTGAAGGGATCGATGAGCGGAGTGGAGAGCGCCGAGAAATCGCCTTGACGCATGGCGTTCGTTGGAACAAAAAGAAAGAGCGGCGTGGAAAAGCGCCGGCGATTGGCTTCGAAGTCGGCAAAAAAGAAAGTCTTGGCTTTGCCGTGAGTGAGCTTCGGAAGCGCGAACGGGCCGCCCAAGCTGCCACCGAACGTGTTGTAGGCCTTATGCGGCTTGTTCCCGGAGTTCCAGACTTCGGCGTCGAAGGCATCGTTCTGCAGATATTCGAACGCGCTACCGTGAAATTGCTCGCCGCCACTTTTGGTGGACATGGTGACATCCCCGATTTGGGCGAATTCGGCGTTGTTGTTGAATTGCGTGACTTTGAACTCGCTGATGAGTTCGGAGGACGGGTTCATGTTGCCGAGGGCGCCGTTCTGCCGAATGTTCACGGTGGAAGAGCCGTCGACAGAATATTGCACCTGCGAAGGAAGCCCGCCCCCGACAGAGACGTTGCCGTTGGCGTCTTGCTGCGCCCCCGGAACGGTAGCGAGCATCGCGAGGGGGCTGGTGGTGGCGCCACGGTAGTTCACCGGAAGACTGGTTATCTGCTGGAAATTCTTGGTGTCGCCAAGCGTGCCGTTTTCGGTGTTGATCACCGGACCGGCATCGCCGCTGACTTCGATGCTTTGTGAGGAAGTGGCGAGTTTGAGAGAGACATCGAGGCGGAGGCTTTGGCGGGCGTCGAGCTGCATTGAAGAAACCTTGTAGTCAGCGAAGCCATCCGCGTGAAGCACCAATTCGTAGCGCCCGGGTCTCAGATTGATGAATTCAAATCCTCCATTGCCATCCGTGGTGGCGTTGCGCTGGCTGCGATCGTCCAGGCTTGTAAGAGTGAGTTGGGCGCCCGCGACCGCGCCTTGACTCGGATCCTTCACGACGCCAACGATGCCGCCAAAAGTCGATTGGCCGGCAGCCCACGGCACGGACAACAAGATTGCAATCAAGAATACCGATACCTTGCGCAACATGTTTCGAGTCCCCCTATTCCCTTGCGCGCGATTCAAGTGCGCGCAGCAATGTCTGGAAAATACAGGGACGTCCGTAAAGAAGTCGTGAGCGATTTCATCAAAGAGTTGATAGCTTGAATGGGTTTCTTGAATCGAGCGCGAAAACATCAGCTGCCCAGACTCGGCTGCTAAGTCTTGTTTTCCTTAAGAACTGCCCGCCGTTACTTACGGAATCCTTATAAATGGCTCAGGACTTCTTCAACAGCGTTTCGCTATCTTGCCTCTTGGTTGTCGAGATCGGCCGAGTTCTTCGAGTCCAGTGGACTGGGGAAGGCTGCTGAGCTTGTGCGTGAGGCGGGGTGGAGCTATGACTTTAATTGTCCTAGCAACGACTTGTTTCCTGGCTTGTGCTTTTTACGTTTACGTTCTGTTTCACTGGATGCGAGACACGAAGCCCAGAACGACAACTCGTCCCGCGGCTGAAAACCAACTCGATAAAAAATACGGGAAGAAAGGCCCGCACATCATTGGCCCCCGTAGTGCTACGAGTAGAGATGGCCGCTCTGCGTCCCGGTCAACGTGGGCTGCCAGCAGGGCGGAGCGGTCGCGCGGTAGCATGCCTGATCGCCATGAGTGTGAACGGACTGCGCACGAAACGATCGCGAGATCTTGGAGTTTGGGCAGGAGAATCTAGTCGGGTGATTTTGTACACGTCGGCCTGTGATGCAAGTCACATCGTTCGTGCGATGTCGGCAAGACTCAGAACGCGCTTTCTTTGCAAATTACTGTACAGGAGAGATGTATGCGCATATTCAGAAAGAAAAGTGGTTTCGTGTGGCTGGTACTGACTGCATTGCTCTGTTCCAGCGCGGTTTCCAGCCGCGTATTCGCGGACGACAAGGAGACTGCGGCTCCACCACCGAAACCGACGCTGGTAAAGCCCGATTCGCCAGCTCCGCTCACAGAACGTGAGCGCTGGATGCTGGACCGCATCGAGCAACTCGAAAAGCGAATGGCGGAGATGGAGTCCAAAGGCAATTCGAGCGAGGCTTCGACATCCGCTGCATCAGCAACCGGAGTCGCCGGGACAGTGGCGCCATCGGAGCGCGTGGCCTCCAAAGAGGAATCCAACGTCGCCTCGGCCGGGGAGACTGTCGCCGCAACCAAGCAGGTGAGCACTGCGGCGAATCAGAAGCCCGCAAAAGCGGAGCCATTCGCCTTCGCCGACTTTACTTGGCTGACTGGCAACGCGCGAACCAAAGAATCGCCGTTGGACACAAAATTCTTTACCCCGGAAATTCGCGCCGACGTCGATTACATCTACGATTTCAATCATCCCAAAGACAACACGATCGGCGGGTCGAGCGAGGTTTTCAG
>WNFC01000076.1_pt1 | contig 85207 bp, 70 predicted proteins | sample 5400541 | NCBI WGS metagenome assembly WNFC01 (sample SAMN13153342, study PRJNA577476) | soil metagenome | isolation source: 120 cm saprolite under Douglas fir tree site 2 hole 2 replicate 1 | place: USA:California | collected 2015-04-18
GACGGAGAGAAGTGGACGCTCATTCTCGTCAGAGAACTGCGCCACTCGCCGGAAAAAGTCTGGCAGGCGCTTACCGACCCAGCGCATCTGCGCGAGTGGGCTCCCTTTGAAGCCGATGGGAGTCTGGGTACGATTGGAACCACGGCGAAGCTCACCACGGTGGGAGCGCCCACGCCGCACGTTACCGAAACAAGAGTGACGCGAGCCGACGCTCCCAAAGTGCTTGAGTACAACTGGGGTGACCACGATATGCGGTGGGAACTGGAAACCTTTGGTGGCGGCACGCGCCTGAGGCTGTGGACCAACATCGGCCGCCGCTTTATCGCAATGGGTGCGGCCGGGTGGCACATTTGCTTCGACGTCCTTGAGCGGCTCCTCGCGGGTGAGCCGATTGGACGCATCGTCGGCCCCGAGGCCATGAAGTTCGGCTGGCAGCGGCTGCACGCGGAGTACGCCAAGCAGTTCGGTATCGAGACGCCCGACGGGCCGTCTCAGAAAGGGAGGACAAATTAATCATGAGAGAGGCCACCAAACGTTCGATTTTTCGATGGATTCACATTATCTTTGGCATTCCGATAATCGGGTATATTTATAGTCCGTTTGAACAAATCCCAAACTACGCCCCCGCTACTCGGTTTGTCTTCGTGCCTGTAATTGTCCTTTCGGGATTATGGATGTGGAAAGGCCATGTACTTCGACGACTTCTTTCGAAGAGAACGAAAACGGCACAAGAATTGGAGGCTTAAAGATCCAATGAATCCATCGGAACGTATTGACCAGCTGATCGCAGGACTCACAGACTGGCGCGGGAAGACGCTCGCCAGGGTCCGCAAGACCATCCTTGAGGCCGACCGGGAGATCATCGAGGAATGGAAGTGGATGGGAAGCCCAGTGTGGTCTCACGACGGAATGATCGCGGTCGGCAACGCGCACAAAGATAAGGTGAAGCTTACCTTTTCCCACGGGGCGAGCCTCCCAGATCCTGACAAGCTCTTCAACGCGGGCCTCGAAGGCAACGCGTGGCGAGCGATCGATTTTTTCGAGGGCGATAAGATTAACGAACGTGCTCTAAAAAATCTCGTCCGTGCCGCCGTTGATTACAATCAGATCAAATTGAAGAGGAAAGCGCCTGCGAGTACTCGAGCGAAAGTACATAAAAGTAAAAAGTGATGAAACTACAGCTTTTTCTCACTAATCCTCTTTGCGGGACTGCCTGACAATGGTGCTTGACGCTGGACAAGTGCCAGGGCGCCTCTCCCCGACTCCCGCGACGAGCCTCAGCCCTGTCCCAACCACCAGCCCAGTAGATATATCGCTTCCCGTTTGCTGTTCCAAAAGAGTCTTACGACTAATCGAGGGTGAAGGAAATAAACAACAGCTTTTGGTCGCGCTGGATCTGCAGAGCGACCGGCGCTCCTGGCGGCAGAGCCTTGAGCGCAGTACGCAGACGATCCAGGGTAGTCATGGGCTGGCCATTCAGCATGCGAATCACGTCTCCGGCGTTCAACGGCACTTCCACACCAGCGCCCGCCGAGCGAGCGGCAACGATAATCCCAAACGGATCGCGCAATTCTGCAACCATCGAGGCGATCCTCTTGTCAATCTCCAGCCCAAGAATCCCGAGCGCCGGCACAAGATTTTTCTCGGTGTCGGCCAGCCCGGTGATCTGGTCCATATCGCGCGGCGGTTCCATCACAGGGACGTTGAAAACCAGCCGGTCATTTCCGCGAAAGATGTCGAGGCGGACTTTGTCTCCAGTCTCCAGCAAATAGAAATGAAATGCAACCAACGGCAGACTGTCCGCTGCCTTTCCATCGACGCCTGCCAGAACGTCTCCGATGTGAACGCCTGCCGCTTCGGCGGGGCTGCCCGGCAGAACGTCGGAGACGACCACCCCGTACGTCCGCGGGAGGCGCAGGGCCGCCGCCATGCTTGGCGTGATTGTTTGGATTCCGATTCCAATTTCGGCGCGGTGCAAGTGACCGAAATCCCGCAATTGGCGAAAAGCGATGTTCACCACATTGCTCGGGATCGCGAATCCCAGGCCTTCGTTTCCACCCGATTGCGACAGAATAAATGTATTCACTCCCACGACTTCTCCATCCGCATTCACAAGCGGACCACCCGAATTCCCGGGATTGATCGGCGCATCCGTCTGGATGTATATCATTGGCGAATCCGGTTCCGTCTGGCGCGCCACCGCCGAAACCACCCCCATGGTCACGGTATTGCGCAATCCTCCCGGACTCCCAAAGGCAAAAACGATCTCCCCCTGCCCCAGTTTCCGGTATGTTGCAAGCGGCAGCGCCGGAAGTTTATCTGCGTCAACTTTGATCAGCGCGAGATCGATCTCGCTGGACACTCCAACAATGCGCGCCGGCATGAGTATCGTTCGAGTTGACAGCGCGGCATCCAGCGACCCATCGGCGTTCGCCGGCGGCAGCACCACCTGGACCCGCTGCGCACCCTTCACCACGTGCGCGTTCGTGACAATGTACCCGCTCGGATCGATCACAAATCCGGAGCCAATCGCCCGCTGCCTGCCGATGACCGCAGTTGTGTTTCCGCGCTCACCGTCTTCGAGCGGTCCATACCCCGTTACCAGGATCTGCACTACGCTGGGCGAAACCTTTTTGATAAGTGCATCCACGGATTCGTTGAGCTTGCGAAGTGCGTCGGTGGAATGATCCCGGGATTGCGCACCTGCTGCCGGCAAATGGACAAGCAGAAATAACGCGCTGCCGAAGAGGGCTCTGACAAGGCGCAACGTTGGACGCCGGCCTATAGTGGGGTGGCTGCTGGGCTCGAACATGTTCAGTCTCCTCCCAAACCGTCCTCAATCCATTGATGCGTGGTGGGGAGGCTAGAGTACAACGTCAAAGAGTGAAAGAGTGCAAAAGTGGAAGAGTGGAAGAATGGAAGAGTTAAAGAGTCATAGAGTCATAGAGTGATGGCGCGGAGCTAATTGCTCGCCGGCCAATGACCGCCGTGTACGATGAACTCTAATCCGATACTAGCTCTGCTGCTTAAGAAGGACCGCCAATAGACCACCCTCGCCCGCGCCCAGAAGTCGCCGCAGAGAGACTTAAGCAGCACAAAACTTCCGGGTTCCCAAACTCGCTGGGTGGTCACGCGAGCACCATGGGAACTGATGTTATGCGTTGAAGTAGTCTCCGCGCTCCAGCTCCGGGCAAGGTTGGCAAGCTCTACCGGCTCGGCCAAGATAGTCCGCGCTTCCCTGCGGATGCCTCCGTTGGTACCACCGGTCACTTCGTCGGGATGGAACACTTGTTACCTTTCTCATCCGCATTATCGGTTAGAGAGTTATTCCGTCAATCCGGTATTTACCTTAAATTGCAGGGCGAAAAATAGTGAAGGGGTGCAAGAGTCAAAGAGTGCAAAAGTGAAAGAGTGAAAGAGTGAAAAAATGGCGCGCGGGGCGAGTGTACAGTATTGAACAGTTGGGAAAATAGAATGATTCTAAGCTGGAGCGGTCACCGGAGATAGGCAGCACTATGCCAAATGACTCGCACCAAAGAGCTGCGGAGTTCCACGAACTCGCCGCACACGCGCACCGTGCTGCCGCCGCGCACCATGGGAAAGAAGATCACCAGACCGGGCACGAGCATTCCAAGCAAGCCATGGAATATGCCAATAAAGCATTCCAGTGGTCGCAAGAAGCGCATGGGAAGTCCGTGAAGTCAGCGGGAAAATCATAGAGTGGCGTGACCGCGCCGCAGGAGTGTGGCGATTCATGAAACACATGAACAAGACGAATTCACACCTGGGTGGTTTCAATTCAGGAGCGAGCCTGGGCGGCAAGGTCTCGCACTATCGGGACAAACAAAATATCTACAAGCAAGGCGAGCCTGCTTACACGCTTTTCTACATTCAAGAAGGAGGGGTGCGGCTCACCACCAAAGCGAAACACCAGCCATCCGCAGTTACCGCGATCCTTGGCGTGCATGATTTTTTTGGCGAGCTTTGCCTGGCAGGCTATCCCCTTCGGATGTCCACGGCGGTGGCGCTGACGGCCAGCTCCATACGCACCATCCAGAAAGAAAAGATGCTGCAGATGCTTCGCAAAAAGAATAAGACGTCCAATTCACTGGTGGCCTATCTGCTGTCCAGCGTCAAGAAATACCGGGATCACGTGGCGGATCTGCTGACTTCCTCCGCGGAACAACGGCTGGCGCGCGTGCTTCTACGGCTCGCGCACTTGGATAAAAGCGGCCCGGCGGTTGTTGAGATTCCCGTCGTAAGTCACCAAGTACTGGCGGAGATGGTGGGCACCACGCGCCCGCGAGTGAATCTGTTCATGAATCGGTTCCGGAAGCAGGGATTTATCAACTATGACGGGGGATTGGAAGTGCGCCAGTCGCTACGGAAAGTTCTGCAGGAGCGCCAGAATCATCGGTAATCTTTTGAATTATAAGGACTTGTTGGTGTTCAGCTTGAGATTATGAAAGCTGTGCAAATCGGCAAGAACTGTTCAATATTGTACAGTGTGCAGAATCGAACTTCATGGTATTCTGGCGCATGGTGTCTTCCGTAGCTCGACGCGCGCCCGTGCCGGTCCGTCGCTCCCCCAAGAAAGCGAATTCGAAAATCCCTGCGTTTGATGTGCAAATGTTTCTCGACTCCGCAGGTCTGCGGAGGAAGGTAGCGGAATTTCGAGGAAAAGAAACCGTCTTCGGGCAGGGCGATGCCGCGAAAAATGTCATGTACATTCAGGAAGGCGGCGTGAAGCTTAGCGTAGTCAATGAAACCGGCAAAGAAGCGGTTGTGGCGATCCTGGGACCGGGCGATTTTTTTGGCGAAGGGTGCCTGGCGGGCCAATCCATTTGCATGGCGACGGCGACCACGATTGCGGCTACCACCATGCTGGTCATTGAGAAAGACGAGATGATACGCGTGCTGCACGAGGAGCACGAGTTCTCCGACCGCTTCATCGCGTATATGCTGGCGAGAAACATACGAGTCGAGGAAGATCTGATCGACCAGCTGTTCAATTCGAGCGAGAAGCGGCTGGCGCGCACGCTGCTGCTGCTGGCGCGCTATGGTGCGCAAGGCCAGCCGCAAAAGGTGCTTCCCAGAGTGTCGCAAGAGATGCTAGCGGAGATGATTGGCACAACGCGGTCGCGGGTCAATTTTTTCATGAACAAATTCAGGAAACTCGGGTTCATCCGATACAACGGCGAGATCCACGTCAACAATTCCCTGCTAAGTGTTGTCCTGCACGACTAAACTAACTTTCGCGCGGTACGGAAAGATGCCGGCCTGAAGTCCGCCCCTCACACAGAAAGTGAGCGGAATGCGCCTCTGACGGCCACGAGAACCAAGAAGACACCGACGGCGAAAGTCGGGGCCCAGCGGATCCAATTCCAGACCGGGCGATCAATCATGGCAACAGAGGGATTGATGGGGTCGTACAAGACAATCACCGAAACATTTGCGGTTCCCGCGATTTTGGCTCCCAGCCAATCTTGAAATTGGACGACGCGATCCCCCGCTTGGAATTCCACAATGGGCATATAGCCAGTGGTAGTGGAAGAGGTGCTTCCGGATGAGCTCGTGAAGTACTGCTGTTTGTAGCCGACGATTTTCCCGGGCGCCCTGATTCCTTCGCGAATGAGATGGAAATGCGAGGCGCCCATGAAATAGCCGAGGCCAATGAGAAGCAGGCCCGCGAAGGCCTGGAAGATGAAAATGTAGCGAAGGAAGTTCGGGCCGGCGCGAGTCAGTCGCGCCACGAGCTCTTCGGGGGAAGCCAAGTCAGCACCTCCGTTGCGGACAATTGCCGAGAAGAAGGCGAGACGCGCCTCGGAACAGCAATGTAGCACAACTAAGCTGGCGCGCTATTTTTGCGGGTGAAGAGGACATCGAAGATGATGAGTACGGCGCCGATGGTGATGGCGGAGTCGGCGACGTTGAAGGCGGGATAGCGGTAAGAGCCGAACCAGACTTCGAAGAAATCGGTGACGGCGCCGTGGAGGATACGATCGGTGACGTTACCGGTGGCGCCGCCAAGAAGAAGCGCGAGGCCCGTGGCGGTGAGACGGCCGCCGCTATGGCTTGCGACGAGGAGCCAGGCGAGAACGGCGATGACGATGAGCGACCCGGCGATAAGAATGATCCGCGTCCAGGGAGAAGTAGAATCGGCGAAAAAACTGAAAGCGATGCCGGGATTGCTGGCGCGAACGAGATAGATGAAATGGTGAATTACTTCGTGACGCCAGCCTTCGGTGGTCTGCGATTCGAACCAGGCTTTGGTGGCGCGGTCGAGAAGAACGACGGCGAGGGTGAGCCAGAGGAAGCGGAGGCGAGAAGGAAGAGTCATGAAGTAAAGGAGGTTAAGGAGGTAGAGGAAGTAAAGCAGGCAGAGGAGGCGGACATTTTAGGTGACCGCCGCGCTTGAAGACCCGTCGCGTTCGATTTCGGCGAGGGCTTCGGTGCAGCGCTCGCACACGGTTGGGTAGCGCGGGTTTTCGCCGACATGCTTGGAGTAGTTCCAGCAGCGCTCGCATTTCGCGCCTTCGGCGTGCTCGATTTTTATGGAGAGCTCCGGGAGCGATTCGGCCGGGAACGATGCGGGGATGGCCGAGGACGTGACCTCGACTTGGGAAACGATGAAGAGCGCGGGAAGCATGGATTTCTTTTCTTCGAGAAGCTTCTGCAGCCCCGCTGCCTTCTGGCCTGCGTGCAAATATACTTTGGCCTCAAGACCACCGCCGATGGTTTTTGCGGCGCGAGCTTGCTCGAGGGCAACGAGAACGGCGGAGCGTACCTGCGCGAGCTGCGCCCATTTTTCGGACGCGTCCTTGTCGAGGCCGGAGGCAAGGGCTTGCGATTCCGGGAACAAGGAGATGTGGACGCTTTCGGGTTCGCCTGCAGACTTCGGCAAATACTTCCAGATTTCTTCGGAAGTGAAAACGAGAATCGGCGTGATGAGGCGGACCAGGGCGCTGGTGATTTTCCAGAGGGCGGTTTGCGCGGAGCGGCGGGATTTGCTTTTGGGCGCCTTGGTGTAGAGGCGGTCCTTCAGAACATCGAAATAGAAGGCGCTCAAGTCCACGACGCAATAGTCATGGATAGCGTGGTAGACCCGATGGAATTCGTAGACGGAATACCAGTCGCGGCACTTGGTGAGGAGTTCGGCGGTGCGATCGAGCATCCAGCGATCGATTTCCTCGAGCTGGTCGTTCGAAAGAGCGTCACGCGAAGGATCGAAATCGCTAAGATTGCCGAGGGCGAAGCGGAAGGTGTTGCGAATTTTCCGGTAGGCTTCGCTGAGCTGGGTCATCACGCGCTCGCTCATTTTCACGTCGGCTTGATACTCGACGGAGCCAACCCAGAGGCGGAGCAAGTCCGCGCCCCACTTCTCGCAGATTTCGATGGGATAGAGCGCGTTGCCAAGCGATTTGGACATCGGGCGGCCCTGCTCGTCGAGGGTCCAGCCGTGCGTGACGACGCCGCGATAGGGCGAAGCGTCCCGCACGCCGGTGGCGACGAGAAGCGAGCTGTGGAACCAGCCGCGGTATTGATCGGGGCCTTCGAGGTAGACGTCGGCGGGCCACTCGGGGCCTTTCAGGACCGACAAATTCGAGGAACCGGAATCGAACCAGACATCGAGAATGTCGTTTTCCTTGCGCCACTTCGACGCGCCACAAGAACATTTCGTTCCCGCGGGGAGCAATTCCTCGGGCGTGTGCTGATACCAGGCGTCGGCGCCTTCTTTTTCGAACCACTTCACGACGTTGCGCAGCGCCGCGAAATCTTCGAGGCGCGTGCCGCAGCCGTCACAGTAGAAAACGATGATGGGCACGCCCCAGAAGCGCTGGCGCGAGACGCACCAGTCCGGGCGCTTCTCGATCATTTCGTACATGCGGTCTTCGCCCCAGGCGGGGAACCATTTCACCTGATGAATTTCTTCGAGGGCCTCCTGGCGGAGCGTTTTTTGTTTTCCATGCGCGGCCTGGTCCATTTTGATAAACCACTGCTCGGTGGCGCGAAAGATCACCGGATTGTGGCAGCGCCAGCAGTGCGGGTAACTGTGCTTGTATTCGTGATGGCCGAGGAGCGCGCCGCGATCAGCGAGCAATTTCACGATGATGGGATTCGCAGTGAAAATGTCTTTGCCTTTGTATTCAGGCAAGCCTTCGAGGTAGACGCCTTTGTCGTCGAGCGGCGCGTAGATTTCCAGACCGTACTTTTGGCCGGAATTAAAGTCGTCGGCACCGTGGCCGGGGGCGGTGTGAACAATGCCGCTGCCCTGATCGAGGGTGACGTAATCGGCGAGGATGCCGGGAACCTGGATGGGCACGAAGGGATGCTGAAATTTCATTCCTTCAAAATCGCGGCCCTTGAAGGTGGCGCGGACTTTGGCTTCCTTGATCCCGCACTCGGACTGGAGAGCAGAAACACGGTCCGCCGCCAGTAGTAGGGCGCCCTTTTCGGTTTCGACAACGGCGTAATCGAAATCGGGATGAAAGGCGAGCGCGCGATTGTGAGGCAGCGTCCACGGCGTGGTGGTCCAGATGACGGCGCTAACGTCGCTGCCAATTTTTGAAGCGTCGCCCTTGCCGCCGCCCACGACCCCAAACTTCACCCAGATCGAAGGGCTGGTGTGGTCCTCATATTCAACCTCGGCTTCGGCGAGCGCGGTGTAGTCGTGGATGCACCAATAGACGGGCTTGCGGCCGCGGTAGACGTAGCCCTTCTCCATGAAGTCAAGAAAGGCGCCGGCAATGGTGGCCTCATATTCATGGCTCATCGTGAGATAGGGATCATTCCAGCGGCCGAAAATGCCAAGGCGTTTGAAATCTTTCTTGTGCTGTTCGACGTAGCGCGTGGCAAATTGCCGGCAGAGCTTTCGAAACTCAGCCGGTGGAACTTTTCCCTTTCCACCAAGCTCTTTTTCCACTTGCGTTTCAATGGGCAGGCCGTGGCAGTCCCATCCGGGGACGTACGGAGCGTAATGGCCTGCCATGCTCCTGGTTCTGACAACCAAATCTTTGAGGATTTTGTTGAAGCCGGTGCCGAGGTGGATTTCCCCGGTGGGGTAGGGCGGGCCGTCATGCAAGACAAAGAGCGGCTTGCCTTTGCGAGCTTCGAGGATGCGCTCGTAGATGTTGGAGCCGTACCAGGCTTCGAGCTGCTTGGGCTCATTCTGGGGAAGACCGGCCTTCATGGAGAACTCGGTTTTCGGAAGGTTGAGCGTTTTCTTCAGTTCGAGTGGTTCGGCCATTGGTCTGAGCGCTCGGATAACTTCTGATTTGGGTGCGTGCTTTCGTGCGTTAGCCCGTGTTTACCGAACAAAAGTGTTGTTCGAACTTCCCGTACGGCGGTTCAGGTGTACGGTGAGAAACATCGGAAAGCAGTGTAAGTACGTATGTTACAATGAATGCAGGCTGGTGTCAGCCGTTGGGGCGCGCAACCTTTCCCGGCCTGCGCGAATCTTATCGGATGGGTGCACCAATTTACGGAGATTTGCGTCTAAAGTAAGAGGGAAACGGTGCCGCACAAGTTTATCAACTTTCTGCCGCCTGAAATTACGAAGCCGAAAGTGTCGGGTTCGCAGCCGGCGATTCCCGTGCCTTACTCGGCGGTCCCGAAATTCGTCAATCCGGATATTCTTATCCCCGATAATTTTTGGTCGAACCTGAAGCAGTTCTTCATCGAGCGGCCTATCAAGGTGCGCGAGCGCGCGGACGCGCCTTTCACGAAGACGTCGTTTGGCGCGGGGGTGGGCGACAACCTCAAGGATTTCTTTAGTTCCGGCCCCGCTCCGAAGGGTCCGGTAAACAGCAGATTGGCCGTCGCCTGGGGATCGAATTTCGGCGGGTTTGGGACACGCATCAAGGAATTCTTCTCGCCTCCGAGGCAGGCGCCCCTGCCCTTCGCGGTGAAGCCGATCAAGGTGAAGGAAATCTGGTCGAAGGATGAAAAGTTTGGCTGGAGCCAGGCGATCGCTTTTGGCCTACATGGTGCGTTGCTGTTCGGATTACTGGTGATTCCGATCTTAACGCGCGTTTTGCCTTCCACCGAAGCGAAGAACAAGCAAATCGACATGACGCCGCTGGATATTTCGCCGTACGTCGCTAAGCTGCCCGCGGGCGCTGACAAGGCGGGCGGAGGAGGCGGGGCGAACAACCATACCCTGACTCCGACGTCGAAGGGGAAGCTCCCCAAGTTCAAGTGGACGCAATTCACGCCACCTCAGGCAAAGATTGAGAATCTGAATCCCAAGCTGGCGATGGACCCTTCCCTGCTCGGTCCGCCGGACTTGAAGGTTCCCAGTCCCAATATGGCGAATTTCGGCGATCCCCTGGCCAAGGGCGTCACCGATTCTCTCGGAAATGGCAATGGCACCGGTATCGGCAGCGGGTCGGGCGGCGGTCTTGGACCTGGCGAAGGCGGCGGCACGGGCGGCGGAGTCTTCCGCGCGGGCATCAATGGAGTCGGAATTCCAGTTTGTTTCTACCAGCCTCCACCGGAATATTCCGATGAAGCGCGCAAAGTGAAATATCAGGGCGCGGTGGTGGTGGAAGGCATCATCGGCCTGGATGGAAAAATCAGCAACATCCGGGTCGTCAAGGGAGTCGGGATGGGTCTCGACGAAAACGCCGTGGCTGCGGTGAAGACGTGGCGATGCAAGCCGGCCGCTGGACCAAGCGGGAAGCCCGTGGCGACGATTGTGCCGATTGAAGTTACTTTCCGGCTCTTCTAAGTCCGTTTCAATTCAAACATTGCTGGTTGTTTTCTTGCGAAGTTCTTTTCGCATCCGCTGCTTGCTGTGATCCCCCAACGATTTCTTCGGGCAACCAATTTGAGAGGCTGAGCTTCTCAACACGCGTTCGCCGCTCGCCTCGTCGAGGGGCCGGGGCCAATCTGAGGCGCGCGGGGAGGCCAGCCCATGCGCGATCCGCTTTCGCGGCGTTTCACTTCCCTGCAATCTTCGTCCGATTCGTGGTTTCTGCGTGTTCGTGAAAATCTTCGCCAGCTTTTCATAGCAGTGCCGCTTTTTCCTTCTTTGGCAAACAGCGCGCCGATTCACTTGCCGCGATGGGAGAAGTCCGCACGGTGTGGTCGCGCACAGAGCGCTTCCGCCGTAATTCATACCGCGATTGTTTGTGCTGCGGTGGTTCTCGCCGTGCACCCGCCCGGTTCTAAGCGCGATCCGCTTCCAACGCGAGGAAGAACTCCGCCCATCATTTCGGTAACTGCAGGTCTGCTCGATATTCTTCGAGGCCAAGATCCTAATGGCGGGAGAGGGAGCGGCACGGGGCATGATCTTCTCCCGCCGACTCAGGGGAATCTTCCTCCGCGGTCATCGATCCAGTTCTTGAAACCCACGCTGCCACAAAACCAGAATCCGGAGCTGCCGATTCCGCCGACGATTCTGGACCCCTCGGCTCCGCGCGAGCTGAAGCCTGTGGACAACATTGGCTTGCCTTGGATGCCAGATCGAAACAATTCGTCCGGCCGGGGAAAAGGCAACACGATCGGCGACGGTCCGGATGATTCCATCGGGAGTTCTCCAGGTGAAGAGGCGGGAACGGGCGTGTCGCGGGGATCGTATCGGCCGGGCGTCACGTGGCCCAAATGCGCGTATTGCCCGGATCCGCAATATTCCGACGAAGCGCGCGAGGCGAAGCTGCAAGGGGCGGTGACGCTGCTGGTTTTGGTTGGCGCGGACGGCAGGGCGTCGCAGATCCGCGTTGTGAGAGGAATTGGATTGGGACTCGATGACCGGGCCGTGCAGGCCATTCGCGGCTGGAAATTCGTGCCGGCGCTGGACGCATCGCGACGTGCCGTGCCGGCCTGGGTGACCGTCGAAGCGGTGTTCCGGCTGTTCTAGACGCTCGGCGGGCATGGGAGTAACATTCAGTTTCATGCCGCACGATTTCGCTGAATACGAACCGGAGTTGGAGCCGCAAGCTTCGTCTGCGCACGGCGGCGGGCCTCCCCGCAAATTCACTGGCATCGGCGTAATCGATCCACCAAGCCCTCCGAAACGACCTCTCGGGCCAATTCCCTCCGCACCCACGAGCTTACTCTGGCGCATTGCGGCCGGATTGCTGCTCGCCGGTCTAGCTGCCATGATATTTTTCCTGCTGTTTGCCGGGCATTGATCGGTTCGAGCTACCAAAGCCTTGCGCACACTCTTTCAGTTCGCTTCCAGGCTTTCCTCGCAATCTGCTACGATTCCTGCATGAGAAAAGCAGCCGTTTTCAGCATCGCTCTTGCGCTGTGGGCAATGTGTCTCGCGGGCGCGGCGTCCGCGCAAAGCACGACCGGGACGCTGGAATTCGTGGCGCGGATTACGCCGACGGCGGCGCGACCGGAACCGGTTCGCCAATTTACGTTTTGTATTCTGACGAAGAGCTATACGGAAATCGTGAAGGAAGTAGAAGAGAAGGACGCGATCCCTCCACGGGATAAATTCATCGAAGGACTCAAACTATCTCCCGAACTTCGCGCCTGGCTGAAGAACCACGACATCATGGACCTGACGCTACCGGATGTGGATAAAGCGATGACGCCGGATGACATCATTCACGTTCCGGAATTTTTGCTGGCTTATCAGCGCTCGAACAGCGGCGGCGTGTCCTCCGGCATCCCCAAGCCAAAGTATGCGGACGCGGACAAAACGGGAAATCCCGAGAAGTACGAAAAGCAAGTCAATGAATATCTGGCGGCACTCAAGAAGTTCATCCAGGCGCATCCGGAAACGGTTTCCGGAGTGGAGTTGGAACTGGAAGGCGTCAACCCGCAGAGAAAGTGGGCGGCGATTCAGAACGAACGACGCAAGCGGGTGCAGCGCGCCGCGCCGGACATCGCACAGACGAAGTTCCTCGCTGCCACGGCGGACACCGACCTGGACGGGCGGGGTTCGGTCTCAGGCCTCGCGCCGGGCAATTACTGGATCAGCTCGCTCAACCTGGATGCCGCCGCAGGCGACATGCGGTTGCGCTGGGATGTGCCGGTGGCGATTCAGCCGGGCAAGACGACGCGAGTCGAACTGTTGAACTTGAACTCAACCGACGCGCACGGCAGCAATCCCTAGCGCGGCCGAGCGCAACGGCCATGGGAACACCGCTTCTCTGGATCGCGTTCAACGTCTTCGTGCTCGTTACGATTGTGCTCGATTTGCGCGTGTTCCACCGCAAAGCGCACAAGATCAGCGTGCGCGAGGCCGCGATCGCGAGCTTCGGCTGGATTGGCATTTCGGTGCTCTTCGGGCTGGCGGTCCTCTACTACTACGGCGAACAACCCGCGCTCGAATATTTTACGGGCTACCTGATCGAAAAAGCTTTAAGCGTCGACAACCTTTTCCTCTTCCTGGTGATTTTTCGCGCGTTTGCCGTGGATGAGCGGTTTCAGCATCGACTGCTGGAGTGGGGTGTGATCGGAGCGCTGGTCATGCGCGGAATCATGATCGCGCTGGGCGCGGAACTGATCCAGCACTTTTCCTGGGTGATGTATCTCCTGGGAGCGTTTCTGATCTACGCCGGGCTGCACATGGTGCTCGCCAAGAAGACGGAAGTGCATCCTGAAAAAAGCAGGATATTCCGGTTCGCGCGCAAGCATCTTCGCGTGACGCACGCGTACGAGGGTGAGCATTTTTTTGTGCGCAACGCGGGCAAGCTATTCGCCACTCCCTTGTTTCTTGTTCTTCTCGTTGTGGAAATCACGGACTTGACGCTGGCGATCGATTCGATTCCGGCCATTTTCGGCATTACGCGCGACCCGTTTATCGTGTACACCTCGAATGTTTTTGCGATTATGGGGCTTCGTGCGCTGTATTTCCTGCTCGCGGGGGTTCTCGACCGGTTGCGCTATCTGGATGCCGGACTGGCGCTGGTGCTGATATTCATTGGCGGAAAGATGATCGGCGAGCGCTGGGTGCACATTCCGGTGAGTGTCTCCCTCGGAGTAGTAGGAGGCATACTGCTGATCGCGCTGCTAGCTTCACTTCTCATTCCCGCGAAAAAAAAACGCTGAGTTTTATTCTTACTCGAACATCAGCTCATCCACGTAGCACCACATCCAGTTCTCTCCCGGTTCCAGTGAGCGGATGATGGGATGCTTCACGGCGCGAAAATGTTTCGTGGCGTGCTTGTTTTTCGAGGAGTCACAACAACCGACGTGGCCACAGCTCAGACACAAGCGCAGGTGAACCCACGTGTCTCCCATCTTGAGGCATTCCTCGCAGCCCTTGGCCTTTGGTTTGACGGGCCGGATCTGATTGAGGTGCGTGCACGTTTCGGCCATGTTGGTCTCCTGGGGACTTAGAGTGCGCCGTGAATCGGAATGCGTATGTGGAACCGCGTATCGCCCGGAACGGATTTGAACGTGATAAACCCGCGCATTTTCTGGACGATGCGATGCACGAGGTCCAGGCCGAGCCCGGATCCCTCGCCTACTCCTTTGGTCGTAAAAAACGGGTCGAAAACGCTTGACTGAATTTCAGGAGGGATTCCCGGGCCATTGTCGGCGATCTCCACGAGAACGAACTCGTTTTCGCGGCTGGCGCGGATGAAAAGCTTTCCGTTGTTTTTCATGGCGTCGGCGGCATTGTCAATGAGATTGGTCCATACCTGATTCAATTCGCTGCCATACGCCAGCACTTTGGGGAGATCGGGGGCATACTCGCGAGTGACGGAAATGCCGCGCTTCAATTTGTGGTTCATGATCGTGAGCGTGGTCTCCAGGCTGTGCTTGATGTCCACTTCCTGGAGGGGCGCCTGGTCCATGTAGGAATATTCCTTGATGGCTTTGATGAGTTCCGAGATGCGCGCCGTGCTGGTTTCGAGTTCGTCCGCGATGCGTCCCATTTCGAGAAGAGTCGCGAACCTAGTGAGCTCCGGGCCGAGCGAAGCGCCTGCAGCGGAAGCAAAACTTTCAAGATGTGCGTCAGAGAAATTGGCATCGGCGAGGAGCGGCGCCAGCTTCCAGGCGTCAACGACTTGATGCGCTTCCAACCAGGCCTGGATCGCTTCTTCGCGTTCGACGCGGGCAAATTCGTCTTTGTGTTCGGCGGGCATTAATGTGGCGCGAATCTCTTCCTCCCGCTGGGCCAGCAGCCCGCAGTCCTCCGGTCCCAGTGTGGACGTGCGCCCCGTGTCGCGCAAACGCTGCAGGCAATCGCGCAACGCTCCCGCGGAGCGGCGTGCTGCCGCCGAGGGGTTATTCAATTCGTGGGCGAGTCCAGCGGACAATTTTCCAAGGGCCGCCAACTTTTCTCTCTGCTGCTCTTCCCTGGTGACGTATCGAACGCGATCGGTCAACAACCCGACGAGACGCTGCGAGAGCTCGGGCATGCGCTGAAAAAGCTCGGGAAAATGAGCGGCGGGAAACGCCAGGGCTCGAATGGGAAGCACGGCACGCCCAGTCACAGTAAATGTTTTCATTCTGGAAAAAGGCAGGACTCCTGTAACATCCCCGGCGCGGGCCGTAAAGACGGGCCCGTCCTGCGGGCCGTTCTCGCGCCGGGCCCGCAATTCACCCTCGAGCATCACCACCATGGTGTCCGCAGGAGCGCCTTCCTCGACAGTGATTCCACCAACTTCGATACGGCGCTCTTGCGATTGGGAAACAAACCATTCCAAATCGTCTTGCGGCTGGTCTGCGAACGGGGCCACTTTGCGCAAATCGGCAACAAGAGCTTCCAGGCGAGCTCGATCCGGAGTTGCGCTCATTGGACCTTCGCCAAATACTGGTGCATGAATTGCACGACGACAGCTCCTTCGCCAACACCCGAAGCCACGCGCTTGACCGAGCCGTGGCGCACATCGCCGACGACGAAAATACCCGGCACGTTGGTTTCGAGCAAACCGGGATCGCGGTCGAGAGTCCAAGACGCAGGTCTCTTTCCGTTTCGGAGCAAGTCCGGCCCGGAAAGAATGAACCCGCGCTCGTCGCGCTCGACGAGATCGCCCAGCCACTCCGTGCGAGGCTGCGCGCCGATGAAAATGAACAGGCTGCTAGCAGGCAGCTTCTCTTTTTCGCCAGTGGCAATTCGTTGAATCGTGATGTCCGTCAGCCGGGATTCGCCGAAAACCTCGGTCACCACGGTATTTGTCCAGACCTGAATATTTGGTGTCTTTTCGATTTGCTCGATCAGATAGTGAGACATCGTGCTGGCAAGCGAGACGCCGCGCACGAGCATGATGACTTTGCCGGCGAACTTCGAAAAGTGCATCGCAGCTTGTCCGGCGGAATTCGCGCCGCCAATCATGTAAACCGTTTCCCCTTTGCAAGCCATGGCTTCGGAAGTTCCGCCGCCGTAATACACGCCTGCGCCTTGCAAGCGGTCGATGCCGGGCACGTCGAGATTACGCCATTGGACGCCCATGGCCAGCAAGAGAACGTTGCAGGAAATCTCCGTGCCATCGGCCAGCTTGAGGAAGCGGTACGGGCCTTCCGAGCGGATGCCCACAGCCTCCTGCGGAGCGAGAATTTCAACGCCGAACCGCCGGGCCTGGGCAACGGCACGCCGGGCCAGATCGTTTCCACTGAGGCCTGACGGAAAACCCAGATAATTTTCGATACGCGAGCTCAGGCCGGCCTGGCCTCCGGGCGCTTCGCGCTCGATGATCACTGTGCGCAAACCTTCGCTTGCGCCGTAAACCGCGGCGGCAAGTCCCGCAGGACCGCCGCCGACAATCATAAGGTCGTAGAAATTCGTCTGGGCATGCGTGCGGAGGCCGAGCTTGTCCGCCACCGCCGGCAGAGGCGGCTCCGGCAAACGTGTGCCATCAGGAAAGAGAATGAGCGGGAGAGTTTGCGCCTCGGGACCGAGCGAATCCACCAGGCCGCGCACTTCCGGATCGGCTTGCGCGAGTTCCACATCGATCCATTGGTAAGGAACCTGATTCCTCGCGAGAAATTCGCGCAATTCGTAGGAGCGATTGGACCAGCGTGTGCCAAGCACGCGAATGCCTTCATAGGGCGGGTGAAACGTCGAGGTCCAATCGTGGAGCAAGTCATCGAGGGCCGGGTAGAGCTTTTCTTCGGGAGGATCCCAAGGTTTCATGAGGTAGTAGTGGATGCGGGCTTCGTTGATGGCATCAATGGCCGCATTGGTGTCCGCGTAGGCGGTGAGCAGTGCGCGCTTGGCGAGCGGATGCATCTCCGTGGCTTGGGAGAGGAAGTGCACGCCATCCATTTGGGGCATGCGTTGGTCCGCAAGGAGCAAAGCGACGGGGTTGTTGCGCGCCTTCAACTCGCGGAGGGTGGTCAGGCCGGCGTTACCGGAATTTGCGCGCATAACGCGGTAGCGGTCCGCATAGCGGCTTCGCAAGTCGCGCTCAATGGCCCGGAGCACCTCGGGGTCGTCATCTACGGTCAATAAGACTGGCTTAGGCATAGCCTTCAGATGAATTGAGATTCGAATTCGTTGCGTCCGAAACTGAAAGACGCCCCGGCAAAACTTCTCTTGCTGGCGTCCTCACGCTACAATTCCTTGCGTATCCATGTCCAGTCCTCTCGCTTCAGCAATCACCGGGCTAGCGTCTGCCGACCCTTCGGAGAGAAAAACCGCAGCGGACACGATTTATCGCGCTGGCCGCATTTTTGCAGACGAGGCCGTTTCCTTATGGTGGAAGGACACCGAATTGTCCGGCCTGCTTCTGGGGCCGCGCCCTGTCGTCACGGTTGGGCTGGCGGTCGAACGGACGACATTTGGACGAATTCGCGTGGCGAATGGAACGCCGAGGCTTGCGGAGGTGCCGGCGGAGCAGGATGCGGAAGAGTTCGAGCTTGATTTTCCAGACGGAGTTCTGCTCGACGTGCTCACGACGCGGGAGCCGGGTGGCTCCGGAGCGATTGCGCGCTATTTGGCCAAGTTTGGGGAAGGCGTGCAGCAGGTGGAATTTCGCTGTGAGAATGTGGATCGCGCGACGGAAATTCTGAAAGAAGAATTTGACGTCAAGCCCGTCTACCCGGCGACCCGGCCGGGCGCCGACGGTACCCGAGTCAACTTCTTCCTGGTCCCGACACCCGCTGGCGGAAAAGTGCTGATCGAACTGTATGAAGTCCCCGCGATTCCGCAGACATCGACAACCACGGCCCGCTGACTACTGTTCGCGCGCGAGTTTTTGCCATGCGCGAATAACTTCCGCGACCGTCCACGCCTGGGCGATGCAACCGCGCGGAGTGAACGGGGGGTCTCCATCGAAGATTTCGTTGAGGGTGCCGAGGCCGCTCGCGTAAATCTGACGCCCCAACGGTTCCAAGAAGCGCAATGCCGCCTCGCGGTCTTTGTAAACGCGAAGGTGGGCCAACGCAAAGGGGCCAAGCAGCCAGCCCCACACGGTGCCCTGATGATAGGCGGCATCGCGATCGCGGGGACTGCCGCCGTAGTGACCTGCATAGCCGGGTTCACCGGGCGCCAAGCTGCGGAGGCCGTGAGAGGTGAGGAGCTGCCGGGCGCAGACATCGACAACGGACTTTTGCTGTTCCTGCGTGAGCAGATTACCCAGAAGCGAAACTGCAAAGATCTGATTGGGGCGCAGGGCGCCGTCGTTACCCATGCCCGGAACGCCAATCACGTCGTAACAACAGCCGCGCTCCGCGTTCCAGAATTTCTGAAAACTCTTCGTAGCTTTGGCGGCCAGAATCTCGTAACCTTCGCCCGGTTTTCCCAGCAAGCGCGCAAATTGAGCCATCGTTTCGAGCGTGTTGACCCAAAGCGCGTTGATTTCCACCGGCTTCCCCATGCGCGGCGTGACGACCCAGTCGCCGATCTTGGCATCCATCCAGGTGAGCTGCACGCCGGGGACGCCGGCGAAGAGGAGACCGTCCGCGGGGTCCACGTGAATGTTGTAGCGCGTGCCCTTCACATGGGCGTCGATCATTCCAGCAAGAACCGGATAAAGTTTCTCCAACGTCGCCGTATCCTGCGTGGATGCAAAGTATTGCCGGACGGACTCAAAATACCATAGCGCCGCATCCACGGTGTTGTATTCCGGCTTGCCTCCGGCATCAGGGAAATTATTTGGGAGCATGCCGCCATCCACGTAGCGGGAGAAGGTCAGAAGGATCTGCTTGGCAACCTCGGTGCGGCCCGTCGCCAGCGTCAAGCCCGGCAAAGCGATCATCGTGTCGCGGCCCCAGTCTCCAAACCAGTGATAACCCGCGATGATGCTGCGGCCGTCCGGCTCTTCCGGCAGGCTGCGCCTTACGATGAATTGGTCCGCGGCGAGAATGAGTTGCCAGAGCCAGGAAGGAGCTTCTGCAGTGAGTGCTTCGTTTTTTTCCTGCCAGGCGGTAAACAATTTCATTTCGCGATTGGCGCGCTCGGCTGCGGTTGTTTCTCCATCCAGCAAAGCATTCGCTTCCGTGGTTGCAACGAGTGTCACGCTTGCGCCAACTTGCAATGTTGCGCGGAACAGCGCGGCAAACAGGCGATCTTCGCGGTCATCGAGTCCTCGTGCGGTTTCTTCGCCGAAATAACAGCCGAGGTACCACTCGTGGCGGGGCTCGCAGGTTCCCGCATCACTTTTCAGATAGAAGGGAGTTGCGCCATCAAAGGCCTGCACCTTGATGCCATGCTCTACTGGCTCGATCTTCATCCGCCAGTCACCCGCGCGTGTGAGCGAATGGAAGTCGCGATAATTGACGAGCGCCTTCAGATCCAAGTCCAGTACGCGGCTTCCGCGAACGAGCGTGTATTGAACGTAGGTGGTGTTTTCGCCTCGGCGCATCCAGATGCGTTTTTCGAGAAGAGCGTCGGCCAAAGCGTAAGACCAAACGGGTGTTGTGCCTTCCAGATGAAAATCCTCGACGAGGAGAAATCCTTTCGGCTCGAGCGCGCCGCTCGCCCAGCGGTGCGTGGCGAGGGAATAATCCATTCCCGCGTAGTGAACGATTTCGTCGACAGCGGAGACGAGCTGGGTACGGCCAACGGGCGGCCGCAAGGCAGCCACGAGGAGACCGTGATAGCGGCGGGTCTGGCTTCCGGCAACGGTGCCGGAAGCGTAGCCGCCGATACCATTAGTGACGAGCCATTCGCGCGATTCGGCCGAGTCTAGATCGCCGCAGATCTCCCTGCCAAACTGAATTTCCGCCTGTTCGGACATCGGGCGCTCCTTCCTGGCACACGATGATGCATGGCGCGGCTTCCCGAATGACAAACGCGGACACGTCACTCACCGCTTTGTTCGATCAGTTTTGCGACGAGACCAGTCCAGCCAGTCTGATGGCTGGCGCCGATCCCCGCCCCATTGTCGCCGTGGAAGTATTCGTGGAAAAGGATAAGGTCTTTCCAGTGCGGATCATGCTGGAAAACTTCAAGCCCGCCAGCAACGGGACGGCGGCCATTCGAATCGCGAAGGAAGATGCGGATGAGCCGGCGGGAGATTTCTCCCGCTACTTGCCAGAGATCGGATTCCTCCGGGGAATGCGTCGGGCACTCCACCTTGAAGTCCTCGCCATAGTAGTGGTGAAACTTCTGCAGAGATTCGACGAGCAGATAGTTTACGGGGAACCAGATGGGCCCGCGCCAATTCGAATTGCCGCCGAAGAGGCCCGTGGTGGATTCCGCAGGCTCGTAGGCGACGCGATTCACATTTCCGTTCACGTGCACTTCGTAAGGATGGTCCTCGTGGTAGCGTGAAAGTGCGCGCACGCCGTAGGACGATAGAAATTCCGTCTCATCCAGCATGCGAGAGAGAACGCGCTTGAGCTGCTTGCGATTCACGAGCGAGAGGAGCCGGCGCACGCCGCGCGCCGAACGCTGCGTCATTTCGATGTGCTCCGGCACATCCGGGTGATTGTCGATGAACCATTGCATGCGGCGCTTGAAGCCCGGCAAGCGGTCCACAATTTCCGGCTCCAGTGTTTCCACGGCGAAGAGCGGTATCAATCCCACCATCGAACGAATTTTCAGGAAGTGTTCTTCACCGTTGGGAAGTTTCAGCACATCGTAGTAAAACCCATCTTCGTCATCCCAAAGAGAGCGCCCGCCGCTGCCGAAATCATTCATGGCTCGCGCAATGTAGACGAAATGCTCAAAGAACTTGCTGGCGACATCTTCGTAAGCAGGATCTTCTTTTGCTAATTCCAGCGCAATCGCCAGCATGTTCAGGCAATACATGCCCATCCAGCTGGTGCCGTCGGATTGCTCGAGATGGCCGCCGGTGGGGAGCGGCGCCGAACGGTCAAAAACTCCGATGTTATCCAGACCCAGAAATCCACCTTGAAAAATGTTCGCGCCGTCGGGATCTTTGCGGTTCACCCACCAGGTGAAATTCAGCAGCAGCTTGTGAAACACTTTTTCCAGGAACCCGCGATCCGCCACGCCGCGAAGGCGCCGTTCGATTTTGTAAACACGCCACGCGGCCCAGGCATGCACCGGCGGATTTACATCACCAAACGCCCATTCATAGGCGGGCAACTGGCCATTGGGATGCATGTACCATTCGCGGAGCAGCAGGATGAGCTGGTCCTTGGCGAAATCAGGATCCACCAACGCCAGCGGGATGCAGTGAAACGCCAGGTCCCAGGCGGCGTACCACGGATATTCCCAATTGTCCGGCATGGAAATGATGTCTTCGTTGTAAAGGTGCGTCCAATCCTTGTTGCGGCCGTTCCAACGCTCCTCAGGAGGTTTGGGGCCAGCAGGGTCCCCCTCCAGCCAGGTGTGAACATCGTAGTGATAAAACTGCTTGCACCAGAGCATGCCCCCAAATGCCTGGCGCATGACGGCTTTCGCGTCGTCCGAGAGGTCCTTGGGAATGCGGGAAGCGTAGAATTCATCGGCTTCTTCTTGGCGTGTCGCAAACAAACGGTCAAATCCTTCGCCAAAATCATTTGTGCCGGGAACGTCCTCTGGCCGGTCCGGCTCTCCGGGAGAAACAACACCGCCGACCTTCCCGGAACCGACGTCCATCCCCTCGAGGGGCTCTAGATCCGTCAGCCTCAGCTTCAACGTAGCGGACTGGCCAGAAGAAAGCTGCAGCGGATAATATGCGGCCGCCTTCGTCCCCAGGTGTTCCGGATTCACCGCCGCCTTGCTACCGTGAATGACGTACTCATGAAAAGCGTCTTTCACATAGGGGGTGCGGTTCCGTCCGGAAAAAAGCCGCGCATTGTTGGTTTCATTTTCTGTGAACAGAAGTTCAGGCCGTCCGGCACAAAGCAGCCAGCGCTTGCCATACTGCCAGTGCTGCAGCTCGACGCACGCGCTCCCTGGCACACAGGTCCCTTTGCGCGCGACCGGGCGTCGCAAATCCCTGCCCCAGGACCATGTGTTGCGGAACCAGAGTTGCGGCAGCACGTGCAACGTGGCCGCTTCCGGGCCGCGATTCGAAACCGTGATTCGGATGAGAATGTCTTCCACGTCGGCCTTGGCATACTCCACAAGCACATCGAAATAGCGGTTCTCGTCGAAAACTCCGGTGTCCAGCAATTCAAATTCCGGCGCTTGCCGGCCTCGCTGCCGGTTCTCTTCGACCAAATACTCATAAGGGAATTCTGCCTGCGGATACTTGTAAAGCATCCGCATGTAGCTGTGCGTGGGAGCTGAATCAAGGTAGAAGTAATACTCCTTCACGTCCTCGCCATGATTGCCCTGGTTGCCTGTGAGGCCGAAGAGACGTTCTTTCAGGATGAGATCGCGTCCATTCCAGAAGGCCGGCGCAAAGCACATGATCTGGTGCCGGTCGCAGATCCCTCCGATTCCGTCCTCCCCCCAGCGATAGGCGCGCGAGCGAGCGTGATCGTGCGGAAAGAATTCCCAAGCCGTGCCATCAGCGCTGTAATCTTCGCGGACGGTTCCCCACTGGCGCTCGGAGAGATAGGGTCCCCACCGCTTCCAATGTTTTTTTCGAGTGCGTGCTTCTTCAAGCCGGCGGTCTTCCGTGGTCTGGATTCGTGGCATGGTTGGCTGGTCCTCTGCGCGAGAGTTAGTTATGGTCGCACTTTTTGCAAAATGCCGCACCATCGCCGGAGAAAACCGTGCCCGTTCCAGCACGTTCTGCAAACACGCAGAAGAAATGGCGCTGACTGGGAAGAAGTGGCTGGGAGACCTGGATTCGAACCAGGATAGCCAGATCCAGAATCTGGAGTCCTACCGTTGGACGATCTCCCACCCGTTGCGGCAGAAAACGAGTCGTGGCACATCTTTGGAAACCAAAGCAGCAACGACTCTACACATCTAATTTAGTCGGGATTCCTGAAACGGTCAACTCGCTGGCAATTGCAAACCGCAAATCTTCCGCTCTATCGGGGCGTTGGAGCTGCAGGATTTCCCTCTGATGGCTTGTCTGCAAGAACCGGCACCATCTGGCCATCGCGAACCAGGTATTCGTCATTTCCCCATGTGATGCGATTTGATCCAAAACCTGCCAGCCAAATTACAAAGTAAAACGCGTCACGAAGCGGTACCAGCCAAATTTTCTTCCGCAAGACGTCATCTCTTACCCCCCAAACACCGACCGTCCACGCCATCGTGAGACGCAACACCGCATACGCAACCAGGTAGCTGGCCGCCATCCATCTTGCTGGCGCAACCAACGCTGCAAGCAACGTCCAGGGTAGTCCGTGCGTCAACAGCAGCCCCGCGTAGGACCACGGCCGGAGTAGCCGAATTGTTCGGGCCCACCGCATCTGATGACTCCAAAAACTAGTCGGCGTTTGCGCCGGGTACATCGTCCAAACGGCTTCGCGAGAGAGCATCACCGCTCCACCGGCTTTTGCGATCCGGTTTCCCAATTCGTAGTCATCCGCCAAGGTCCCCGCAATGGCTTCGAATCCGCCCATCTTGCTGATCCACTTCTTCGTCGTCGCAATGGACGCGCCCAGCCCGAAGTGAATGCCCTCCGTCCAGTCCGCCATCAGCACTCCGGCAAAGAAATCGCCCGATGCGCCCACGGCTTCGAGTTCCGCCCAAAGATTTCGCTCGGCGATCCCGCGGTAGAACGAAGTGACCGCCCCAGTCTTTTCGTCCGCCAGCGGCCCGACGACTTCCCGCAAGAAATTCGGGCCGACACGGACATCGCCGTCCGTCAGCACCAGCAGATCATTTTGTGCTTCCCTCGCGAGTCGCGCCAGTTTGTTGACTTTGCGGTTCGCTCCGAGATCTTCGGCGCCCACCAGCAAGCCTACGCGCCGTCCCGGAAACTCCGCGATGACTCGCTCAATCAGGGGTACGGCGGGGTCGCGTTCGTCATTCACCGCAAATAGAATCTCGTACTCTGGATAGTCCAGCCGGCAGAAGCTGGCGAAATTTTCGTAGGTGCCAAAATCGAGACCGCGCACCGGCTTGAGCAAGCTGACGGGAGGAGTGTAGTTCGGAAGTTTTCGCGCACGTTCCCTGCGGAAGAAACGCAGCGCCGCCACTGTCGCCAACATGTAATAAACCAGCGGAGCCGCCGCCAGCAGCAGCACCGCGTCGCGCCACGCCCCTGGGTGAATTGTCATGCAGGTTTGCTCGTCATCGCCGCCAGATCTCCGTGCGGTCTTAGGTTAACCGCAACTCTAACAGGTCTCCGCTAAATGGGAAATTCACCAGCGAACTGGTGTGTTGGCGAAATGCAGGAAAGGTATCTGCCTAGAAACGGCGAGTGCTGACCGGTAAGACCATTCGCGGGCAGCGCAGAAGCCTGGCGAACTTACGAACTCTCTTTTAGAAAATTCGCGGAGCTTGTGATGCCGGTGCCTACCCTGGGTGCAACGATTTACTTCCTGAGGCTTGCACCAGGCACGGGGAAGAGATGGCCATTCTGCACGCGATAAACCAGACCACGCCAGACGATCGTGTCCGAAAAAAAACCACTGACCCAGGCAATAAAACTAATGGCATCCCGCAGTGGAATAAGCCAGAGCCTCTTCCCTGTTCCGGGGTCATGCAGCCCCCACCATCCGGTCGTCCACGCCAACCCGAGGCGGAGCAGGAAGTACGCGAGAAGATGTGCCACGGCGATTCCCGTCCATCCCGCTCTCGCGGCCACCCCCGCTGCAAGCAATGCCCAAGGCAGCCCATGGGTCAGGATCAGCCCCCGGTAAGCGGTTGGACGCACATTTTTCAATCCAATGGACCACCGCAATTCATGACGAAAAAATTGACCGACCGACTCTTGCGGAAATACCATGCAGACGGGCTTTTGCATCAGCTCCACGCGATAGCCACTCCGCGCGATGCGGTTCCCCAGCTCAAAATCGTCGGAGTGATAATCCACCATCGCTTCCCAGCCGCCAATCTCCGCCAGGTGCTTTTTCGTCGTGGCCATCGTCCAGCCAAAAGCGAACTTCATTTTCCCTTCGAGCTTTCGCGCCACCAGCGCGCTCGGGACGGAATCCAGGCACATCCCGAGTGCATCCAACTCAGTTGCAATGTGGCCCCCGCTGAGGCATTGGCAAAATGCGGTGACCGCACCGACGTCGGAATTAGCAAATGGCGCGGCCACCAACCTCAAGTAGTCGGGCTCCACGCGCACATCGCTGTCGCTCATCACCAAGAGATCGTACTGTGCTTCCTGCACGAGCCGGCAGAGGCTGTTTATTTTGCTGTTCGTTCCAATACGCGCCACCCCCTTGATGAGCCGGATGGAGCAGGAGGGAAAATCAGCTTGCAGTTTTCCAATCACGGGGACCACCGGGTCATCCGGATCGGCCACTGCAAAAATGACCTCGTATTCCGGGTAGTCCAGCCGGCAATAGCTGGCAAAATTCTCGTACGCTTGGTGGTCCACGCCGCGCACGGGCTTGAGAATACTCGCCGGCGGCGAGAACACGAGTGTTTCTGGTGTTGATTTTCTCAACTCCTGGAAATAGCCAACCACGCAGTACAACGAGAGCAGGTAATAAGCCAGCGGCGCGACCGCGAGCACCAGCACGATCCGGTAGAGGATATGCAACAACATTCCTATCGCCCCAAATCCCGATTGCCCAGCCAATGCCGATGGGAGGGGATTTTTCCCCGTCACGCAGGAATCTTGAAACACAAACTGGACTTTCGACTCAGATGCCGAAGGAGTTTACTGGGTTGCCGGCAGGCTTGACCTGTTGCCTTTCGCCAGGATCCCCTTGTTACCCAAATCGTATCACCATTTTTCTAATGTGCTGATGACTATCTTTTGAGAATCAAAAGGGCCCTAGCCCGCCGCGACAAGCGCGACGCCTGCGCAAACCAGCAGCACCCCGGCCCAGCGCGCAGCGCTTATTTGCTCTCGCAGAATGTACTTCGCGCCCAGGGTTCCGACCACGTAGCTCAGCGCGGACGCTGGAATCACCAGGCTGATCGGCTCCCAGGAAAGCAGTACGAGCAGCGCATAAAAGGATACCGCCATTAGTGGCACGCCTACCCAAAACCATCCGTTGCGGAGGGCCCGCCCCAGAAACTGCAAGAGCGCACGCGGCCGCAACCGCGCAGGCTCTCCTGTCGCCTTCATTCCGTAGGTGATGGCGATCTCGCCCCCGGTGCTTCCGAGGATCAACACCGCCAGGGCAAGAATCACGCGCATTATGCCATGGCCTCGCTTGCCACTTCGGTAGTCCGAGGCTTCGTCTGACCAACGAGGAGCACTCCCACGCAAATCAGTACAACCCCCACCCAGCGTCGCGGCGAAACCGATTCGTGCAGGAAAAGCACTGCCATCAGTGTGAGGAGCGCATAGCCGAACGCGCCCGCCGGCATCACGTAGCTGTAGTCCGCCCAGCTCAGTACCGTCATGTAACTGACCATGAAGCCTGCCAGGAAGGAGATGCCAATCCAAATCGTCCCGTTGGTCACCGTCAGCCGGAAGGCATGAGCAACACCGGCGCCCGTCAATTGCACGGCCCCGTTCTGCGTCATCCCGCGCTTCAGCATCAGATCTCCCGCGTTGGCACACACAACCATCGCCAAGACCATGACCAGCGTCTTGATTCTCAGTCTTCTCTCAGTTGCCATTTTGTGAACTTAGTCGTTTGCCGAAGCGGAAGGTGTCTCGGGTACCGAAATCATCGGCTTCTTGTAATCCTCGCCGCCCTGCCGCGCCCACTTCAGCCGTTCCGCGCGCAGCTTCAGGAATTCCGTTGCTTCGTGATACAGCCGCTTCCGCTCATTGCTGTCCCAGAGCGCTTCCTTCACGATACGCCACACGACCTTGGGACGGAAGTAATAATCATCGTAAAACTGGTTGACCCCGGACATCATTTCCGCTTTCGAAAGATGCGGATACTCGATGTGCGGCAGTTGATGCCCGCCTGAATCGGCCAACGCTTCCACTTTAAGGAAGCCCTGCGCTGCCATCGTGTCGTGCAGTTCCGTTCCGGGCATGGCATGCGCCAGGGAAACCTGAATCGTTTCGCAGTCCAATTCCTTGGCAAAATCGATAGTCTTCTGGATCGTTTCCTTGGTCTCGCCCGGGAGACCGATGATGAAGTCGCCGTGCACTCTGATACCGACCTTCCGGCAGTTCTTCATGAAGTTGCGCGCCATCTCGACGGTCGCGCCCTTCTTGATGTTTTTCAAAATTTGCGCGTCACCGGATTCAAAGCCCACAATGAAGAGCCGCGCTCCGCCGTCGGCCATCGCTTTGATCGTTTCGTAGTCGCTGTGCACGCGCGCTGTGGAAGACCATTGGAACTTCAGCGGCTTGAACTTGCTGCAAAGATCGATCACACGGTCTTTGCGGATATTGAAAGTGTCGTCGTCAAAGAAAATTTCCTTCATCTGCGGAAAGTGGCCGAGCGCCTGTTTCACTTCGCGCGCCACGTTTTCCGTCGAACGCGTCCGCCAGGCATGCCCGGAAATGGTTTGTGGCCACATACAGAAGGTACACAGCGCCGGGCAGCCGCGCGTGGTGTAGAACGACACGTACGGATGCAGCAGGAACGGCACGTTATAGCGCTCGATCTCCAGGTCGCGCTTGTAAATGTCCGTCGCGAAAGGCAGCGCATCCAGCTCTTCGGTGTGCAACTGCGGGCGCTCGGGGTTGTGAACGATCTTGCCGTCTTTGCGGTAGCTGACGCCCTGAATCTCGCTGAGCGGCTTCCCGTGCGCGTATTCCACCACCGAGTGATCGAACTCCGCGCGCGTCACAAAATCAATGTCTTCGCTGGCCATCAGCGTTTCGTTCGGCTTGATGTGTCCGTGCGGCCCCACGAAGGCAATCTTCATGCCAGGGTTGGATTCTTTGATCTTGCGGATGAGCTTGATGTCGCTCTCGAAGCCAACCGTGGAAGTGAAGAGAATCAGAAACTCATAGTCCTTGCAAATCTGGACGGTCTGCTGCCAATTGACTTTGTGGGGAGAAGCATCGAGCAGCCGGCTGCCGGGAATCATCCCGGCCGGATACGTCAGCCAAACTGGATACCAATACGACTCAATCTCACGCGTCGCGGGCCACCGCGAGCTTGCCCCGCCATCAAAGTTCTCAAAACTCGGCGGATTCAAGAGCAATGTCTTCATTACATCCGGCATTCTTCACCCTCAGCCTTCAAGTTACAAACTTGGAGATGCGAAACCCTTGGTATTCCCCCATGGCACCGCCAAACACAAGTCCCATCGGCGTACACTGCCCAAGCCCAAACCCAGGTACTAGTCTACCTGACTTCCAGGAATCCTCCCAAAACCTTTCTGCCAATGGCGCAATTGTGCATCGAATGGCTAAATACCGCAGGCGATGGGACTTGCAGCCTTCGGAAGAGATCGGATCAGTGTGGGCGATCGAGAACTTCCTGCGTGGACGCCGAGAGCAGCTCCCAGATGCGTTCCACCCAATCGTAGTGTTCCGGCTTCATCAGCACAGACCTCAGGCATGCAATCGTGTCGCGGTCGCGCCCCATCGCTCCCAGGTTTCCTTCCCAGAATAGAATCGGCAGTTCCGCCACGGCTAGATGCAAATTGCGCCCAGCCGCGGCTTCAAAAATCTTGCGCGTCAACACAGAAGACTCGGTGACGGTCCCGGCTCGGGGCGCGAATACTACGATGTCCAGTTCCGGCTCGAAGGCCGCGACAAATCGCGAGTTCGCACGCACTTTCTCGAAAAGTTTCACCGCCGCGTTTCTGCCCTGTTCGAGCCCCTTAGCGAATTCCCCGCCCTTTTCAAGCGGCAAGAGTTTCTGCGTCGCCCATAGCGCGGCGGCCGCTGCGCCGGGCCGTGAACATTCCAGGCTGATCTCACCCAAATGTAATTCCGCCGAGCTGAAATACGTGTAGGGCGAATCATGCTTGTACAACCGGCCCACTCCGGAATCGCGGAACAAGACGCACCCGCACCCGTAAGGTTGCAGACCGTGTTTGTGGGGATCGATCACGATGGAGTCCGCCTCTCCGATTCGCGAAAAGCTTCGCGCTGCATCTTGCTGAAGATTTTCCGCCAGCACGAAATAGCCGCCGTACGCGGCGTCCGCGTGAACCCGGAATCCATGTTTTTCACGCAGCGTCAGAATTTCGGGGAGCGGGTCCACCGAACCCGTTGCCGTCGTCCCCAACGTTGTCACCACGGTTCCCACATCGCCACGCGCCACGCGTTTCGTCAGTGCGTTGATGTTCATACGCCCCCGCGCATCGCACGCCACGGTTTCAAACCCAAGTTGCAGCACTCCCGTGATGCGCTTATGCGTGTAGTGCGCCTGCTCGCTCGCCAGAATCTTCTTGCCAGGATGCAGTTGCCCGGCCGCCCACAAGGCTTCGAGATTCGCCATCGTCCCGCCACCACACAGGTGCCCCAGAAAATTCTTCCATCCAAACATGGCGGCGATCCCCGCAACCGCTTCCTTCTCCATCGCGGAAGTTGCCCGGCCGCCGTCCAGCGCGTGATTATTGGGGTTGATCCACATGGCCAGCGCATAAGCCAGCCGCGCCACTGCATGAGGCGGTTTCAACATCTGCCCCGCATACAAGGGATGAAAGTAAGGATAGTTGTCCTGCAGCCGTTCCGCCGTCGCGTTCAGCACTTCCGCGACCCGCTCGATTCCCGCTGCGCCGCCTTCCAGCGCTGGCAACCCGGCGAATCCCGCGTCCAGCTTTTTCGCCGCCTCCAGAAACACGCCCAGCGTTCTCTGCTCGAGCATCACAAGTCACTTCCTCACTGCCAAACCTTGTCCAATTGCCCGGCAGTCTTCAGCAATTCGAGCTGTGCCTGCTGTTTCTGGAAATTTGCATCCAGATAGGCCATCCACTTTTCATTTTCGTTCAGCCGTGCCTTCTCCATTTCGCGGAGGTTTAGCTTTCCCTCGGCGAACTGTGCTTGCAACACGCTAACGTTCTGCTGCGCGAGCTGCAATTCCAGCCGTGCGACTTCCTTAGCGGCATCCATCTCCCGCACTCGGCGCGTCTTCTGCCGGACCTCGGCGCTCACTTCGGATTTCTTGTTGCCAAGGACCGCCCTCGCAGCATCCAAATTTACCTGCGCGAGCCCCACCGCCGCCTTCACATGCGCGCTGAATATCGGCACCTGCACATTGACTCCGGCGTTGAAATTGTTGCGCTGGAATGCATTAAAGAACTGCTGGTAATTGTTGTATTTGGCAAGAACGCTGTAGACGCTCACCAGCTCCAGCGTCGGCCAATGTCCGCGCTTCTCCCCTTTCAAACGGAACTCCTTGGCGCGCACGTCGGACTGCGCCAGTTGCAGCCCGGTATTATTCGTCAACGCCATCGCCACCAGATTGTCTCCCGCTTGCTCCGCTTCTCCCGGCAACTCTTCCGGCGTCACCTGGATCTCCTGCGTATCTCCCAACCCCAGCTGATACCGCAGAAAAACTTCCAGCTCGTCCTCGCGTCCTTCGAGCTGCAAGAGTTTCTGCGTCACTTGCGCCTTGGTCAGTTGCGCCTTGGTGACTTCCACCGGGAGCTCGAATCCTTCTCCCTGCCGTTCCTGCGTTACTTGCAGAATTTTCTCCGCACTCTCGCGCTCCTTGCGCAGCAGTTCCAGCGAATGCTGCACCTTTCCGAGTTCCAGGTAGCTCATCGCCGTTCGCGTGATGACATCGTTGCGTGCGTCCTGGAGAACGATCTTCTGCGAGCTGGATTGCTCCTGCATCTCCTTCGCCTGGCCCCGCAGCGGCTCATTGAACACTTGCTCGGTGTACGAAACGCTGAAGACGGAGGGCGCGCGTCCTCCCGGCGTTTCCGGAATCCCGTTGGAATAGCCCGCGCCGGAACCCGCGTACAGGTTCGGCAAGAATTGTGCTTTCGTGATCTGTGCGGCGTGATCCGCCACTCTCGCCTGAATTTTTGCTACTTGGATGTCTTTGCTGTTCTGCAGCGCCAACTCGATCGCGCGCTTGAGTGTCAGTACGATCGGCGCCGCAGTACTGGAAACCTGTGCGGTTGCCTCCTGCGCCCCCGCACGAGCGGAAAACATCGCCAGCATTGCACCACCCACTGCCGCGATTCGAATTCTCTTCACCATCGCCAGCCTCCCGCCGATCCAAGAATTTCCTGCTTCCAATTTCCTGTTTCCGAAACCGATTTCACTCGTATCGCAACGACTCCACCGGCTCCAGGCTCGCCGCCTGATTCGCCGGCAGATATCCGAAAAAAAGACCCGTCGAGCAGGACACCACGAACGCTACAATCACGCTGAGAGGGGACACCGGAACCCGCAGACTTCCCGGCAGAAAAAACTGCGCCGTCACGGGGATGGCAATTCCGAGCAAAATCCCGATTACCGCCCCGCCCCCGCTGATCACCAGGGATTCCACCAGGAATTGATACATGATCTCGCGCCGCGCGGCGCCAATCGCCTTGCGAATGCCGATTTCTCGCGTTCGTTGCTGCACCGTCACCAGCATGATGTTCATGATCCCAATCCCGCTGATCAGCAGCGCGATGAACGCAATCAGGATCAGCAGAATCGTCAGCGCCAGTGAAATGTTTTTCGCCGCGCCCAGAATCGCCGTTAGCGTTTGCACCTTGTACTCCGCCTCGGGCGGATGCCGGCTTTTCAACAGTTGCCCCACCTGCCGCTGCACCGACGCCACGTCTTCCGGTTTCGCCGCCTGCGCGTCCAGCAGCCGCACCACTTCATCGCCCGTGTAATACTTCATCAGTGTGAATGGAATGAGCACGGAATTCTCTTGAATATCGGAAAGTCCAAATGTCTCCACTCGCTCGCGAAACACTCCGATCACTGTAAACGTAAGCTCTCCCACACGCATCGATTTCCCGACGGGATTCTCCTGCCCGAAAATCTTCTCCGTCAGTTGCGTCGTGATCAGGCAAACTTTGCTGCGCATTTCCATGTCGCCGGGATCGAAGTACCTCCCCCGCAGGACCAGTAGCCGGCGAATCGCCTGGTACCCATTCGTTACGCCCACCAAATTTACCGGACGCTCCACTCCCCCCACGACGACCGCCATCGGCAGTTCGCGCGTTCCCGCCACTTCAATCACTTTGGGGATGGATCTGGCCGCCTCCAAATCTTCCAGCGTCATTTCATAGCTTAGCGGCTGCGGCGTATCCGGCCGGCGCACCAGCTCCACCCAGACGAGGTTCGACCCGATGCTTTCAATCTGCGAGAGCACGAATTTCTTGCTGGTCAGCGCCACGGTGACCACCAGCACGATCGAAGCGCTTCCGATGATGACGCCGAGCGACGTCAGCATCGCGCGCACTTTGTTCGCGCGCAGCGCGTCGATCGCCACGGACACCGTTTCTCGCCAGTCCATCATCGCTTCGCACCGCTATTTTTTGCGGGAATTCGAAGGGTCACAGCCATGGCTGATTTTTCAGCGTTTCTTGAGCCGTTTCAACGCTTCCTGCGCCATCTTGTTCTTGGGGTCGAGCTTCAACGCGGTTTCATATTCTTTCACCGCATCTTCCAGCCTGTTCTCATTTTCGTAGAGTTGCCCCAACCAGAAATGGGCGGCCGCTGGCCGCGGATATCCCGTCCGCATCGGCGCTTCTTGCGCGTACTCCCGCAGCAAGCGCTCCGCTTCACCGGGATCTTCTTTCTTCAAGACCAGCGCCACCCCGCGGTAGAAGCGCCGCCTCGGGTCGCCGGGCGCGACGCGCTCCCCGGCGCTCGCCACCGCAAGCAGCCTGTCCGGCTGGCTTCGCTTCACCGCATAATCGCCGATATCGTAAATTAGCTCCGCGGACTTGGGCTCGCTCTCCAGCGCCTTCGTAAATTCCTGGTCCGCTGTCGCATAATCCTTTTTCTGCCGCCGGCAATTTCCCGCGGCATAGTGCCCCTCCGCGACATCCATCTCGGCTAGCTGCTGGATTTGGGGCGGCGCCTTTTCCTCTCCCCCTCCGACAAATCCCGGAGCGCTGCAATAAAATTCGATCAACGCCTGCCGGGCCGAGAAATTCTTGGCATCAAGCTGCACGGCCCCCTCGAATTCCCTGGCCGTTTTCTTCGCCAGCGATATTCTCGTGGGGGGCCAGCTTGCCTTATCGGCCTTTTCGCCGTAGGCCTTCCCAAGCCATTCATGGTATGTCGAACTCTGCGGATCGATAGCCACGGCCTTCTCGGCACTTCTGATTGCCGCGTCTAGCTGTTCCATCTCCAAATAACTCTTCGCCAACAGCAGGTGCACATCTCCGTTTCGCGGATCTTTGGCCGCCGCCGCTTGCAGCGCCTGAATGGCCTTCGCATAGTCGCTGGCCTCGAACGCGCGCCGCCCCGCCTCAAGATCCGCATCTTGCTTGACGCTCGTCGCCGCCATTGCCGCGCTCGCTAGCAGCAAGATTGTCAAAAATCCTTTTCCCACCTTAACCATTCGAATTCCCTCGGAAATTCGCAACTTCCGTATTCACCACGATCACGTACATCCCGTCGCGCAGGTCCACATCTCCTGGCAGCGCCACCATCTCCCCTTCCTGCAGCCCGCTCACCACCTCATAACTCGTCGCGTCCGCGATGCCCACGTGAATCTCCCGCTTCTCCAGTATCGATTTGCCCACGCCTAACTGGTTTTTCTTCACCACGAACACGTACCGCCGCCCGCCCTGGGCCTCGACCGCTCCGCGCGGCACCGCCAGCACGCCGAGACGCTCCTTCGAATTGATCCGCACGTTCACATTCGTGTTCGGCAGCAGCTCCAGCTTATCGTTGTTCACCGAGCAGAGCAGTTCGCCCACGCTCCGCGATCCGCGCGCCACCACCTGCTTCGGAATAATTTCCGTCTTCCCCGCCCAGCTCTGGTTGGGCAGCGCATCCCAGGTAATCTTCACCGGCTGATTTGGTTCCAGCGCGCCCAGTTCCGGCTCGTCGATAAACACCCGCACGCGAACTTTGTGCAGGTCCGCCATCTCCGCCAGCAAGTCCCCCAGCTTCACAAAATCCCCGGCCTTCGCCGGTTGCGAATACAACGTCCCATCCACCGGCGCGGTGATCCAGCCATTCCGAACCTTGTCTTGCAGTGCCGCCACTTCGTGCTGCGCCTGTTGCACCTGTAGCGCCGCGCGTTCCGCATCCAGTCGCACCCCGCGGTCAAACTCCTGCTTCGCCGCCGCCAGCCGCGTCACTTCCGCTTGCGCTTTCGCCAGCCCCAGGTCGTTCGCCGCAAGTTCGTCCTGCGTAGCCGCTTGTTGCGCGATCAACCTAAGCAACGCTTCGTGATTCTTCTGCAGACGGTCTCGCTCCCCTTGCATTTTCGCGAGGTCGCCCGCCACCTGCGCCGCGGAATCCGTTCTGCCTCCCGCCTTCGCTGCTCGCAGGTCCTCCTGCGCGCGCAGGAGCTTCGACTGCGCCTCGGAAAGTTGCGCCGACGCATCCTTCACGTTCAATTCCAGCAGCAGCTGCCCCTTCTTAACCTGTTGTCCTTCTTTTGCATGTACCTTCTCCACAAACGTATCCAGTTGCGCCCGCATCACGTACGGCTCGATCGGCTCCACTTTTCCGTTGCTGGCGATCGACGATGCCAGGTTTTCCCGCGTTGGCATCACCGCGGAAATCTTCGCCGCCGGTTTCCGCCCGCTCAGTTCAATCAACACGAACGCTAGCACTCCCGCGACCAGCAGGTAGAGCAAGATTCGATTTCGCAGTCGCCGATCCATTCGTTCCTATTCCATGCAGTCTTCCGCGCGCCATCGGCTGCGCACAAGGGCGCAGCCTTCCCCTGAAGCGCTCTCTTACTTGTCCCTGGCTTGCTGGCCCACGCGGGTAAACGCCAAATCACTTCATTCTAGCAAGAGCCGCGCGGCTTTCTCTATATAGGATGCAGGTTCTGTGCTTGCCCACTGTAAAGATGCAATTTGCGTACCGTCGGGATGCCGCTGAGTTTCCCTTGTGCGCAGCTCTCCGCGTGCTAGAATCCTGCCATGTCCACAGAGCATACGTCAGAAAAAACCGCCACTTCCCATCCTGCGGAGGCCAATAAGCCACTCCAGCCCGGCGCAGTCGTCAGCTCTGTTATCCACCGCGTCTGCATCCAGTGCAACAATATGTTCCGCGTCACGCCAGATCGGTTTGATGCCAAGCAGTGCCCCAACTGTCACAAAGGCTAACCACCGGGGCAGGTTTCTGCTTCCAATTCTCTATTTTCTCTTTTCCATTTTCCAAATCCGTGTCCCCGTAACATTTCCCCCTCCGTTCCGTAGTAAACTGTGAACGCCTTTTACCCTGTCTAAGCAACACCCAGCGAAAGGTTTTCCGATGATTGAGGCTCGTGGCCTGTCCAAGCGCTTCCACGACAAGAAGCGTGGCCAAATCCGCGCCGTCGACAACGTCAGCTTCACCTGCCAACCGGGCAAGATTTATGGCCTTCTCGGCGCCAACGGCGCCGGCAAAACCACCACGCTCCGCATGCTCGCCACCATCCTCGAGCCTACCGATGGCACCGCTCTCGTCTTCGGCTACGACGTCGTCGAGCAGCCCGAAAAAGTCCGCGCCAACGTCGGCTTCCTCTCCACCGCCACGGCTCTGTACCCTCGACTCACCTCGCAGGAAATGGTCGAATACTTTGGCCGTCTCAATGGCTTAGACGAACCCACTCTGAAAAAGCGCGTGGACGACATTTTCAATCGCCTGGACATGAACGAATTCCGCGACCGCCGCTGCGACAAACTCTCCACCGGCATGAAACAGAAGACCTCCATCGCCCGCACGCTTGTCCACGATCCCCCCGTCATGATTTTCGACGAGCCCACCAACGGCCTCGACATCATGACCGCCCGCACCATCACCGCTTTCATCCGCGAATGCCGCGACAACGGCAAGACCGTCATCTTCTCCACCCACATCATGAGCGAAGTCGAAAAACTCTGCGACACCATCGGCATCATCCAGTCCGGCAAACTCCTAACCGAAGGCTCTCTCCTACAACTCCGCGAAAAATACGCCGAGCGCGACCTCGAGGAAATCTTCGTTAAAGTCGTCGCGCCCCTATACGCCGCCTCGGAGACCCATTGACATGCCCCTGCGCAACATCGGCATCGTCTATCGAAAAGAACTCACCGAAGCCCTCCGCGATCGCCGCACTTTGATTTCCACCATTCTCGTTCCGCTCTTTCTATTTCCCGTTCTCAGCGTGGGTTTCGGCGCGCTGGCTGTAAGCTTGGTCGGCAAAGCCAAGGAAGAAATCCCCAAGGTCATGCTTCGTGGCGGCGAAGATTCTCCTGCCGTTGTCGAAGGACTCAAGAAGCTGGACAAAATCGAGATTGTTCCCGCGACCCCGGGCTGGAAGGACCAGATTATCAACAAGGAAATCCGCGCCGCGGTGGAGATCCCCGCAGGCTTCCAGTCCGACGTTGCTCAGGAGAAATCAGACACCGTCAAAATCTATAACTATCAAGGAGAATTGAAATCCGAATTCGCGAGCGAAAAGGTCGAAAAGTACCTGAAGGACTACCGCGATAAAGTGGTCAAGGAACGTCTCGCGGCCAAGAATCTCCCGGAAACTGTTCTCAAACCTTTTGACGTGAAGCAGGAAAACGTCGCCCCTCCGGAAAAAGTCAGCGGCGCCGCTTTCGGCGGCATCATCGGCTATATGGTCATCCTTCTCTGCATGAGCGGCGCGATGTATCCCGCCATGGACCTCACCGCTGGCGAAAAAGAGCGTGGCACAATGGAAACCATCCTTTCCAGTCCCATCTCTCGCATGCACCTCGTCCTGGGCAAATTCTTTCTGGTCCTCACAGCCGCACTGGGTACGGCCGCTCTCTCCGTCTTGTCGATGGGCATTTCTTTCTCCGTCTTGGCCCACTACACTGCACAATCAGCGGGCGGACGCGCCGCGGCCTCGGGACTTCTCCTCAAGCTCGGACCCAAAACGGTCATCTCCGTCTTCCTCATGGCTCTTCCCGTCGCCGTTCTGTTCTCCGCCACCTTGATGACCATCGCTCTCTTCGCCAAGACCTACAAAGAGGCCCAGAGCTATCTCACGCCGATGACCTTTGTCGTCATCATCCCTGCCGCCGCCGCCATGCTTCCCGGCGTCGAGCTTACTCCCAAACTTTCGCTCATCCCCATCCTCAACGTCAGCCTTCTCTGCAAAGAGCTCGTCGCCGGCACCTACCACTGGAATTTCATCACTATCATTTTCCTTTCCACCTGCGTCTACGCCGCCGCCGCCCTCTTCCTCGCCATCAAAATGTTCCAGCGCGAATCCGTCCTCTTCCGCTCCTGATCCCTTCCTGTTACCCTTCTTGCCCTGAGCCTCGCAGGGAGCCTGCCGAAGGGCCTGTGCGCTTCTCCGCTCAAGCTCGCGCCGCCACGCCAAGAATCGCCCGTGTGCGAATCCCAGCACACCGCTTTATGCCTCTATCGGCAAACGATAAAAGAGCGCACACTGGTTGCGAGGTTTAACCCATGGTGGCAGTTGCCAGTCTCTGGAAGAAAAAACGTGACGATTTGAAAGCCCGGAGAAACTCGCTCTTCGAAACGTATTCGAAAGATCCCCAAAATTTTCACCTCGCTCGCGAAATCAAAGACATCGATGACGAAATTGCCGAGTGCACCCCTCACATCGAACAAGAAAGACGCGCCGAGCAGCGCGCCGCCTCCCCCGCCCGCAAACTCGTCATTACCGCCAAGTAAACGGCGGGGCCGCGGCTAGCGTCCCAAATGGTGTGTTACTACTTCTTTGAAAGCTCACCCTTGAAACGATTTTCAACATCTTCACGACTAAGCGGGTTTCTTGCTTTGGCCAATACGATCGAATAGACGACCTCATTGCCTTCAAGCTGCGCGGTGATAAACGCCCCGTCTTCCGGCAGTTCTTGGTAGATGAATTTCACCCTTCTGCCGTCTTCAAGTGTTTTGATCCAGTCTTCGTCTCGCATGTTCGTAGCTTGTGCTTGCAATGTCCTTAATGTCCGCTGCGACCTATTCAGTCCTTGGCCACGTTGCTCTTGGGTGCTTGACACAAACGTGGGCGGCAAACTCTTTGTCGCGCTGGGCTTCGTACTTCTGCTTCATTTCATCCAGTGATTCGTGAAGGGGCGCGCCAGAGGGCTTGAACAGCCAGTTGCACTCGGAGCAACCGAAGCCCTGAAAGTTCTGTTTCTCAATCCACACCAGCATGCGTGGCATGGCGGCAGTATACGCCCCTAACCATGTGTAAAACAGGACAGTGTTCAGACGCTAGAACATGCTTAAAAAGAGGGCAAAAACGTCCAATGCCCCAGGAAGTAGACGCTTGATGTGTACAAAATTAGATACCGGTTCTGAAGCTCGGCTGAACGAAAGGGGTCACAGCGGCCGCCCGTGCAGCGCGCTTGGGAATTGGCTGCTGGCTAAGATGCATCGGGCTCTTTTGCGCCCAAGTTGCCCCGGCGTTCAGTTCGGTCGAGAAGCATGCAGATTGGAGAATATCGAGTCTTTCAAGACCCCGCTGAGCGAAGAATTGTAAACTCGTAGTCGTTCCCCATACTCGATGTATCCAAGCTTCTTGAACTTATTCATGAAATAACAGACCCGGCTGCGGGTTGAGCCAATCAATCCCCCGAGTGTCCCATGGTTGATTTTCGGGATGACCGCAGTTGGCTTGCGTATCTTGTCGTAGCGGGCGATTAGCAATAGGGCGCGAGCCAGCCGTTCCTCACAGGAGCATAAGTGTTGGTCGATTAGGTCCTCTTCGATCCGGATGTTCCGTCCAAGCAGGCAGCCGATGAAATGGTCTGAGAACTCATGGCCATTGTGGAGCGCGCGCGTCATCTCCTTCTTTTCGATGACCAGGATCGTACATCGTGTGAGTGCGGTAGCGGTCGCCGTGAGGAAAGTTTGACCCGTCATGCATCCCGCACCCAGGTAGTTTCCACGATGGAGAATCGCGAGGACCGTCTCCTTATTCCGCTTCGACTTTACTGTGATTTTCACTTGCCCCTTCTCGATATAGAACACTTGCTTGCTGGCGTCGCCCTGTGAGCAGATGGCCTGCCCCTCGCGAAATAGTGCGATAACGCTTTTCGCGCCCATCTTTGTTAGAAATACCGCAGGTTGAAAAGACCGCTGGCGCTGGCGAGTCATGGCGGTCTCAAAGACCCCGCTTTTCAGCTTGGTGGAGTGCCGTTTCACGAGCAAATGAATAGCAGACTTCGTGTGAAATTTATGTGCGATTCCGGACAGTTTGTCTAATGTTCGTCGGTACCCGGTGGTAGTCCCTGTTCCCAAAACTGTACCAAAGCGAACAGTTTTTGAGCTTGTTTTATCCTACCCTATCCGAATGAAGATGAGCGACTTGACTCCGGAGCAGTTGTCATCCGTCCCTTGCCCCACCTGCGGTGTCGGTGCTGGGGAGCCCTGTTTGCTGCATTCGGGTACGCCGCGCACAGGGCCGCACGTAGAGCGGAAACTTTCCGCGGCCGAGGCGATTGAGAAGAAGAGATCTCACGGCGGTCATACGGATTGATAAATCCGCTTTCCATCAGCAATCGGCCAATCACAAACGGACATATTTTCCTTGACGGCCGCACAACTCTCGTCTAACATATCACTCAGGTAAACATGTGCTTGGAATGCGGCAGCCGAGCTGCCGTTTTTTTTTCGGAACCGTTTCACCAGAGACCTTTATTTTCAATCGCTTGCGCATTCTTTTGCTCTTGCTGCAACAAATGCTTTCTCTAAATCTTTCTGTTTCAATAGGTTGCGCACTATTTTGCAACTGACTGAAACGAAAAGGTTTATAACCCGCTTGTTTTGATATTCTTGCGCACTCTTTTGCGCCATACAAATGGCAAGTCCTTTGGTTTCAGGCCATTCCTCACTCTTTCGCAAAGACATAGGGGGTGTGGGGGTACCAACTAACTGGACATCCCAAGTCTTACTTGAACTCCATTCCTTTGATTCTCGTATCCTGTTGTAGAGACAACACATGCGCCGCCGCCTGATCCGCATCGCTCTGATTTTATTGTTCTTCCCGCCGCTGCTCGCGGCCGTCGCCGGATGGTTCGCCGGGCCGGCCTTCCTCCATCCCATCCGCCGCGAGTTGACGCCCGATCTCATCCGCGAAGCCGATGTCTCCTTCGCCGTCACCGGCGCCACCCGCGAGGATTTCGACGTTCGCGCGCCCGATGGAGTTCTTCTCCGCGGTTGGAAAGTCCGGCCCAGGAATCCCAACGGGAGCTGGGTCCTCCTCTTCCACGGCGTCGCCGACAACCGCATCGGCGTTATTGGCCAATCGGAATTCCTTCTCCGCGCCGGCTACAGCATCGTCATGATGGACGCCCGCGCTCACGGCGCCAGCGGCGGCCCCATCGCCACCTATGGCTGGCTCGAACGCAACGACACCCGCGCCATCATCGACGCGCTGCTTTCCTCCCCTGTGAGTCCCTGTCTTTCGATCCAATGGCACGGGCCCGGCGGGCCGGAGTGTACGCTCCCAAAACATATCTTCGCTCTTGGCGAATCCATGGGCGCCGGCATTGTGCTGCAATCCGCGGCTGCCGATCCGCGCATCGAAGCTGTCATCGCGGAAGCTCCCTTCGCCAATCTTCGCGAAGGAACCTACGACTACGCCGGTCTGCGAAAATCTCCCTGGTTGGGCAAAACTCTTTTCGCCCCCTTCACCTGGACGCTGCTCTACCACGACGAAAAACTGGCAGGCTTTCCCGTCGCGGAAGTCTCGCCGCAAAAGGCCGTCGCCGCCCGCGCGTTTCCCGTTTTCCTCATTTGTGATGAAAAGGATGTCGCCTTGCCTTGCCGCCATTCGGAAATGATTTACGCCGCCGCCCGCGGCCCCAGGCAGCTCTGGGTCGTCCCCGGCGCGTTTCACACCGCGGCCCTCGGCTTTCAGCCTGTGGAATTTCGCCGCCGCGTCCTCGCCTTCTTCGGCGAAGTTGCGGCCAAGAGCGCAAACGGTACTCCAAATCAAGAATTGAAGTTTGGGCATGAAACCAGTTGACACGCCCGGCGCGAGGTGCTAGTTTTCTAGCATACGTGCTACAGAGCTAGCACACACAGCAATGAGCAAAGCGAAACCGCATTCCCTTACGCGACGCGAACGGCAGATCATGGACGTTCTTTACAAACTCGAGCGCGCCACGGTTGGCCAAGTGCTCGCCAAGCTGGCCGACAAACCAAGCTATTCGACGGTGCGCGCGCAACTGTGCGTGCTGGAGGAAAAAGGCCACGTCCGCCACGAAGAACAAGGACTGCGTTATGTGTACATTCCGGCGGTGCCGCGCGACATTGCGCGCCGTTCCGCTCTTCGTCACCTGGTGGAGACGTTCTTCGAGGGGTCGACGGAAAGGGTCGTCGCCGCCCTCCTGGGCGGGGAAATTTCGCGTATCACTTCGGAAGAACTAGATCGTCTCTCCCGCCTCATCGCGAAAAGTAGAAGGGAGAGCCAACCATGACTCTGCTTGACGGCGCCCAACCGGCACCTGGATTCCTGTTCGCTTGCAGCGTTAAGGCCACTGTTTTGCTCGTTTTGACGATCTTGACGGTAAGGCTCCTGCGCCGTCGCTCGGCCGCGTTACGGCATCAAGTGTGGGCGGTGGGAATCGTCGCCTCGCTCGCTTTACCTGTGCTCACGTTTCTGCTTCCCGCGTGGCATTCGGCGTCACTCGGCGGCGCCGCCGGATTCTTGAGCCTGCCGCATCCAGTCGTGGCGCATCCGAATTCGCAAAGACTGTCTTCCATGGTCGTAGACGCCGCTTCCGCGTCTCCGCTGTTAAGCCAATTGCGCGGCTGGCTCGTGCTGAGTTGGGCCGTGGGTGCTTTGCTCATTGCGCTGCGGCTGCTCGTCGGTCTCGCGCGGACGGCGTGGGTATCCGCGCATTCGGGGACGGTCACCGCGGACGATTGGGTAGGCAGCCTGGCCGATATTTCCAGGTCTCTAGAAATCGCGCGCCGCGTGCCCGTCCTGCAGTGCAGCAATCCCGCAGCCATGCCAGTCACGTGGGGAGTCTTCTGGCCGCGCATCATTCTTCCGGCCGGTGCCATCGAATGGTCTTCGGACCGCCGGCGGATCGTGCTCACCCACGAACTCGCGCACATTGCTCGTCAGGACTGGCCGGTACAGATCTGTGCCGAACTCGTCCGGGCCTTCTATTGGTTCCATCCTCTTGCTTGGATCGCCGCCGCGCGGCTGCGACAGGAAAGCGAACGCGCCTGCGATGACACCGTCTTAAATTCCGGACTCGATGCTTCCGACTACGCAAGTCAATTGCTCGAACTTGCCCGCACTCTCAAAAGCTCTGAACGAGGCTGGTCGGTTGCCCTAGCCATTGCACGCCCTTCCCATCTTGAAAGGAGATTTCTCGCCATGCTGAATCCCTGCACCAACCGCCGCGGAGTGTCGCCGCGAGCGGGGCGCCTTGCCAAACTCGTTGCCTTGGTCGTGCTGCTTCCGCTTGCGGCTGTTCGCCTGCCGGCACAGAACCTCTCCGGCAGATTCACGGGCACCATCTTTGACGTGAGCGGCGCCGCTGTGCCGAATGCGACCATCGTGATGACCAGCCATAAGGCGAAAACCATCGACATGACGGCCTCGGGCGCCGAGGGCAGTTTCAGTTTCAAGGCTTTGCCGGCCGGAGAATACGAGATGAAAGTGCTGAAGCCGGGCTTCGATCCGTACCGGGCGCCGCAAATCGCTCTGGAGCCCAACCGCGATCTTTCGCTGAACATCCGGTTGGACATCGAGGCCATCACTCAGGTTGTGGACGTCCCAGCCGAAGGGGCCGCTCAGGCCCCAGCTTCAGCGAAGTCCGCGGAAAAACCCAAGCCCACTCGGCTACGTATCGGTGGCAACGTGCAGGCGGCAAGAATTCTGAAGAAGGTGCAACCCGTCTATCCTGACGCGGCCAAGACCTCGAGCGTGGAGGGCACCGTGGTACTGCATGCGGTCATTGGCATGGACGGCAAACCGCTGTCACTGCAGGTGATGAACAGTCAGGTAGACCCGCAGCTGGCTCGCGCCGCCATCGAAGCCGTCAGCCAGTGGCGCTACGCTTCAACGCTCCTGAACGGGGAGCCCATCGAAATCGACACCACGATCAGTGTGAATTTCCGGCTGTTGCCGTAGTCCGGCACGCTGAGCGCGAGGTTCAGCGCTTCGAGGCTTGGCGCGCCACTCCAGGCTCAGGCGGCGCACCGTCTCGCGCAAACGCACTGCCAGCACCGCGATGGTTTCCACGCGCTGCCGTCCGCCCTCCGGAAGTTGGCCGTCGTCTCTTCTGCGGATTTCCGCGAGCAGCAATTCCGCGTTTCCCAGGATGCCCGTCAGCGGATTGTTCAATTCGTGCCGCAGCACTTCTCCGAAATCTTCTTGGCTCGCAGCAAATGGTTCGGAACTCTCGCCCACCACGGGCGCGGTCTGGCACAATCGCCGCTGGATGACGTCCAGCGTTTCCGGAAGGCAGTGCTCCTCGTCGCGCGCCACAAAGTCCGCAGCGCCGCTGGCGATCAGCGCGGATAGCCCCTTGCGCCGCTCCGCCGACCCAATCACCACCACCGGGGCATGCACGGTAAACGAGCTCACGATGGCATCGAACCGCGGCATGCTTCCCTGCGTCCCTCCGGCATCCGCGGCGGCCGAAGTCTCTTCGAGTTCGAAGACGATCACCGCCGGCGCTTCGTCTTTCAGGATTCGCCGGGCCGCATCCACGTTGCTTACCGCGGCGACGCGCAGCCCCGCGATTCGCGATTCAAATTCGCGGCGTGCCGCGGCGCACAGTGCCGCATCATCGCTTACCAGCAGGATTGATTGTTCCGTGTTGGAATTTCCGTTGTTCGACATGAGTTCACCCATTCCTCGCTGCATCTTTTCTCGTTGAAGTCACTGCGCTTTCCCGGCGGACTTTGCTCTCCAGCACCCGGTGAACTTTCTCCGTAAGCTCTTCGACGCGAAACGGCTTGGCGACGTGCGGCAAATCGTTGCGCCGCAGGAATTCCTGCGTCTGCGCCGCGACGATATCCCCGGTCACAAAGAGAAATCGTTCGTGCAGCGGATTTCCCGCGCGTTCCAGGGACCTGTAGAAATTCTGCCCATCCAGCCCCGGCATCTTCATGTCGCAGATCACCAGGTTGTACGATTCGCGCGCCGCGCGGTTCAGCGCTTCGCGTCCATCCAGCAGGACGTCCACGTCAAATCCTTCGTCCTCCAGCACGTCGGCGATCAGCCGCGCGACGGTGGGCTCGTCCTCGACCACCAGGACGCGGCTGCCCTTTCCGCTGGCCTGGCGCAAGGCAGGCCGTTCTTTGGGTTCGGCCCTTCGCGGGCTTGCTCGCGGCAGGCTTCTCCCTTCCCGCTGGGAGAATTCGCCGGTCTCCTCTCGGCTGTGCACGGCCGCCGCAGGCAATTCGATCTGGAATACCGCGCCGCCTTGTGGTGGATTCAAGAAGCGCACCTGGCCGCCATGTTCGCGCACCACGCTCAGCACAATCGCCAGCCCCAGCCCCGTTCCCACGCCCGCGGGTTTCGTGGTGAAAAACGGATCGAAGATCCGCGTCAGAATCGCCGGCGGAACGCCCGGCCCGTCGTCCCGGACTTCCAGCAGCATCTTCTGTTCCCCGATCTTCTTCGTGCGCACATGGATCGTGCCGCTCCGGCCCAGCTGCTCGATGGCTTGCCGGGAGTTGCCGACGAGATTCATCAGCACCTGCTGCAGCTGTCCGGAATCGCCGTGCACGGCGGGCAGCTCGGGATCCAGCTCGATCTCAACGTGGATTTTTTCCGCTTCGAGACCGAACCGCTGGAGCTCCATGGTCTTGAGCACGACCTCGTTTAGCGACACGGCGCGCCGTTCCGGCTGAGTTTCCCGGGCGTTCAGCAGCAGTTGGCGCAGGATGGTACTGGCGCGCTCCGCCTCCTGGAAAATTTGCTGCGCTTCGTCCATCCGTCCCGCGGCTTCCGCGCGCGCCAGCAGCCGCTGCGCGTAGCCCAGGATGCTCGTCAGCGGATTGCTCAATTCGTGCGCGATTCCGCTCACCATCTGCCCGAGCGCCGCGAGCTTTTCCGTCTCCAGCAGCTTCGATTGAAAAACCCGCTGCGCGGTCAGGTCGCGGAAAATTTCCACCCGGCCCAGCTGGCGGCCCGCGGCATCGAGCACCGGCCGCGACGCCCGTTCCACAATGCGCGGCGCAAGACGCGCCATCTGCAGCTCTTCGCGCACTCCGGATTCGAGTCCGCGCGCCAGCTTACGCCAGTGTTCCGCGAACCGCTCCGGCGAGGCGGCATGTTCCGCCAGTCTCTCGATAAGCGCTTCCAAAGTCTTGATCTTCCCGGAGTCCCCCGGGCTAAGCCCCGCGATCTGCTCGAACCTGGTGTTCATCGCGCGAACGTTTTCCTGCGCGTCGAACAGCGCCACTCCCTCTTCCATCCATTCCAGAACACTTTGCAGTTCGGTTTCGGCGCGGTCCGCCGGGCCGGCCGATTCGTGAGCTGCCCGAGGTTCCAGCAGGATGGCCAGACCCCGGCCCGGTGCAGGCCCGGCGATTCGCACGCGCACGCAAATTCCGTTGTGCAGCTCGGCTTGTGGAGATTCCTCTCCTGCAGCGCGCAACTCCGGCCGGCCCTCGAGGATTCCTCGCATCCATTCCTCGATCCGTTCCCGGGCCCCCGTCCGGAATAAGCCTGCGAATTGCTCCCCTGCTCGGAGGCTGGCCGGGGATTTTTCTTCTTCCCCGGAAGCGAAGCTGGTCAGTTCCCGCGCGCCGCGGCTCGACGCGGCGATTCTTCCGGCTTCGTCCAGAAAAATCACGGCTTCACTGCTAGAGTCCAGCAGCACTTGTTGCCATTCGGCTTCCCGCGCCTCTTCCTCATGCCGTTTTCGGCGGCCTAGCTCGGTTGCCGCCAGCGCCGCGCGCAGTTCCAGACGCTCGAGAGTGGCGAGGGAGATGGCGCTGGGTGGCAGTCCCGCCACCAGCGTGCCGAGGAGACGCCCTTCTTCCTCCAGCGGATAGGCCAGGATCCGCGCCACGGATGCCTGCCAAGGCGACGTGTGGATCGCATCCGATCACCTGCCGCGCTTCCAGAGCGCGCCGCCAAATGCCCGCCAGCGGTTCACTTGCGACCGCGCGCGCCCACTCCTCGTCTCCGCCTCTCCAGCGAAATTCGATCTCCTCTTTTTTGCTGGACTGTTCTTCGTGCCCCACGAGCGCGCCGATCACGGCAAACGCTGCACCGGGACCCTGCTCCCCGGTCCCCTTTTCCGTGCAGCTATCCGCCAGCTTTGCGAGCATCATCCCTGCCGGATTCCTAGTGCGGCGCGCTTCGAGGATATTCCGGGCCGCGCGCAAATCCACATTTCGGATCCGCGCAATCCCCCGTTCCTCTTCGAGTCCGATGGCGAGTGCCAATTCCGCCGCAACCGATTGCATCGAGTCCAGGGAACCGAAGGCTTGCTTTCCCCGGCTTCCTGCCAGGATCACTCCTTTCAGCTGTCCATTTCTCTCGATGGGAATCCACGCCGCGCGCCGCAGTTCGACGAGCGGTCCGACAATCGGCCGGGCCGGCACGGCTTCCAGGTCGTGCACGACGCATTTCCCAGCGAACAAAGATTTCTCCGGCAGCGGAGGCTCTATCGATAGGTTTGCCCACTCCGCGGGCATTTCGCCGTTCTCGCGATCCCATACCAATCCTTGAAACCGGCCGGGCGCATCACTCTGCAAGCTTTGGCCCGGCTCCGCTTCTATCCATACGCCGATGCGGTCGGCGCTTCCCACTTTTCCCAGAGCGCGTAGTGCCTCTTTCAAGAGTTCTTTGCGCGAAGCCCCGGACACGCCCGCGCGCGCCACTCCCCGAATGCCTTCGGTGCTGTCCGTCCTCGTTCCCCAGATATTCATCACTCGCTCTGCAGTTTGTTGCCGCTCGCCACCGCGCACACCCAAAAGCCCACCGGGCGCCAGACCTCAACAATTGCCTGTGCACCGACAAGTCCATCGCGGGATGCCAAATGGGTCCAAAGAATCAATCACTTAGGGAAGGCCACAGGAGAGAAAATACCGCGCGGGATTCCATGTCGAAACTGTGCTGGGGGTTCTTCCCAGAGTGGGCCGCGAAACAGAGCGCTTTCATCAGGGAAGTTTCAGCAGGCAAGAGCTTAGGGGATCAAGAGGTCAAGGTTTCGGGGCCGCAGAAAAGCGGCAAGCTTCGGGACGGCTGGAACGGAGAGAGCTGCAAAAACGCAGGCGCGCGGGGCGCACGACCAGGAAAGTCAGAACCGTGGGCTGTTCGAAACTGAAGTCTGGTTTTACGGCTCGGCGTGCTCCACGTGGTATTGCTTGAGCTTGCGGTAGAGGGTTGTTTTGCCGATGCCGAGCATGCGCGCGGCGGCGAGTTTGTCGCCGCTGGTTTCGCGGAGGGTGCGGAGAATCGCGCGGCGTTCCAGCTCCTCGAGCGGCAAGATTTCATCTTTGTCGGGCGCGCGTTCGCTCGTCGGATGTTGCAGACTCGAAGGCAGATCCGCCACATGGAGGATGGGACCAGAACCCAGCGCAACGGCGCGTTCAATGGCGTTCTCCAGTTCACGCACATTTCCGGGCCAGTCATAAGCGATCAAACGCCGCATGGCTTCTTCGGAAATGGTTCGAACGGGGGCCTGAGGATCGGAAAATTTCTCGAGAAAAGCGGTGACCAGAATGGGGATATCGCTCTTGCGGTCGCGCAAGGGCGGCAGCTTAAGCTGGACAACATTGAGCCGGAAATAGAGGTCCTGGCGAAAGGCTCCGGTTCGAATCGCGGACTCCAGATCGCGATTAGTGGCGGCGATAATGCGAACGTTGATGCGCCGCCGCTGGGTGGAGCCCACGGGTTTGATCTCGCGCTCCTGTAGAGCCCGCAAGAGTTTGGCCTGCAGGTCCACGGGCATGTCGCCGATCTCATCGAGAAAGAGCGTGCCGCCCTGGGCCGCCTCCAGCAAGCCTTGCTTGGCTTGCACGGCGCCTGTAAATGCGCCTTTGACGTAGCCGAACAATTCCGATTCGATCAGTGTGGGCACCAGCGCCGAGCAGTCCACCGGGGCAAACGGTCGTTCCTTGCGGGGACCGGAAAAATGGATGCTGCGCGCGACCAGCTCTTTGCCCGTGCCGCTTTCTCCCAAAATCAAGACGGGATATTCGTGCTGGCTGACTTTTTCCATCATCTTATACACGCGCTGCATTTTCATGGAGACGCCGATCAGTCCGCCGAAGCCGGGCCGGGTCCGCAACTGTTCCCGCAACAGAGTGTTTTCCTGCTGGAGCTCGACGGCACGCGCCACGCGCTCGAGCCGCGAACGAAGCTCTTCGATGCGGAAGGGTTTGGTCACATAATCCACAGCCCCCATGCGGGTAACTTCCACGGCCGATTCGATGGTGCCGTATTGCGTGAGCACCACGACGGTGACCTGAGGGTGCAGATCGTGAACCACTTTGAGAAGTTCCACGCCGTTGGCCTGAGGCAACTTCAAATCGGTCAGCAGAATGTCCACCGCGGAATGCTCCAGGACCTCCAAGGCTTCCTCCGCCGTAGCCACCCCGGTAGCCTTCATCCCGCACTGCTCGGCGACGACCGCGCACGTCTCGCGGATGGCGAGCTCGTCATCCACGATGAGGAGGTTCATGGGGGCAACTTCGCGGCGGACAGCGGCTTCTTCGCTCATAGTGGAAATCCTAAAGTTTCCGGCTTCCCGCTCTTACTTGCAGATTAGATTCCATTTCAGGAAACCCTTCCAACTCTATTCATAAACCAATACATTAGCTAATCTAGTATCTCGAAGGCAAGTCCCAGTTTGGGAAGCGCTGTGAATATCTGCGCCTCGCTTCCCGGCATGACAATCCGTAGATGGTTTATTTTCTATAACTTGCAAAAATAGAACGGGTCAATTCCCTTTTGGGAAAACAGCGGTCAAAAATTCCGCTGGCGCTGATCCGGAATGCCGCCCTTCCCTATCCTGGGCCTCTTCCCAGAACAAAGAAACGGGCCCTTCGAGAGTTGCTCGAAGAGCCCGTTTCTGTATTTCGAATACTCGTGTCGGATCACTCGTCCGGAGGCACGAGGTTCCCCCGGCGCGAGACGGCTATCGCCTATGGATTGGTCTTCTTCTTCGGCGCGGGAGCTGGCGTCTTGGCCTTTCCGGTCGTTCCGGTTTTTCCGGTCTTCCCGGTTTCTCCTCCGGCTCTGCTAAGCAAAGTCAGAGCATCTTTCGCATTGAAGGGGAAGCGGCGAACGGACTGTTCGCCCGTGGTGCTGAGGGTGACGTCCACGCGGCGGTTGTTGGCAAGGCGCACGGTCAGCAGGTTTTTCAGAATCTTCTGCTTTTCCGCAGCGCTCAAATCGGGATCCGCTTCGATCAGTTGCTTAACCTCCTCGGAGGTCATGTTCTTTTCGAAGCCAAACGCCTTGGTTTCGATGTGATCCGCGGGGACGCCCTTTTCCACCAGGTAGCTTTTGGTGCGTTCCACGCGGCGCTCGGAGAGCTTCACGTTGTAGTCTTTGGCACCGCGAACGTCCGCGTGGCCCTCGAGGATCAAGTGAGCGTCCGGCCGGTACTTGAGATACTGCAAGAAGTCGCTGGCCAGCGTATCCAGTGTCGCCGCCTGACTCGGGGCCAAGCCGCCGCTGGGTTTGGCAACAGTCGGCTGCGCCGTCGGGAAGTAGATGCTGTGCAGCGCCAGCTTGGCTTCCAATTGCTTGATCTGCGGAGGCTCCTTTACTTCCACTTTGCCCGAAGCGTCGGCAGAGGCGCCGCGTCCGTCGTTCACGGAGCAATTCACGGTGTAGGATCCCGGCTGGAGGCCGGTCGAATCGAACTGCACGTTCGAACCGCTGCCGACAATCTGTCCGCCGGTGGTGGTGTAGGAGTAGGTCAGCGGGTCATTGTCCGGATCGCTCCCGTTGCAGGTGACGCCCGTCCGCTCGCCCGGCAGAATCGGGCTGCGCTCCACGGACAAGGAGGCCGTCGGTGGATGATTGGGCTTCTCTTCTACTCTAATGTCAGCGGAGCAGGACGCCGTGCCGCCCTTGCCGTCGTCCACCTTGACATTCACGGTGTAAGAGCCAACGGCCGCGCCAGTCGAACTCCAGCGCGCCTCTGGGCCGGTGCCTTCCACGGATCCGCCGGTCGCCGAATAGCTATAGGTCAACGAATCGTTGTCCGGGTCGCTGGCGTTTACGTGCACCGTCACAGTGCCGCCTGAGCCCGCATAGACCGACGCCGGGTCCACGGAGCAGGCCGCTACCGGCGAATGATTCGGGGGCGGCGGCGGATTCGGAATCCCGAAGCGCAGCACGAGGCCGGTCGCCGCACGGAAATTGTTTTGCCGCCCGCTCGCGCCAAGCGCCGGGCCCGAGTGCGTGGTCATCAAGTAGTCGAATTGCGCAAAGCGCCAGGCGAGGTTCTTCGTTAGCACCACGTCCACCCCGCCGCCGGCGGCGATCGCAAAGGCATTCTGTCCCTGTCCTCCCGAGAGTCCCGTAAGTTGATTCCCGCCATAAGTACCGCCAGCGAGGAATTCGGCAAAGGGAACGAAGTGGTCAAACTTCCGCAAATTCAGCCGTGGGCCAAACAGGTAGGTGGTCAAGCTGTCAGAGGCCGGCGTATTGTTGCCAGTGAGGGGAAAGATATTCCGCTTAAACCGATGCTCTCCTACTTCCGCTGTCAGGCCCAGCCATTTTGAGGCATTGTATGTGAACGAGGCCGATCCGCCCAGGCTATTGAAATTCGCGAAGGGGTCGCCGGGGGCAAAATTAATGTAGTCAAACATGCCGGCAATTTCATACCTAGGCACCAGCCTTCCGGGCGGACGTGTATCCTCGGTGGCTGCTGCAGGTCCCGGGAACGGCGTGGGACGCGGCGCAGCCGACAATGCAAACATGCCATTCATGCGCACAACGCTGAAATTTTTTGGCGCGGAACTCGCCGGAGCGCTCTTCGCCACGGCCGTCCCCATGTTCCCATCATTTGTCCCGCTGCTCTTTTGTTGGGCAAACAACGGCAAAGCCAAGAACGCACTCATCGCCAATGCAAGGCACGACTTGCGCATCACTTTCCTCCCTCAGAGAAATTAGTCCCAATCTTTACTAATCCCGTTTGATTTGATGTTCCCGCCGCGGCCCTGCCCGCTTATCGGCGGACGCGCAAGACGTTGCGCGGTTCTCGAACTCGTTGCTCGCAAGCTCCGCAGGCACCTCAACCAACGTCTATTTCTGGACCCGGAGAATCCACAAAAAAGAGCAGTGCACGGTGCCGTAAGGTTATTCCACAATTCCCTTTCGCCGCAACTGTTTCCTTCCTTTTCCTTCCCCGCTCGCATTTGAATTGGCTTGCTTGCCGCACACGGGAAACATTGCTGGAACGGCACGAGTCGTTGCACTTGCGCTACACTGCTCTACTTATGCTTGGCATCACCACGCTCGACAACCAGTGGATGGGACACGCGCGCTCCATCGCTGCAGCGCTGCTCGAATCGGAGGGCCACCGCGCGATCGTGGATCCCGGCCCGGGCTCGACGATCGAAACGCTGCGCAAGCAGTTGCACGCCCGCGGCCTCTCCGTGAGAGATCTCGACGCCCTTCTGCTCACCCACATTCATCTCGATCATGCCGGGGCGAGCGGCGCACTGGTGCGGGAAAATCCGCGGCTCGCGGTTTACGTGCATAAGAATGGTGCGCCGCACATGGCCGACCCTTCGAAGCTGCTGGCCAGCGCCCTGAGGCTCTGGCCCAACGATCTGCACCAACTTTTTGGTGAGACTCTTCCCGTCCCGGCGGAAAATCTTCGCATCCTCGAAGGGGGCGAAACGCTCACGCTCGGCTCGAGCAAACTTGAAGTCGTTTATACGCCGGGCCACGCTTCGCATCACGTCAGCTACTTCGATCACAGCGAGAGTGTCGCTTTCGTGGGCGACACCACCGGTGTGCGTATCGAGGGCCATTCCTACGTGATGCCCGCTACTCCGCCACCGGACATTGATCTGGAGATTTGGGAAAATTCTTTCACCGCGATCCTGGAACGCAAACCCGCGCGCCTCTTTCTCACGCACTTCGGATTCTCCGGAAATCCGGCCGAGCATGTACTGCTGTTTCGCGAACGGCTGCACAAATGGGCCGAGATGGCCGAGAAAAGCATGCGATCCGCCTTAGACGAATCCGCGGCACTGGCTTCCTTCATGGCCGCTGCCCGGGGTGAAATCGCAGAGTACCTTCCCGCAGAGGAAGTGGAACACTACGTCTTCAATGCGGGGCTCAATCTGTCTTTTCTGGGGCTGGCGCGTTATCTGCGCAAGCGCGCCGCTGCGGCCTCCTGACCGGCGCGTTCACTTCCATTCCATGCAGTTGAAAGAGTGCGGGGTTTTCGATCGGACGCTTTGCGGAGTTTGGGAAACCGTCTACGCGGTCGTTTCCGAGGAAGAGACTTCGGCGGAACTCGCGGAGGAGTCCGCGGGGGGTGCGGTTAGCGCCTCGAGGCGAGCGGAGAGCGCTTCGACCAGCAGATCGACGAGTTTGCCTGCGCCGCTGCCGTCCGGATCTTTGTCCGGATTGTATTGCGCGACGTCCAGGCCAAGGAGATTCTTGTGCTTGGCGAACTCGACGAAGGCGGTTCGAACATCGTCCAGGCCCAGGCCACCGCTGCCGGGAACGTTCACGGCCGGAAAATCTTCTTGGGCGACGACGTCGATATCGAGGTGCAGGACAAATTCGCGAGCGTCGGCATGGACTTGAACCAGCGCATCGTGGGCGGCTTTTGCAGCGCCCCTCAGCAGAATATCCGCAGCGTCGATATGCCGCATCGGGGATTTGGCGAGGAACTCCTGCTCAGGGGGATCGATGCGTTCGAGCCCGAAGAGGGTAACATCCGGCTCGCGCACGAGCGGCGCGTCGCTCCAGAAGCGCACCAGCTCCGGCGCGCCTTTGCCGATGATGTGAGCGACAACCATTCCGTCAATGCGGCCCGAGGGAGTGGAAGCGGGCGTGTTCAAATCCGCGTCGCGATCGAACCACAGCAGATTCACATGTTTATGGTAACGGCGCACACCAGTCAGGAGTCCAATCACCTGCGCGCAATCGCCACCGAGCACGAGTACGAGAGCGCCGCTTTTCACGGCGATTTCCGCGCGGGTCTTCAAATCGTTAAGACCGGCAACGATTTCCGCTAGGTTGCGTGCGCGCCTGTGTTCTTCGTCGTCCGCGAAGAGCCGGGGCGCACAATCGCCGTAATCCGTCACTTCGTAACCGATGGCCTGGAGCTTTTCGCCGATTCCCGCGGCACGCAGGGCGGCGGGAGCTTTCTCGCTGCCCGCGGAGAAGGCGGCGGCGCTCGAAGGCGCGCCAATCAGGGCAATTTTCTTCGGCTGACGGACGATTTTGACCGCCAAGGTCTGGCTCCTTGTATTGAATTCCCCGTGTACCGCGTCAGGCCACAGACGAGCGGGCGATTCCACGAACGCCCCTCAGTCAACCCCGGATGCAAAACACTCGCAAATGCCGGCTACTGCCAACTGCAAAATCGTTACCGGCGCGGCGCCGGGGCGATGGTCGCCAATTCCGGCGGCAGCGTGAAGCGCACATCTTCATCGATTAGGTCGAGATCGCGCTGGTCCGTAAATCCGAACTCTGCCAGCCGCTCGCTCACTTGTTCTACGAGGACCTCGGGAGCGGATGCGCCCGCGGTCAAGCCGACACGCGCAATGCCTTCGAGCCATTTCACGTCGATGTCTTTCGCTGAGTCAATCAATTGCGCTTTGACGCCGCTGCGCTGGGCGACTTCCACCAAGCGGTTGGAATTGGAACTGTTGGGTGAGCCAACCACGAGGATCAGGTCCACGTCCTTGGCGACTTGCTCGACGGCTTCCTGGCGATTCTGCGTGGCGTAGCAAATGTCGTCGCTGGCCGGGCCCTGGATGGCGGGAAATTTGTGGCGCAGACGGGCCACGATTTCCTGCGTGTCATAGAGGCTCAGAGTCGTTTGCGTGAGGAAAGAGAGCTTCAGCGGATCGTTGACTTCGAGCGCGTCCACGGCGGCGACGGAGTCCACAACGATGGTGCGGTCGGGGGCTTCGCCGGAGGTGCCGACGATCTCCTGATGGTCCTTGTGGCCGATAAGGATGATGGTGCGCTTTTCGCGAGCAAACTTGAGCGCTTCCAGGTGGACCTTGGTCACCAGCGGGCAAGTGGCGTCAATGACTTTCAGGGCGCGCGACTTGGCTTCATCGCGGACCGTGGGCGGCACGCCGTGGGCGCTGAAAACCAGCACCGCGCCATGGGGCACCTCTTCGATGGTTTCCACGAAGATCGCACCGCGGCGGCGTAACTGCTCGACGACGTAGGTATTGTGGACGATTTCGTGGTGCACGTAGACGGGCGCGCCGTAGGCTTCCAGCGCCAGTTCGACGATGTCCACCGCGCGCACGACACCGGCACAAAATCCCCGGGGCCTGACCCTCAGCAAAACTTTTCCATTCGTTGCAGTCGGCATTGTCATCCTAAATAAATAATTCTTGAAGACTCTATCATACCTTATGCCGCGGCTTGCCTGCATCCCGTTTCCTTAGAAGAGACGCCGGCAGGCGGCATTTGGCCAAATTGGTGCTCGCTGAACGAGAAGGGCTGTACCTAAAATGAACGCGCTATGGCAGATGAAATGAACGTTGCGCCGGTCATGCTGGAAGGAAGTCATGTGCGGCTGGAGCCGCTGGCGAAGGCGCATCTGGCAGGGCTGGCTCAGTTTGGCCTGGAAGAGGAATTGTGGCGGTGGATTCCCGTGCCCGTTCGAACCGTGGAGGAGATGGCGGCGTACATCGAGACCGCGCTCCAGGAACAGGAACGAGGAGTGTCACTGCCATTTGCCCTGATTGAGAAAGCCACGGGGCGCGCTATCGGGAGCACGCGCTACGGCAACATCGACCCCACGCACCGCCGCGTGGAGATTGGCTGGACGTGGGTGGCGCGCGAGTGGCAGCGCTCGGCGGTAAATACCGAGGCCAAGTACCTACTGCTAAAACACGCGTTCGAAACGCTGGGCTGCATCCGAGTGGAACTTAAAACGGATTCGCTGAACGAGAAATCGCGTGCGGCGATTCTGCGCATCGGGGCGCGAGAAGAGGGAATCTTTCGAAACCACATGATCGCGGCGAACGGGCGCATCCGCCACACGGTTTACTTCAGCATCGTCGATTCCGAATGGCCGGCGGTGAAAGCCCGGCTGGAGTCCCTGCTGAATTCTCGCCAAGCCTAGTCTGGCATCCCGATTCGGACTGGCCGCATTTTAAGCAACTAACGCCAATCGAAACCCCCTTACCTAGGAGTGGTACGGGTACAATTCACTTTAATCAGGAGCCAGATGGATAGACCTTCTAATCCGAGCGATCGCCGGCGAAGCGAGCGTGTGATGCTGCAGATGAAAGTCACGGTGATCGCCGAGGACACCCAGCGCCATGCGCGCCGGGAAGAGGCGCTGACGCAGGTGGTCAACGCGCACGGCGGCTTGCTGAAGATGAAAATGGACGTGCAACTTGGCCAGCCCATGCTTCTGGTGAACCCGCAGAACCAAGCAGAGCAAAAGTGCCGGGTTATTCGCGTGGACGACACGGCATCGGAGTATTTTTCCGTGGCGTTCGAATTCGACGCGCCCAACCCCAAGTTCTGGCCGGTCGTTTTTCCACCTGCGGACTGGAAGGCTCCGTCCGTTTGATTCGCAGAGAATCGCTCGCTTTCCAAGACGCCTTCCACCGCAACTCTTCCAGCCATGCCGTGTTTAATGCGTAGGAGACTGTGTCCGTTCTGGAGGACGGTCTGATGAAGAATTTTACGAATGGCATAGGAAAATCGCCACTTCTGGCGGCTACGGTTTTGATTTGCGGGTTGCTGTTTGCTGGATGCGACGAGCACATCGAGGTGACCCGCGATCCGGGCATTCCCGTGCACAAAGGGAGCACGTGGGCGTGGCGGCCGATGGCGGCGCCCAGGGACGAGGACCGGCGTCCCGTTATTTCGCGTGATGTGATTTCGCGGAGAGAAAACATCGCGCGCGATCCTTACGGCAGCAATGATATGGTGCGCGAGCGCGTTCGCATCGCCATCGAGCAGACGTTATCGTCCAAAGGGTTACGGCAGGTGAGCGACCCCCGCGATGCGGATTTTCTCGTGGAATACCACCTGGCGGTGCGCAAGCATGACGTTACCCTGCAGCGCGTCTACCCGAGTTCCTATCCGGGAGTCGTTTGCGGACCGTATGGATGCTGGGAATCGTGGGGCTGGGGTCCGCCAGTCGTTGGTTACGAAAATATTAGGTACCGCGAAGGGACCATTGTGTTTGACCTCGTGGAGCAGTCGTCAAGGCGGCTGGCGTACCGCGCCGTCGGCCAGAAGCCGGTCAACCGCCACACCTTCAGTCAAGACGAGATTACCGAGTTCGTCCATCACATGCTGGGGAAGCTGAAGACCAGCGGCTAATACACGGAAGCCGGCTGAATCTCTCATCGTGATGCGCGGCACCAAACCCGGTTGTCCCTGGCAGCGGCCCGCTTGTCCCCTGCTTGTTGAATGCCCAGGCCGCGTTTGGTATCACTCCCCGCATGACAAACACAGAACTGGTATCCTCTCGGGCCATGAACGGCACCCAAACGAACGAGAGTTCGCACGAAAGCCCGCTCTCGCGCTGGGTGTTTATTGTCGCGGCCATTTATTTTCTGCTGCACCTGCTGACTGCGACGCGTTATGGGTATTTTCGCGACGCCCTCTATTACTTGGCGTGCTCGGAGCATCTGGATTGGGGCTACGTGGACCAGCCACCGTTGATTGCGGCGCTGGGCTGGGTTGCGCGGCATACCCTGGGGACGTCGCTGCCCGCGCTTCTATTCTGGCCGGCGCTTGCGGGGACTGCGCGCATCGTACTGACCGCTGCGTTTGCGCGGGAATTGGGGGCTGGCCGATTTGGCACAGTACTGGCCGCCGTCCTGAGCGTTACGCCCCCGGTGTGGTACGTCATCGATCACCAGTTCGCCATGAATGCGCTGGAGCCCATTTTCTGGACGGGCTGCGCGTTTGTCATCCTGCGGATGATCAAAACCGGAAATTCGAGGCTTTGGCTTGCTTTCGGGGCGATCGCTGGTCTCGGCCTGCAAAACAAATATTCGATCGCCGTTTTCGCCTTTGGGCTGCTCGCTGGTTTGCTGCTTTCACCGCATTGTAAACTGCTGCTCACGCCGTGGCTCTTCGCCGGTGGTGGCGTGGCGCTTTTGATCTTTCTGCCAAATCTTCTCTGGAACATTCACCATCACTGGCCGTTCCTCGAGCTGATGCACAACATCCGTGCTTCGGGAAAAGACGTGGTGCTTTCTCCGCTTGCGTTTCTTGCGCAACAGATTCTGGTCATGGGCCCAGTGAGCTTTCCTTTCTGGCTTGCCGGGCTCCTTTTTTATTTGTTGTCACCAAATGCGAGACACTTCCGTACATTTGGCTGGGCCTTTGTCATTACCATCGCGTTCTTTTTAATGGCGCACGGGAAAAATTACTATTCCGCGCCGGTCTATTGCATTGTGCTCGCCGGAGGCGCGGTAGCGGCCGAGCGCTTGCTTGCAACGTCATTTTTCGAGGGAAGGCCACGAGTGCGCGCGGCTCTGAGGCCGCTGGCATTCACTTGGCTCATCGTCGGCGTGCTGCTGCTCCTGCCAGCCTTTCTTCCCGTATTGCCCGTTGATGGTTACCTGAGATTTCAGGAACACTTGCCATTTACCATCCCCCGCTCCGAACAGAGCCACATGGGGGCGGCGCTGCCGCAGTACTATGCGGACGAATTCAACTGGCAGGAGATGGTGCAGGCGGTAGCGCGCGTCTATCAGACACTGACGCCGGAGGAACGAGCAAAGACAGCCATTTTCACCAACAATTATTGCGAAGCTGCGGCGATCGACTTTTTCGGGCCGAAATACGGGTTGCCCAAAGCCATCAGCGGCCATCAAAATTACTTTCTGTGGGGGCCGCGAAACTACACAGGCGAGATCGTGATTCGGATCGGAGCAACGATCGAAGACGTGAGATCCGGCTACGAAAGTGTGACGGTTGCCGCTGGCATCGAGAACCCCTACGCCCTTTATTATGAAACCCGGCCGATCCTGCTCTGCCGCGGCCGGAAGGAAAATTATCAAACGCATTGGGACCACGTCAAGAAATGGGAGTAGCGACGAACATGGGAACGAACCAGAACGGTGATTCACGGGGAAGCGCGGAATCCTCCCTCTTTAGTATTCAGGGGCGCGCAACTGAATCTTGAGCCAGGTGGCTTGCCTCCTTTCCCGCTTCCCTCTATCCTCATTTCCCTTATGGAACTCAAGGATCGCGTTGCGCTGATTACCGGCTCGGGACGCGGGATTGGCCGCGCCATCGCACATCTTTTCGCGAAGGAAGGCGCGGCGGTTTTTTTGACGGCGCGCACGCAGAAAGAACTCAGCGCGACGGCCGAAGAAGTCTCCAAAACCGGCGGACGGGCCGGTTTTGCGGCGGCCGACTTGACGCAGGAGGCCGAGTGCGCGCACATCGTCGCGGCGTGCCGCGAAAAATTCGGCGGAATCAACATCCTCGTGAACAATGCGGGGCACTACGGCCCGGTGGTTGCGGTGGAAGACTATCCGCTGGCGGAATTCGACAAAGTAATTTCGATCCATCTACGAGCGGCATTTCTGTTGTCCAAATTGGTGCTTCCAGAGATGTACGCGCGGAAATCCGGCGTGATCCTTAACATGTCGAGCCTCTCGGCCAAGGCCGCATACTCGTGGGGCTCGGCTTACGCGGCGGCAAAAGCGGGGATGCTGGGGCTGACGCGCGTTGCCGCGGCGGAAGGAGCGCGCAAAGGCGTGCGCGTGAACGCCATCTGCCCCGGGCCCGTGACGGAGACACAGATGTCCAAGGAACTGGGCGCGGTGCTTGCGAAGAAAATGGGTGTGAGCGCGGAAGAACAACTGGCTGGATTTCTGAATGGCTTGCTACAAGGCCGTGCACAAACGGCGGAAGAGATTGCCCGGGCCGCGCTATTTCTCTGCTCAGATCAATCGAGCGCGATCACAGGACAGTCGATTAACGTGGATGGCGGCGTCGCGTTTTGCTGAGGGATTTTGCATGCGTTGAAACTGCCCGTTCTCCCTCATGCCCACCAGAGTTGAGGGAAATCGTCGCCTCTTCTAGCGCTGCTCCGCAAAACCGGCGCGGCGACTCAAGAAAAACCAATTGAGACATCGACAAGCGCGCGAGCTTCGGCTAACATCACCCGCGTGGGGTCGCAAGGATTGCCAATCCCTGACAGCCGCGTTGAAGATTGCCACGCGGGCGAGGCGGCAATGCGTCTTTGCGAACGAGTTCCTTCATCAGTTCGGGTGTGTCCCAATCGGAATAAGATTCGGAACTTAATTTTCCCGGAGGAGATGTGAGCCAGTCCAATCTCGCCAGCGCTCCACGCAACATGAATGGCGAAGACGCGCGCCGCAGCACTCGAATTGATCGTTCCATCCCGCTGATCATTTTTGGCCAGAACCGCATGGGCGAACCGTTCGTCGAGAGAACTGTCTCCACCAGCCTCAACCTCCACGGATGCCGTTATCCCTCCAGGCACGACTATGGAGTGGGAACGTGGGTGACAATGCAGGTGGTGGGCTTGAACGTCGAACCGAAGCCTCCGTCTATGCGCGCGAAAGTGAAGTCCATCCACGTTTCTCACAGTGCGCGCGAATTGCAGCAAGTGGGCGTGGAATTGGAAACCCCGGGAAATGTCTGGGGCATCGCGGTACCGCCGCAGGATTGGCTTTCGGCTGGAAAAATGAGCCCGACAATGCCGCAATTCGGAACTGCAGTTGCTCCCGCGCTGGTGCCTTCAGAGATCACGGTTAGCCCCGATGAACCGCCAGCGCGGACGGAACCAAGAATGGCCGACGTCGCCACGTTTCCTTCTCCGTCCCCCCCGGCTTCCGAATCGCCTGTTGCTGCAGAGACGGAAACGGCGAAGCCACGCCGCGTGGTCATCACGCCGGATGGTCTCGTAGCGGCGCTGCAAGGAAAGCTGCGGCAGGCCGCGGAGGAAGCCGCGCAGGCGGCAGTCGCCAAACAGGTGGACGAAGCCGTCAGGCAGGCTCTTTGCAAAATCGATGACGTGCGGCTCTCGAGCATCCGCGAGATCGAGGAACTGTTTCCAGCGAGAATTCAATCGCTGAAACTCCCTTCGAAGGACGATCTAGCCGCCGAAATCGCCTCGCATTGGAAAGAGCAGATGGAGATGTACCGGGGACAGGCCGAAGAGCTGGCGCAGCGGCTCGAAAAACAGGCGGCGGACTTGCGCCGTGAACTGGCGAAGTCCCAGGAATTTGTGGACAAAATGTCGCGCGAGATCGAGCCGCAAATCCACGCAAGGATGAATGAAGCCGTCACCCAAGCCGCCAATGAATTTGCGGGCGCCACGGCCCGCGCCGTGGAGCGGCGCTATGAACAAATGCTTGCGGGTACCCATGCGGTTACGCAGGAAGCGCTCTTGAAACTGGATGCGCGGTCCGCGGAAGTGCAGGCGCTGGTGCAGAGCGCGGTCAACGCCGCCCTGGGCGCTTTCCAGCGGCAGTCCGAGATGCAAGTCAGCATGGCGCTCGCCGAAACGAGGGAACGCGCGGTGGCCACGCTCTCCTCGCTTGACGCGGAGAGCCGCGCCGCTTGCGACGCGCGGCGGGAGGCGATCGAGACCGACGTGGCCCGCGCCGCGGAACGTTCCACCGACCAGTTCCGCAAGAGCATGAAAGCCTTTTTATATTCGTGTCTTGTAGCCGCAGTCAGCGCCGTCGACGAGCATTCAAAATCGACCCTCGACGGACTCCTCAAGGACAACGGAAAAACACTTCATGAAGGGAACGGAGAGACGCACTCTGAGGATGACACCCCGATCATTCCCGATCCAGACATTGATCCCCTGACTCACTAGCCTTCGGAAAGAAACAATATCTGGTATTGGGCGGCGGCGGCCCAGTCACGCATGCAAAGAAAAGAGCCAACCGTAATCTCAAACACGGCTGGCTCTTTTTTTTTCACTCTTGCCGCAGAACCCACTTCATTCCTGAAGGAGTCAGGGTGACGGTTTCTGCGTGTGCTCTGGCCGAGGCCAGAAAGTCCTCAAGTTAATTAGCGGGCTGTCACGGAACCTGGACGCCGAAACGGACGGCGCGCCATATCTTCCGCAGTATCAAGTCCCTGTCTCACGGCTACCAGCACCGGATGCCTGCTTTCGGCAAGGCGCTCCACTGCCACGGCCCAGGTCCTGACGAGCATATACAGGCTGCCCACCACCGCGGCGATCGCGGCGAATCCCACTGCAAACAGGGCAAACACAGCTAGCAGCTCCCATACGAAATACATCTGCAGCGCGACTACGAGTCCCAGAAACCCCCACATCCACTTGCGGCTCTTGTCCTTGGTCTTCATCTTTCCTCTATTCCCGTTCCCCATTCCATCCAACCCTTGCGGCTCATTTCTGTTTCTGTTATTCAACCATTCATTCACTGTCTTAGATGCTCGACCCTGGCCGGAAGGTCCATTCCGCCGCACCTGTACCATTTGACAGCATGTGGTCCCAAAAGGCGATGGTACAGAAGATACATTTTGGGGTCTGAACCAAACTACTAGTACCCATCGTTCCAGCTTGAAACACTGCAAGTTATAGAAAACAAATATATTTGCGAGGCCTTTACTTTCGCCATAGTTTTCGCCTCGTTTTCCCTGTACTGCCTGTGGAAAAACCTGTACCTCTGTACAGGCCTTTCTGACAACAAGGTAAATGATCACCCACCTTCCACCGTATCACTCTTGCCCCTTTTTCCCTCGTCCACCCTTCCTGGCAAGTGCCCCCCGGAACCATTCTCGGTGACGGTGGAAGCTCGTGCTTCAGGTTGTTCGGGCTAATTAAGTGTGTTCTAATTCGTGTTTCGCGAAGCCTTCGCACCCCTTTCATGGAATTTCTCGGCGTTCTCGCGGCTATCGTCCTCGTCCTCACCCCAATCCTTGCCATCTCCGCCTTCGTCCGGGTTCAGCACCTGGCGGAGCAATTACGGACGTTCCCCCTGCAGAATCTTGCCGCGCGCCTTTCCGCGCTGGAACAGCATCTCGCCGCGCTCGAAAAATTACTCTCCTCTCGCGGAACTGCCACTGCTCCGGCAGTGGTAGAGGGGCCAGCTCGTGCGGAGCCGCCCAAAGTGGCACCGTCAGTCTCTGCACCGCTGCAGACGGCACCTCCCCCGCCCATTCCACCGAGAGATATTCCCAAGCCGGGTGAAGTTCCCTTGCCGCCGCGGGAATTCAATGTTTTCGCGGCGCCGCCACTTCACAGTTCTCAAACAAAGTCCTCTTCCGCTCTGGATCTGGAAACGCTCATCGGCGGGCGCTGGCTGAACCGCATAGGCATTACTGCATTGATCCTCGCGGTCACGTATTTCTTGAAATACGCGTTTGACAACAACTGGATTGGCCCGAGCGGCCGCGTGGCCATCGGGATTCTGCTCGGGGCAGCAATGCTCCCCTGGAGCCACTGGCTGCTGCAGCGGGGTTATTCCTATTTTTCTGAAGGCATTGCCGGCCTTGGTGCTGCGGCGCTGTATCTTTCGATTTGGGCGGGATGCCAGTATTACAAGCTCTTCAGCCTCGATGTGGGTTTCGCCGCCATGATCGTGATTACAGCGGGTATGGCGGTGGTCGCCCTGGGCCGCAATTCCCAGCGCATCGCTTTGCTCTCTCTTTTCGGCGGATTTCTCACGCCGGTGCTAGTCAGCGAGGGCAAGGACGCCCAAGTCGTTCTCTTTACTTATCTCTTGATTCTCGGCGCAGGTCTGCTTGCGATCGAAATGCGCCGCGACTGGCGCTCGCTCACACCCATTTCCTTCCTTTTGAGCCAGCTCTATTTCTGGGGCTGGTATTCGGAGTTTTATCGCCCAGCCAAGCTTGAGCGCACCATCATCTTTGCCACGCTCTTCTTTCTTCTCTACGCCGTGCTTCCGGTGCTTCGAGCCGTGCGCTATTCGCAATTGCACGAGCTCGATATCGTGGTGGTCCTGGCGAACTCTTTCGCGTACCTCGGCGCGCTCTACGTCATGCTCTGGCCGCAGGACCATTGGCCGCTTACGCTTCTCGTCCTCGCGCTCTCTGGAGGACATCTTTTGGTTGCGCGCCTCGTTCCCCCGCCCAAGGCCGGCGAATCGCCGCTGGTGCGATTGCTCTTCGCCGGCCTGGCGTTGACCTTCGCCACGCTTGCCATTCCCATTCGCCTCGAAGGCAAGTGGATCACGCTGGCGTTTGCCATCGAAGGAGCCATCCTGGTTTGGACCGGCTTCCGTTCGACGACCGGATTTCTGCGCGCGGGAGGCTATTTCCTTCTCGCGCTTGCCGCCGTCCGGCTTCTCAGTTTCCCTTTGCCCGCGCCGCAATTCCTGTTCAATGAGCGATTCGCCGCCTACGCCGTCCTGATCTTCTGCTTCGGCGTCGTAGTTTACGCCGCGCGTGAACACGAACCCGCAGTTGGCCGCGACGAACTCAATGCCCTCGGCGTTTTCGCCGTAGCCATTAACGTGTTCGCGTTGATCTCCCTTTCGCTCGAACTCTGGGACCATTTCGGCTCGCATGCCGGGTTAGGCATCGACTCCGGCCTCGCCCAGCATCTCGCGCTTTCTCTGCTTTGGACCGCCTACGCTTCCGGGTTGATCGCTCTTGGAGTCAGGCGCGAATCCGCCCTGCTGCGCTGGCAAGCTCTGGTTCTCTTCGGCCTGGTGGTCGTCAAAGTCTTTTTGTATGACAGCTCTTATCTGGAACGCTTCTACCGCATCGTTTCGTTCCTCATCCTCGGCCTTGTCCTGCTCGTTGTCTCGTTTCTGTACCAGCGCAAAGTCGCTCGCGAGCGCTCCATTCCATGAAGCCCCGCTTCCTTTCGGTCATACTTGGAATTGCAGCCCTCGCCGCCGCCGCTTTCGCCGATCTTCCTCCCGCCTGGCGCTCCTGGCGCTATTCACGCTCTCTCGCATCGCCGCACCCAGACATTCTCAATTACGTCATCATCGATCGCGACGCCTTCGCGCATTCCGGAAACCGTCTTGCGGACCTTCGCATCATTGATGACCTCGGGAGTGAGCAGCCCTTCGAATTGAGAAGCCGCCTTGCTCCTCCGCCTGAACCCGTAAGCCTCCCGGCGACTCTGCGGGAGAACAGCTTTGTGCCCGGCCAATTCACTCAAGTCTTGGTCGATCTCGGCCCGCACGCAAGTTTTCACAACAGCCTGCGAGTGCAAACGCCCGAGTCCGATTTCATCAATTGGGTGGAGGTGGCGGCCAGTGACGACGCTCATCTCTGGCGCATCGTCAAGCCGCGCGCGCCTATCTCCCGCTTTCGCAGGGAGAACCTCGAAGGTAGCCAGACCATTCGCTATTCGGAGAATAATGCGCGCTACTTGCGCCTGCGTATTCAGGAACCGCCTGAGCAATTTTCTGTAACGGGCGTTGAAGTCTTTGCTTCGCAGGGCGTTGAAAAGGAAGAACCCAGCCCCGCTCCGCTCATCGCCCTGCTGCCTCCCGACGCAAGGACCGAGTCTTCCCTAACGCAATGGACGGTCGATCTCCAGAGCTCGGCGATTCCCGTGGCCGAATTGAACCTTGAGACCGACCAGCGTGAGTTTTATCGAGCCGTGCGCATTCTCACGAGCGCTGATTCGAATCAATGGCAGCCTGCCGGAGGCGGAGAAATTTACCGGTATTCAGTTGCAGGAAGAATGGAAGAATCCTTGCGCGTGAGCTCTTACGAACTGGGAGGCTCGCGCTTCTGGCGAGTCGAAATCCTGAATGGCAACGATGTCCCGCTCTCGTCGGTGCGCATGTCACTCGCGATGAGTCGGCGTATCGCGCTTTTTCGACCTAGGGAGAGCCGCTCCTATCGCTTGATCTACGGCAACGCCCGTGCCATCGCGCCGCAATATGACTTTTCCCGAACCCTGCGCATCCAGCCAAACGAGTTGTTATCACGCCTCGATCTGGGCCCGGAAGAAACCACCGCAAACTACGCTGATCCTCGACCTTTTACCGAACGCCATCCAAATCTGCTTTGGATCGCTCTCGGCCTTGCCATCGTGCTTCTCGGATACGCCGCTCTTCGCGCCATGCGCACGCCGGATTCCGCCGCGCAGTAACGACAAGCTCCTACGCTTCGAGACACCCCTTTCGGGGAATGTGTCCTACCGCGCGTTGCCGCGGCGGGAGAAGCTGACGCGGCAACTCGTTTTGGGTTCTTGCGTGCTTCGCTATGCTCTTTTCACCAGTCGGCTGATCCAAACAAGAATCACCGCGCCGACAAATGCCACGAGTATCGACCCGATGATTCCTCCGCCCGGCCAAATCCCGAGCATCCCGAATACCCAGCCGCCGACGATGCCGCCAAGAATGCCGAGGATGATGTCGATCAACACTCCATATCCGCCGCCCTTCATCACCTGCCCGGCGAGCCAGCCCGCGATGAGCCCGACTACGATCCAGTAAATCACGCTGCCTCCTTTTTGCCTGAAGCTCGTAAGGATGGAGACCTGTGCGTCCCTTGTAGACCGCGCCTTGCCGAATGTCAACCTCGCGGCTTACACTGGCCGCCAAGAGAACCATTCCATGGTCACGGAGAGTCGATGATTTCTCGCGTTCGTTTCTTCCTGCTGCCGCTGCTCACACTGACTCTCGCCGCCGCTTGCTCGAAGGACCGCGCACAGAATGGGTCTTCCGCTTCTCCATCCGGCAAGCGCCCCACCATCGTCTTCATGACCGACTTCGGCACCGCCAACGACGCCGTCGCCATCTGCAAAGCGGTGATCATGGGCATCGCACCCGATGTGCGCATCATGGACATCACCCACCAGGTCACTCCCTACCAAATCGAAGGAGCCTCGCGTTTCCTCGCCGACGTCACTCCCTACTACCCCGCCGGCACCGTATTCCTCGTCGTCGTCGACCCCAGCGTCGGCACTTCCCGCAAAGCCGTCATCGTCAAATCCAGAAAGGGACAGTTTTTTGTTCTTCCCGATAACGGCCTGGTCACGCCCGTGCTCGACCGCGACGGCCTGGCCACCGCTCGCGAAATCACCAACCAGGCCTGGATGATCGAAGCTCCCATTTCCTCCACGTTTCACGGCCGCGACATTTTCTCTCCCGCTGCCGCGCATCTCGCCTCCGAATGGGATTTCAATCTCGTCGGCCCCGAAGTTTCTCAACTCGTCCGCCTGACTCCGAAAGTTTCTATCACTACAGAAAAAGGCATCGAAGGCGACATCATCGGCCTCGACGATCCCTACGGCTCGCTAATCACCGACATTCCGGGCGATGAATTCAAGAAGCTCGGCTACAACCTCGGCGACAAAATCCGTGTCGAGATCAACAAAAAGCTCGTCACGCTCCCCTATGTCAAGACCTTCATGGACGTCCCCGTCGGCGATTCTTTGCTCTATATCGATTCGCGCGGCCGCGTCGGCATCGCCAACAACCAAGGCAACTACTCGAAAAAATTCGATGTCACGCCTCCGGGAACCATCTTCATCGCCCGCAAAGGCACCCCCATCAAGGGAAAATGACGATCGCGACGTCCGGTGTTGGGACTCCGGTGGAGTCCATTGGACTGCCTAAACCAAGGATCGTCATCCCGCCGCCTGCCTCAGCCCGGACTCATTCGCAAATATCCTCGGAACTTCTTTCCCCGGCAGACGTATTACCTACATAGAGTGTCGCCTAGCGAGTGGTCCGCGAGCAGCGATTGCAGCTCTAAGGGGGACCGCGCCCATGGAATCGTTTACCAATCAGCTCAGACAAGTTCTGCGTCGGCTCGCGCGCACGCCCATGTTCACGGTCATCACCTTGATCACCCTCGCTGCCGGCGTCGGGGCAAACACCGTGGTTTTCAGTGTTCTCGAGGGCGTCCTGCTAAAGCCTTTGCCTTATCCCAAGCCCGAGGAATTGATAGGCGTATGGCTTACCGCGCCCGGCATCCAACTCAAAGACTTCGAGCTGTCTCCCTCCGACTACTTCATCTTCCGCGATCAAAACCGCACCCTCCAGGACATCGGACTTTACGCCGGCGACTCGGTCAGTGTGACCGGCGTTGCCGAGCCTGAACAAGTCTCCGCCCTGCGCGTCACGGACGGCACTCTCCCGCTCCTCGGCATTCCTCCCCTGCTTGGCCGCACGTTCACCAAACAGGATGATTCCCCTGGCGCCCCCGAAACCGTCATGCTTACTTATGGCTATTGGCGCCGCAAATTTGGCGGCGATGCTTCCGTCGTCGGCCGCAACATCATCGTGGATGGCAAATCCCGGCAAATCATCGGAGTCCTGCCTCAGCGATTTCACTTCTTGGACTGGGAAGATCCTGCCGTAATCAAACCGTTCCAGTTTGACCGTAACAAGACCCATCTTGGCAACTTCAGCTACGAGGGTCTTGCCAGGCTCAAGCCAGGTGTCCCCGTCGAGCAGGTCAGCGTCGACGTTGCTCGCATGCTTCCCATCGTTATGACTTCCTTTCCCGCTCCGCCGGGGTTCAGCATCAAGCTCTTTGAGGACGCGAAGATTGGCCCCAACATCCGCCCGCTCAAGCGCGATGTTGTCGGCGACGTCGGCAGCGTCCTCTGGGTACTCATGGGCTCGATCGGCATGGTACTTCTGATCGCTTGCGCCAATGTCGCGAATTTGTTGCTTGTCCGCGTCGAAGGCCGCCGTCAGGAGCTCGCCGTCCGCGCCGCTTTGGGCGCCAGCCGCGGACGCATCGCCGCTGACCTCCTGCTCGAAAGTGTCATGCTCGGATTGCTCGGCAGCACCATCGGCTTGGGCCTTGCTTATGCCGCGCTGCGGGTTCTTGCGGCTATCGCCCCCGCGGGCCTTCCTCGCATCCGGGAAAGCGGCATTGATGGTCCCGTCCTGCTCTTCACCCTTTTGATTTCGCTTCTCGCTAGCGTCCTCTTCGGTTCCATCCCCATCTTCAAATACGCCGGAGTGCGCCTCAGCACCGGCATCCGCGAGGGCGGCCGCGCCCTCAGCCAAAGCAAGGAGCAGCATCGCGCGCGTAGCGTCCTCGTCGTCGTGCAAGTGGCTCTCGCGCTCGTCCTTTTAATCTGCTCTGGCCTGATGATTCGTACCTTCCGAGCTCTGACCAACATCAATCCCGGATTCGCCGGACCCGCCGCTTTGCAAACCTTCCGCATCTCGATTCCTGGCGCACTGGTGAAAGAAAATGAGCAGGTCGTCCGCACCCAAGAAGAAATCTTGCACCGCCTTGATGCCATTCCCGGCGTCGCCTCCGTCAGCATCAGCTCCAAAGTCCCAATGACCGGACAGGGCTGGCACGATCCCATCTTCATTGAGAACCACACCTATGCCGAGGGAGAACTTCCCCCTCTCCGTAGCTTCAGATTCATTTCGCCGGAATACCTGGGCACTATGGGCACCCCTCTGGTGGCCGGCCGGCAGATCACTTGGAACGACACTTACAAGAAAATTCCCGTAGCCATGGTTTCTGAAAATCTGGCTCGCGAGTATTGGCACGACCCCTCGGCCGCGCTCGGCAAGCGCATCCGCGTCGGCTCCAAGGACGACTGGCGGGAAATCATCGGCGTCGTCGGCGATGTTTACGATGAAGGCGTAAGCAAACCGGCCACCACTACCGTTTATTGGCCCCTCCTAATGGATCACTTTGAGAGCGACGATTCCATGTCCATGCGCGAAGTCGCATTCGCCATTCGCAGCTCTCGTACTGGCTCGCAAAGCTTCTTGAACGAAGTCCGCCAGGCCGTCTGGTCGCTGAACCCCAATCTCCCCCTGGCCGAAGTCCACTCGCTGGACTTTTTCTACAAGCGCTCCATGGCCCGCACTTCCTTCACTCTCATCATGCTCGGCGTTGCCGGCTGCATGGCGCTCTTGCTCGGCGTCGTGGGCATCTACGGCGTGATCGCCTATTCCGTTTCGCAACGCAGGCGCGAGATCGGAATTCGCATGGCCCTCGGCGCGCAGCAGCAGGCCCTCACCAACATGTTCGTTCGCCACGGACTTTGGCTCACCGGCATCGGTGTCGTCTGCGGTCTGGCTATAGCCATCGTAGTAATGCGGTTTATGTCCTTCCTGCTCTTCAAGGTCAGCCCGGTCGATCCCCTGACCTACACCACCGTCTCCCTCGGCCTCGTACTCACCGCTTTCCTGGCCAGCTACCTCCCCTCGCGCCGCACCTCCGCTGTCGACCCCGTCGAGGCCTTGCGTGCCGAGTAAGCGTTCCGTTATTCAGTTGACGGTTCACGCTGGATCAAGACGATCCGCTTGACTTGATTGCGACTGAGGCGCTGAACGAAGCCGCCGACGCGTATCACGACCTCGGTGGCGGACATGGACTGCACATCCCCGCTTAAGACGGAACCGTCTCGAAGTTCGAGGGTGTCGTGCGCGGATGTCCCCAGTTCGTAACTTACGCTACCTCCGGAAACATCGTCGGTCGTGATCTCCAGTGGAAAAGTGCCGGAATTGAAACCTTCCTTGCTGAATGTCAGCGCATGTTTCCCCGGTGTCACTTGGACGATTTTTGGCGTAGTTCCCGCCGGAGCACCGTCAATTTTTAACTCCGCTCCCTGAGGCACGGAGTTAACGATAATCGAAATCGTCTTGGGAGGGAGAAATGCCTGCAGTTCAGCCGGGAGGGACCGGGGAACAAGTTCCATTGAAGCAATGGTTCCAGAGGCGCTCATACTCGTTTGGAATTCAACCACTCTACCGGGGGCCACGTCACTGATAGCAATCCACGCTTCTCCGACCCGAACTTTGGCTTTGTCAAAAACATAAAGCGTGAATTCCGCTCTGGAGATTTTCTTGTTCCAAAGATTCTCAGCAGTCACGTCTGTCGTGTAATCGTGCTGCTTACCGGAGGAGCCAATCTCTTTGAACTTACCAAAGCTAAAACGTACAACTGGTTGGCCTGATACAGGCCAGATAATCACCTATGATGGAGGTTCCTTCGCATTTGCCGCCGCTAATAGGACAGACCCAAGACCAATACAACAGGTTGCCAGTCTGTATAAACGCATAGTTTCACCTTGCCGAGAGTATCTGAACATACATCTTTGCGTGCCGGTGCTCCATATGCCGCAATTGGAAGCTGACCGGCTCTAGAATTTCCCTTGACTTGGAGTAACCCATTAGGTATCATACGCTCTGGATATATTTGTTCTTGGAGTGCGGCAGCCTGGGCGACCGCTTTTTTTGTGAGCGCGAGTCGAAACCTAAATCCTTTAGAATCCACACTTGCAAAAGTCTATCAAAGCAAACAACTTTAACTCTCTTAGAGTCATATACTTATGGAAAATATAGGGGGTGGGAGTTGTTATGGTTAACCAGATTCCCGAGGACAGGATCTCCAGCCTGCCCCGGGCATCTCGGGGTCATAAGTCACCAGTCTCGAGTCACCAGTCACCACGAGTTGCTTTTTCCTCACTCCCGCCCAACAATGAACACTGCATCCTGATTCCCGAGGTCACTATGCCCGAAGCCGTCATCGTCTCCGCTATCCGTACTCCCGTCGGCCGCGCCTACAAAGGCTCCCTGCGCGCCACGCGCCCCGACGATCTCGCCGCACTGGCCATCAAGGAAGCACTCGCCCGCGTCCCCGGCCTGGATGCCAAAGAAATTGATGACGTCATTCTCGGCTGCGCCATGCCCGAAGGCGAACAGGGCATGAACGTTGCGCGCATCGCCTCCCTCCGCGCCGGCCTCCCCGTCGAAACGAGCGCCATGACCATCAACCGTTTCTGCTCTTCCGGTCTGCAAGCCATCGCCCTGGCCGCGGAACGTATCCGTTCCGGCTCCGCCGAAGTTATCGTCGCCGGCGGCACCGAATCCATGTCCATGGTCCCCATGGGCGGCAACAAGATTTCCCCGAATCCCTGGCTCATCGATCACTACCCGGACGCCTACATCAACATGGGCCTCGGCACGGAAAACATCGCGCGCAAATTCGGCATCAGCCGCGAGCAAGCCGATCAGTTCTCCGCCGAATCGCACAAAAAAGCGCTCGCCGCCATTGCCGCAGGAAATTTCAAGGAGGAAACCATCCCCGTCGAAGTGAAAATCACCGCGCTGCCCAACGGCAACGGCGCCTCCTCGAAACCAAAATCACCCATTAAGCCAACGACTCATACGTTTACCTTCGCGACGGACGAACTTCCTCGTGCCGACACCAATCTCGATGTCCTCGCCAAACTCAAACCCGCATTTCACGCCAAGGGATCCGTCACGGCTGGAAACAGTTCGCCGATGAGCGACGGAGCCGCCGCGACCGTCGTGATGAGCGACGCCCGTGCCAAATCGCTGGGACTAAAACCTCTCGCGCGCTTCGTCGCCTACGCTACCGCCGGCGTTCTCCCCGAAGAATTCGGCATCGGTCCCGTCCGTGCCATCCCGAAAGCATTGAAACTCGCGGGCCTTTCTCTGAACGATATGGCCGTCATCGAGCTCAACGAAGCCTTCGCCGCGCAATCCCTCGCCGTCATCCAGCAAGCCGGCCTCGACGCCTCGTGCGTCAATCCCAACGGCGGCGCCATCGCCCTCGGCCATCCCCTCGGCTGCACCGGCGCAAAACTCACCGCCACCCTAATCCGCGAACTTCGGCGCCGCAACGCCCGCTATGGCATGGTCACCATGTGCATCGGCGGCGGCATGGGCGCCGCCGGCATCTTCGAGCGCCTCTGACTCTTGGTTTTGTAGGCGCCGGGCTTTAGCCCGGCCCGCTCTCGTAGTGGCCGGTCTTTAGGCCGGTGGGGTTTGCTTTTGTAGCGCCGGCATTCTCGCCGGCTCTGTTGGAAGGCCCTCGGAGCGTCGATCTGGATTTTGTAGAGGCGAGTTTATCTCGCCATCTTTCTTTTCGCTTGGGTGTCGATTCTCGGAAGGCTCTCAATGAAACCGCTACTGTGCGCCGCACTGCTGCTTCTGACATTTTCCTTGAACGCCCAGGCGCCGGTCGCCGTTTCCATCCCCAAGGAACCACATCATCACCTCGTCCTCGAAAATGAATACGTCCGCGTTTTCCGCGTAAGCGTCCCCGCCCACGGCGCCACTCTTCTCCATCAACACGATGTACCCTATCTCTACATCGCGCTCGGTCCCGCCGACGTCGTCAACGCCGTCCAAGGCAAACCCGAAGTCCGCCTCGTCATGGCCGACGGCCAACTCGGCTACTCCCCCGGCCACTTCGCCCACATCGCCCGCAACGAATCCGACGGCCCCTTCGACAACGTCACCATCGAACTCCTGAAGCCCCAAGGTGAACCGCGAAATACTTGCGCAGAGATCGTGCCCGGCGCTTCAGAACTCCATTGCGACAGCCCGGCCGCCCGTAAGGGAAGGCTGCTGGACACGGTGCCGCAGTTTGAGACTGGCGAGACATGGGTGGACCTGACGCGGGTTAGCCCCGAAGCACAACGCAATACAATCACAATCACGCCCAGCTTGGGAACTCTGCTCGTTATTCTCAGCGGGTCTGGAATTCAAACAGAAGTAAAAGGAGAGCCGGAGGAAACTCTGCATGTCGGAAACGTGATGTGGCTCCTCGCTGGATCGAACACCACGTTCTCCAATCCGGCTCACAAGGCTTGGAGTTACCTCGCGCTGAGCTTCAAGGGGAGTGAGGCCCTCCATAAATACTAGGAGGCTTTGTGGACCGCCCGGGGACACCGGGACTGTGAAGCGATTGTCGATTTTCAGGGTTCCCGTTCGACTAACCTGCAGGAGGTAAGACCATGGAATACCTGCTGCTTATTTATCACTCGGAAGCCGGCTTCGGAAAGATGACGTCGGCGGACACGGCGGATCTTTACCGGGAATACGGGCAACTCAGAGACGAGCTCTCGGGAAAGGGCAAGTTCCTGGGAGGCAGCCAGTTGACGCCGACGACAATGGCGACTACGGTCCGCATGCGAGACGGCAAGCGTGTGGTCACCGATGGCCCATTCGCGGAAACCAAGGAGCAACTGGGCGGCTATTTCCTTGTGAATGCCAATGACCTGGACGAGGCCATCGCCATCGCTGCGCGAATTCCGTCCGCGAGGAACGGAACAATTGAGGTGCGTCCATTGGCGGTCCGTGGACAAGCCAAGCAGGCGTAGAATTGGCGAAACCCAACCGAGCATCGCGGGGCGCTCCGTCGCGCCCCGAGGCGCTAATGTTTGTTCCGGGCAAAGTGCGGTAAGGAAATTCCTTCCTAATGGATTTTGAAAAACTGCATCGCGAAGAATCGGGACGGATTGTGGCGACATTGATTGGTCTACTGGGCGATTTTGACCTGGCGGAAGAAATGTTGCAGGAAGCGTATGCGGTTGCGCTGCAGAAGTGGCCTTCGGACGGGACGCCTGCGAATCCGCGCGCCTGGCTGATCAGCACGGCGCGGCACAAGGCCATCGACCGCTTGCGGCGCGATCAGCGCTTCGAACGGAAATCGCAAGAGATTGCGGAGACTGCCGAGATCGCTGCGCGGCCGGAGGGCGATCGGGAAGAGGAAATGTTCACGGATGACCGGTTGCGCTTGATCTTCACGTGCTGCCATCCAGCGCTGCCCCCTGAAGCACGAGTAGCGCTCACGCTTCGCACCGTTTGCGGAATCACGACCGAGGAAATTTCACGGGTGTTCCTGATTCCGGTGGCGACGATGGCGCAGCGGCTCGTGCGCGCGAAGGCAAAAATTCGTGAGGCGCGGATTCCCTATCGAGTGCCCTCGCCGGAAGAGTTGCGCGACCGCCTGGACGGTGTGTTGCTCGTCGTCTATCTGATTTTCAATGAAGGCTATCTGGCCAGTAGCGGCGATGCCCTGATCCGGCGGGAGCTTTGCGCGGAGGCCATTCGGCTTGGGCGTGTTCTGTGCAGTCTTCTGCCGAGGCAAGCGGAGGCACAGGCGTTGCTGGGGCTGATGCTGCTGCAGGATTCGCGGCGGGACGCGCGCGTAAGTGCGGAAGGAGAATTGGTTTTGCTGGAGGAGCAGGACCGTAACCTATGGCACCGAGAACAGATTCAGGAAGGGACGGAGCTTGTGAAGTCAGCCCTGCGACGTGGCGCGGCAGGCATGTATGCGCTGCAAGCTTCCATCGCTGCGCTGCATGCCAACGCGAAGACCGCCAAAGACACGGACTGGCCGCAGATTGCGGCATTGTATGACGCGCTCTTGAGAATGCACACGTCGCCAGTGATTGAAGTGAACCGGGCCGTGGCCGTAGCGATGGCTCGTTCTTTGGAAGAAGGGCTCGCGCTCCTCGACGAGATCGAACGGCGAGAGGAGCTGGAAGAATTTCACTTGCTGCCCGCGGCACGAGCGGATTTGTTGCGGCGTCTCGGAAGCATGGGCGAAGCCGCGGATGCGTACCGGCGGGCGCTATCGCTGGCTACCAACGACATCGAACGCCGTTTTTTGCGGCGCAGGTTGGCAGAGATGGAAAGACTGTCCGATCCGCGGCCTTGAGTGACTCTGTGGCAGTTTTTTTCGAGCCCAGCGGAAATCTCATTCTGACCAAGACCAAATTCGTTACTCGTATCTTTTTGGCAGAACCGTCAGCGCCCTCTGAGATGAAGGCGCTCTAACTTTCCTTCCAGCGCAACGGCGAGCTCCTGGACACCGCGGCGGATCTCCCGCGCATCCACCGCGGCAAACCCCAACTGCAATCCCTCTTGCGCGACGCGGCCCCGGGTATAACGGCCCAGCGGAATTACTTCCACATCTCGCGCAGCCGCAGCCTTTGCGGCTGCTTCCTCATCCATCCCATCACGCAACCACCCGACAGTCTGCAGCCCGGCCTCAACACTTGAAATCTCCAGCAACCCCGTCAACCTTTGCCGAGCGCTTTCCAAGAGAACGGACAATCGCTCCGCATACACCTCTCGCATGCGGCGGAGGTGGCGCCCGAAGTGTCCATCGGTGATGAAGTCGCACAACACTGCCTGTTCTAGAAGCGGCGCATGCCGGCTGGTGACCGATTTCGCGGCTGCGAAGTAAGCCATCAGGTCCGACGGAATCACCAGATAGCCCAGCCGAAGCGATGGGAACAGCACTTTGCTGAAGCTCCCGGCAAAGAGCACGAGCCCGTTGCGATCAAGTCCTTGCAACGCTGGAACTGGACGCCCCGAATAGCGATACTCGCTGTCGTAGTCATCTTCAAAGATCAGCGCGCCAGATTTCCGAGCCCACTCCAGCAACTTGAGACGCCGCGGCAGGCTCATGGTAATTCCCAGCGGAAACTGATGCCCCGGAGTCACGTAGACTAGCTGGGATCCCCGCAAGCGCGCCTCCCGCAATTCGATGCCATCGTCATCCAAACGCGCAGGAGAGATCTTCGCCCCAATTGCCTCGAATACGATGGCCGCGCCAACATATCCAGGATTCTCCATGCATACCCGATCGCCGGAATTCAGAAAAAGCCGCGCCACCAGATCGAGCGCCTCCTGCACTCCGGAGACAATGGCTACTTGTTCGGGGAGGCACTTCACGCCGCGTGATGTGCTCAGGTAATTGGCGACTGCTTCCCGCAACGGCCGATATCCCATAGGGTCGCAACCCAGGAGAAGATTCGTCGAGACACGCCGCAGCCGGCGGGCCGTGATCTGCGCCCATAACGCTGTGGGGAACAAGTCAAGCGCCGGCTGATTGGCGCGGAAGGCGCGGGTAGGGCGGATTTCAAAGACGGGGAACGGATTCACTCGCCTTCCGTAGTCCGATACGCGACGGTGCATTTTCCGTTGTGCTAGCGGCTGCGCACCAGCCGCACCCGTGACCTGTAGCAACTCGTCGGGCAAGATCTTGGTCACATAAGTGCCAGATCCCACACTCCCTTCCACGTAGCCCTCGGACTTTAGCTGCTCGAAGGCGTTGACGATCGTTCCCCGCGATAGTCCATATTGTTGAGCGAGATCACGTGTAGCGGGAAGCCGCGCCCCTGGACGCAGGCGGCCCTCCAGAATCTCGGCGCGCAATGCGCCGTACAGCCACCGGAAGGCGGGCATTGACGTGTTCCGGAGCGGAAGCATCAGCTCGAAGGGCGTGGCTCGTTTCGCCATGAAAGTGGTACAGGAAGAATACTATAAATGGATCTTGTGATAGATCCACTCTTGTTCAATATTGACTGGAGATAGGAGGCAACCATGTCGTCCGCGGGAAAACGGGCTAGTCTCGTCGTAGCAGTTTTGTGCGCTGCGGTGGCGGGGACCAGCACTGTCCTCGCTCGGTTTATCGTTCAGCACCCCGCCGATGTATCTCAAGCGAAAACCGAACGAGCTCGAATCGCCTTTTACCATTCTTTGCCCCAGTTGGGTGGGGGCCACTTGAAAGCTACGGTTGTTGAGGTCAACTACGGACCCGGCGAGTCCTCCGAGCCACACAGTCATCCTTGCGCGGTCGTCGGTTATGTCGTCGAAGGTACGCTTCGGACACAGATAAAGGGAGAAGCAGAAGCTATCTATAAAGCCGGTGAGAGTTTTTACGAAGCTCCCAATGGCATTCACATGGTCTCGGCCAACGCGAGTGACGAGGTGCCGCTGAAGCTCCTCGCCTACTTCGTTTGCGACCACGAGGCGCCCCTTAGCAGTGCGGCGCCGGAAACGAAAGGGACAGGAGGTAAATAATCATGGGCAATGCACCGTTGATCGCCTCAGAAACTATCCCTCTCCGAACTGCGAAGGGCACTCACGCCGTGACTCTGGAGCGGTTGGCAATTCTCTACGTCCGGATTGCGCTCGGTGCGGCGTTCCTGTCTGCCGTCGCCGACCGCTTTGGTCTCTGGGGTAAGTATGGCGGTTGGGGAAATTTCGCTAGCTTCACGCACTACACGGCCCAAGTTAACTCCTTCATGCCGGCGTTCATCATTCCATTCCTTGCGTGGGCGGCTACGGCGGCCGAACTGTCGCTTGGTATCGGGCTGATTCTTGGTCTCTGGCCACGTTGGGTGGCCTTCGGCGCCGCAACACTTCTTTTCTTGTTTGGCACGGCTATGGCCATTTCTTTTGGAATCAAGTCTCCGCTGGACTATTCCGTCTTTTCCGCATCCGCAGGAGCGGTGTTGCTGGCGCTGTACCAGAGCCGCAAATCTGGAGCGAACTCGTGAACACTTTCTGCCGGCGTTCGCAGCGGCAGTTCACGATTCCAGCCGGTTTGGGTCGCACCGATATTTTGGTGCGTCCTGCACTGTACCTGGTTGCGTTCATCTATGACTTTCAAGGAGGAAAAAAATGCGTCGCGTAATCCGGACTAATATAGCGGTGGTTGGTGCACTGACAATGCTGATCGTATCGGGCTGGGCAGCAAGCCCGGACGACCGAGCGGAACTCCTCAAGGTACGCGAAGAAGTTTGGTATGCCTGGTTCGCCAATGATACAAAACGGCTCGAAGCGTTGGTCCCGCAAGACACTATTGTTATTAGTTCTGGGGAAGAGAAGTGGAAGAACCAGGCGGACATTCTTCAGTCCGCTGCCAAGTTTCACGCAGCAGGTGGAAAGCTGATCCGCCTGGAGTTCCCGCGCACAGAGATTCAGCGCTTCGGTGATGTTGCAATAACCTACAGTCAGTATCTGTATGAAACCGAAGTAGACGGCAAGCGATCACTGACGTCCGGACGCGTTACCGAGATTTTTGTGCTGCGCCACGGAAAGTGGACCAATCCCGGCTGGCATACTGATACGGAAAAATGAAATCCGCGCGGGCGGCTGGTGAGAAATAACTTCCAGGCCTTAAAGCGTCGTCACCAAAGGCAGCTCGATGAAAGTGGCTTGGCCGGGGGCGTGGTAAACACGCTGGGTGGCTTTGCGAAAGTCGGCGGGCTTGGCCCAGAAGATGTTGGGCACGAAAGTTTGCGGATTGCGGTCATAGAGCGGGAACCAGGCGGATTGGATTTGGACCATGATTCGGTGGCCGGGCAGGAAGACGTGGTTTGCGGTGGGAAGGGCGAAACGATAGAGCAGCGGCTTATCGGGCGCGATAGCCTTGGGTGTTTCGAAGCTTTCGCGGTAGCGGCCACGGAAAATATCGGCGGCCACCATGAGCTGATAGCCGCCCATTTCCTGTTGCGCGCCTACTTCGTCGGGATAGAGGTCGATGAGCTTGACGACCCAGTCGGAGTCCGTGCCGCTGGTGGAAGCAATCAGGTTGGCGATGGGCTGGCCGCTGATTTTCATCGGCGCGGTCAGCGTGTCCGAGACGAAGGATATGACATCGGGACGACCGGAAACTCCGCGCTGGTCGTCGACGAGCCACTGCTTCCATGGAACGTTTTCTGCAAAGCCGACGGGATGGCTGGGTCGTCCGCTGAAAGGCACGGGCTTGGCGGGATCGGAAACGTATTCTTCAAATGGCGCTCCACCCGCGGCGGGCGCGGCGAAGCTCAACTTCAATCCGGCGCTGAGATAAAGCGGCGTTGGTTTCACGCTGCAACCGCCGGCACAGCCGGCAGGCCATGCTTGCAAGCGCCGCCAAGTGTTCGTGCCGGTTTCGAACGTCGTCACCGGCGCGACGTCGCTTTTCGGCGCGTCGTCTTTCAGATAATGCGCGAGGAACGGCGCGAGAATTTCCCTGCGGAAATACAATCCGGTGTCGCTGCCGAATTTCACCGCGCCCAGCGAACTGCCGTCATATATTTCCTGGCCGTGGTGCCACGGGCCCATCACCAGAAAAACTTTGTCGTTGCTGGTGTCTTTGGGCTTGATCGCTTTGTAGACAGCGATGGCGCCGTAAATGTCTTCCTGATCCCAAAGGCTGTGCACCAGCATGGTGGGAACTTTGAGCGGCTGGGCGGCGAGGATTTTGTCCATGGCTTGTTGCTGCCATAACGCGTCGTAACTCGGGTGGTCCAAAAGTTTGCGCCAGAAGCCGACCTGTTCGAGGCCATGACGGCGGCCAAGTTCTCCGGCGGAGCCTGCTTGCAGATACAGGTCGTAGTCGTCGTAGTTGCTGGTCCACCAGCGCTCATCGTTCTTTCGCGTGGCGACTTGTTCGTAGATGTAGGGCATGTTCAGTTCGCGAAACGCGCCATTGTGAAACCAATCGTCGCCCATCCAGCCATCGACCATAGGGTTCATGGGCACAGAAACTTTCAGCGCGGGATGCGGATTAACGAGCGCCATCAGAGGGGTGAAGCCGTCATAAGAAATGCCGAGGATGCCGACTTTGCCGTTGCTCTCCGGCGTGTTTTTCACGAGCCAGTCGATGGTGTCGTAGGTGTCCGTGGCGTGGTCGACGTCGGTGGGATTGAGCGGGCCACGGAGCGGGCGGTTCATCACGTAGTCGCCTTCGGAGCCGTATTTGCCGCGAACGTCCTGGACGACGCGGATGTAGCCGCCCTCGAGGATGACTTCCAGAGCGTTGTCGTAGCCCTTGAGGCTGGGGCCGAGATGCGAACTGTGCTGGTGGGTGGTGAGATCGGTGGCGTCGTAGGGCGTGCGGGTGAGGAGGATCGGCGCGTTCTTAGCCCCTTTGGGGACGAGAATGACGGTGTGCAGCTTGACGCCATCGCGCATGGGGATCATGACGTCGCGCCGGGTGTAGTCGAAGCTATCGGTAACGGGCGTGAACTGAGCGGGCGTTTCGCTGGGGAGCGATGGAGGAGCCTGCGCCGCTGCGGGATCAACCAGCAAGAGCATGCCCAGGATTGGCGCCAGCAAGCTCAGCGTGCGGACGCAATGGAGCGGCTTCATAGGAGTTCCTCAGCAGTGCGTGAAATGATCGTATGGACGCTAGGTGCAGCGTGGAGCAGCCGGATTATATCCCTGCGACGGCGTTTGTTGCCACTTTCAGAGCCCGGGTGAAACCGTCATCCGGGAGCGAGAAACGTGTTGGTTACTGCCGCTAGACTTAACGCTGTTTACGGCAACTTTTTGCCAGAGTAAAATGAAACCGTACGGTCAGCGCGACCCGCCACACACAAGCGCCTGACCGAATCGCATTCGCAGCCATTCCCCCACTAGGAGCGACCCAAATGGCGACGGCTACTCTCACGAAGCCCGCAGCAAAAGGCGGCAGTTTTCTTCTCGAATCGCCGCAGCCGGGCGACGTCTTCACGCCCGCTGATTTGAGCGACGATCAGAGGCTTATCGGGCAGACCGCCGAGGAATTTGTCCTCAAGGAAGTCTTCCCGCTCATCAAAGACCTCGAGAACAAGAAGGCCGGGTTGATGGCGTCGCTGGTGAAAAAAGGCGGCGAAGTCGGTTTGATGGGCGGCGGCGTTCCCGAGGAGTATGGCGGGGCGGGCCTGGACAAAATTTCCACGACGGTTCTGACGGAGAAACTTTCGATTTACGGCGGCTTCGCGGTGACGCACGGCGCGCACGCGGGGATTGGCACGCTGCCGATTGTTTATTTCGGAACGGAAGAGCAAAAAAGGAAATATCTGCCGAAGCTGGCCACCGGTGAGTGGATTGGCGCGTACTGCCTTTCCGAACCGCAAGCAGGATCGGACGCGCAGAATTCTCTGACGCGCGCGGAACTGAACGCCGAAGGAACCCACTACATTTTGAACGGACAAAAGATGTGGATTACCAACGGCGGATTTGCCGACGTTTACATTGTGTTTGCGAAGGTTGACGGCGAGAAATTCACGGCGTTCATCGTGGAGCGGAGTTTTCCCGGCTTCAAGCCCGGGAACGAAGAGCACAAGATGGGCATTCACGGCAGCTCGACGACGCCGATTTTCCTGGAGAACTGCAAGGTGCCGAAGGAAAACCTGCTGCACGAAATCGGCCGCGGACACATCGTGGCGTTCAACATTTTGAATGCGGGGCGGTTCACGCTGGGAGCGTCGTGCGTGGGTGGATCGAAGCATGTGCTCATGACTTCTTCGAAGTATTGCAAAGAGCGCAAAGCCTTCCATAAACAAATTGGCGAATTCGGGATGATGAAGGAAAAGCTGGCGGAGATGGCCATCCAGATTTTCGCGGTCGAGTCCATGGTGTACCGCTCGGCTGGCAACATCGAAGCGGCGATGACGGCGGCTTCGGGCTCCGGCGACAAGATCCAGAACACGATGAAAGTGTTGGAGGAGTACGCGATCGAGAGCTCGATCGCCAAGGTATACGGCAGCGAAATGCTGGACTTCGTGGTGGACGAAGGCGTGCAGATTTTCGGCGGCTATGGTTTTCATGAGGAATATCCCGTTTGCCGCGCGTACCGCGATTCGCGCATCAATCGCATTTTTGAAGGCACGAACGAAATCAACCGCATGCTGATTATCCAGATGTTGATGAAGCGCGCGATGGGCGGGCAGTTGCCGTTGATTCCCGCGGCGATGAAGCTGGCGGACGAAATTCTTGCGGGTCCATCGTTTGAGGAAGCGCCGGAAGGCGTTTTGGCGGACGAAGCGCGCGTGGTGGCGAATGCCAAGAAGATGTTTTTGCAGGCGGCGGGCGGCGCGGTGCAGAAATTCCGCGAAAAGCTAGCGGACGAGCAGGAGCTAATTGGCGCGCTTTCGAATATGGTGATGGAGATTTACGCGATGGAATCCTGCCTGCTGCGTGCACAGAAGGCCGCGGTGGCAAAAGGCGAAGCCGCGACACAGACGATGATTGATGCCGCGCGGGTTTTTATCAATGACGCCGCGGAACGCGTGGAGCACGAAGCGAAGCGCGCCGTCGCAGCCGTGCACGAAGGCGACATGCTGACGACACAGATGGCGGTGCTGAAGCGCTTCGGAAAGCGCGCGCCCGTGGACACAATCGCGCTGCGGCGTCGCGTAGCCGCGGCAGTGCAGTCGCAGGACCGCTACCCGCTGGAGGGCCGCTAGGCTCGAGCAGAGCCGAAGTTCGAACTGAATCACTTCTCCGATCATCCCGTCGGACAGTCCCGTATCAGGCTGGGCACGCCTTCCGAGGGATTGCGTAGAGGGGCGCGCGATTCCCCGTAGAATAGTTTCGGGAAAAAAATTCAAATCGAAACGCGAGAGTACCACAAGGAATGGCGCGAAAGTCCCTGATCCTTGCGGCGATCATTGTCGCGCTGCATCTTTGCGAAGCAGCGACGCTAGGCACCACTACGGCCGGATCCTTTCTCGCAAATCTCCTGCAAATCTTCGCTTGCGGTTTTGCCGCGGTCATGGCTTTCGGGGCATCACGCCGCGGGCGCGGCTTGAGCCGCCCCTTCTGGCTGATCTTCGGCGCGGGCATCGCGATGTGGGGTGTAGCGAACCTAGGCTGGATGTACTACGAGGTAGCGCTGCACAGCGAACCGCCCTCAACCTCGGCGGTACGATTCTTATTCGGTTTTGAAAGCGTGCTGATCGCGATGGCCTTATTCCTGGACCAGGACAAGGACTCTCCGCGGATCGACGCGGAATCCGCCCTGGACTTCCTCCAGATTGGAATCGTCTTCTTTTTTATTTACGTCGAATTTTACTACCTGCCGGCTCACCGCCTTGACGACAACTCCGCCTTCCTGCGCGAGATGCGCGTCGAGAACGCGGAAGATGCTTTGCTCACCGCGCTGGCTGCATTCCAGGCGCTGCGCTCACGGAAACAGCACATCCGGAAGCTTTATGGCGGCCTCGCTCTCTACCTGCTGTTCGTGACGGTGTGCGCGGCGCTGGCCCAGTACCTGCAAATTGTCAAGCCCGCCCCAACGGGGACGTTGCGGGACCTGTTATGGACGTCGCCGTTTCTCGTTGCTGCCATGTGGGCGGCGCAGTGGCAGCCGAGTCCTGCGGCTGAATCCGGCTCACCTTTGCGGCGGAAGACGGTCGGCGAATTGATGCTGACCAACACCACATTTGCGCTGGCGCCATTGATCATACTCTGGCAGGTCTCGCAACTGGGAGCGGAGTGGCGCGTGCTTTGTTTCTCGCTTCTTGGCGTTTCCATCGTGTGCTACGCCGCGCGGCTGGGAATCAGCCAGTATCGTGAGGCGAAAAGCGCGAAGGCCGTGCTGACGCACACGCTGGCGATGGATTCCGCCGTGAATGGCATGGCTATTCTCGATGCCGGAGGGAAATACATTTATGTCAACTCGGCCTACGCGCGAATGATGGGGAATACCAATCGGGAAACCGTGCTGGGCAAGTCGTTGCGGGAGTTCCCGACGCCAGGGATGTGGCGCCGGTCGTGTCGGAAGTTCGCGAAGCCCTGAAGCAACGTGGCAAATGGTTCGGGCCGCTCACCGTGCACCACAGCGACGGAACAGTGGTCCGCACGGAAATGGCCGTTACTGCCCTGCCCGACGGCGGCACGATTTGCGTGAGTCACGACATCACTGAGCAGCTGAGCGCGCAGCTTGCGCGCGCCGATACCGAAACCAAATACCGCATGCTCGTCGAACAGGTCGCGGCCATAAGTTACATCGCGGAACTCGGCATCAATGGCCAATGGCTCTACGTCAGCCCACAGGTCGAAACGATGTTCGGCTACTCCGTTGAAGAATGGCTTTCGAGTTCGAGAGATTGGATACTTCACATCCCTATCGAAGATCACCCCATCGTTCATGCCGCGGAGGAAGCCTGCGGACACGGCGAACCCTTCCAGGCCGAATATCGCGTTACACGCAAGGATGGGCAGACCATGTGGGTCAGCGACACGGCAGTCGTGGTGCGCGGCAGTGACAGCCATCCCGTCATGGAAGGCCTGATCGTCGATATCACCGACCGGAAACTGCTTGAAAATCAATTACTGCAAGCAGGCAAGATGGAGGCTGTCGGGAGGCTGTCGGGAGGCGTCGCACACGATTTCAATAATCTTCTTACGATCATCAAGGGTTACGTCGAGATGGCCCTGCAGCGCTGCCTGGACCGGCCGGAGTTGCACGGCGATATCCGGCGCATCGAAGATGCTGCCGATCGCGCGGTCACGCTGGTTCGGCAGTTGCTGGCCTTCAGCCGCAAGCAGGTTCTGCGGCCGAAAATCCTCGATCTCAACGCCATCGTAGTGAATCTTGACCAGCTCCTGCGGCGGCTGATGAGCGAAAACATCGAGATGAGAACGTTTGTGTCGAAAGACGTTGCAGCGATCAAGGCGGATCCCGGACAGATCGAGCAGGTGATCATGAATCTGGTCGTGAATGCGCGTGACGCCTTGCCCAACGGCGGCCGGATCGTCATTGAAACGAGCAACATCGATCTCGACTCTGCCTATACCTGCGATCATACCATCGTCCATCCGGGGCCTTACGTTTTGCTGGCGGTCACCGACACCGGCATCGGCATGACGGCCGACACAGTCGCCCACATTTTCGAGCCTTTCTACACTACGAAGGAAAGCGGCCGTGGCACAGGCCTGGGCTTATCCACGGCATACGGAATCGTGAAACAAAGCGGCGGTTACATCTGGGTGTATAGCGAGCTGGGAAAAGGCACGACCTTCAAGGTATATCTCCCGCGCGTCAAAGATGCCGTCCAAGTTTCGCCGGCCCCGGAAATGCCCGCATCCACAAGGCGTATGGGCCACGAAACCATCCTCCTTGTCGAAGATGAACCCGCCGTGCGCGAGTTGGCGCAGATGGTTCTCTCCGAGCGAGGGTACAAGGTGATCGTAGCGCTTACCCCGGAAGACGCAGAGCGCCTCGCCGAAAACAACGGTGCCGCAATCCATCTGCTCTTGACGGACGTGGTGATGCCGGGAATGAGTGGGCACGAGCTGGCAAAGCGGCTCACGGCGCGGCATGGCAATCTCCGCGTCCTATATATGTCGGGCTACACGTACAACGTCATCGCCGAAGATGGCACGCTCGGGGAAGGCGTTGCCTTCCTGCAGAAACCATTCACTCCCCAGGTTCTTGCGCAAAAAGTTCGCGAGACGCTCGACCGCGCCGTTCTTGCTAAGTGCTCTAGTTCGGAATTACGGTGACGTATTGGAAGGGCGTCAGGCCGCGGGAGCGAACCGCTTGTTTTCGATTTTCGCCAGGAGAGTGGCCAGATCTTTGCGAGTGAAGGTCCATTGAAAGGGAGAAGCGGTTTCCTCGTACCGCC